>Ga0316229_1000245_pt1 | contig 81446 bp, 82 predicted proteins | sample TBH18023metaG_FD_206011 | JGI IMG/M metagenome (GOLD analysis project Ga0316229, IMG submission 206011) | Freshwater microbial communities from Trout Bog Lake, Wisconsin, USA - TBH18023 | ecosystem: Environmental > Aquatic > Freshwater > Lake > Hypolimnion/Profundal zone | place: USA: Wisconsin... | reverse complement strand
TCCCATTTGACTCTCCTTGATTTGATTCAAAAAGTGTCAATCTATTTCAGGACGGGACACTTTTAACAAAAAAGGCCACGTGGAAACGTGGCCTTTTTTTGTATTGGTGGGCTGGGGACAACAAAACAAATTCATTAACCCCATATATTTATTAATGTTATATACCAACCTACTTTTATGTTACCAACAAAGTTACCAACATAAATTAAAGGCATTAATCACTAAAGCATAACTTTGGGGCAACCCTGCCTGCCTGCCTGACGGGGTGCCAATTATTGAGGAGCCATCACCGAATTTGCGCAGTCAAAAAAGGTTTAATGGAAATTTGAAGTATTTAATTACAGTTTGTGGTCACCGTATTTCCATAATGTTGAGAAGTGCAATTCGTATTTAATCTAACACTACCATTTATGTATACAGTTTGTGGTTGTCGAGCATTAACTGACTGCATATAAGTAGACCACGCTTGTAAATTGTTTTGAAACTGCTGTTGTGCCAACTGTTGAGCTTGCTGTTGTCGTTGCTGATCGGCAAGTATCATAGACTCTCTATATTGCCTTTCAGCATCAACAGCCGATTTACTAATTTCATATCTTTTTGTGGCAAACTCGCCGTAAGTTAACTTTGAGTGATACAGCGCAACAATAAGCTCACTTATTCGTGCCCTTGCTTCCTTAAGAAATGCTTTTTGCTGCTGCATAAAAGCAACTGAAATTGCATTACTTGCGGGTGGAATGAAGGAAATAGACTCATCTCTCATGATGCATCCGTCTCTTATAGTTCCCCATTTTGATATTGCTTCTTTCTCTACAGCATTCGGAAACTCATCTATCGATGCCACTTCAAATGCAGGCGCAGCATCAAATGGGTATTTAACTAATTCAACTTTATGTCTTATTGGATCTAACACAGATACACTCATATCAATTTTACATTGATCATTTGCAGCCTTGAATTGATCAATTATTGCAGAATTCTGTTTTGTAGCTTCTTCTCTATGCAGTTTACCACCTCCATTATTATAACCAGGCGTTCCAGGGAGGCAATCAGCCCAAGGTATACCCATTGCGCAGTCGCCTGGGTGATTAAGAAAACCAGGTCCTACGGTACTGCATCCAATCAACCCAAGAGCAATCAAAAATAAGGTAAATTGTAATAATTTTTTATGTATCATCATTTTTTAATTCCTTATTTTTTAAAGTTGCTAACTAATGCTTCACCCGCGTCAGTTAATCTCTTAAGAGGGTTTTGTGCACAATAATTATCAATATAAAGTTTGATTGAGTTAAGGTCTGGTTGCTGCTGTTTAAAATACTCGCGTCCCGCTCCATCTGGATAGCCCGTAAGAAAACCTTGGACCCATCCGAAGTCATAATAGACAACGCGATCAGCCTCATAAGCTCTGAAGAGAGCGTTATTCAAATCAAAGGCGCTCTGATTTGGAATATCAACAGCCTGCCTTGCCCGATTAGCATTTTCACGATCCTGAACCCAATTGCCGCAAGATGGCTCTCCGAAAGTATGGATTGTAATATTTGCTGCAAATGTGCTTGTTGATAAAACGAATAGAGTTAGAGAAAGTGGAAATAATTTAATCATAAATATGCCTATAGGCAGTGGATTATAGGCATCATAATAAATCATATTCCCAAGCATGGGAAATGCAGAAAATAATGAGATTGCTAAAGCATTTGGAGCCGTATTGAGAGAGGCTAGAACTTCTCGCGGACTCACCCAAGAAGAGCTTGCATTTAGTGCGCAGGTTGACCGGACGTTTATTTACCGCCTTGAGAGCGGCATCCGCCAACCCACAATTTCAACCATTTTTAGACTTGCGGAAGCTTTGGATTTATCAGTGGAATTTCTAGCGGGGCAAACTCAAAAGAAATATTCAGAACGTATCTTCGCGCGCGCGTAGTCGCGCATAGTCGTGCGAAAACTAAAAATCTGTTGGATACACGTGAGGATGAAATTTTGGCATCTCACCATCACGTCCGAACTCTAGGGCTCCATCATGTACCATTTCATTCTCAAGAGCCTTTAGCGCGGTAATAATCTCGTGTATGGCCTCGGCATTAATCGTAACCCCCCTTCTTGTAGGTTTTAGCTGCCCGTCATCGGCTGAATGATACATATAACGAAGGTCAAAAATGACTCTGCCACGATGCGCGGCAAGCTTAACTTTTAATATCTGCTTACCAATTAAAATTGTCGAATCTGCTGGACTCATTTTGTACCCCTATATTTCATCTTTAAGTAAATAATTTTTTTCGGCTAAGGTTAGTTTGTATTTACGCTTGAGACATTGCTTCGATAGCTCGGTATTTTTTAAAGCTAACAGCAAATAGCTTTCTGCTGATTTTTGAGAAATGCCCGAAACTTTCAAAAAATTAGTAAAGTCACTTTCAGTCATTGTTAGCTTTGCCTTGCTTAATAAAGCACCACATCTAAGAGACATTCTATTTTTTATAACAACTGCCTCCCGCGCTCTAGAGTCTGCTAATTGAACATCACGAAGAAGCTCTAAGTTAAGGTGATGTGAAACAATCTCACGCAACTGCTTACCCACAGGCGCATCAATTTCAGAATGCTCTCGTGCAATTTGAAGAAGTCTTCCTTGCCAATTGACTAATTCATTCATGATATTCATTCACGGGTGCTGTATTTTCTGCGTGCGGTAACTCCCCCACACCCCCTAACACACTCACCGCACCCTTGCGGGTGGGTTGTGCGTTAGGTGAGTTAGCTTCAACTTGACGCATACCTAACGCACTTAACGCAAAACGGATTCTGGTATTCCTATGAACGTTAGGATACTTTTCTTTTGTGATTAAACCTGTAATTTCAAGATCACGGATTACAGCGTAAAGTTTTTGACGTTGAAGTGCTTTCGGATAGTTTGGTGATAACTGCAACATCTTGTAAGCATTACTTGAAGAGTTTGTTGAAGTGGAAATAAAATTTTGTTGTGTGTAGGCCTCATGAATCAAACGCAATATTAAATCTTTAATATTCTGTTCATCAGGTGCGGAAGCTTGCTTTAAAAGGCCTCCTTCCGTCCATTCCATATAAATAGATTCTGAGCGAAGACCTAAATTTGATTTTTGGTGCTCAAGTACCAATCCATCATCTTTAACACTTAAAAATAGACGTGAGCGTGCTGAGTTGTGCCAAGCTGTTGAGCCGCTGTATCCTTCGCTATTAACTCCGCCTTTAGCCGTTTGCTTATCAATGTGTGCCAACAACAATATTGCTGCATTATCATATTTAGCAAGTGACGCCAGCAGTCGAATAAACTCCCTTACTCTTGCACGTTCTATCTCACTCGCATCATAAGTATCCGAAGCATTATCAATAATTATCACGCTCGGGTTGAATTCTTTTACATCCAACTCCAAAGCTTTGAAAGCATCTGTTTTCTGCCCGTTATATAGTGTTGGAGATTCTGTAGCATCCAGCATTAACAAGCCGCCAGATAGCTCACTAGGATGAACACCCATAAATCTGCATATTCGTGAAAGTCGCCGCCGAATCACTGATGATGGGTCTTCAGCTGAACAAAAGATCACACGACCTTTTTCTGTGGCCTTGCCCATAAATGGGAGTCCAGTTACAAGGCAAACTGTAGCTATAAGAGCTAAGGTTGATTTACCTGCTCCGCCATGAGCACCCAACAAAGTTAAGACTCCGGCAGGTAAAATATCCTCAACTAAAAACCGCTGAATATCAGGGGGGTTTGTAAAAAGATCGGAAATAGAAACTTGCGGGGCACGCAAAGCAATGGGCGAGACTCGTGGATAAGCTAAATTAAGATCGCTCATGGTAGCAATATCCTCTTTGTGTTATCACCGTCAATATCTGACGCTGTATCCACAATCGGATGCAGCTCTTTATCCATCTGTTCCAATATCTCTATATAGTCACAGGCCGCCTCAAATTCAAAAATGGCTCGGTAATTCGCACATTCTGAAGGACTTAAATTACTACGCGCAATATACTCAGCAAGAGGAGCCAAGTTTTCTAAAGTATTAACCTTTGGAGGAGTCCAATCGCGACCCAATCTAAGATTTTCACCACGTCTATTTCGAACTGGTATCGTCCAACTGCGGCCTATAGGGAAAGAGTTTTTAGGACTACATGAAACAATAAAGTCTTCGTGGTAAATGTCAGAAAAAGATTCACCAGAACCTATTAATAACAAGCCCTTAGTATCACTAGAAAGGAACGTAATTCCAGGTAAAAGATTGTTTAATTCCTGGTTTAATCTTTCAAGAATTAAACTACCCCAACATATAAAAACTGCTTGGATCCCATAATTAGGTGCAATACAAATTGTAGTGCCCCCAAACAAACCACCTGCAAATTCTTGAGCATCCTCATATGTCATCGGGCCATAAACTGTTCCTTCTGGAATCTCATTGGACCAGTGTTCACGACTAAGCCAAGATTGGAAGGGGGGCACAGTTTGGTAGTTTGTTGGCTCAACCACTCGCCCTTGGGCTATCGTCCAAATCAGCAATTCTTTTATAGTCTTCATATCAACTCCCATTCACAAGAGCTAATACTTCACTAGCACGCCAAACTGTAGTTTTTGGACCAAGTTTAATAGGCTGCGGATACTTGAGACCGCGCACACCGTTCCACCATGAAGTTGCCGATACAGGAATTATAGGAGGGATAGGCGGATTTGCTTTTGAATCACCTATAATTTGCTTTAAGCGCAATAAGCCTTCTTTTTGAATTGTGTTTCGCATAATGATTCACCTCGGATGTAAATAGCCTTGACTGAATGTAGTTGGCATTGAGATGAATATAAATGAGCATTAAACAAATGTATGTTCTAAAAAAATGACATCTTTGATTGATATTTTATTTAGAGCATGATTTTCGATCTATTAATAGCTTTTTGAGCTCATGATTGGGATTGTCAATACAGTCCATATCTAGTTGGACAAATAGATCTTTTTCATTTTGAGCATCTCCGATGTACTTATAATAGGCATTTCTTGCACTACTTTCGCTACAATGCAGCCGAGCTGCAACATTCTGGGCGGCTTGAAGCACGGTAGACCCACTAATTTTGATTTGCTTAAACATTTCCGCTGCCTGCCTCAATTGATTATGTTCGCCCAATGCAACTCCACGTTTGCCACGTCCCTTAATTTGAGCTGATTTGCGTAAACCACCTTTTGTCATCTCTTTAAGATAAAACAGGACGTGAGGATCAACTGGAAGGCCTTCCTTCAAAGCTTTTTTTACATTTCTTTTGAGCCATTGCCTAGCCTCAAAATTCCCATTCTGAGCATCTTCAAGATGCATAGTAATAAAAGGCTCCTCAAAAGGATGACCAGCTGTTTTATTAAACCCTTTCATGACGGTTACTAAGCAACCCTGTCATTGATAGATACAACATAAGCACCGATTTTGAGCTTGTCTAAATAATCAGCCCACAATTGCATCATTTCACGCCGTTGCTCAATAAACTTTGTGCGGTTATATGCAGCACCTAATGCATCAGGCACTCTATGAGCCAATTGATGTTCAATCACAATTGGATCAACTCCCATACGCTCATGAAGTAATGTTCTTGCCATAGCCCTAAACCCATGACCTGTAATATCTGTTTTAGTGTCATACCCCATTCGCTTTAATGCCGCATTAATCGCTGCCTCACTCATGGGTTTTTTAGGGTCGTGACCCCCAATAAAAACAAACTCACCATCACCAGAGAAGGGTTGAATTGCTTTTAATATCTCAATTGCTTGCGATGATAAAGGGACTAGGTGATCTGTTTTTGTCTTGCTAACCCTGTATTTCCATTCTTTAGCATCAAGGTCAATATCAGCCCACTTAGCAGTTCTTAACTCGCCAGGACGCACAAAAACCAAAGGAGCCAACCTAAGTGCTGATTGAACTGTAAACGTCCCTGTAAAGCCATCAATTGCCCTCAATAGAGCAGCTACTTGCTTAGGGTCAGTAAAAGATGCCATGTGTTTGATTGAAGCTGGCGGAAGAGCTCCTTTTAGATCGGCGGTAATGTCACGAGAGGCTCTGCCTGTTTGCACAGCATATCTAAACACCTGACCTGCTGCCTGCATAGTTCTATGTGCTGTTTCAAGTTTGTTTAAACTTTGTATTCTCTTAATTGTTTCTAGAAAGTTAGGGACAGTAATTTCCACTATTGGCTTACTTCCTATCCATGGAAACAAATAGAGTTCGAAACGCCTTAGAACCCTATCTTTATGTGATGAAGCCTTATCAGCCATGTGCGAGGAAACCCACTCACGAGCAATAACTTCAAAACTATTTGATGCGTGACTTTTTTTAGTTGCTTTCTCAGCCTTGCGGTTATAACTTGGATCTATGCCCTGAGCTAATAATTTACGTGCCTCAGAGTGTTTTTCGCGAGCTTCTTTAAGTCCGATATCGGGATATGTTCCAAGAGAAAATGTCTTTTGTTTGCCATTGTAACGATATGAGTAACGCCACCATTTGCCGCCTGATGGAGATACTAAGAGGAAAAGCCCACCACCATCAGAAAGCTTTAATGGCTTTAATTGTGGCTTAGCAGAACGTATTGCAATATCTGACAATGGCATATCAATCTCCCAATCTTGCTTGTTGGTAACTCCACAAGCAAGAAGTCAATTACCAACAAAATTACCAACAGTTACCAACGAATTTGGTTGAATAAGATTAAACGCGATTGAACAAAAAGGCAACAAAAAACCCGCAATTACGCGGGTTTAGTGGTCTTGCTTGTATTACATTTTACTTCGTATTGGTGGAGCTGGGGGGAATCGAACCCCCGTCCGCAAGCCCTCCACAGACAGTTCTACATACTTAGCTGTGTTGTTTGATTTAACCTATTCCACACCAACGAGCAAGCAAGAAATAAGCGAGTTACCTTAAGGTTAATGAAGTGCTAAGTAACCCAACACATCACGTATCCCGTGTATATGACGCTGCGATGGTTTTAAGGCCACCCACCCCACGGGAGAGATGGTGCAGCGTCCAGCCGGATTAAGCGGCTAGAGCGTAAGTTTCGTCGTTTGCGACTATACTTTTTTCAGCTGTATTTACGAGGGAACTGAGCCTCGGTATGCCCTGCACTGCTTTGCAACCCACGTCGAAACCTGGTCAGCCCCGGGTAGTTGTATATCAGTCATTAATAGATGGTGCTGTTCTTGCATATTTCAAGGAGCACAGCTCTAGAGGATTTAATTATACGCTTTATTTGTTATGGGCACGAACAATCCGCCCGCGTTCACGTTCCCAGTCTCGTTCTTTTTCTGCATCACGCTTGTCATATTGTTTTTTTCCTTTGGCAAGACCAATCTGAACTTTCACACGCCCATCCTTAAAGTGAAGATCGAGCGGCACCAAGGTATACCCTGCTCGCTCTACCTTGCCGATGAGCTTAGCAATTTCTTCGTTATGCAAGAGGAGCTTACGCGTACGAATAGCATCTGGACGAATATGCGTAGAAGCTGCGCCTAGTGGCGTCACGTGGCAGCCAATCAAATAAACTTCGCCATGCTGGATAATCACATAGGCTTCTTTGATGTTGGCACGGTTGTCACGAATAGCTTTGACTTCCCATCCCTCGAGTACAATCCCTGCTTCGTACTTCTCTTCGATGAAGTAATCATGAAACGCTTTTTTATTTTGGGCAATACTCATCGATAGACACAAGATTTAAATAGCTTAAAATATGTATTTTACTCTACTTGCCTTTGAAAAGATAAAAACACACCAAAGACAAACAAACAGAAATATAAAACGCACATGATCAATGTTGAAAAGACTGTTTTAGTAAACCACTCCGCGGCTCAGATGTTTAAGCTCGTGGACGAAGTAGAATGCTACGAAGAGTTCTTGCCTTGGTGTGGTGGTGTAAATTTAATTGAACGCTCAGATGAAACGACGACAGCAACGCTCCATATTGATTTTCATGGCCTGAAACAGCAGTTCACAACACAAAATCAGAAACTTTTTCCGAGTGAGATGGATATGAAGCTTAAAGACGGCCCCTTCAAACATTTCGAAGGTAACTGGCGCTTCATCGCCCTCAGTGAGAATGCCTGTAAAATCGAGTTTAAACTGGCGTATGAATTTTCAAGCCCATGGCTTAGCCAATTAATTTCTCCTATTTTTAGTCAAATCGCGAATACCTTTGTTGACTCTTTTGTCACACGTGCCGACAATATACTCAAATAACGAACGAAAGCTTTTTTTGTGAATATAGATACGCAAGACATCATGGTCGAAGTTGCTTACGCCCTACCAAGCCAACAAGTAATCTTACCCGTTAAGGTAGCATTGGGCACTACGGCTGAAGTCGCTATTCAAGCATCTGGAGTGCTCGCCAAATTTCCAGAAATTGACTTGGCTGTCAATAAGATCGGCCTATTTGGCAAACTTAGTCAACTGGACACCAAACTACGCCATTTGGACCGTGTCGAGATCTATCGTCCGCTAATTGCCGACCCTAAAGAAGTTCGCCGCAAACGTGCCGCTGAAGGCAAAGTTATGAAAAAAGGCGGCGGCGACATCGCAGAATAAACATTAAGCATATAAAAATCTGCCTACAAAACTCGATTCGTGATTGTCTGGCGAGAGACAAATCGGTATAATCTTGTTTTGGAAGCAAGGAATATTCACCATGCGTTTGTTGCAAAATGCGCTTACATTCGATGATGTTTTGTTGGTACCAGCACACTCTAATGTACTCCCTCGCGAAGTCAGTCTCGCCACTCAATTAACTCGCTCTATTCGTCTTAACATTCCTGTCGTATCCGCTGCTATGGATACAGTAACAGAGGCGCCACTTGCGATTGCACTGGCTCAGGAAGGCGGCATGGGCATAATTCATAAGAACATGACAGCTGAAATGCAGGCAACCCATGTTTCTAGGGTAAAACGTTTTGAGTCTGGTGTCGTTAACGACCCAGTCACTATTCAACCGCACATGACCGTGCGTGATGTTTTAGCACTCACCCGTTTACATAAGATATCAGGCTTACCTGTGGTCGATGGTAGCAAGGTGGTTGGCATTGTGACCAACCGCGACTTGCGCTTTGAAACTAATCTAGATCAATCGATCGCCAACATTATGACTCCACAGAATCGCTTGGTGACGGTACGTGAAGGGGCTAGTCGTGAACAAGTAATGGAACTCCTTCATCAGCACCGCCTTGAACGAGTGCTTGTGATTGACGATGCCTTTAACCTGAAGGGCCTAATAACCGTTAAAGATATTCAGAAATCCAGTGACCATCCTTTAGCCTGTAAAGATGCGCAGGGCCGTTTACGCGTTGGTGCTGCGGTTGGTGTAGGAGAAGGAACGGAAGAACGTGTTGCAGCGCTTGCTGAAGCTGGAGTGGACGCGATTGTTGTAGATACTGCTCACGGCCACTCACAGGGCGTCCTTGACCGGGTTACCTGGGTCAAGAAAAACTTTCCAAATGTACAGGTCATCGGCGGCAACATCGCGACCGGTGGGGCGGCTAAAGCATTAGTCGATGCAGGTGCTGACGGCGTCAAGGTCGGTATCGGCCCGGGCTCTATCTGTACGACCCGTATCGTCGCTGGCGTAGGCGTTCCACAAATTACCGCGGTTAGTAATGTTGAAGAAGCTTTACGTGGTACAGGCGTACCATTTATCGCTGACGGCGGTATACGCTACTCTGGAGATATCTCAAAAGCAATCGCCGCTGGCGCGTATTCTGTAATGCTAGGCGGCATGTTTGCTGGTACCGAAGAGGCACCGGGTGAAATTGAGCTATTCCAAGGCCGTTCATATAAATCCTATCGCGGCATGGGATCTATCGGCGCAATGCAAAAAGGTTCTAGCGACCGCTACTTCCAAGAAAACAATGGTAACGCAGACAAGTTAGTGCCGGAAGGAATTGAAGGTCGCGTCCCTTACAAAGGTAGCATGATAGCCGTAGTTCATCAATTAATGGGTGGCCTTCGTGCTTCAATGGGATATGTAGGTTGCAAAACGATTGAAGAAATGCGTAACAAGGCTGAGTTCGTACAAATCACCTCAGCCGGCATGCGTGAATCTCATGTGCATGATGTACAAATTACCAAAGAGGCGCCGAATTATCATATTGATTAATTCTTAACTTAACTTTGTTGGGCAAACCACTTTGATCCATAATTTCAAAGTCGTTTGCCCTTCGTTATTTTTAGCGTATAGGCTTTTTATTTCTTATGTCTCATCAAAAAATTCTGATTTTAGACTTCGGCTCACAAGTCACCCAGTTGATTGCACGACGCATTCGGGAAGCGCACGTTTACTGTGAGGTCCATCCTTGTGATGTTTCCGACGACTTTGTTCGTAACTTTGGAGCACAAGGTATTGTGCTCTCAGGCAGTCATGCCAGCGTCTATGAAGAGGACACAGATAAAGCTCCAGATGCTGTATTTTTGCTAGGCGTGCCAGTCCTTGGAATCTGTTATGGCATGCAAACCATGGCACAGCAACTTGGCGGAAAAGTAGAAGCTGGCGCTAAACGAGAATTCGGTTTTGCGTCAGTGCGAGCAAGAAATCACTCTGCTCTATTTAAAGATATTCAAGACAGTATCAATGATAAAGGTCACAGCTTACTTGACGTTTGGATGAGCCACGGTGATAAAGTGACCGAATTACCTCCCGGTTTCAAAGTCATTGCAAGCAACGACACAACACCAATCGCAGGAATGGCCGATGAAGACCGCAAATTCTACGCTGTTCAGTTCCACCCAGAAGTGACGCATACCAAACAAGGCGATGCGATGCTTCGACGTTTTGTACTAGATATTTGCGGCACCCACGCCGACTGGATCATGGGTGACTATATCGAAGAAGCTGTAGCGAGAATCCGCGAACAAGTGGGCAACGAAGAAGTAATTCTTGGTCTCTCCGGCGGCGTGGATTCTAGTGTTGCAGCAGCCTTAATTCACCGCGCCGTTGGGAACCAACTCACCTGCGTATTCGTTGACCACGGACTTCTCCGACTCAATGAAGGCAAGATGGTAATGGAGATGTTTGCTGGCCGCTTGCATGCAAAAGTGATCCACGTAGATGCATCAGAACAGTTTATGGGGGAACTCACTGGCGTATCTGATCCTGAAGCGAAACGTAAGATCATTGGTAAAGAGTTTGTCGAAGTATTCCAAACAGAAGCGAAGAAATTAGGGAATGCTAAGTGGTTAGCGCAGGGCACAATCTACCCAGACGTGATTGAGTCTGGTGGTGCGAAATCCAAAAAAGCGGTCACGATTAAGAGCCACCATAACGTAGGCGGCTTACCAGAAAAACTAGGTTTAAAACTCTTAGAGCCTCTCCGTGACCTCTTCAAAGATGAAGTACGTGAACTTGGCTTGGCTCTTGGCTTGCCACATGACATGGTTTATCGCCATCCATTCCCAGGCCCAGGACTTGGCGTGCGTATCTTGGGCGCAGTGAACAAAGAGTTCGCTGACCTCCTTCGTTTGGCTGACGCCATCTTTATTGAAGAGTTACGCAATACCAAAGACGAAGCAACCGGTAAAACTTGGTATGAATTAACAAGCCAAGCCTTCACGGTATTCCTGCCAGTAAAATCTGTTGGCGTGATGGGTGATGGCCGCACCTATGATTATGTGGTCGCACTGCGGGCAGTCATCACTAGCGACTTTATGACAGCGCATTGGGCTGAACTGCCTTACAGTCTTCTTGGCAAGGTCTCTAACCGCATCATCAACGAAGTACGTGGCATAAACAGGGTAGTGTACGATATCTCAGGCAAGCCTCCGGCTACGATTGAGTGGGAATAAGCCTTGAGTCGAGGGTTTGTTAAAGAGGATGACTTAGAGCTCGCCGGTACCGACCTGCCAGAGCGCCCAATTAGTGAACTCCCTAACTATGTCACACAGAACGGCTTAAAGCAGTTAAAAGAAACAGTGAACGCCCTTTTTGATGAACGTGATTTATTGGCAACAAATAAAGAAGATCCAACCACTGAACAGCGTTTGGCGATGGTGGATCGAGATTTACGCTACGTACAAGCACGCTTAGAGCAAGCGATTTTAGTTGAGACCCCTCAGAATCAAAGACCATCTACTGTTGTCTTTGGCACCACTGTGATCGTGGAAGATGATGAAGGTAAGCGGCATCATTTTCAAATCGTTGGCGAAGATGAGGCAAACATTGCATTAGGCACAGTGAGCTATGCTTCCCCTTTAGCAGCGGCACTGATCGGACAAGGAATAGGCAACAATGTACGCTGGAAACGCCCTGCTGGTGACTTAAATTTAGAAATTATTGACATTACATACTAAAAGAAAAGAAACAACATGAACGTTATTGATGCTATTAAAACACGCCGCTCGATCAAGGCCTACGACCCAACCCACAAGTTGAGTGACGAAGAAGTAAATCAACTAATTTCACTCGCGATGCTAGCACCGACGGCTTTCAATATTCAACACTGGCGTTTTGTGGCTGTAGAAGATCCTGTCTTGCGCGCAGAAATTCAAGCAGTAAGCTGGAACCAAACGCAAGTTACAGAAGCATCACTTCTCCTTGTATTGGTTGCAGATGTGCAAGCTTGGCAAAAAGACCCAAGCAGATACTGGAAAGATGCCCCACAAGCTGTCGCAGATTTCTTATTACCTGCCATTAAAGTATATTACACAGGTCGTGAACAAGCGCAGCGTGATGAAGCCATGCGCTCCTGTGGAATGGCTGCGATGAACATCATGCTTGCCGCAAAAGAGATGGGTTATGACACTTGCCCTATGGATGGCTTTGATTTTGATGCAGTCGCAAAACTACTTAATTTACCAGAGGATCATATCCCAACTATGTTTATAACTGTCGGCAAAGGCATCAAAGAGGCTTGGCCACGCGGGGGGCAACTGGGGATTGATGAAGTTCTAATTAAAAATAAATTTAATATATAATTCAAATTATTAAATAATATTACATATAAAATACTTTAGGAATTAAACCGTGCTTATTAGCAATAACATCACCATGCAATTTGGCGCAAAGCCACTTTTTGAGAACGTTTCTGTGAAGTTTGGCGATGGCAATCGTTACGGCCTCATTGGAGCAAACGGTTGCGGAAAATCAACATTCATGAAGATCCTAGCGGGCGTGCTTGAACCAACCACTGGTAACATTGCACTCGATAGCAATGAGCGAATGGCATGGCTTCGCCAAGACCAATTTGGCTACGAAGACCAGCGCGTTCTAGATGTTGTGATGATGGGGCACGAGCAAATGTGGAAAGCAAAGTCAGAAAAAGACGCTATCTACATGAACCTTGACTCGACTGAAGAAGACTACATGAAAGCAGCTGAATTAGAGGCTGTGTTCGCTGAATACGATGGCTACACTGCTGAAGCGCGTGCAGGTGAATTACTTTTAGGAGTTGGCATTCCTATTGACCAACACAATGGCCTCATGAGCGCGGTTGCGCCAGGTTGGAAGCTTCGTGTACTGCTTGCTCAAGCACTTTTCGCTAATCCAGATATATTGCTACTCGATGAACCGACTAATAACTTGGATATCAACACTATTCGCTGGTTAGAAGACATCCTTAACAATCGCAACTGCACCATGATTATCATCTCGCATGATCGCCACTTTTTAAACCAAGTATGTACACATACGGCAGACATGGACTACGCGAAGCTGACTGTTTATCCGGGTAACTACGATGACTTCATGGAAGCCTCTACCATGGCGCGCGCGCAACAAGCAAAAGATAACGCCAAGGCAAAACAACAGATTGCTGATCTGCAGGACTTTGTCCGCCGTTTCTCTGCAAATGCTTCCAAAGCAAAACAAGCAACCAGTCGTGCAAAGCAAATCGACAAAATCAAGGTAGAGGACATCAAACCCTCGAGCCGCCAATATCCATTTATACGTTTTGAGTATGACGACCGAGAAAAATTACATCGTAACGCAGTAGAAGTCCAAAAATTGAGTCACGGCTTTGACCGCGTGCTATTTAACGATTTCAACTTACTTGTTGAAGCGGGGGAAAAGATTGCAATCATCGGTGAGAACGGAATCGGTAAGACCACCCTACTCCGCTGCCTAGCAGGCGATCTAAAACCAAATCATGGCACCGTGAAGTGGGCAGAAAAAGCCAACATCGGTTACTTTGCTCAAGACCACGCTGTAGACTTTGAGCAAGATCTTAACCTCTTTGACTGGATGAAACAGTTCACCCAAGCAGGTGATGACGACCAGGTGGTTCGCAGCATGCTAGGTCGCTTACTATTCTCCGGTGAGGACTTTAAAAAATCAGTCCAAGTGCTCTCAGGTGGTGAAAAAGGTCGCATGATGTTTGGTAAGTTAATGCTCGCAAGGACAAACGTCTTATTGATGGATGAACCGACCAACCACATGGACATGGAGTCGATTGAGTCACTTAATACGGCGCTTGATAAATATAATGGCACCTTATTCTTCGTAAGTCATGACCGTGAGTTTGTAAGCTCATTGGCAACCCGGATTTTAGATGTGCGTGCTGATGGAATCATCGACTACTCAGGCAACTACGAAGAGTATCTAGCAAGCCAAGAAATAGAGTAAATAGATCGCATTTTTTAACTAGACAAGTGAGCCGAAGTTGTTGAAACTGCAGTTCATGAGATTTGCACGAAAGCCTTTCGTCTACGTTATGATCGCCAGCATCCTGTTACTGTGTCTGGCAACGCTCTATTATTTCTCGCATCAGCGCACACCCAACGTGCGCAAAACTAAAGAGCTAGTAGTGGTTACCCATAATGCTGCTGGCACCTATTATGTCGACGGCAAGGGCAAATACGCAGGCTTAGAATATGACCTCGCCATGCTTTTCGCGAAAGACTTAGGGGAAGACTACCGAGTGCGCTTTATTGTCGCCGATAAGGTCTCGGATGTGATTCCGATGCTAAAAAATGGCAAGGCCAATCTAGCAGCAGCCAATTTAAGCATCACATCTGAGCGCGCTAAAGATGTTCGTTTTGGTGCTCCCTATCTCGATGTTCAACAACACATCGCTTATGGCATAGATCAAAACAATGAACCACAAGAAATTAAGGACTTGTTTGGAAAACACATCCATGTCCCTAAAGATTCAAGCTATGCGGAACGATTAAAATCAATAAAGGCAAAAAACCCTCTGCTGAACTTCCAAGAAGTTGAGAACGCCAGTACTGACGAGCTTCTCGAGCAGGTCAACATGGGGCTCTTGAATTACACTGTCGCGGATGATCGTGTTATTGCCATCCTCCAGAACTATTACCCTAACATTGGCAAAGGCATGGCGGTTGGCGATCCAGAGCAAATCGCTTGGGCCTTCCCTAAGAGTGGCAACGAATGGCTCTATCAAAAGTCACTCGCGTTTTTTGATCGTATTAGCAAAGATGGTACGCTTAAGAACCTGGTCGATCGTTATCATGGCCACACCGAGCGACTAGATCAGCTAGATGTAAGCAATTTCTTAAGCCAATCACATTCAGTATTACCTAAATTTGTTACGCTTTTTAAAGCCGCACAAGAACTTACAGATATCGATTGGCGCCTAATTGCCGCGATCAGCTACCAAGAATCCCATTGGGACCAATACAATACTTCACCGACCAACGTCCGAGGCATGATGATGCTAACCGAAGAAACTGCAGATGAGCTTGGTGTCACAGATAGACTAGACGCCAAGCAAAGCATTTTGGGCGGTGCACGCTATATCAGCAACCTCAAACGTCAGGTCTCTGAACATATACAGGAACCTGATCGCACATGGATGGCCCTCGCTGCTTACAATATCGGCTTTTCGCACTTAGAAGACGCCCGAGAGCTTGCAAAAAAGATGGGGCTTAATCCAGACAGCTGGGCAGATATTAAAACTACCCTACCACTCCTTAATAAGGCCAAGTATTACAACATGGTAAAATTTGGTTATGCCAACGGCGGTGCGCCTGTGATTTTTGTAGAGTCAATCAGAACCTATTACGACATCCTAGAGAAATACTTCCCAGGGCACGAATCTTTATTTCCGAACTTTGAATTTAAACCAAGCACCCCGCTGATTAAAAAACAATAATCAGCAAGAACTTTTACTACTTATTGTAACTACTGTCACAAATAAGCTGAGCTCTTGATTTCTTACAACCACAGAAATAAACCGTCTTATTTTCAGTTGCTTTATACTCTACCGACGTAAAAGATGTGCCTTGATGAGCACTATCACAAAATGACTGTGTATTACTTTTCCCGCAACTCCTTGCAAGTCATCGGCGGCTGATTACCCAAACTGGCAATCAAGTCAAACTGCAGCGGTGTTAATCTAAATTGACGAAAATGCAGCTTCCTAAGGCTTGATAGTTTTCTCTTAGTAATGCTAGAAAATCTATGATTAACATGCATACTATTTCTAATTAGAACTAGTATGCAATAGCCATAAAAAACTGCACCCTAGTCTGTTAGTCATATAGTCCAACTTTGAGGTGCAGTAAATTTCTGTAAGTTCTTTCAAGGACGACACCATATTTAACGAATCACTTCTTTGCCACCCATATAATTACGAAGCACTTTAGGAATCGTCACACTGCCATCTGCATTTTGATAATTCTCAAGGATAGCCACCAGAGTACGACCAACAGCCAAGCCTGAACCATTAAGTGTATGCACAAGCTCAGGCTTACCCGCTTCATTGCGGAAACGTGCTTGCAAGCGACGCGCTTGAAATGCTTCACAGTTAGACACAGATGATATCTCACGGTAAGTATTTTGCGCTGGCAGCCACACCTCCAAGTCGTAAGTCTTAGCCGCGCCAAAACCCATATCGCCTGTACATAGCGATACCACACGATAAGGAAGCTCAAGTGATTTTAAGATATTTTCAGCATGACCAACCATCTCTTCTAGTGCCGCATTACTTTTCTCCGGGTGAACAATCTGTACCATCTCCACCTTATCAAACTGGTGCTGACGAATCATGCCACGCGTATCGCGGCCATAGGAACCCGCTTCTGAACGGAAACAAGGTGTATGCGCAGTCAGCTTAATGGGTAAAGATTCAAGTGGAACAATCTCATCACGCACGATATTAGTGAGAGTTACCTCAGAGGTTGGGATGAGGTATAGGCTGCCATCATTATGTGGCATCTTGAAGAGATCCTCTTCAAATTTAGGCAACTGGCCTGTAGCGCGCAGTGAATCTGCATTGACCATATAAGGGGTATAGCACTCTTCATAGCCATGCTTGTCGGTTTGCGTATCCAGCATAAACTGCGCAAGCGCACGATGCAATTTAGCGATCTGGCCACGCATTAATGTAAAGCGAGCACCAGATAGCTTAGCACCAGTATCAAAATCTAGCCCTAGAGGTGTTCCTACATCCGTGTGGTCTTTAATCTCAAAATCGAAACTCCGTGGCATGCCAACTTTACGCACTTCCACGTTATCTTCTTCTGATTTACCCACTGGCACCGTGTCTTGTGGCAGATTAGGGACATTGAGCAAGAAGTCCTGCATCTGGAATTGAATTGCTGCTAGACGCTCTTCGTCGGCCTTAAGTTGATCACCAAGGCCAGCCACTTCAGCCATGATCGCATTGACATCTTCGCCCTTAGCTTTCGCCATCCCGATCTGTTTAGAAGTCGCATTACGTTTCGCTTGCAAGTCTTGCGTGCGTGTTTGTACCTCCTTGCGCTCTGCTTCTAAGGCGGTAAATTCTGCCACATCAAACACGAACTTACGGCTCGCGAGTTTTGCCACCACGGTGTCTAAATCATTTCTTAATTGCTGTATATCTAACATGCGTTTTCCTAATAAATTTAGTTCTTGGCTTTTCTATCAAGCTCAGCCAAGTATGCTAATTTCTCGCTTATTTTACCTTCAAGCCCACGATTTGTCGGCTCGTAAAATTTCATTCTTTCTAAACCATCTGGCAAATACTGCTCACCTGCGGCATAAGCACCCTCTTCATTGTGCGCGTAACGATAGTCCTTACCATAATCCAAATCCTTCATTAGCTTCGTTGGTGCATTACGTAAATGCATCGGCACCGGTCGAGATTGATCCTGGGCAACGAAGGCTTTGACCTGATTGTAAGCCATATAAACGGCGTTACTCTTCGCTGCAATCGCTAAGTAAACCACAGCATTCGCAAAAGCAAGTTCACCCTCAGGAGAGCCAAGGCGCTCATAGGTTTTACAGGCATTTAAACAGATTTCTAAAGCCCGCGGGTCAGCAAGGCCAATATCTTCAATGGCCATACGCACTAAGCGACGGCCAACATAAAGTGGCTCTGCGCCGCCATCCAACATGCGCTGCATCCAATATAGTGCGCCGTCAGGATTAGAACCGCGTACTGATTTATGCAACGCTGAAATTTGGTCGTAAAACGCCTCACCACCTTTATCAAAACGGCGCATTTTAGTCGCCATCGTGGACTGCAAAAACACCATATCAATCTCTTTAATTGAGGCAGATGCTGCTGCATTAAAGAGACCTTCGACAAAATTAAGCAAACGTCTTGCGTCCCCATCCGCATAAGAAATGAGATGATTCTTTGCTTCATCTGTGAGTCCAATATGATTATTCATAGCTGCTTGGGCTCTTGCAAGCAACTGACTCAACTCAGATTCTGATAATGAATTGAGCACAAATACTTGAGCCCGGCTTAATAATGCACTATTCACTTCAAATGATGGGTTTTCTGTAGTTGCGCCAATAAAAGTGATTAAGCCACTTTCAACAAAAGGCAAAAAAGCATCCTGCTGACCTTTATTAAAGCGATGTACTTCATCTACAAACATAATAGTACGACGGTGAGATTGTTGAAGCGTATGTTCTGCACGCTCAATTGCTTCACGAATATCTTTGATACCTGAAAGTACTGCAGAGATTGGAATAAATTCAGCTTGGGCTGTATTGGCAATTAAGCGCGCTAATGTTGTTTTACCAACCCCTGGAGGCCCCCACAAAATCATAGAGGGTAATTTACCTGACTGAAATGCTAAGCGAAGTGGCTTACCCTGCCCGAGCAAATGCGACTGACCAACCACCTCATCTAGTGTTTGAGGTCTTAACTGTTCAGCCAAAGGTGCTTGAGGTTGATTGGGAGCAAAAAGACTATTCAAGAATGCAAAGCACCTAATTTACTGGCTCAACAAATCTGCATCCGCAGGTGGGGTGAATTTAAAGAGTTCAGATGAAAGTTTTGGATTCCGTTGTATATTCAGAAACTCAATAGATGTGCGATTACCAAAGCTATCATGCAATTCCATTTCCATTAAAGCATCCCCTTTGAACCCTAAAAAAACTCGCTCAAAACCAGTTTCACTCACTTTAGGAACGGCTAACACCCATTCTAGCTCACCCTTTCGGCTAGCGTCTTTAATAACAAATGAGCGCTCCATCTCCTTGCCCCCAGCCAACAAAGCTGCAGGTGTTGAGCCTACGGCTTTACTGAAAGAGCGAACTGTAACCTGACTTAATTCAGGATCATAAAGCCAAACCTTTTCACCATCGCCAATAATTTTTTGTACATAAGGCTTGTTATAATCCCACCGAAATTTATTGGGCTTTTGTAATTGCATAGTGCCGGTCACATCTTGCGTCTTATGCCCTTGCCTATCAGTCACCACTTGGTGAAAGTCTGCCTGGGCGGTTTGAATATTTAGAAAGTAATCCTTCATACGTTCTAAACCCGTTGCGCTAGAAGCTTGCGCAAAAAAGTAAAGTAAAACAAATAAAAAGCGGTTCATGAAAGCTTTCATTAAATTAATCTTGGTTCTGATTAGGTGCTAATACTTCACGATTACCATTACTTTGCATCGATGAAACTAAACCTGCACGTTCCATCTCCTCAATCAGACGCGCCGCGCGATTGTATCCAATGCGTAATTGCCTTTGCACAGATGAAATTGAAGCACGTCGAGTTTTCATTACGATTGCAACAGCTTCATCATACAATGGATCTGATTCACCACCAGTGCTCTCCATACCGCCCAAATCACCACCTTCTTCACTACATCCAGTAAGGATTCCATCAATATAATTAGGCTCGCCCTGCGCTTTAAGATGCTGAACTACACGGTGCACCTCTGCATCACTCACAAAAGCACCGTGAATACGCTGAGGATATGTTGTGCCTGGCGGCTGATACAGCATATCACCCTGACCTAGCAAAGCCTCAGCGCCCATTTGATCAAGAATGGTACGTGAGTCAATCTTACTAGACACTTGAAATGCAACACGAGTTGGAATATTCGCTTTAATCAAACCGGTAATAACATCCACAGAAGGCCGTTGAGTTGCTACGACCAAGTGAATGCCGCATGCACGAGCTTTCTGGGCCAAACGCGCAATCGGCTCCTCAACTTTTTTGCCTACCACCATCATCAAATCAGCCAATTCATCAATCACGATAACAATCAGCGGCAATTCATCTAGCGGCTCTGGGCTATCTGGCGTTAAAGTAAATGGGTGGGTAATTGGACTGCCATCTTTAACCGCATCGCGCACCTTGATATTGTATCCAGCAAGATTACGTACACCCAGAGCTGACATCAGCTTATAACGACGTTCCATCTCTGCCACACCCCAATTAAGGGCATTCGCAGCTTGTCGCATATCGGTAATCACAGGTGCTAAGAGATGTGGAATACCTTCATAAACAGAGAGTTCCAACATTTTTGGATCAATTAGAATCATGCGAACCTTGCTTGCTTCGGCCTTATAAACTAAGCTCAAAATCATCGCATTAATCGCAACTGATTTCCCAGAGCCAGTAGTTCCCGCAACCAATACGTGGGGCATCTTTGCAAGGTCAGCAACTACAGCTTTACCGGCAATATCTTTACCCATTGCAATAGCCAAAGGCGAATTCACATCCGCATAAGCTTGTGAACCCATAATTTCTGAAAGGTAAACAATTTGACGTTTAGGGTTAGGAATTTCTAAACCCATACAGCTCTTTCCAGGAATTGTTTCAACCACACGAATGCTCACAACGGAAAGAGCACGCGCTAAATCTTTAGATAAATTTAATACTTGGCTACCTTTTACACCAGCAGCAGGCTCTAACTCATAACGTGTAATAACAGGACCCGGTAAAGCGGCAAGCACCTTGACCTCAATGCCAAAATCCATCAATTTTCGTTCGATAAGGCGCGAAGTAAATTCAAGCGTTTCAGCAGACTGCACTTCAATCTCGCCCTTAGGCTCGTCAAGCAAATGAAGCGGTGGCAAAGGTGAATCTGGTAAGGCAGCAAATAACGAAACTTGGCTTTCCCTTTGAACACGCTCACTCTTAGGAATCTCCAGCACGGGCGTTTCAATCTGAAGTGGAGCTCGATCTTCAGTACGTTTACGTTCCTGCTCAACAAACTCAGTACGTTGCTGCTCAGCAATCTTGCCTGCTTCGCGATCTTTTTTATCACGGTACTTATCAAGAATGAACTGATAAGTGCCAATAAGACCAGCGCCAAGCTTTTCTACAATCAATATCCATGACCAGCCAGTAAATAAGCTAAAGCCAGCAGCCATTGCGAATAACAGGACAAGGGTTGAACCTACAAAACCAAAGGATTGGCGAATCATTGTATCGACAATATTACCAATTACTCCACCAGGATCTTGTGGCAAATTAGCTGGCAAATGAATAAGATGACCATACTCCAAGCAAGATGATGAAAAAAGCAACATCCCAAACCCAAAGAAATTTAGAAAAAGTAAAGGTTTTCGACCCTGCGCAACCACATCAAGGCGCAAATAAACTAACCAAATTGCATAAAAAGCAAAAACTACAAACCACCAAGCAGAAAAACCAAACATGTAAAGCATCATATCTGAAAGCCATGCCCCAACTGCACCACCCGCATTATGAACAACCGCATTTTCGCTCGCGCTGTGTGTCCAGGAGGGATCATCGTGATAATAGGATGCTAAAATCAATACAAAATAAAGGCCGATGACTGCGAAAAATAGCCACCAAGCTTCTTTTGCTAGGCCTGCACTTTCAGCGTGAAGCTGCTTACTAACGTTAGAGGTATTAACTGTTTTTTTATTGAAAAACAAAATAATGATTCACTTGAATGATTAATGAAAAAATAATGCAGATACACTTAAAAATTAAGTGAATTATAGCAGTAACAATCGAAACAAAGCATCGCACTCAACTATAAGCATCATCCTATTTTCAAGCATTTAAATAGCCTATCCTAAAGAAATTTCTTCCTATTGCAATTTCGTTCAAATTTAAGAATCCAATTGCGTTAAAATAACTGTTAAATATTTTTGCTTTGACTATTAGGAGCTTTACATCATGGCCACAAAACATGCCCACCTACTTATATTGGGTTCAGGCCCTGCCGGCTATTCAGCTGCTGTCTATGCGGCTCGCGCAAACTTAAAGCCTGTGCTTATCACCGGCATTGCGCAAGGTGGCCAATTAATGACCACAACCGAAGTAGATAACTGGCCTGCTGACGCAGATGGCGTAATGGGCCCCGAGTTGATGGCGCGTTTTCAAAAGCATGCGGAACGATTTAATACCGAAATGATTTTTGACCACATTCATACAACCCATCTTAAAGAAAAACCAATTCGTTTAGAAGGCGATTCTGGAGAATACACTTGTGATGCCTTAATTATTGCAACAGGTGCATCAGCTAAATATCTAGGCATTCCTTCAGAAGAGAAATTCTCAGGAAGAGGTGTTTCTGCTTGTGCAACTTGCGATGGTTTTTTTTATCGCAACCAAGAAGTGGCCGTAATCGGCGGGGGCAACACTGCTGTAGAGGAAGCTCTTTACCTAGCTAACATTGCAAGCAAAGTAACTCTTGTTCACCGCCGCGATAAGTTTAAAGCAGAAGCCATTCTGATCGACAAACTAATGGATCGTGTCAAAGAGGGCAAAGTCGCACTTGAACTATACTCAACGCTAAGTGAGGTGTTAGGTGATGATATGGGCGTAACTGGCATGCGAGTTAAAAACGTCGACACTGGTGCAACCAAAGATATCGCATTGCGAGGTGTATTTATTGCAATCGGCCACAAACCAAATACCGATATTTTTGAAGGACAACTTGAAATGGATGGCGGCTATATTGTGACTCAAACAGGACGCCAAGGTAACTTCACGGCCACTAGTATTCCTGGTGTATTTGCAGCAGGCGATGTTCAAGATCACATCTACCGACAAGCCGTCACGAGCGCTGGTACCGGTTGTATGGCTGCACTCGATGCTGAACGTTACCTAACAAGCCTTAAATAACCCCCCTCGCTTGAATCGTTAACATTGCCTAGTTTAAAGACTTGCGCCATGAAAGCTCTCTCAAGAATAAAAAATATAGAAGAAGTGAAGCGTTTGCTGCAAGATCAAAAACTTGCACAAATGAAAGCAATTGAAGATAAAAAAGCGCTTTCAGTCAAACAACCTACTGAACAATCAGAGGCACAACAGCTTTCAGATCTATTCAAATCTGCTGTAAAAGATGCACGGCCATTAAATACAGATAGAATTCATCATAATCTTCCAAAGCCCAAACCAGTCCCACAGCAGTTCATTCGAGATGAAAAGCAAGCACTTGTTGATTCGTTAAGTGACGGTTATTTTCCATCTTATGAATTAGAAAGTGGAGAGGAACTTCTTTATCTGCGCGAGGGGCAATCCCCTTCAGTGCTCAGCAAACTGAGACGCGGTCACTGGGTAGTCCAAGCTAATCTCGATTTACACGGCATGATCAGTGAGGAAGCAAGAGTAACGGTATCAGAATTTCTAGCAGGCTGCAAAAAACATGGTATTCGCTGCGTACGAATTGTTCATGGAAAAGGCTTGGGCTCTCGCAACAAAGAACCTATCTTAAAGAACAAACTCCGATATTGGCTTATGCAAAAAGATGAGGTGATAGCTTACGCACAAGCTAGAATAAATGACGGGGGAGGCGGCGCTGTGCTGGTCTTATTAAAAGCTTAATGAGTATCATCCCAATCACCACCCAGGGATTGAAATAGAGCTAGAGTATCTGTTAATCTCATCGCTTGAGCTTGGATCTTAGAAATTTTAGCTTGTTGATATGACTGCTCTGAGTTAATTAAAGCCAAGCTATTAACGTAGCCAAGATCAAGCTGCTTTTGAACTAATTCCAAAGATTTTTTTGCAGAGGTCTCACTGTCTGTTGCAGCCAACAAAGATTTTGCATCTGAGTCGAGAGCATACAACGTGTCAGCAACATTCTGATAAGCACCCAAAACCACACTTCGATACTGAGATTCAGCCTGCTCAAACCCAGCTTCAGCGGCTTTTTGTTTGTACTTCAAAGTACCGGCATCGAACAATGTTTGACCAACATTTCCGGTCAAACCCCAAAAACTATTATTACTAGAGAACATTTGACCAAATTTTGTCGCAGATCCGCCATATAAGGCACTAATAGAAAACTGAGGAAGTCTATTAGCTAACGCAACACCTATCAATGCGCTTGCAGCGTGCACTTGAGCTTCAGCTGCACGTACGTCAGGCCTTTGTTCGACAAGCGAAGAAGGAAGGGTTAATGGTAGGTTCACTGGCAAATTAATTTCTTCCAAAGTAAATGAATCAAACCCACCTTGGGAAGGCAACTTTCCGCAAAGAATAGCAATTAAATCCTTAGTAATCTCAAGCTGTTTATTTAATGGCGGAAGTAACTGTTTTGCTTGAGCCAGATTTGCTTCTTGCCCAGAAACATCAATATCTGAAGCATAACCAAGTTCAGATTGTTTTTTAATAATGTTGAGTGCGTTTGTTTGACTCAATATTATTTGCTCAGTAGCTTCTATTTGTGACTGAATACTTGCTTGCTGAATCACAGCACTAATGACATTAGCAATCAGAGTTGTTCTTAATGCAATTAACTGAAATTTCTGAGTCTCTGCTTGGGCTTCTAAGGATTCAACAGTACGCTTATTTAAACCAAAAACATCAGGGGCATACGAAATGCTCAACTGAGCAGTATGAAGAGTATAGGGGTTGTTGTTGGACTGAAGCGTAGGTGAAATGACACTCGAGTCTCCCTGACGGCTTGCAGAGTAACCTGCTTGAGCCGTTGGATAAAAATATCCTTTTTGAGCAGCAAGATAATCATTTGCTTGCTTTATAGATGCCTCAGCAGCTTTGATAGATGGATTATTTTTTAAAGCAATCTCTATTAAGCTATTTAGCTTTTGAGATGAAAATGATTTCCACCAGTCAGCCTCAACTTGATTAACGGTCATAATAGCTTGAGTCTGACTCTTACCAACACCATCAAAGGTCTTATTTAATTCTTTGTCCCTTGTAAATGATGTCACATCTGGTGATGATGGTCGCTTAAAATCTGGTCCAACTGTACAACCAGCTAATGAGGTCATAACAACAATTGTTAAAGCTAATAATCTATGTTCAAGCTTAAAAGTCATATATTTTAAATATCCAATAATTGAATCTGTGCTTTTTAATTAAACTTTTCTTTTCTAAGTTTTCTTTTTTCTACCCAACCAATCACCAACAACTGCATAGCTGGAGCAACTACAAGAAGCATTAATGGCCCTATAAGCATTCCACCAACAACAACAGTTGCAAGAGGACGTTGCACCTGACTTCCAATGCCTGTAGAAATCGCTGCAGGCAATAATCCAATACATGCAGATAGTGCCGTCATGAGCATTGGACGCATTCGCTGATCTGCCGCCTGTCTCATTGCTTCTAGAGGAGATTTTTTATTGGCAATTAATTCATTGAAATAAGTAATAATCAGAATTCCGTTCATGACAGATACACCAAATAAAGAAATGAACCCAATGATTGCAGAGATACTCAAGTGCAATCCGGTTAAATAAAGCGCAATAATCCCCCCTGCAATAGAGAACGGAATAGCTGCAAGCGTCAACAAACTGTCAAGTAATGAGTTAAACAAGGTATAAAGCAACACAAGAATAATCACTATGGCAATTGGAATAACAATTTGCATACGCTTTTTAGCCTGTTGAAGCTCCTCAAACTCTCCCGCCCACTCAATATGATATCCATCTGGCAAGGATATATTTTTCTCTACAATATGCTGCGCATCATTCACAGTACCGCCAAGATCTCGCCCCCTAACACTAAATTTAATAGGGATATATCTTTCATTTTTTTCATGATAAATATAAGATGCGCCCGTATCTAAAGTAAGCGTTGCTACTTCACTCAGAGGCACGTAGCCAATAGATCCTGATGCTGTGGTATAACTTAATTTAATATTTCGAATTGCATCAAGATTGGATCGATACTCTGGAGCCAACCTGACGCTCAAAGGATACTGCCGCTCACCTTCAAGTATAGTCGTTGCCTGAGCACCTCCAGCAGCAGCCTGAATGACATTGTTAATATCGCCAGTATTGAGTCCATAACGCGCTGCCTTGTCTCGATCTATATTAATATTAAAGTTCGGTTGACCCAACACTCTAAACACACCAAGATCAGCCACTCCTCTAACTTTTCTCATCTCATGTAGCACTTTATCGGCTAATGACTCTAAAACTTGCAGATCGGGACCAATAATTTTGACGGAGTTAGCCCCTTTCACTCCAGATAATCCTTCTTGTATATTATCTTGTATGTATTGTGAATAATTGAACTCTACACCAGCAAATTCTTTTGCAAACTCGGCAGAAACCTCTTTTACTAACATTTCTTTGGTATAACCTTTGGGCCACTCATCAAATGGTTTCAATGGGACAAATAGTTCAACATTATAAAATCCAGAAGCATCGCTACCATCGTCTGGACGACCGTGCTGTGATATCACAGTAATTACCTCAGGATGGCTTTTTAATATTTGTCGCATCCTATTGACTTTATCCATGCCACCTTCCAAAGAAATAGTGGTTGGCATAGTAGCCCTGATCCATAAATTACCCTCTTCCAGAGTAGGTAAGAACTCCGTTCCAATTTTTGATAGCAGCAAGCCAGAACCAAGAAGAAATACCATTCCAATAATTACAGTAAGTCTGCGTTTTCTAAGCGCCCACTCTAACAAAGGCAAATAAACTTTGCGTATCGCATGAACTACAAATGTTTCAGTCTCTTTGACATTTGCTGGCAATAACAAAGATGATAAAACTGGCGTGATGGTAAAAGTCGCAATCAAAGCTCCCAATAATGCAAAAGCGTATGTTCTCGACATGGGGTTAAAAATTTGACCTTCGACTCCTTGCATTGTAAATAGTGGGATAAATGCAGCTACAGTAATCAGAGAAGAGAAGAGAACGGCCTTATCAACTTCCATTGCACTTTTTACAATGAGCCTAAAGCGTTTACTATGCCTATCCTTACCTGAAATAGCGTCCAATTCTGCACTTCCAGACTCTTCAACTAATTTACTTTGCTCACTATCCGTTTTTTGGAAATTCCTGAAAATATTCTCAACTAGAATAACAGCCGAGTCGACAATAATCCCAAAATCCACTGCTCCCACTGATAACAAATTCGCAGAGTCGCCCGAAACATACAAAATCATAATACTGAAAAATAAAGCAACTGGAATGTTAGCGCTGACGATAATTGCGCTTCGCAAATCACCAAGAAAAATCCATTGAATCAGGAAAACTAAAATACAACCAAAGATAAGGTTATGAAGAACGGTATGGGTTGTAACAGCAACTAATGTAGAACGATCGTAAAAAGGAACCACCTTCAAACCCGGTGGCAGAGTGCCATCTTTATTGAGTTTTACAATTTCATTTTTTAAGCTTTCAACTACATCATTGGTATGTAATGTTCTGTTCATCACGACGATACCTGTCACCACATCTTCTTGATCGTCACGACCAGCATTACCTAATCGCGGAACATAACCTACAGATACCTTAGCAACATCTTTGACTAATACAGGCGTGCCATTCGTTTGAGACAACACAATATTACCAATATCATTAACATCCTTTATTAAACCAACCCCCCTGATATTAACTGATTGAGCACCAATATTAACGGTGCGCCCACCGACGTTGATATTGGAGTTACCGATTGCGCCAATCAATTGAGGAAGTGAAATCTTATACCCTTCGAGCTTTTGAAGATCCGCTTGAACATCATATTGCTTGGTTGTACCACCCCATGTAACCACCTGAACAATTCCGGGAACAGTTAATAACCTTCTAGTTACCACCCAATCCTGCACAGACCTTAAATTCGTCAGACCATAATGCTTGGGACCTACTAGTTGGAATCTTAGAATCTCACCTACTAAACTAGAGGCTTGAATTTGAGGCATTACGCCATTGGGTAAATTAACATTTTGTTGAAGATTAAGTGCAGCTTGTGTGTAAGCTGCATAATAATCAACCCCGTATTTAAAAGTCACACGAACAAAAGAAAGGCCGTAAAATGAGGTAGATCGAATATTATCTATGCCAGGCGTAGTAGCTAGTCCTATTTCCATTGGTCTAGTGTAGTAACGCTCCATTTCCTCTGCTGATTGACCTGAAGACTGAGCTGTAATTTCAAGAATTACTGGTGCGGGATTAGGATATGCTTCAATATTAAGCTTACTAAAAGCAAAAATACCAGCCGCAATAAAAATAAAGAGTCCTGATAAAACTACGGGTCTTCTCTTTAGACATGACGCAATGAGATCTCTTAACAATTTGAACTCTTTTAAATTAAAATATTATTTTTTATTTTGTTGCTAACGCAAGTTGATTACTCAAGAAAAGTGCTCCACTTGTCACAACTCTTTCATTTAGTGAAATTCCTTTTAGGATTTCAGCATACCCATTTTTTTCCATACCAATTTGAACTGTTTTCTTTGTGAAGTGCTTGTCATCACTGGTGACAAAAACTGAAATCGTTCCATCCCCTTCTCTAACAATTCCATCTAAAGGGATACCAATAGATGATAGTGGTTTACCAGTAGTAATTACAAATGTTGCTAGCATCTGGGACTTTAATTTATGTTTAGGATCATCAATTTCAGAGCGAACATAAATTCTATGTGTTGCAGGATCAATTGCCGCACCAATATTAGTCACTTTACCTTTAAAATTTTCACCTGGGTACGCCATAACTGAAATAGATACTGGTTGATTTAATTTAATTTTTGGCATGTCTTCCTCAATCACATTCGCAATCATCCAAAGCGTTGAGATATCAGCAACTATATATGGGGCTGGAAGAGTTCCAGGCTGAACTAACAAACCTGGGGTAGCATTTTTATCTGTCACACGCCCATTTATAGGACTTTTAATAGCGAGTTCAACATCCACCTTTCTCGCAACAAGAATCTGCTCTATATCCGATTGAGACTTTCCAAATATTCTGATGGTATCGATTGCTGCTTTAAAATTCGCCTCTGCAGTTTGTTGGTCAGAAATCGCTTGTTCTAAATCCTTATCAGCAAGTATTTTAGATTCAAACATTGCTTTAGCACGTTGAAGCGCTTGTGAGGACGATTTGAGCACGCCCGCAGTTAAAATCAAATTAGATTCAGCTTGCACTAGATCTGGGCTATCAACAGTAAATAAAACATCCCCTTTTTTTACATCGTCACCAGCTTTTGCAAATACTTGACGAATTCGGCCTTGGTAAGGAGTAAAAACTTGTACAGTTTTATCTTGATTAAAATCAATATATCCAACAGCTGAGGTTTCTTGATTGAAATTATGATAAGAAGCATTTTCAAGCTTTAACTGCTTAATTTGATTATCAGTCAAGGTGATAGTATCTGCAGGATCAACATGTTTTGAATTTTCATTATGATTGCCATCAGCAGCTTCAATTCTTGCCACCAAGAAATAAAGTGATGAAACAAGTCCTAATGAAATTATTAAATAAGAAACTTTATTTAACCGCATTCTAGAAAAATCCTTTGATAAAATTTGTTGACATTGTAGCTGATAAATATGATGGGATTATTTCAATCTATCTATTGGCAGTTTTAATTTAATTGACCTTGACTCAATAAGCTTTCTTCAATAGTCATGGTATTAACGTTTTTCAGCCTCGATAGTTGACAAGCACATTAAATAAAATGGGGTCACTAAGTGCTTAAAGATAAAAGGGAAGAGGCCAAACTTAATAGATAATACAAATTGCCTCAGCAGCAATCCCCTCGCCTCGACCAGTAAACCCTAGCTTTTCTGTGGTAGTTGCTTTTACATTAACCTGACTTCTTTGAACACCGCAATCAATAGCAATATTCATGCACATTGTTTCAATATACGGTGCCATCTTAGGCGCTTGAGCGATGATGGTCGCATCTAGATTACTCAGCATAAAACCATGTGATTTAAGCAAAGCCACGACATGACGCAGTATGTTTCTGGAGTCTGCCCCTTTGTAATTCGCATCGGTATCCGGAAAATGTTTCCCGATATCGCCTAAGCCAGCTGCACCTAACATTGCATCACAAATCGCGTGCAATAAGACATCAGCGTCCGAGTGACCGAGCAAGCCTTTTTCATGGGCGATCTCTACCCCGCCGATAATGCACTTCCGGCCTTCGACTAACTGGTGCACATCGTAACCCTGTCCGACTCTTATCATTTCTTCACTCCATGCTGATCCGCGGCAAGAATCGCTTCAGCTAAAGCCAAGTCTTGCGGAAAAGTAATCTTGAGATTGCGTAACTGTCCTGTCACTAATTTCGGTTTCAAACCTAGCATCTCAACCGCCTGCGCTTCATCCGTAGGCGCGCCGCCTGATTTTGTTAGGGCGTCTTTTAATATGCCATAACGAAACATTTGCGGAGTCTGCGCCTGCCACAAACCCTCACGTGACTCAGTGCTAACAACATGCTGCGTGTTATCAGCACGTTTTAGGGTATCCGCCACTGGTATCGCTAGTAAGCCACCTACTTCGTCATTTTGCATTTCATCTAGCAAATAATCTAAAAGCGCATGGGTCAGTCCTGGACGGGCGGCGTCGTGCACAAGCACCCAATCAGTCCGATCAAGATTCAGGTCTTTAAGCGCGTTGAGGACAGTTTCCGCACGAGTGTCGCCACCACAAAACAATATGGATAACTTTGGATGATCCGGGACGTGCGACTGCCAATGAGGGTCATTCGCAGTCAGCACAAGATACACTGCAGCAATTCGTTCAGACCTTAAAAAAGTGTCGAGTGTCCATAAAATCATGGGGCGACCCAAGATTGAGATATACTGCTTAGGCAACTCTGTTGCCATCCTACTACCAGAACCTGCGGCTGGAATGATAACGTGAAATTTTGCCATGATGATGTTATTGAATGAATGGCAAAGAAAATGCCGAAAATTTAAGCAAGCAAAGCCTGATGCTGGATAATCGCATCTTTAACTATAGGCTCTAAGCCTTCGCCTGCATTACTTTGTGCATATTCAATTAACTGCAGACGCATACTGAGAGCCCAAAAACGCTTAATGTGCATTACGATATCCTTCTTAGCCTGCTCAGTGTCAGGTGAAGATTTAAAAAATGTGCCAATTTGGTTGGCCATGGTAATCAACTGCTCAATATTCATTACTTTTCCTTAACACTTACTTCAACTTAATACGTTCTGGGTGCGTATACACCACGAATTGCTGGGGGCGCGCAAAGCCAATCAATGTCACGCCGCACTGCTCCGCCACACGAATAGCTAAGCCTGTTGGCGCTGAGATTGCCACCAACATCGAAACACCAGCGACTGCGACCTTCTGTACCATCTCATAACTCGCGCGGCTTGTGGTTAAAACAAAACCTGCTGCTTTATACTGTTTGGCAAGTGCGCCAAGAAGCTTATCTAAAGCATTATGACGGCCAACATCTTCACGCACCATCGAAATGTCTCCAGTCGTTTGCACCCAAAAGCTTGCATGGGTTGCACCCGTCTTCGCTTGCAAAACTTGCTGATTGGCAGCGTTTTCTAAAGCTTTGAGCACCACTTCTTTATCGAACACCTCTTTTGAAGTATTCACATTACTTGGCAAACGAAGAGCCTGCGCTAAACTCTCTGCACCACAGAGTCCACATCCCGTCCGACCTGTCATGCTGCGACGCCTATCTTTTAACTGAGCAAAACGCTCACTCGCAACTTCCATACGCAGTTCAATGCCCAAGGCCTGCTCTACAACTTCAATGCTATAGAGTTCTTTTGAACTGCTTAAAATACCTTCAGCGAGCGAGAAGCCTAATGCAAGGTCTTGCAAGTCTTGCGGGGTTGCCAGCATCACGGCATGCGAAATGCCGTTATAGATCATCGCAACCGGCACCTCTTCTGCCACAGCATCCTCATACGATTTTACTTCGCCCGCCTCCCACTTCTCAACCAGCACAAGACTGCTCCCCGCCTCCGCAATCAATGGCTTTTTAGTTTCTAACATCGGGATGCAAGCAATTTATACGTTAGCTTCGTTTTTTGGGTGCTGCACAAAACCAATTTGCTCATTACTGAAGATCTTGTATTCACGTTGCCATTCAGAAAGTTGAGTCACTTTAGTTAATTGCACTGCCGTCACCTTGAACTCAGGACAATTAGTTGCCCAATCTGAATTGTCCGTAGTAATGACGTTGGCGCCAGACTCTGGATGATGGAATGTTGTATATACCACCCCAGGCTGGACACGCTCAGTAATTTTAGCGTGAAGCACGGTCTCACCAGCGCGACTCGCAATCCCAACCCAATCCCCATCATTAATGCCGCGATCTTCTGCGTCATGTGGATGAATCTCAATAATGTCTTCCTTATGCCAAGTGACGTTATCCGTTCGACGTGTTTGCGCGCCAACATTATATTGAGAAAGAATACGGCCAGTGGTCAAAATCAATGGGTACTTCGCGTTCACCTTCTCAGTGGTCGGTACATATTCTGTAATAAAAAACTTACCCTTGCCGCGCACAAATTCATCGATGTGCATGGTTGGTGTTCCAGCAGGATTTGCATCGTCACATGGCCACTGAACACTACCAAGCTCATCTAATTTCTTAAAGCTTACGCCTTTAAATGTTGGTGTGAGTGCTGCAATCTCATCCAAGATATCAGAGGCATGTGAATAATGCATTGGGTAACCCAAAGCAGATGAAAGCTTAGCTGTAACTTCCCAGTCTTCGAACCCGTTTTTCGGTGTCATCACACGACGAACCGGTGAAATACGACGCTCTGCATTAGTGAATGTACCTGATTTTTCTAGGAACGAAGCTCCAGGGAAGAACACATGTGCGTACATCGCAGTTTCGTTTAAAAACAAGTCTTGCACAATCACACACTCCATCGACTCTAGGCCATGAGTCACGTGCTGTGTATTTGGATCTGACTGAACAATATCCTCACCCACACAATATAAGGCTTTAAAGCTGCCACTAATCGCTTGGTCTAACATATTTGGAATACGTAAGCCCGGCTCTTTGCTAAGTGGACGACCCCAAGCCGTTTCAAACAAAGCGCGGGTTGCATCATCTGACACATGACGGTAGCCAGGGTATTCATGTGGCATAGAACCCATATCACATGAGCCTTGCACATTATTTTGACCGCGCAGTGGATTGACGCCGACACCTTCACGGCCAACGTTAGCTGTTGCCATCGCAAGGTTTGCAATACCCATAACAGTCGTTGAACCTTGACTATGTTCGGTTACACCCAAGCCATAGTATATAGCCGCATTGCCGCCCGTTGCATAAAGACGGGCCGCCGCTCGTAGGTCTTCTGCTGGCACACCTAACGTTTCACTCAAAGCTTCAGGAGAGTTTTCAGCTTTAGCTGCAAAGTCACACCAAGCTTCAAAAGAATCAATCTCGCAGCGCTCTTTTACAAACGCTTCATTAATCAAGCCTTCGGTTACAATCACATGAGACATTGCAGCAATTAATGCCACGTTAGTGCCGGGACGTAATTTAAGATGGTAATCTGCTTTTACGTGTGGCGATGAAACCAAATCAATTTGGCGTGGATCCGCTACAATTAACTTCGCCCCTTCACGCAACCGACGTTTCATTTGTGAACCAAATACTGGATGACCATCAGTTGGGTTCGCACCCATCACAAAAATAACATCCGAATGCATAACCGAATCGAATGTCTGAGTACCAGCTGATTCACCTAATGTTTGCTTTAACCCGTAGCCTGTTGGTGAGTGACAAACACGTGCACAAGTATCAACATTATTGGTTCCCAATACCGCACGGATTAATTTTTGTGTGACATAAACTTCTTCATTTGTGCAACGAGACGAGGTAATACCGCCCACTGCCTCTTTACCGTATTTAGCTTGGATTCGAGTAATTTCGCTCGCCGCGTATTTAATTGCCTCATCCCATGAAACTTCCGTCCAAGCATCATGGATGCTCTTTCGAATCATTGGCGTCGTAATTCTGTCATGATGAGTGGCATATCCCCATGCGAATCTTCCCTTCACACATGAGTGACCGTGATTCGCGCCGCCATTTTTACTTGGCACCATCCGAACGACTTGCTCTCCTTTCATCTCAGCATCAAATGAACAGCCTACACCGCAATAGGCACATGTAGTTGTCACTGAATGTTCAGGAACTCCATGCTGAATTACGGATTTTTCAATTAAAGTTGCAGTAGGACAGGCTTGTACACATGCACCACAAGACACACACTCTGATTCCAAGAAGTTTTCAATACCAGAAGCTACCTTAGATTCGAAGCCACGTCCTTGAATCGTCAGAGCAAAAGTACCCTGCACTTCTTCACATGCTCGCACACAACGTGAGCAGACAATACATTTGGAAGGGTCAAACTGAAAATAAGGATTTGACGTATCCTTTTCTGACTTGAGATGATTATCACCTTCGTAGCCATAACGCACCTCACGCAAGCCCACAACGCCAGCCATATCTTGCAACTCGCAGTCCCCATTGGTTGCACAGGTGAGGCAATCGAGCGGGTGATCTGATATATATAGCTCCATAACCCCCTTGCGGATGTCAGCTAATTTTGGCGTTTGTGTTTTAACCTTAATACCCTCAGCCACGGGAGTAGTACATGATGCTGGGAAGCCCCTACGTCCTTCAATTTCTACCAAACACAACCGGCAAGAACCATAAGGATCTAAGCTATCTGTCGCGCAAAGTTTAGGTACAGTTACGCCACCCACCATCGCAGCATGCATAATCGAAGTGCCTTCAGGTACCGTAATTTGCGTACCATCAATCTCTAGCGTGATTTGATTATCAGATGTTTTTGCTGGTGTACCAAAATCAGTATATTTGCTCATATTTTTTCCAAGCGGCCTTAAACCGCTTGACCTTTCTTCACGCCAAAATCTTCTGGAAAATGATTGATTGCGCTAAGCACTGGATATGGTGTCATACCACCCAATGCACAAAGTGATCCATTTAACATCGTGTCACTTAAGTCTCGCACGAGCGTAATATTTTTCGCATGATCTTCTTTAGCAATGATCTTGTCCATCACTTCAACACCTCGAGTTGAGCCAATACGGCAAGGCGTACATTTGCCACATGATTCCACTGCACAGAATTCGAATGCATAACGGGCCATTTTAGCCATATCAACCGTGTCATCAAATGCGACGATACCGCCATGACCAAGCACCGCCCAAATCTCAGTGAATTTCTCGTAGTCCAGTGGCGTATCAAATTGCGACTCTGGCAGATAAGCGCCAAGGGGACCACCTACTTGGACCGCCCGAATTGGCTTACCAGAGGCCGAACCACCACCAAAATCATAGAGCAATTCGCGCAAAGTTATACCAAAAGCTTTTTCAACCAAGCCACACTGTTTAATGTTGCCTGCCAATTGGATAGGTAACGTACCGCGTGAGCGACCCATCCCAAAATCTTGATAGAATTTGCCACCTTTATCTAAGACAATAGGAACAGTCGCTAATGAAATCACGTTATTCACAACCGTTGGCTTACCAAATAAACCCTCAATCGCAGGAAGCGGGGGTTTGAATCGCACCAAACCACGTTTACCTTCCAAGCTTTCAAGAAGTGAAGTCTCTTCACCACACACATAAGCACCAGCAGCTCGGCGCACTTCCAAGTGAAAACGCTTGCCGCTACCGCAAATATCATCGCCTAAATAACCCGCTTGATAAGCATTTGCAATCGCTTCATTAAGCGTCACTAAGGCATCAGGATATTCTGAACGAAGATAGATATAGCCTTGCGTCGCGCCGACTGCGACACCTGCAATAGTCATGCCTTCCACCAGCACTAGCGGATCACCTTCCATAATCATTCGATCTGAATAGGTCCCTGAGTCACCTTCATCGGCATTACATACGATGTATTTTTGATCTGCGTTTGCGTTAAGCACTGTGTTCCACTTAATACCTGTTGGGAAAGCAGCACCGCCTCGACCACGGAGGCCTGATTCGGTAACTTCTTTGACGATATCTTCGCCAGATTTAGCTAAGGCATTTTTTAAACCTTTATAGCCATCATGCGCAACATAATCTTCAACAGAAACTGGGTCAGTAATACCAACGCGCGCAAAGGTCAAGCGCTCTTGTTTTTTTAACCATGCGATTTCGTCAGTGAGACCAAGGTTTAATGGATGTGCGCCACCATTAATGAAATCTGCATCAAACAGACTTGCCACATCTTTTGGCATCACAGGTCCGTAAGACATGCGACCTTTAGGCGTTGCGACTTCCACCATGGTTTCCAACCAAAACAAGCCGCGTGAACCATTACGGATTAAATTAATTTCAACGCCACGATTAGCGGCCTCAGTTTGAATATTAGCGGCAACTTTATTAGCACCCAATGAAAGTGCACTAGAGTCTCTTGGGACATAAATCTTAATTGCCATTACGCACCCCTCGCTTCCGCAATAATTTCATTAACACGCGCAATATCGACTCGGCCACAGACTTGATCATCAATCGATATAGCAGGAGAACAAGCACAATTACCTAAACAGTAAACTGGTTCCAAAGTGATTGCGCCGTCTGAAGTTGTTTGGTGGTAATCTACGCCCAAGGTTTTTTTGACGTAAGCTTCTAATGCCTCCGAACCCATTGATTGGCAAGACTCTGCACGACAAATTTGGAGAATATGCTTGCCTGGTTCATGCGTACGGAAGTGATGATAGAAACTGACCACGCCATGTACTTCAGCCACAGATAAATTCAACGCTTTAGCAATGCGCGGGTAACTGATTTCTGGCACGTAGCCAATATCATCCTGTATAGCATGAAGGAGCGGCATTAAGGCACCTGGCACATCGAGATGAGCTTCAATATGCTGATCGATACTCACTAAAATTTCATCTGACACAACTTTTCTCCAAGACTTGTTTTGAGGTAATCGCACCATTTGATGCAAATTCCCGAAAAAAGTTACAAATTATTTACACATTGTATCAATCATTAATTAGCTTGTGTTCGGTATTGGCTTGGAAAAATATCCAATTCCAGATTACTTAAACCCTCAATATAATTATGGTTAATCTAAACAATACATAAACATCACACATTTTTACATCCGCTATAAAAAAAACGTATATTTTGATTGCATAAGGGGCTTCATTTTCTTTTGATTTGGAGTAAAGTTACGAGTGGTACTTAAGCAACATGGCAAATGTAAATCACTTAAAAAAAATACCACGGAGATAATGAGAATGAGCTTAGAATTACTTAAAGGCATGGGTGTAAAAATCCCATACAAAGCAAAATATGACAACTTTATCGGCGGTAAATGGGTTGCACCTGTTGCTGGCGAATACTTTGATGTCATCACCCCAATCACCGGCTTACCATACACAAAAGCAGCTCGCTCTGGTGCAGCTGATGTTGAGTTGGCATTAGATGCAGCGCACGCAGCTGCAGATAAATGGGGCAAAACATCAGTGCAAGAGCGCGCGAACATGCTGCTAAAAATCGCTGACCGTTTAGAAGCTAACCTTGATTTATTAGCAACAGCAGAAACGATCGACAACGGCAAACCTATCCGTGAAACAGTGAATGCTGATATCCCTTTAGCTATAGATCATTTTCGTTACTTCGCTGGTTGCTTGCGCGCACAAGAAGGATCACTTTCAGAGCTTGATGAAAACACAGTGGCTTATCACTTCCACGAGCCACTAGGCGTAGTTGGTCAAATTATTCCTTGGAACTTTCCAATTTTAATGGCTGCATGGAAGCTCGCACCTGCAGTAGCTGCTGGCAACTGCGTGGTAATGAAACCAGCTGAATTTACGCCAATAAGCTTGCTTATCCTAATGGAAACAATTGCTGACCTTGTGCCACCAGGCGTTATCAACATTGTAAATGGTTACGGCCGAGAAGTTGGTGCGCCACTAGCTAACAGCCGCCGTATAGCAAAAATTGCTTTCACTGGCTCTACAGCAACTGGTCGCGTAATTGCTCAAGCTGCTGCTGGCAACTTAATCCCTGCAACCCTAGAACTAGGTGGGAAATCTCCTAATATCTTCTTTGAAGATATCGCATCAGCTGATGACGACTTCTTTGATAAAGCAGTTGAAGGCTTGGTATTGTTTGCATTTAATCAAGGTGAAGTTTGCACTTGTCCATCACGTGCATTAATCCAAGAGTCCGTTTATGACAAATTCATGGAGCGTGTATTACCACGCGTTGCTGCCATCAAACAAGGCAATCCACTTGATCCTAACACAATGATTGGTGCACAAGCCTCTGCTGACCAGTTGAACAAGATCATGTCATACATGGATATCGGTAGACAAGAAGGTGCTGAACTTCTTATTGGCGGCGAACAAAACAAACTTGGTGGAGACTTGTCACAAGGTTACTACGTGAAGCCAACACTATTTAAAGGCCACAATAAGATGCGCATTTTCCAAGAAGAAATTTTTGGACCAGTGCTTGCTGTGACAACCTTCAAGGATGAGGCTGAAGCTTTGGAAATAGCTAATGACACTATTTTCGGTTTAGGTTCTGGCGTTTGGAGCCGTGATGGTAGTCGTGCATACCGCATGGGTCGTGGCATCAAAGCTGGCCGAGTTTGGACTAACTGTTACCATGCTTACCCAGCTCATGCTGCCTTTGGCGGCTACAAAGAGTCAGGTATCGGTCGTGAAACACACAAAATGATGCTTGATCACTACCAACAAACTAAAAACTTGTTAGTCAGCTATAGCCCCAAAAAACTAGGCTTCTTCTAATTTATAAAGGGTTAATTCCCTATTGAATTAGTCAAGTAATAGAGCTAATATTAAGAGGCGGTTAATACCGCCTCTTTTTTTACGTATGTGTTAGGAGTGTTATATGGCTGAACGTATTTCAGGAACACCTTCCGCAATTGCGCTTATTCGCCAACTAGTAGCGGCACATGGCCCCATTATCTTCTTCCAATCTGGTGGCTGTTGTGAGGGTAGCGGCCCAATGTGCATGCCTGCAAATGAGTTTCGAAAAACACCATCGGATGTCAAAATAGGTGAAATTGAAGGCGCCGCCTTTTACATGGGTCACAGCCATTTCCAGTTTTCAGAGAACACCCACACAATCCTTGATGCTATGGATGCCTCTAGCGGCTCTTTTTCACTTGATTGTGGAACAGGTAAGGCATTTATCACCAAAGGCCGTCTATTTACCGACGAAGAATTAAAAAACTTACCTCCCGTTGAAATTGGCTGAGAATTACTAAAACTCATGCCTCGCTAACTATAGCGGGAAAAGTTCTTAAAAGACCAATTCCAAAAAAAATAGATATGAATCCCGCAATAATAAATACAGGCTTCACACTTCCTAGATGCTCTGCAACACTTCCATAAACAAGCCCTCCAACAGGCAGCATCCCAATAAAAGACATAGTGTATAAAGCCATTACTTTTCCTCTAAGATCTTGAGGCACTATTTCTTGTAATAGAATGTTGCAAGTTGTGACTACAGTAATAAAAGCAGCGCCTGAAACAAATAGAAGCGGCAAAGCCAAACTCAAAAACTGATTATAAGAAAAAGTTAATGCAGCGAAACCACCACAAATGCAAGAAATCGGAATTACATACTTCAAATTCGAAGTTGTTTTTTTATTAGCCAAATAAAGAGATGCTGCCAATGCGCCCATTCCGGAGGAGCCTAAAAGGATTCCTAGTAAATCAGGTCCACCATGAAAGACCGTTTTCGCATAAACAGGCATAAAAGTCATAAAAGGCGAAACACCTATACTGGTGACAGCAACACTCAAAATTAAACAGCGTACGATTGGATGATGAGTTATATAATCCATGCCGTCCTTAATCGAACTAATCCTTACAGTTACATCAACTTTCATCGGATGAATTGATAGCAAGGTATAAATTGAAGCAAAATAAGAAAAAGAATTGATCATAAAACACAAAGACTCATTAAAAACAGCTAGTGTAAAACCTGCAATAGCAGGACCTAAAAGACGCGCAACATTAAAAGTGAGTGAATTCAAGGCAATTGCATTTGACAACATACTCCGATCATGAATAATCTCATTAATAAAAGCTTGGCGTGATGGCATTTCAATTGCACCTGAGATTCCCAAAATTAATGATGCAACAATTAAAATTGAAGGACTGAAAAGTTGTTGCCATGCAACAATCGACAATGTAATAGCCACTGCTAACTCAACCACTTCAGTCCAAAACAATATGTTTCGCTTACTAAAACGATCAGCGAGCACCCCACCAAGCGGCGTTGCAATCAGCATTGGTACTTGCCCAGAAAAAGCCACTAATCCCAGCATAAATGCAGATCCAGTAATGCGATAAGCTATCCAAGAGAGTGCAACTTGCTGAACCCAATACCCGACCAATGAAATTAATTGACCAAAAAAGTAAGAACGGAAATGTTTTCCGGACAACGAACGGAAGGTGTTTTTCAAAATTTGAATTCTTTTTTGTGATAACTTAAAACAAGAAATGCTTATTTATATCTCATTCTAACAATTGAGACGATCCTCACCAACTTCAAAATTATTAAACTATCTTGTAGTCGAATTTTTATAGACTCATATCATAATAGAGGTATACTGACCTGTATATCTACATTAGATATACAATCCCATTTATAAAAAGACATCACATGAAATACAGTTTACTTCCTGCTTTATTGTTAGGGACCACAGCATTCAATGCTTCTGCAGAAGATGCTAAAAATCTTTCAGCACATGAAGAAGTAACGATTTACACTTCAGCAGCAACAGTTTGGACTAAAGTTAGCAACTTCAATGAGTTAAATGCTTAGCATCCTGCTGTTAAAACAATAGAAATCGTATCAGGGAAAAATAATATAGTTGGCGCTTTACGACTATTAACACTTCAAGATGGCGGCACGATTAAAGAAAAACTTCTTAGCTACAATGCTCAGGGCAAAACATTCAAATACTCTATCGTTGAAGGCGCTCTTCCTGTACCGAGCTATGTTTCTTCATTGACTTTTAAAGCTGCTGGCAAAGATAAAGCATTAGTCGTTTGGGAAGGCAGTTTAAAACTTAAAGATTTAGCAGCTACCCCTGCTGAAGGTTCAAATGATGCCACAGCAGTTAAAGTAATGACTAGCCTTTACCGTAGTGGCTTAGATAACCTAAAAAAATATCAGAGTAATTTAAAGATTATTTGATTTAAAAAAGGCTCAAAATTTCGAGCCTTTTTTAACCTGAAAAACTAAGAATTATTCGTCACCACCCATGTTTGGGGTTGCTGCAATTTTATGGATTGCCAAATCAGCTCCCATATATTCATCCTCAACATCCATGCGAATACCAACTAGCTTTTTAATTATGCCGTAAACAACAAATCCGCCAGCCAAAGCAACCATAATCCCCAAGCCCGTTCCAATCAACTGAGAAATAATGCTTACATTTCCCATGCCTCCTAGAAATTTTACACCAAAGATACCAGCGGCAATACCTCCCCATGCGCCGCATAGGCCGTGCAATGGCCACACACCCAGCACGTCGTCAATCTTCCAACGGTTTTGAGTAAGCGTAAAGGCCCAAACAAACAAAATACCAGCCACGACCCCAGTCGTCAGAGCACCAAGCGGATGCATCACATCAGAACCTGCACAAACAGCAACCAAACCAGCCAATGGACCATTGTGCACAAAGCCAGGATCGTTTTTTCCCATCACTAATGCACCAATAGTGCCACCGACAAGCGCCATTAAAGAGTTAATTGCAACAAGACCACTTACACCAGTTAAAGTTTGTGCAGACATGACATTAAAACCAAACCAACCAACCGTCAGAATCCATGCGCCTAAAGCAAGAAAAGGAATATTTGAAGGTGGATGCGCATGCACTCGACCATCTTTACCGTAGCGCCCATGACGAGCACCAAGCAAAATGACCGCAGCTAATGCAACCCACCCCCCCATTGCATGCACCACAACTGATCCTGCAAAATCATGAAATTCAAAACCATAGCTTGCTTTAAGCCATTCTTGGATACCATAATGGTGATTCCAAGCAACACCCTCAAAGAACGGATAAACAAAACCGACCAATAAAAAAGTTGCAGCTAACTGAGGGTTGAACTTTGCGCGCTCTGCAATACCGCCAGAGATAATGGCTGGAATCGCAGCAGCAAAAGTCAACAAGAAAAAGAACTTCACTAGTTCATACCCGTTTTTCGCAGCGAGCACTTCAGCACCTTCTAAGAAACCAATGCCATAAGCTACGCTATAACCGATAAAAAAATAGGCGATAGTCGATATAGAGAAATCCACCATAATTTTCACCAAAGCATTCACTTGGTTCTTACGGCGAACCGTACCCACCTCCAAGAATGCAAAACCCGCATGCATTGCCAAGACCATAATGGCGCCTAACAACACAAATAAAACATTACTCGCCGATTGAAGCGCTTCCATATTTTCATCCTCATTGAAGTTTTTTAATTATTTTCTAGACCCACCTTTAATAGTTCAGCCTAAATTTAGTGCATTACAATAGCAAAAACTAAGCCAGATTTTATACTTTATTGTTTATAAATATCTTTTATATCATACAAATAAAATAAAATGCACTAAAATAATTCATCATTAAGTGCATTGCACTAGTTTTGTGCATAATAGCTCCTGAATATTAAGGCATGACGAAAACATCAACATTGATTAAACTTTGACTATATACAACACAATAAGACATTGCCTTGGAAAATCTACTTCTTATTAGTATTGTTCTGCTGGCTTGGTTTTGGTTCGACAGCATTTCCGCAAGAGATGCTGCGATTACAAAAGGCCACGACCTAACGCATCGCACCAATTTACAGCTTTTAGATGAGAGCGTTGCTTGTGTACGCCTTCGTTTAGGTCGAAACGCCAAAGGCCATGTGCATATCTTGCGTACTTACGAGTTTGAAGTGAGCGCAAATGGGGGCGACCGCATACACTGCCATTTGATTCTACTTGGTCGCGATTTACAGTCTTGGTATATTCCGCCATATCTGCAGGCGGTTCATTAAAAGCCGGACATTAATGATCAGTCGATTTGCCCCCTCACCTACCGGCCCACTTCACTTTGGCTCACTATTAGCGGCACTCGCTAGTTATTGCGAAGCTAAGTCAAATAACGGACTATGGCTAGTTCGTATGGAAGACCTCGACAAACCAAGAGAAATGGCAGGCGCGGCCGATCATATTCTACGAACCCTTGAAAGATTTGGATTTAAGTGGGATAGCATAGTTGTATATCAATCTCAGCGAAGTAGTCTTTATCAAGCTGCCTTAAGTCAACTCGAAACTAAATCACTTACTTACCCATGTGATTGCTCTCGCAAAGAAATCGCTGACTCAGCTCAGCACGGAATTGATGGCTTGGTATACCCTGGCACATGTCGCAATAAATCATATGTTAAAAATCCTCACGCCAGTCGCGTCATCGTTAATGACGAACCAATTACTTTCAACGATACCATTCAAGGCAAGGTACAACAGAACCTCAAATATGACGTAGGTGATTTCGTATTAAAACGTGCAGATGGCTTTTACACATACCAACTAGCGGTCGTTGTGGATGATTTTGAACAAGGGATCACCCACGTCATCAGGGGCGCCGATTTATTAGATTCAACGCCTCGCCAGATTTATCTTCAACAACTGCTTGGCTATCAAACGCTACATTATGCGCACATTCCTGTTGCCAGCAATGCGCATAACGAGAAACTCAGCAAACAAACCTTAGCACCTGCCATTGATGCAGCACAAGCATCAACATTACTAACGCAAGCGCTCAACTTTTTAGAACAACAACCGCCCAAAGATTTGAGCGAATACACGCCTAGTGATATCTTGGAATGGGCAAAACAACATTGGGATATCAGCAAAATACCAAGTCAACGAAGTATCGTTTTTTAAGCCTAGGCGCTTGTCATGATAAAATACAGCCCATGACAACATTCAAAAACACCACACTATCCAACGACCAACTCCACCGCTTCGTGTTCGACAACACCCCTATTCGCGGCAACACTGTTCGTTTACAAGACACCTACAAAACCGCACTTCAGCATGTAGATTACCCACCGCTCTTAAGAAATGCTTTAGGTGAATTAATGGCGGCAGCTGCGCTATTAGCCGCAACACTTAAACTAGAAAATGGTGCGCTGATTTTGCAGATTCAAGGCCAAGGACCATTAAACCTATTAGTGGTAGAGTGCAGTGCATCGCTTGAAATACGCGCCACGGCAAAATGGCAAGGCGAAATAAACAATCAAAGCTTTACTGAACTGATTGGCAAAGGCCACTTTGTGATTACCCTAGACCCAAAAGATGGCGGCCAAACCTATCAAGGCATTGTGCCAATTGAAGGTGATAGCATTAGCGAAATTTTGCAAAACTACATGGCACGCTCAGAGCAAATTGAAACACGGATTTGGCTAGCCTGCGACCAACAATCAGCCGCTGGGATGCTCTTGCAAAAACTCCCTGATTTACCAGAGCAAGATGCAGATGCTTGGACAAGAACAGGCTTTTTAGCTGAGACCATCACTCAGGATGAGTTGATTTCACTCCCAGCCGAAACGCTACTGACTCGTCTATTTCATGAGGAAGATGTCCGATTATTTGACCCGCGCAACATCAGCTTCCGTTGCTCTTGTTCACGCAATAACGTCAGCAACATGCTCAAAATGCTAGGCGCGACAGAAGTTAAGAGCATTATTGAAGAGCGAGGTGAAATAGAAGTGAATTGTGACTTTTGTAATGCGGCTTACGTGTTTGATAAGGTAGATGCAGAGCAACTTTTTTCGGCAGATATTACACCGCCAGTTTCTAAAACCAAACATTAAAAGCTATGAAGGTGATTTACAAAATAACTTACCCAAACGGTAAGATTTACATAGGACAAGACAGAACAAACAGCATCAATTATTTCGGAAGCGCCTCTGACGCTCTGATAGCGAAAGATTTCAGTACGGAGCAAAGAAAAGTTTTTTCAGTAACGAGAGAAATTCTTTGGGAATCAGAGGATGCGACTCAGCAAGAACTCACAAAAACTGAGTTTGAATATATCAAGCAGTTTCAATCTAACAATCCAGAAATTGGATACAACCAAAACCCACCGTTCAAAGCCAAGCAATAACTAAATCGTCTGCCTTACCCGCTCAAATAAACAAATCGAAGCCGCTGCTGCTGCATTTAGCGACTCAACACCTTCAGCAATCGGAATAGTCACATGATGGCTTGATGCTTTTTGCATGGCGCCGCTAAGGCCGTTACCTTCATTACCAATCGCAATCGCGGTTGGACCTGTTAAATCCAATTTGTAAATAGAATCGCCACGCAAAGTGGTGGCTAATACTTGGCCTTCAAAATGACTTGCGAAATCCACTAAATCAGTACGTTCAACAATCGGCAAAGTAAACTGCGCACCCTGCCCACCCCTTAAGGCTTTGGGTGACCAAGCTTCGGTACAACCTTCTGACATATAAACTACATCCACACCAGCCGCTGCTGCAGTGCGAAGCATAGAGCCTAAATTACCTGGATCTTGAATGTCCTCTAAAATCAATACAAAATTAAGCGCTTCTGGCGGTGCAATCGTGGGCGTTTTCACCAAAGCCAAAATTCCCGTTGGGCTTGCCACTGGGGCTAACTCTTGGAACATTAAAGTTGGGAACATGACAGTCTGCACATCTGCCAACTGCTGAATAAGATGCGACACCTCGGCCGTGCTTTCACCCTCAGCAATGATCAGCAAACGTGGCTCACCAAACACCTCAAGATACGTCTCCACCAAATGCGCCCCATCGAGCAAGGTCTCGCCCAGTTTACGGCGCTCACGTGAGGAGTCTGCCAATTTTTTCAGCTGCTTAAATAGACTGTTATCGCGTGAAATAATGTGTTTGAATGTCATAGATTTTTACTTAAACTTGAGGGTAGCAACATTTTAACTGAATTAGTGCCAGAAAGACCTGTATGAAAACCGCCTTTATTTTGGAAGCCGCAGAAGCCATTAACCAAGCCATCATCAACAGTGAGGCCGAAATTGAATCGCTCGACCGCGAAATAGGAGATGGCGACCATTTCATTAATATGAAACGCGGCAGTGCCACCATCGTAAACATGCGCAAAGAACTAGCACCATTAAGCCCCGATGTTGCACTCAATAAAATAGGCATGAAGCTACTTTCCACCATAGGTGGTGCTTCTGGGCCACTTTTCGCGAGCTTTTTTATAGCGATGAGTAAAGCATTAAAAGAGCAAAACGATGAGTCTATTACAAGCTTAGCTTATGCTTTTGAAGCTGGCGTGGAGTCCATTGCTAGTCGCGGCAAAGCAGGTTTAGGGGAAAAAACCATGCTAGACGTGCTCATTCCTGTCGCTAAGAAATTTAAAACATTAGCAGCACATCAAAACAGCAAAGTCATCGCTCAGAAATTGCCTCAATTAGCTTTGGATGGCGTGCTTGCAACCAAGTACATGATTGCCACCAAAGGGCGTGCGGCGGGCTTAGGTGAGCGTGCTATCGGCCATATCGACCCTGGCGCTAAAAGTTGCCAAGTGATGATTAGCACGGTGTGCAATTTAGTCGCAAACCAATAAAAATACTTAAAAATCATTTGGGGAAACACATGAAAAAATTCATCAATAACGTCGATAACTTACTCACCGAAAGCCTACAAGGCTTTGCTAGCGCCCATGCTGATTTGGTGAATTTGAACCTAGATCCTAACTACCTCACCCGCGCTAACAAAGCACAAAACAAAGTGGCGATTATCTCAGGCGGCGGCTCAGGCCACGAACCACTACATAGTGGTTTTGTAGGCTACGGCATGTTAGATGCTGCCTGCCCAGGCCATGTGTTTACTTCACCTACGCCTGACCAAATGATGGCTGCAGCGGAAGCGGTAGAAGCTGGCAAAGGTGTGCTATTTATTGTCAAAAATTATGCGGGCGATGTGATGAACTTCGAAATGGCGGCGGAAATGTTGCCTTTTGAAAATGCTACGGTGCTCACCAATGATGATGCCGCTGTGATTAACTCAAGCTACACCACAGGTCGTCGTGGTGTAGCAGGCACAGTAATTGTTGAAAAAACAGTAGGCAGCCTCGCTGAAACAGGTGCGGATTTAGCGACATGCAAAGCCTTAGGTGACAAGGTTAATCAACGCTGTAGCAGCATGGGCGTAGCACTAACCAGCTGTACAGTGCCTGCCGCAGGTCGTCCTACTTTTGATATTAACGATACAGAAATTGAAATGGGTGTCGGCATTCACGGTGAACCTGGTCGTCGCCGCGAAGCGATGCGAGATGCTAAAGCATTAGTCACAGATATGGTGAATGCAATTTTGGAGGATTTCAGACAAAAGAATATGCCGCTTTACACCAGTAGCGACGTACTTTTGTTAGTGAATGGCTTTGCTGCAACCCCACTGATGGAGCTATACCTCATCTACAACGAAACAGCGAAAATGCTAAAAGATAAAGGCATCAAAATTAGCCGCTCACTGGTTGGAAATTACACCACCGCACTCGATATGGCAGGTGCTTCTATCACCATTTGCTTGCTCGATGACGAAATAAAACATCATTGGGATAGCCCAGTGCATACTGCTGGTTTACGTTGGGGGAAATAAACATGATGAAACTATACGGCTTTCCACAAACCCGCTCCTCTCGCGCCACTTGGGCCTTAGAAGAAGCAGGTGCAGAGTACGAGTACGTGCTGGTCAATTTACGCGCAGGCGAGCATAAAAAACCTGCATTTTTAGCAATTAATCCTTTTGGCAAAATCCCAACCTTAGTTGATGACGGACAAGCCATTAGTGAATCAGCTGCGATTTGCACGCATATCGCAGAGAAATTTCCAGACGCCAAACTTATTCCAAACGATGCAAAAGGACGTGCTGAGTATTTTCAGTGGCTATTCTTTGTGGTTTTAGAGCTAGAGGTTCATTTGTGGACGGCCGCAAAACACGACCGTTTCCTACCTGACGACAAACGCATCCCTGAAATAGCAAACACGAGTTATTGGGAATTTGAAAAAGCGGCTGCTGTGTTAAGTGCCCACCTAAAGAGCCGCCAATACATTGCTAGTAAACAGTTTAGCGCAGCGGATATTATTTGCGTATCAGTCTTACATTGGGCGCATCACGTCAAAGTAAATCTAGACGAAACTTTACTCAACTACATGAATAAACATTCAGAGCGCCCTGCCCTCGCTCGCGCTAAAAAACGTGAAGCTGACGCCACCTAAAAACCTGCATTAAGGAAACAAGGAATGAACGATAAAGAATTAGTGGCTTTTGAAGCCGCCAAGCTCGTAAAAAATGGCATGGTAATAGGTCTAGGCACAGGCTCAACCGCCAATTACTTTATTGAGCATCTCGCCAAACGACAAGCCGATGAAAGGCTTAACATCAGCACAGTGGCTAGCTCAACGATTAGTGCAATTAAAGCCGAAAGTTGTGGGCTTAAAGTCGTTTCTATTGCACAGTTAAAACGCATCGATTTGTATGTCGATGGCGCGGATGAAATCACACCTCAGTTAACCTTACTCAAAGGGCGTGGGCAAGATTTAGTGATGGAAAAGCTTCTTGCCAAAGCGGCAGATCAATTTATTGTAGTCGCAGATAAAAGCAAACTCGTGAATCGTATTGGTGAAAAATTCATCATCCCCATTGAAGTGATCCCTAACGCATGGCAAATCGTGAAACACCAATTAGAAAATCGTGGCGCACAGGGCGATATTCGCCTCAATGCTGGCAAAGACAATGTGGCCATCAGCGCACATGGTAATTATGTGTTGGATATGCAATTCCCAGAAAGCATCAAAGATGAAGCTCTCAACACGCTACTCAACAATATCCCAGGCATTATGGAACACGGGGTGTTTTACGGCATCGCCAGCCAAGTGTTGATTGCAGAGAATGACAATATTGAGGTGATGACTGCCAAAAAATCTTTATAATCCGGCCATGTCTAAAAAAATATCGATAGAACGCGTTTTACACTCACAAGGCTTTGGCTCTCGCAAAGCCTGCCGCATCTTAGTTAGGCACGATGCTGTGACCGTCAATGGTGAACCTTGTGACGACCCATTTGCAGAATTTTCTACTGAAAACTTGCACTTCACAGTCGATGGCGAACCTTGGCATTATTGTGAGCGAGTCTATTTAATGCTCAACAAACCCGCGCATTACGAATGCTCACATAAAACCCTTCATCATCCATCGGTTTACAGCTTACTGCCGCATCCATTAGTCGAGCGTGACGTGCAATGTATCGGCCGTTTGGATGAAGACACCACCGGCTTAATTTTGCTATCCGATGATGGCCACTTTATCCACCGCCTCAGTTCTCCAAAATGGAAAGTGCCTAAAGTGTACGAAGTGCATTGCAAACATCCTTTGGATGCAGCGCAAATTAAAAATCTACTCGATGGAGTACAGCTTATCGACGAACCAGCACCGATTGCAGCACTTGCTTGCGAGCAAATCAGCAGCCACATCCTGCACATGACATTGGCTGAAGGCAAATATCACCAAGTAAAACGCATGGTCGCCGCGAATAGTAACCGTGTAGAAGCGCTTAAACGCATTAAGATTGGTGAAGTAACGCTACCGAAAGACCTCGCGGAAGGTGAATGGCGTTGGCTCACGGCTGAAGAGTTACATCTGCTCACGCATACTGAAAAGATTTAATTAGCTAGCTAATCTCACAATAGTCCGTATAATCAAACCTTCCCTGTGCCATACCAATCAGCACAGCGGCCTAAAGGCGCCATGCGCCAACACTTTTATCTCTTATTTGTTAGTCTCGATTGGTGTTGCCTTAAAGGCAACAGACCCACTTATAAATCTCCTTTAAGGAATTTACATTGTCATCAGAAGTTACTAAAGCTAGCCCAAATTTTAACGATTTAGGCTTAGCAGAACCTATTCTCCGCGCCATTAACGACGCGGGCTATACCACCCCAACCCCAATTCAAGCGCAAGCGATTCCACAAGTCTTAACAGGCGGTGATTTACTCGCTGGCGCACAAACAGGCACAGGTAAAACCGCTGGTTTTACGTTGCCCATTTTGCATATCCTTAGCAAAAAACCAGTGGCCGATTTAGGCAAAGGCCGCCCTCGTTGCCTGATGCTTACACCAACACGTGAGCTTGCCGCGCAGATTGAAGAGTCCGTTAAAACTTACGGCAAATATTTATCACTCACCTCAACGGTGATTTTTGGTGGGGTGAACATCAACCCACAAATCTCTCGATTAAGAAAACCATTGGATATATTGGTTGCAACACCAGGTCGCTTGTTAGATTTGGCTAACCAAAAAGCCGTGGATTTATCCGGCGTTGAGATTTTGGTGCTGGATGAAGCCGACCGCATGCTCGACATGGGCTTTATCCGCGACATTAAAAAGATTTTGGCATTGTTGCCTAAAGCTCGTCAAAACCTACTTTTCTCCGCCACATTCTCTGATGAAATTAAAGCGCTGGCTGATGGACTGCTAAACAATCCTGGTTTTGTTGAAGTCGCTCGCCGAAACACTGCATCTGAATTGGTTGAACAAACTGTTCACATGATTAGCCAAAATTTTAAACGCGAGTTAGTCAGCCATTTGGTTAAACATAATAACTGGCAACAAGTGCTCGTCTTTACTCGGACCAAGCACGGCGCTAACCGCTTAGCTGAAAAGCTCGTAAAAGATGGCATTGAAGCCGCGGCGATTCACGGCAACAAGAGTCAAGGTGCTCGCACAAAAGCTTTAGCGCAATTTAAGGATGGCACGTTGCGGGTATTAGTTGCTACCGATATTGCCGCACGTGGTTTGGATATTGACCAATTGCCTCAAGTGATTAATTTTGAATTACCTAACGTACCTGAAGACTACGTGCATCGCATTGGTAGAACTGGCCGAGCGGGTAGTAGTGGTGCTGCTGTTTCATTAGTTGACCGTGAGGAATTAAAGCTACTCAAAGACATTGAAAAGCTAATTAAGCGCGAGATTCCAAAAGTACCAGCTGATGGCTGGGTGCAACCTGAAAAAGCAGAGCCAGAAGCTCCACGTGCAACTAAGCCAGAACAACGTCGTCCGCAAAATACAGGTGTTAATCATTCGCATCATCGCAACAAACCACAAGGCCAACGCACCGATAAAGCGCTTAGCGATTGCAACAGAGCAAGCCCACAAAACCAACCTTCAAAAAATATGTCAGAGGCTGCAAGACATCAAGCTATGCCACAACCTGCTTTATTTGCGCCTAAGCCACAAAATAGAGGTCCAAACCCTAATGCAGGAAGAAATACCAACCGTAATAATGGCGGCAGTCGTAGCGGACATAATGGTGGTGGCGGACGCGGTCGTTAATTGATAGAGAAAAAGTCATGATCAGAAAACTTTATTTATTAATTTCTTTGCTACTCATTGCTTGTACTGTAGGCGATGCTAACTACAAAGCAATTAATGGCTTTGAAACCGACAGATACCTAGGCACTTGGTATGAAATCGCTCGATTAGACCACAGATTTGAACGTGGCCTCGATAAAGTGAATGCGACCTACAGCCTACGTGAGGATGGAGGATTGAAGGTTGTAAACCGTGGATTTGATAGCAAAAAGCAAAAGTGGAATGAAGCAATTGGCAAAGCATACTTTATTGAAACTCCAAATGTTGGGCGCCTAAAGGTATCGTTCTTTGGCCCATTTTATGGCGCTTACACAATCATCGATCTAGATAAAACTGGCTATCAATATGCGCTTGTGACTGGTGGTAAAGATTACCTTTGGATACTTTCGCGCACGCCGCAAATGTCATATATTGTGAAACAACAATTAGTCTCGAAAGCGAAGAAGCTTGGATTTGAAACGGATAAATTGATTTATCCCTCCCAATAAAAACGAGATTTAGAAATACATCTGAGCAATAAAAAAGCGCACTGAACATCCACTACGCTTTTTTTTTAACTTTTTTCCACGCTCACTTCACTGGCGTCACCACAAAACCAGCCGCACGTAAACGGCCTAATAAACCGCCCTCACCTGCCAAATGAGATGCGCCTACCGCAGCAAACACCGCTTGATCTTTTGCCTCTGACACCAAGCCCTCAGCCATGCCCGCATTACGTTCGTCAATCAGCTTAACTCGCATATTTTCCCAAACGGCTTTTGGCAACATGCCGCCTGTAATTTTGTCGTCCAAGTCGATAATTTTCTTCAAATCACCAGACTGATAAGCTTTGAGTAGCCTTTCGAAATCACGCTCTTTATCTTTTTGGCTACGCTTGAGAACTGCGCGCAGCATAACCATCTGATCATCCATGCTGACAGCATCTAACACAGAAAAATGCTCACTGGTTTTTTCTAAGCCAATAATTTTCTTATCCTGTTCTTCAGCTTTAGCCATCAACAGTTCGTCCATTGAATAAAGCGCTTTGGGCTTAGGCAAATCAAAAATCACTGCTAGAAGCCAAGGCTTCATGTGCATCGCAGCTTCGATATGCATGGAATGAAAGTCAGCAAGTTCACGAACTTGGTCAAACTCTTTTTCGGTAAGCATCTCGGCAACGGTGCCTTGCTTCATCATAAAAATAGAAGGATTTCGCGGCGGTAAAGTCTCCATCATGAAAGCTTCCGTCTTATTAAAAGCTTCAGAAATTTTGGGTGAAAACTCGGTCACGCGTTGGTCATCAGTGTGCATCGTGCCAAGCAAATAGCTCACTTTCCCGCCAGGCGCTTCTAGCTTCCAAAGCAGTCCATTGTCAGCCGCGAGTGCAAATTGAGAGGCGGCAAAAACAATCACCGCAAATGAGATTTTAAATAAAAATGAACGCACGGATTGACCCTTAATCATTGAATGTAAATATCTGACAAACGCCAAGCATTCGGGTTCAATTTTGACGAATTATCGAGAACGGCGGAAAGGCTTTCCTATTTCGAGCTTTTTACCTTTGGCTTTCACAGCGACCGCTGCAGGCGAAAGCGCAGGGCGTTTTTTGCTTGCCACTTGCACCGGGCGTGGTGGTGTTTTATCAAGCGGTTGCCATGCAGGAATCAAACAGTGTTTTCCATTTCCAATCAAGTCTGCACGACCCATGCTTTTAAGGGCTTCACGCAGTAGTGGCCAATTTTTTGGGTCATGGTAGCGAATAAATGCCTTGTGCAAACGGCGCACGCCACCGGCTTTAGGTATAGGGACCTCTTCACTTTCATCCGTCACTTTACGCAGTGGATTTTTACCGGAGTGATACATGGCTGTTGCCATCGCCATTGGTGTTGGTGTGAATGTTTGTACTTGATCTAACCTAAAATCATATTTCTTTAGCCAAAGCGCAAGGTTCAACATATCTTCATCGGTCGTGCCAGGATGCGCCGCAATGAAATAAGGTATCAAGTATTGCTTTTTGCCAGCCTCTTTTGAGAAGCGCTCAAACATCTCTTTGAACTTGTCATAAGCGCCCATCCCTGGCTTCATCATTTTAGAAAGGACATTCTCTTCAGAATGCTCAGGCGCAATTTTTAAGTAACCGCCCACATGGTTTTGTACGAGCTCTTTCACATATTCAGGTGAAGTCACTGCCAAATCGTAACGAAGACCAGAGCCAATCAGAATTTTTTTAATGCCCTTAAGATTACGCGCTTTGCGATAAAGCTGAATCAAGGCCGAGTGGTCTGTGTTTAGGTTTTCGCAAATTCCTGGGTAAACGCATGAGAGTTTTCGGCAAGACTTCTCAATTTCAGGGGATTTACACGCCATACGATACATATTGGCCGTTGGACCTCCAAGATCTGAAATCACGCCAGTAAAGCCATCGACCTTATCGCGAATATCTTCAACTTCTTTCAAAATACTTTCTTCGGAGCGACTTTGAATAATGCGGCCCTCGTGCTCGGTAATCGAACAAAAAGTACAACCACCAAAACATCCACGCATAATGTTTACAGAAAAGCGAATCATCTCCCAAGCAGGGATTTTTGCATCCCCATAAGCAGGGTGTGGCCTACGTGCATAGGGCAAATCGTAAACGTAATCCATCTCTTTAGTCGTTAGTGGGATTGGCGGCGCATTGAGCCACACTTCACGATCACCATGCTTTTGAATCAACGCGCGAGCATTGCCAGGATTGGCCTCTAAATGCAGAACACGAGAAGCATGCGCGTAGAGTACAGGGTCTTTTGCTACTTCTTCATAGCTAGGCAAACGCACCACTTGGAACGTGCGATCAGCTTTGGGTTTGCGAACGATTTGAACAGCTTGCGTGCCTTCAGGCAGTACAGACGCATCTTTTTTAGCTTCAGATTCGCAGCTAGTCCCAGCACCCATTTTCATTTCATAAGGATCAATCGGCGCTTCTACTTTTCCAGGACGATCTAGATTAGTTGAAGCAACCTCTTGCCAACCTACAGGGATTTGTTTGCGTAAAAATGCAGTACCTCGAATATCGGTAATGTCAGCGATATTTTCACCTTTACCCAAGCGATGACTTAGCTCAATCAAAGCACGCTCAGCATTACCATAAAGTAAAATGTCAGCCTTAGAATCCACCAATACCGAGCGGCGTACTTTGTCCGACCAATAATCATAATGCGCAATACGGCGCAAACTCGCCTCAATACTACCAATAACCAAAGGGACATCTGAAAATGCCTCTCGGCAACGTTGTGAGTAAACTAATACAGCGCGGTCTGGGCGCTTTCCTGCCACAGCATCTGGAGTATATGCATCATCAGAACGAATCTTGCGATCCGCGGTATAGCGGTTCACCATACTGTCCATATTGCCCGCAGTAATCCCGAAATAAAGGTTGGGCTTGCCCAAGGCTTTGAACGCCTCGGCATCTGACCAGTCGGGCTGTGCAATAATTCCCACACGGAAACCTTGAGACTCGAGCAAACGCCCAACCAGGGCCATACCAAAGCTAGGGTGGTCGATATAAGCATCACCCGTCACCAAAATAATGTCGCAGCTATCCCAACCCAAATTATCCATCTCCTCGCGCGACATCGGCAACATTTTGGACGTGCCAAAACGCTTAGCCCAATAAGGACGATACTGAGTGATTGGTTTTACGGTAGGAACAGTGTTAATTTGCATAAGTTGAGTATTTTACTCTGGAAAGGCTTTTTTATAAAATCTAATGCGACTTTGAACTTGTTGTCAGAACAACGTTGGCCAAATCATCCCAATTACCATCTGCTTTTGGCGCATAATGACTAATATCAGCACGCGTGGCGGCAAACTGGCCCTCGTACCAGAGTGGGACATAAGGCAATTGCTGATGAATATAGCTTGTCGCGGTTTGCCACTCTTGTTTGGCTAACAAGGCATCTAAAGCAACATCACTAAAATGCCCGCGATTAAAGCCCTTAGGCGGGGCATTATTTGAGCCGAATACTTTTGTATAGATATCGGGAGTATTGACCCCCACCCAAGTAAGACCAAACAGTTGAAAATGACCTTGTTTAACATCTTCAAAAAAAGTGCCCCAATCGAGGCTTTTAATCTCAAGTACTATGCCTACTTCTGCCATTTGGGCTTGCATAATAGTCGCGAGACGAACGCGCTGAGCATCTGTAGAGGTTTTGTAAACGAGGTGCAGTGGCAATTTCACGCCCGCTTCTTTTAATAATTGCTTGGAAAGCGACGGATTGTATGCGTAAGGCGTTAAACTTTTATTCCCCGCCCAATGCTCTGGAGGCAAGATAGCACCTGCCTCACGGCTGCAACCGACTAAGGCTTTTTGAATAATCTCTGGGCGATTAATGGCATGTGCCACCGCTTGACGCACTTTTAAATTGGCCAACGTTTTATCTTTGAGATTAAAGCCTAGATAAGAAAAGTTAGTACCGTTGTTTTCTATTACTTTGATATTTGGCTGTGCTTTTAAGTAACGCACCAGCTCTGGGGGTAAGTCGCCTTGAAGAAGATCAATTTCACCACGCATTAGCTTTAGTATGCGCACGGTGGGATCTTTAACTTCGACGAAGCTAATAATTTGGTTATCCGCCATCCGCTTTAATTGGAGAATATTGACCCAACTTACAAACACTAGTGGCCCTGAGCCCAATGGATGATGGCTAAAATCACGCCCCTTAGAGATTTGAACGGATGGCAATATTCCGATAATAAGCTTGGTGGGAAAGTCCTGATCAGCTGCTTTCAAGAAAAAATCTAATGTATTGTCATCCAGGATTTTAATGCGACTGATATTGTAAAACTCACCGGAAAGCGGAGAGTCTTTGAGCGCCATTAAAGATTCATAAGTTGCTTTTACATCCTTAGCGCTTAATGCACTGCCATCATGAAAGGTGCGCCCTGTACTACCTAAAATAAAGCGATATTGTTTAGGGTTTATCACCTGCCAACTGGCAAGATCAGGAATGGGTTTTGAGCTAGTATCAAAGCCGACAAGCGAGCGATAAAGCAGGCGATTTAAACGCGCAGATGCTGCGTCTGTCGCATATCGAGGGTCGAGATTAATCGGTGCTTGAGCGATAGCAAAGCGGATGTCCTGTCGCTGATCTGCTTCTTGATTATGGCAGGCGCTTAAGCCGCACAAAATAATTAGCAGAACACAGATTTTTTTAAACATGATGTTAAATCGTTCTACCGCTCAAATAAAGCGATGGATTCGACATGAGAAGTATGTGGAAACATATTAATCACCCCCGCAGCAACCATGCGATAACCTTTTTCATTCACTAAAATGCCCGCATCACGGGCTAATGTAGCTGGATTACAAGAAACATAGACCATTCGTTCAGGTCCAAAGCTGCCGTCATTAGGCAAAGCACTCACTAAGGCCATTGCCCCATCGCGTGGCGGATCGATAAGCCATTTATCAAAGTGTCCTAGGCCTGCTAATAATGCTGGGGTCATATCAAACAAGTCAGCTTCTGCAAATTCCACTTGCTGATCCAAACCGTTCAGTGCAGCACTTTCACGAGCACGATTAACTAATGTTTCCAATCCTTCCATTCCTAATACTTCCGCACCGCAACGGGCTATTGGCAAAGTAAAGTTACCCAAACCACAAAAGAAGTCAGCAATCCTTTCACCCGCCTTTGGGGATAGCAACTGCATTGCACGTCGCAGCATCACCTGATTAATATGCGGATTAACCTGGGTAAATTCAGTCGGGTTAAAGGGATAAGTTAAATCAAACTCAGGCAATGAATAGCTGAGCTTAGCGCCATCTAAGGGATAGAAAGGCTGAACTGTATCAAGGCCTTTAGTCTGCATCCAAACTTGCACATCATAACAATCTGCAAAGGATTTAAACAAAGCCTCATCGTTGGCATTCGGTGTTTCCATCACGCGGAACACCAACACAATCGCGTGCTCACCAACGGCCAATTCTATCTGTGGAATGGCATCACGAATGCTCATTTGCACAATCATTTCTTGTAGCGGTGTGATCAATGCGGAAATGCGAGGAGGCAACACTTCGCAACTATCCATGTCCGCCACAAAAGGCGTCGATTTTTCATTAAAGCCAACCAGCACGCGGTTTTTTTTAGGCACATATTTCACACGCAATCGCGCTTTATGGCGATAACCCCAAGCTGGACCATAAATAGGCGGTAACAGACTTTCAGGTTTTACTTTACCAATATGACGCAAATCGTTTTCAAGCAAACGTTGTTTTGCCGCCACTTGTGCTGAAAAATCCAAATGCTGAAGCGCGCAACCACCACACATGCCAAAGTGCGAACATTTAGGTGTCACGCGCAAACTGGAGGTTTTTAAAACTGATTTTACTTCAGCAAATTCATAACTAGACTTGATACGAGATGATTGATAGGTCACCTTTTCATTCGGTAAGGCGCCACGAATAAAAATTGCCTTACCATCCACATGAGCTACACCACGTCCTTCTTGGTCTAGAGATTCAATAATGGCATGACCAATAGGATTTTCAGATTTGAGTTTTTTACGAGAACGCATGAAGAATAAACTTTACAACTTGATTGATGAAAAAATACTTAAGACTGCCAAGCGGCCATAAACTCTTTCCAATGCGGAGCAGCATCAGCATTCAAGCTATCACGCACCAATGTGATCTCGCGTTCATAAGCCGCTTGATTTAGCTGGCCACGCATCAATTGAAAGCGCAAATAGACAAGATAGGTGTTCACAACATCGGTTTCACAGTAATGACGAATTGCCTCAATTTCCCCATTTTGATAAGCATCCCACACTTTACTGCCATCCATACCAAGCTTGCCAGGGAAACCACACAATTTAGCGATGTCATCCAAAGGGGCATTGGCACGTCCCTGATACATCGCGAGCAAATCCATGAGGTCGGTATGGCGTGAATGATAACGACTAATATAGTTATTCCACTTAAATTCTTTATCATCCTCGCCCATATCCCAATAGCGAGGTGCTTGCACGCCATGTATCAGTCCACGATAGTGCAATACAGGAAAATCAAAACCACCACCATTCCAAGAGACCACGTTGGGGGTATATTTTTCAATGCCATCAAAAAAACGTTGAATTAACTGGCCTTCAGGCTCATCTGGTGCGCCCAATGACCATACTTTGAAGTGCTCGCTCTCGCGCAAAACGCATGAAATCGCAACCACTCGGTGCGAATGCAAAGGCAAAAAATCACTGCCGTTATGCTGACGACGTTGATGAAATGCAATCTTTGCTACATCATCGGAGGACGTTTCCGCAGGCAACCCAAGCAAACTTTTTAAGCCATCAGTATCAGGGATGGTCTCAATATCAAAGACCAATGTTGGTATCATGCTGGGAAAACTCCTGTTGAAAGATAACGGTCACCCCTATCACACACAATAGAGACAATCACTGCATTTTCTAATTTCTTTGATAACTGAACTGCAGCATACAAACCGCCGCCTGATGAAATACCAGCGAAAATACCCTCTTCAGCTGCTAATCGACGGGTCATTTTTTCAGCGTTTGCCTGGCTCACATAAATTAACTCATCAATATTTTGAGCGTCGTAAATTGATGGCAAATACTCCTCCGGCCATTTACGTATCCCTGGAATTTGTGCACCCTCTTCAGGTTGAACACCAATAATTTTGATATTCGGATTTTGCGCTTTTAAGTAACGGGAAGTCCCCATAATCGTGCCCGTTGTGCCCATGCTCGCAACAAAATGGGTAACCTTACCTTCCGTATCGCGCCAAATCTCAGGACCCGTGCCTTCATAGTGCGCTAGTGGGTTATCTGGATTACCAAATTGGTCTAGCACAATCCCTTCGCCTTCCGCTTGCAGTTTCATCGCTACATCCCGCGCTAACTCCATACTGCCATCTTTAGGTGTGAGTAATAATTCCGCACCAAAAGCTTTCATGGTTTGACGACGTTCAATGCTTTGGTTTTCAGGCATCACCAACAACATTTTATAACCCTTCATCGCGGCAGCCATTGCCAATGCAATACCGGTATTGCCAGAGGTTGCCTCAATCAGTGTGTCACCCGGCTTGATATCGCCACGGGCTTCAGCCCGAGAGATCATAGATAATGCTGGGCGGTCTTTAACGGAACCAGCAGGGTTGTTACCTTCAAGCTTGACTAAAATGGTATTGCTATTACTACCGGGGATACGCTTTAACTTGACTAAAGGGGTATTGCCAACAAAATCTTCTAAATATTTATACATAAAATTTTCTAAATTCTTTTTTTAACTAATAGCATCGTATAGGCAGAGATACTTAAAAAGGCAATTAAAGCCAATTGTGGGAGGCTTAGTCCTAAAAACGTCCAATCAATCGTGGCACAATCGCCAGTGCCGCGAAATACTAGTGTGAGCGCTTTTTTAAGTGGGAAGTTATCGAACATATAGTCAAAGCCCACGCCACAATCGACTAACATTTCATCTTTATGTACTTGTAAATACCAATGACGAATGGCAACTGTAGCCCCCCCAATTGCTGTGAGGGTTTGTAATAGCGCATATAGCTTTATCCAAAAAGATTTTTTAGAATTGTGAATGGCCGCAATTAAAAACAAAACACCTAAGCCCATAAAGACAAGACGCTGAGAAATGCAAAGCGGACATGGTTCTAAATTGTATTTGGTTTGAATCACCAAAGCCAAACCCACTAGTCCAAAACTTGCAAAAAAGCCTAAAAAATAAGCGGCTCGACTCTTAAGTATTTTATTCAACATATTTAAATCCAATCGACGCAAATTGTATTCGACTCATCCTTTATAATAATGAGCAACTGGTTAGCATAGATTGTAACGGATAAACACGAATGATAGACACAGAACAAGTGAGTATTGCATCACCCAAAGTGCTCACTGTCAGCGAACTAAATCGCCTGGCAAAAGAGGTGCTCGAACAAAGTTTCCCGCTATTTTGGGTATCTGGGGAAATCTCAAACCTCACCCGTGCAGCCTCAGGTCATTGGTACTTCTCACTTAAAGATGCAGGCGCGCAAGTAAGTTGCGTCATGTTTCGTGGGCGCAACAGTTACTTAGACTGGGTCCTAAAAGAGGGTGACAAGGTTGAGGCACGTGCATTGGTTACCCTCTACGAAGCACGTGGAAGCTTTCAGCTCACTATTGAGTTTTTGCAACGTGCCGGGGCAGGGGCACTATTCGAAGCCTTTGAAAAACTAAAAGCTAAACTTCAACAAGAGGGTCTATTTAATCCTAATTCAAAGCTACGAATCCCAACCAACCCAAAACAAATCGGCATTGTCACGTCACCTGATGCAGCTGCATTACACGACGTGCTCACAACGCTCAGAAGGCGTATGCCGAGCATTCCTGTAGTTATTTATCCAACACCCGTTCAAGGCAAAGGTGCCGCAAGCCAAATCGCCCAAGCTATTGATAGCGCAAATGAAAGAAACGAGTGTGATGTACTGATTATTTGCCGAGGCGGTGGCAGCATGGAAGACTTATGGCAATTTAATGAAGAAATTGTTGCGCGTGCGATTGCAAAGTGCCGCATCCCCATTATTAGCGGTGTAGGACACGAAACCGACTTTACTATTTGTGATTTCGTTGCAGATACGCGCGCAGCAACCCCCACAGCGGCGGCAGAACTAGCCTCCCCTTCGCGCGAATCATTATTAAACAGACTGAAACAACTAGGTATGCTTCTCAGCAAGACTAGCCTAGATGGATTAATGCAACGCGCTCAGATGCTTGATTATTTGGGACGTCGTCTCGTTTCACCATCACAACAAATTGCACAACAAAAACAACTATTAGCCCAGCTAACGCATCGACTAACCTTAAACTTTAAGCAACAGTTGCAACGACAACAAAACAATCTCGGCCAAATTGAGCAAAATTTACATCATCTCAACCCTCAAGCCGTTTTAATGCGTGGCTATGCTTTTGCTCAAACCAAAGATGGGAAAATCATTAAAAGCAGCGCTCAAATCAAGACTGGAGATTCCGTCAATCTTACTTTTGGTGTGGGCATAGCAGAAGCCGTTATATCAAAAACGTCTTAATCCCTCTCTAATCAGTGGCGGATTATGATTTTGGTATTGGTTTTGACCCTAACTTGATTGATAATGCTACTTTATGTCCTAAAGCTCATTGTTAATGTCAACATCATCTGGCAATAAAACCAAACTTTCCACAATAACCCTAGCCGCGCTCGGCGTAGTTTTTGGAGATATTGGAACAAGCCCGCTTTACACCATTCACGAAATTTTTTCTGCGGGCAAACATCCTGTAGCCCTTGCTGAAGCTAACATCCTAGGCATACTATCCCTAATTGCCTGGTCCTTAATTATGGTAGTTTCGCTCAAATACGTTGCTTTTATTATGCGTGCTGATAACCGTGGAGAAGGCGGCATCATGGCACTTTTGGCACTAGCAATTAGAAAAACCGGTAGCAACCTAAAAGAACAGCATGGGATTATGCTACTAGGCATTTTAGGTGCATGTATGTTCTATGCTGATGGCATTATTACGCCAGCCATCTCCGTTCTATCCGCAGTAGAGGGTTTAGAAATCGCTACGCCAGCGCTTCATCCGCTTATTATTCCTTTTACAATTTTAGTACTTTTCGGTTTATTCTGGGCTCAAAGCAAAGGCACTGCCATCGTTGGAGCTTTTTTTGGTCCAATCATGCTTGTTTGGTTTCTTGCACTTGGAACCCTCGGCTTTAATAGCATCATTCAGAATCCATCTGTGCTTTATGCGCTTAATCCAATCTACGGCATTCACTTCTTCCAACTAGACCCATGGCTTGGTTTTATTGCCCTAGGTTCTGTTGTTTTATGTGTAACTGGTGCCGAAGCTTTATATGCTGATATGGGCCATTTTGGTCGTGCCCCAGTTCGTCTTGGCTGGACCTTTCTCGTTCTACCTGCATTGATTTTAAATTACTTCGGGCAAGGTGCATTATTACTAAGCAACCATGATGCTATCAAAAACCCATTCTATTTACTTGCCCCTGAATGGATGCTATTCCCTATGATTATTTTGTCCACCGTGGCTACGGTGATTGCGTCACAAGCTGTAATTACAGGGGCCTACTCAATTTCACGACAAGCATTGCAACTTGGTTATCTTCCACGTATGCACGTCGAACATACATCTGAGAGCCAAGAGGGCCAAATTTACATGCCTCGTATCAATTGGGGGTTAATGCTAGCAGTGATGGCATTGGTTGTTGGATTTAAGTCATCTGGAAATTTAGCCGCGGCTTATGGCATTGCTGTTACAGGCAACATGGTGATCACATCACTTCTTGCTGGTTTCGTTTTCTACAAAATCTGGGGGTGGGGTAAGTATCGCACTGGCTTATTAATTCTTATTTTTCTTTCTATTGATATGGCATTTTTTGGGGCAACTCTTCTTAAAATTCCAGACGGTGGCTGGGTGCCATTAATTATTGGCATTTTGATTTACACACTAATGATTACATGGAAAACGGGCCGCTCTTTACTATATAAACATCTAAAAAATGAAGCGATGGAGCTAAACCCATTTATTGAAGCAATCGGTCAACATCCTCCAGCACGCGTACCCGGTACAGCACTGTTTATGACACCTAACCCAGACGGCGTTCCTCATGCAATGTTGCATAATCTTAAACACAATAAAGTGCTTCATGAAAAAGTCGTGATACTAACTGTTAAATTCTCAGATTTTCCTCATGCGCCTAAAGAAGATTTAGTCTTAGTTGAAAAACTACCCTATGAGTTCTATCGAGTAACTGTGAACTACGGCTTTAAAGATGAGCCTGATTTACCCCGCGATTTGGAGTTATGTGCAACCCAAGGATTAGAGTTAGATGCCATGGACACATCATTCTTCGTGGGTAAAGAAATTCTCATTGCTTGCGAAAGCACAGACATGGCATTTTGGCGTAAGAAAATTTTCATCGGTCTCTTTAGATCTGCTGAGACCATTACCAACCAATTCAAATTACCACCCAACCGAGTTGTTGAGCTTGGTTCGCAAGTCAGCTTCTAAGAAGAACATCAAAAAATATAAACTATGCAAATATGTCCTTGCGAACCAGCTAAAAAAAGCAATTAGGATCATGTCATGCTTCAAAGTAGCAGAATCAGGTAAAATGCCGCACTTAATTTATATTTACCAATTTACACACTAACGGAATTAGTCATGAGCCAATTACAAACCATTATTGAAGACGCTTTTGAGCGTCGTGCAGATATTAACCCAAACAATGCTTCAGCAGAGCTAAAAGAAGCAGTTGCTAGTGTATTAGCTGATTTGGATGCAGGGACATTACGCGTAGCATCACGTAAAGCCGACAGCCAAGAATGGGAAACTCATCAATGGCTCAAGAAAGCAGTATTACTGTCTTTCCGCTTACAAGACAATGTATTGATGGATGGAGGTTGTACCCAGTATTTTGATAAAGTCCCTCCAAAATTTACTAACTACTCAGAAGAAGACTTTAAAGCTGGCGGTTTCCGCGTTGTCCCAAACGCGATAGTTCGCCGTGGTTCATTTATTGGCAAAAACGCAGTTTTAATGCCTTCATACGTTAACATTGGAGCTTACGTTGGTGAAGGCACGATGGTAGACACATGGGCAACAGTTGGCTCATGTGCTCAAATCGGTAAGAACGTACACTTGTCAGGGGGCGTAGGAATTGGCGGTGTATTGGAGCCAGTTCAAGCAGGCCCAACAATTATTGGTGACAACTGCTTTATTGGAGCACGTTCTGAAGTGGTCGAAGGCGTTATCGTTGAAGACAACTGTGTGATTTCAATGGGTGTTTACATCGGCCAATCTACAAAAATTTTCGATCGTGAAACAGGTTCAGTGACTTACGGTCGGGTACCAAAAGGCTCTGTAGTTGTTTCTGGCAACTTACCATCTAAAGATGGCAGCTACAGCCTTTACTGTGCTGTGATTGTTAAAAAAGTAGATGAGAAAACTTTAGGCAAAGTCGGCATTAATGAATTATTGCGCGGCATTTAATCTTTTTTAGCCAGATGCTCAAACAGCCCCTTAGAGGGCTGTTTTGCTTTATCGCCTCGCTTTTACTGTTAAAATCTCAGATATGAAACTTTACGGCATCCCAAATTGCAATACTGTTAAGAAAGCCCGTACTTGGCTTGAAGAAAATTGCATTACATATGAGTTCCACGACTTAAAAAAACATGGCATAGATGAATCCACGATTAAAGAGTGGCTGAAGCAATCATCTTGGGATAAATTACTCAATCGTGCGGGCATGACGTGGCGTAATTTAAGCGATTTAGAAAAAGCAGCTATTTCAGACAATAAAAGTGCCACCGAGTTAATGATTCTAAAGACTTCTGTGATCAAGCGCCCTTTATTAGTTAAAGATGGCATCCTGCTCGCTTTAGGTTTTAACGAATCGACATACCAACAACTATTCAACCATTAGAGCTGACCTCTTAAAAGTGATCAACCCATGAGTAAAACGTTAGATTTGGCTAAAGACTTAATTTCACGGCAATCAAACACCCCTATTGATGCAGGGTGTCAAGAGTTAATGATTAGCCGTTTGGAGCCTCTTGGTTTTAAGATTGAGCGTATGCGCTTTGGCGATGTTGATAACTTTTATGCACGTCGAGGCACTACTGGTCCGCTGCTTGCATTTGCAGGTCATACAGACGTCGTGCCCACTGGCCCAGTTAACAAATGGGATACTCCACCATTTGAACCAACTATAAAAGATGGCATGTTATATGGCCGTGGTGCCGCGGACATGAAAACCTCATGTGCCGCTTTTATTACTGCGATCGAAGACTTTGTTGCGGCACACCCCAACCATCAAGGTTCTATTGGATTACTTATTACGTCTGACGAAGAAGGTGTAGCCGTTGATGGGACAGTAAAAGTAGTTGAGGCGCTCAAAGCACGTGGAGAGCATTTCGATTACTGCATTGTTGGCGAGCCCACTTCCAACAAAATCGTAGGCGACATGATTAAAAATGGCCGTCGCGGGTCACTTTCTGGTAAGTTGCTCGTAAAAGGCGTGCAAGGCCATATCGCATATCCGCACTTGGTAAAAAATCCTATTCACATGGTCGCCCCAGCGATTAAAGACATGGTGGATACCGTATGGGATAACGGCAATGAATATTTTCCACCAACCTCATGGCAAATTTCAAATATGAACGGCGGCACAGGCGCGACCAATGTTGTCCCTGGTGAAGTGGAAATTTTGTTTAACTTTCGTTTTTCAACTGCGAGTACAGAGCAAAATTTAAAAGAACGCGTTCATGCAATTTTGGATAAACACGAGCTTAAGTATGACTTGGACTGGGAGTACTCACCGCCTTACATCACACCTCGAGGCAATTTGGTGGAAGCGATTTCGAAAGCCATTCAAGAGTGCTATGGGGTCACTCCTGAATTATCAACTACTGGTGGCACCTCAGACGGTCGTTTTATTGCAGACATTTGCAAACAAGTAATCGAGTTTGGCCCACTAAATGCAACCATCCATAAACTCAACGAATGTGTAGCTTTAGCTGACATTGAGCCACTCAAAGATACTTATCGCATTACGCTTGAGAAGCTATTGCTAACTGAGTAAAACATGGAACTGATTGTATTATTGATCGTTACGTGCGGGCTGGTATGGGTAATCCCAAACCGATCTAAACCAAACAAAAAATCGAAAGACCAACATGACGCCTAATCAGATTATAGAAGAATTACTCACCATTCGTGATTGGGTGCGCTTTAGCATGAGCCGTTTAGAAGAAGCTGAAGTATTTTTTGGTCACGGCACAGACAATGCCTATGACGAAAGCGTTTGGCTCGTCATGAGCGCACTGCATTTACCTTTAGATACCTTAGATAACTTTTTAGATGCACGTGTGACAAGAGATGAAGCTAAACATTTGGCACATCTGATTGAAAGGCGCGTTATAGACCGCACACCAACCGCATATTTATTGCGTGAGGCTTGGTTAAGAGGCTTTAAATTTTACGTTGATGAGCGCGTGATTGTCCCACGCTCATTTATTGCAGAATTACTTGAGAACGGACTACACCCTTGGATTGAGTATCAAGAAATGGTTGAAAGTGCTGTGGATATTTGCACAGGCAGCGGCTGCTTAGGCGTGTTGCTAGCGCACACCTTCCCAAATGCAACAATAGACGTAGTTGATATTTCACCGGATGCAATTGCAGTATCTAATATCAACATCAAAAACTACGGCTTAGAGGAACAAATTACTGCAATTCAATCTGATATGTTTACTGCACTTGCTGGCAAAACTTACGATTTAATTATCAGCAATCCACCCTACGTAGATGCGCCGTCTATGGCATTACTGCCAAAAGAATATCGCAATGAGCCTCAAATTGCGCTTGGTAGCGGCACGGACGGTTTAGACCATACGCATACTTTATTAAATGAAGCTGGAAGCTACCTAAATGACGGTGGCTTGTTGATTGTTGAAATTGGTCATAACCGCAACGCTTTGCTTGAGGCTTACCCTGATGTGCCCTTCACTTGGCTAGAAGTGGAATCGGGCAATCAGTTCGTTTTCCTGCTGACAAAAGAACAATTGCCCGCCTAAGACTTAACTCCTTGGCCTTAAGAGGCTTAGGATTTATGACGTTTTGGTGGCTTTTCACCCGCTTTAACGATATCAGTTACTTGTCTAATACGACGATTAGTTGGCTTCTTAGGCACTGAAGACTTACTACGAGTATTGCGTTTATCTCTCGCAAAATCTGCTCTATCCAACCTTTCTTTATCCGTCGCCGCCCGTTCTGAAGCTTTTTTATCAACGGAATTGGTCCCACGACTCTTACGTTGTGTTCCAGTCAAAGTTTCAGCCAAACTTGGTGGAGCGTTACGCTCATAATAATTTTGACGTTCACTCTTATTTTGCTCACCAGCAGCAATACGTTCTCGCGCCTCACGTTTAGGCTTCGGTGTAAATGCGGTGCCTAGTTTATCTTTTTCACGTGTGGTCAACTGTCGCATAGGACCGCTAGGTGTAGGCAATCCAGCCCACTCGAGCAATCCAACAACTTCTTTCGGCGATAGCTCTAACATCATGCCTCGCTTTAAGCGTGGTGGTAAATTCACTGGACCGAAACGAACACGCATCAAACGGCTCACTGGCGCCAAAAATGCCTCAAACAAACGACGCACTTCGCGATTACGCCCTTCAGTCAACACCACTTGATACCAGTGATTAGAACCTTCGCCGCCTTGCGGATTGATGATGTCAAAATTTGCAGGACCATCATCCAGCTCAATACCCACACGCAATTGCGCTAATTGTTCATCCGTGAGTTCACCAAAAATACGCACTGCATACTCACGCTCAACGCCATAGCGTGGATGCATAAAGTGGTTGGCGAGGTCACCTGATGTTGTAAAAATCAACAAACCAGAAGTATTAATATCCAAACGACCAATCGCAATCCATTTTGCACCGCGCACTTTAGGTAGCTTGTCGAACACGCTAGCGCGACCTTCAGGATCATCCTGACTCACGATTTCGCCCTCTGGCTTATGATAAATAAGTACCTTAGGCAATTCAGGTTCAAATGATAAACGCACAGGGCGACTATCTACGCGAACAATATCGTTTTCAGTAACCCCAGCACCTTGCATAGCGACTTGTCCATTAATCGTCACACGGCCACTTGCGATTAAAGCCTCCATATCACGCCGAGAACCCAAGCCAGCTAAGGCTAATAGTTTATGTAAACGCTGCGTGGGCAATGGTGGTGCATCAGGATCTTGTGCGATAGGCGTGAAATGAGTCGTTGGGCGCTTGATGGTGCGCTGTGGGTCACGCTGCTGCTTAAAAGGACGAGCCATGTTTGATACTTCGATAATTAAGTAGTGCTGATTTTACCGCAGAATGCCTAGCTAAATAATTTAATTGGCTTGAGACTCGTCGTTATCAATAAAATCCACTTGCGTCGTTGTTTCTTGGACAGCTTCAACGATACTTTCTTCTTGCACAAAAGGTTGCTCGACAAACGTTTCCATCGCGGGTAAATCAGCTAAGGATTTCAGATTAAGGTCATCTAAAAAGTTTTTAGTTGTTGCATACAATGACGGACGACCAGGCACATCACGCTGACCGACCACATCTATCCAATCGCGCTCTTGCAACTGACGAATGGTATTAGGATTAACAGCTACTCCTCGCAACTCTTCAATATCACCGCGCGTAACTGGTTGACGATAAGCAATAATGGCCAAGGTTTCCATTGCTGCTCGTGAATAGCGTTGTGGGCGATCTGGATTAAGACGGGACAAAAAAGGTGCCAATTCAGGGAGTGCTTGGAAACGCCATCCACTGGCCACTTGCACTAACTCCATGCTATTGGATGAACGTGCTTGCCAATCCTGCTTAAGCTCATCAAGTAACATACGCAAATTCGCACGCTCAATTCGCTCAGAAAATAAACGCAACATATCATCTAAAGACAAAGGAATTGGGCTTGTCAGCAAAGCAGCTTCCAATATCACTTTCATCTTAGTAGTATTGTTTGACTCCATCATTAGCTTTGATTTATTTTTAAATAAATAGGCGTAAAAGCGGCTTGCTGAGTAATCTTCACCAAGCCCTCACGTGCCAATTCTAATATCGCTAAGAAACATACTACCAGCTTAGGAATTCCATCCGATTCGATGTCAAAAAGCGCTGAAAACTCCATGATATTTTTCTCTTTCAGTTTGCGCAAAATCTGGCTCATATGTTCACGAACTGAAAGCTCCGATTTACCCACTTTATGATGTGCATAATGCCTCGCTCGTTTAAGCACATTTTGCCAGGCCGCCATTAAATCCTCCATCGAAACTTGCGCGACTTGCACTTGAACGATCTTTTCAAAATAAGCATTAGCCACCATCAAATCCACGCCAACTTTTGGCAAATCATCGAGCTTGTAGGCCGCAACTTTGATGGCCTCATACTCCATTAACCGTCTGACCAGTTCAGCACGCGGATCATCTTCAGATTCAATCTCCGTTGGCCTAGGTAACAACATTCTAGACTTGATCTCAATTAGCATGGCTGACATCAACAAATAATCAGCAGCCAATTCCAATTTAATCGCCTGCATTTTTTCAACATAGCCCATATACTGACGAGTCAATTCCGCCATTGGTATGTCGAGAATATCGAGATTGTGCTTTCGGATAAGATAAAGGAGTAAATCTAGCGGACCCTCAAAAGCTTCCAAATAAACTTCTAAAGCATCAGGAGGAATATATAAATCATGGGGGAGTGAAGTGATTACCTCCCCATGCAACCGTGGCTCTAAGTGAGCTCTGATTTCTGTAACTAAGATCGTCACGCGGTTATGAGTAACTCAGACCCATGACTTCGCGAACTTCGCGCATGGTTTCACGAGCCATTTTACGTGCTCGCTCACAGCCTTCAGCAACAACATTTTTAATCAACATTGGGTCTTCAGCATATTGTGCTGCACGTTCTTGAATAGGCTTCAACTCTTCCAAAACACTTTCAATGACAGGACCTTTACACGCGATACAGCCGATACCGGCTGTTCGACAACCATTTTGCACCCAAGCTTTGGTTTCATCATTTGAATATACTTCATGCAATTGCCATACAGGACATTTATCTGGGTCGCCAATGTCCGTCAGTCGAATGCGCGCTGGGTCAGTTGGCATAGTCTTAATTTTCTTAGCTACAGCATCTGGTGATTCACGCATAGAAATGGTGTTGTTGTAAGATTTAGACATTTTTTGACCATCTAAACCTGGCATTTTTGAAGCAGGTGTGAGCTTATACTCTGGCTCAACCAAAATCATTTTACCTCCGCCTTCTAAGTAGCCGAGCAAACGTTCACGGTCACCCAAACTCAACCCCTGTTGTTCTTCAATCATTGCACGAGCAGACTCTAAAGCCTCATCATCACCACTTTCCTGGTAACGTGTCCGAAGCTCTTCGTACAAGCTACCGCGTTTACTACCAAGCTTTTTAATCGCTGCTTCCGCTTTATCTTCAAAACCTTTTTCACGACCGTAAATATGATTGAAGCGACGCGCAATTTCACGTGTAAATTCAATATGCGGGATTTGGTCTTCGCCCACAGGAACTTGGGTGGCCTTGTAAATCAAAATATCTGCACTTTGTAACAGTGGATAACCTAAGAAACCATAAGTGGACAAATCTTTTTGCGCGAGTTTTTCTTGTTGGTCTTTATAAGTTGGCACGCGCTCTAGCCAACCGAGTGGGGTAATCATAGAAAGTAAAGTATGCAACTCAGCATGCTCCGGCACTTTTGATTGAATAAAAATGGTGGCTTTTGCAGGGTCCACGCCCGCAGCAATCCAATCAATCACCATTTCCCAAACGCTTTCTTCAATAATCTCAGGTGTATCATAGTGAGTTGTTAGCGCATGCCAATCAGCCACAAAAAACAAGCATTCATGCTCGTGCTGAAGCTTCACCCAGTTTTTTAATACGCCGTGATAATGTCCAAGATGCAAGCTTCCCGTAGGACGCATACCCGATAAAACGCGTTCAACTGCCATAGTGATTAATAACCATTAATAAAGATGAATCTATTATACGAAAAGGCGTGCAATCACGCCCGAAAAATTAGAAAATGAACTGAATAAATTGAATAATGGCACCAATAAAAGGCTCCATAACACGACCTAAAATACCTGTTGCTAGCAAAACAATCAGAATAATGAAACCGTAGCGTTCGATTTGCGCGTATTTATATGCCACATGATTGGGCAATAAACTTACTGCAATTCGGCCACCGTCTAAGGGTGGCAATGGGAGTAAATTCAATACCATTAATACCACATTAATCATCACACCTGCCTGCCCCATCAGCGCCATAGGCTCCGAATAAACACTAACATATACGACTGACATCTTAATAATAAACGCCCAAAATAAAGCCATTACAAAGTTAGAGGCTGGACCAGCAGCAGCAACCCACAACATATCCCGCTTTGGGTTGCGTAAGCGTGAAAAATTTACGGGTACAGGTTTTGCCCACCCAAAGAGAATACCGCCAACCAGCAAGGTAAGTGCCGGCAATAAAATGGTACCAACAGGGTCAATATGCTTGATAGGATTCAAGGTAATTCGCCCCTCTCTCTCTGCCGTCATATCACCAAAATATCTTGCCGCAAAGCCATGTGCCGCCTCATGTACGGTAATAGCAAAAATAACTGGAAGCGCATAAATTGCTATTTTCTGTATGTAAGTTAACTCCATGCTTTATCCTTTAATAAATATTACTTATCTTCTAAACCAAATGGCGCCAAATCTCCTGCGCCACGCCTAATTAATTGCGGTTCATCTTTAGTGAGGTCAATTACTGTGGTTGGTAAGGCTGAACAAGCACCAGCATCAATGACCAAATCAAGCTGGTGCTCTAAACGGTCACGAATTTCCCAAGCCTCGTTCAAAGGCTCAACCTCATCTTTTAAAGACAGCGTCATACTCAATAATGGCTGATTTAATTCAGCAAGCAAAGCTTGAGTAACCGCATGCTTCGGAACTCTAAGTCCTAATGTACTCCGTTTAGGATGTTGTAATCGGCGAGGAACCTCTCTTGTAGCTTTGAGCACAAAAGTATACTGACCTGGTGTATTCGCTTTTAACAAACGAAATTGCACATTATCAACTTGTGCGTAACTAGCAAGCTCAGCTAGGTTTCTACAAACTAAAGTAAAATGATGACTTTCATCTACACCACGAATAGCACGAATTTTTGTTTGCGCATCCTTATTACCCATCATGCAACCCAAGGCATAACTAGAGTCGGTTGGATAGGCAATCACACCGCCACGGTTCAATATCTCAACAGCTTGATGAATTAACCGTGCTTGGGGGGTTTCTGAATGAATAGAAAAATACTGTGCCATTTAATGCGACTCTAAATCCACACTTTGTACTTCTGGCCAATTACGCCAAACAGGCACGCAGTTAATTGGCAAGCTAGGTAAACGACCCATATCTATATATGTTTGACCTTTTCCATGATAATCAGAACCCATCGATGAAGCCAAATCAAAAGATTTAGCCATTTTTGCAAATTCTTGGTATTGCTCAACAGTATGACTGCCAGTAACCACTTCAATGGCAGAGCCACCCAAGGCTCTGAATTCATGCATTAATTCAAGCATCGTTATTCGGCCTAAATCATAGCGTCCTGGATGAGCAATCACAGCCACACCACCACCGCCAATAATCCAAGCCATCGCATCTTCCAAACTTGCCCACTGGTGTTCAAAATAACCTGGCTTACCCTTGACCAAGTAGTGCTTAAATACGGCTTTTGTATCTTTAGCGTAACCATTTTCAATCAAGAAACGTGCAAAATGAGTACGGCTAATAATTCCACCTTTGCTATGCTTATAAGCACCTTCAAGTGAACCATGAATACCAATTTTTTCCAAAGCTTCAGCCATGCCAAAAGCTCGCGTATGGCGTCCAGCTCGAATTTTAGCAAGACCTTCTACCAAGGGTGGATATTCAGGATTGATTTTTAAGCCGACAATATGCAATGTACGGCGACGCCATGTTACGGAGATTTCCACGCCATCGATAAACTGTATACCAAGCGACTCAGCAACTGCCCTCGCTGTTTCTAAACCAGCGACATCATCATGGTCAGTCAAAGCTAATACGCGTATACCTTTTTCAGAAGCATGATTCACTATTTCAGTGGGCGTTAGTACCCCATCTGAAACGGTGGAGTGGCAATGGAGATCAATCAAAGAACGCATTTTTAATGATGATTGGACTAGTACTTGATGAAATTAAAAAAGTTGCCTTGTCAGCGCACTCACATCATAGCAAAATACAGGTCTTACCAACACTTAAAACGTTTTTTTGAAGCGACTTTTTTACCGAAAGCAACCAATGAAGTTCTTATTCGATCTATTTCCTGTAATTTTATTTTTTATTACGCTTAAAGTAGCAGAAAAGACCGCTTCAGCGACCCTAATTTTAGCAAAAATTTTTACCACAATAGGTATGGTCGCTTCGGTTAAGTCAAGCTTAGTGCCAATCATGCTGGCCACAATTGCTGTGATTATCGGCAGTATAATTCAAATCGTTTGGGCCAAGCTATATTACAAAAAAGTGGATATTACTTTGTGGCTTAGCGCCTTATTAGTAAGTTTACTTGGAGGCATGACGCTTTACTTTCAAAATGATGTATTTATCAAGTGGAAACCAACTTTACTTTATTGGACTTTCTCTGCGGTATTAATTGGCGCAAACTTATTGAAACAAAAGAACGTCATCAAAAGTATGATGGGCAAAGAAATTAACCTACCAGAACCGATTTGGAACAAGCTTAACATCGCTTGGGCAATATTCTTTATTTGTTTAGGAGGGCTTAATTTATATGTCGCTTTCAACTACACAATCGACACTTGGGCAAGCTTTAAACTTTTTGGAACAATGGGATTAATGTTCATTTTCATTATCGGCCAAAGCCTTGCTATAAACAAATACATCATTAATGAGGACAAAGCATAATGTGGTACGTTATTGTCACCGAAGATACACCGAACAGCCTAGAGAAGCGCTTAATTAACCGCCCTTCGCACTTAGCAAGACTGACTGCTTTGCATGAAGCAGGCCGTCTATTATTGGCAGGGCCTTTTCCAGCCATTGATAGTATAGATCCAGGTCCAACAGGCTTCACAGGTAGTCTGATTGTCGCTGAATTCAACAGCCTAACTGAAGCAGAAACTTGGGCGAATGATGACCCATTTGTAAGCGCTGGCGTTTATGCGAATGTAAGCGTTAAACCTTTCCGCAAAACCCTGCCTGCATAATATGAACTTAATAGAAGAAATCAGAAATAGACTGCAATCACTCGCTCCAAACCAATTAGAGATTCAAAATGATAGCGCTTTACACGCTGGACACAAAGGCAATGGTGGCGGCGGACATTACAGATTAAAAATAGTTAGCACTGAATTTAATGGAAAATCTCAAGTGACTCGGCACCGCATTATTTATCAGCTATTGGATGATCTTATCCCAAAAGAAATTCACGCACTCAGTATCGAAGCTATCGCCAGCAACGAATAAACTTTATAATATTGTCAAATCAATTACTTGATTATACTAACCCCCTTACTTAAGGACCTTGAATGAAAATTTTTAGAATCACCTTTCTATTACTTGCTACATTATTCTTTAGTGCATCAGCTTTTGCTGGCGATGCAGTAGCAACGGTGAATGGCAAACCAATCAAACAATCTCTATTCGACTTTATCGTTAAAGATGCAACAGATCATGGTCAAAAAGTTGATGACAATGTTAGAGAAGTCATCATGTCTAAATTAATCAGTAGTGAATTGGTACTTCAAGAAGCACAAAAATCAGGCATGGATAAAAAACCTGACTATCTTGCGAAAGAAGAATTAACACGCCGTGAGTTATTAGTGAATGTTTACATTCAGGACTACTTGAAAAATCATCCAGTTAGCGAGTCTGATACAAAAGCAGCTTATGAGAAATTCAAAACTGAGTTGGGCGATAAGGAATATAGTGCACGCCACATTTTGCTAGCTTCTGAAGCTGAAGCAAAAGATGTGATTTCACAACTCAACAAAGGGGGAGATTTTTCAAAAATCGCTAAAGAAAAATCAATCGACCCCGGCTCTAAAGAAAAAGGCGGCGACCTAGGGTGGTTTGCTTTAGGTGGAATGGTTAAACCATTTGCTGAAGCTGTTGCTAAACTTCAAAAAGGAAAAACAAGCACTGAACCAGTGCAAACTCAGTTTGGCTGGCACGTAATTAAACTTGATGATGTTCGCGAATTAAAGGCCCCCGCCTACGACAAAGTAAAAGAAAATTTGCAAAAGCAACTTAGTCAACGCCAATTGGAAAAAATGTTGACGGATTTGCGCGCTAAAGCAACTGTTATCGATAATACAAAACTGACTGGTAAAAAATAATTTTTACATATTAAGTAACAAAAAACGGTCTGCTTATCTACTTGCAGACCGTTTTCTTTTTGAATTTTGCACTATCGTCTAACATCAAAATTGTGCGATAATAAGAATTATTATCATTTAGGATTTTTCATTTAACTAATGAGTCCTGCTACAACACAAAATCTATCAAGCTTAAAACCCGGCGAGACTGCACTCATTAGCCACATTAACGCAGATAAATCTCTATTTCATCGTTTAGCCGCACTTGGATTTCGAACAGGTAAAAAAATAGAATTAGTCCGCTGTGCAAGCTTCAATGGTCCGTTGCACGTTCGAATTGGAAGTACGGACATTATCTTAAGACGAACAGAAGCCTTCCGCATCCAAGTTCAAACAATATGAAACGTATCGCACTCTTGGGGATGCCCAATACAGGAAAATCTACACTATTCAATCGATTAAGTGGCGCTTCCGCACGTGTTGGGAATTGGCCTGGAATCACTGTAGATCTGATGAGCACAAAGATCCTCATTGGCGGCCATATTGCTGAACTCATTGATCTTCCAGGCCTATATGACCTAAATGGCTACTCAGATGATGAGCAAGTGGTTCGTAATTTTCTTTGTAATCAATCTGTAGATTTAGTAATGATTGTAGCGAATAGCGCTCAAATTGACAGACAACTTTCATTAGCATTGCAAATCCGCGACTTGGAATTACCAAGTATCTTATTGCTTAATATGAGTGACGAGGCAAAGCAAGCTGGCATTACGATAGATACTGAATCAATGTCTTCGGCACTTGACATGCCTGTCGTTCAAATTAGCGCAAAATATGGGGATCGTTGCCCTGATGCACTTAAATCTGCGTCAGCAGTATTATCAAATCATCACCCTCATACTGAAATCAAAGATGTATATCAATTACTTAAAAAAAATACAGGAATCGAAGCTGAGATGGAAGCTATCATTCGAGACACTGTACAAATGCCCATACAACTTGGAGAGGACCTCACTCAACGCATAGACAATGTATTGCTAAATCCATGGTTAGGACTACCAATATTCTTTGCCGCGATGTATGTCCTATTTCAGTTTATTTTCAATGCAGGAAAGCCACTGCAAGATCTTATTGCATGGTTACTTTCACTATTCCGCACTAACGCATTAGAGCCACTTTTAATTCACACCCCTGCATGGTTGAGCGGTTTATTATTAGATGGTGTTTATAACGGTCTTGGAACTGTAGCAGCATTTATTCCTATCATCGTCTTATTCTTTTTAATTATGACCATGGTCGAAGATAGTGGTTACTTATCGCGTGCTGCATTCTTGGTAGATGCACTCATGGCAAAGATGGGATTAGATGGACGCGGGTTCGTAATGGTACTCATGGGCTTCGGTTGCAACGTACCAGCCTTAATGGGTACTCGCGTAATGCGCTCAAAAAATATGCGACTACTCACCATGCTAGTTATTCCATTATCACTATGCTCAGCGCGTCTACAAGTTTTCTTGTTCATGACCGCTACCCTATTCACTAAAAATCAAGCACCGCTCGTGTTATTTTCGCTTTATTTAGTAAGTTTTATTACTATCTTTATCACTGCGATGTTATTTAAAAATCATTACAAAAATAATGAGCCATTTATTCTAGAACTACCTCCTTATCGATTCCCAACTGCCCGACAAATTTATCTAAGAGGCTGGCAAGAAGTTAAATACTTCCTAAGTAGGGCAAGCAAGTTCATCACAATAGGTGTTATTTTAGTTTGGACACTAACTCATTTCCCAATGAATGTTACACCAGCAAGCAGTGCAACTTACGCAGGAAAAATTGGGGATTGGTTTACATTTGTATTAAATCCGATTGGAGTTGATAGTCAACTAGCAATCACTTTAATTTTTGGGTTTGTAGCGAAGGAAATTGTAATTGGTTCGTTGTCCGTAATTTATGGACTTCAAGGTAGCTCACTGATGCATCTAATGGCGCAAAAACTAGATTGGGTACAAGGCATGAGCTTTATGTTATTTACGCTCATTTATACGCCTTGCTTATCAACGATTATTACACTTAAGAACGAAGCGAAAAGCTGGCTATTTGCAATACTTTCTATTGTCTGGTCTTTACTATTAGCTTGGGTGGTCAGCTTCGTATTTTATCAATCAGCTCGCTGGCTAGGCTTTTAGACGCCTAGCGCTTATCCAAATAATTAAACTGCTGACTCGCCAGTTTCACCTGTACGAATACGCACTACTTGCTCTACGTTTGTTACAAAAATCTTTCCGTCACCAATTTTTCCGGTATGTGCGGCTTTGATAATCGCATCCATTGCCGGTTCTACCATATCATCAGCAACGACCAATTCAATTTTAATTTTAGGTAAAAAGTCAACCACGTATTCAGCACCGCGATAAAGTTCCGTATGGCCTTTTTGACGCCCGAAGCCTTTAACTTCAGTGACGGTTAGTCCGTTCACACCAATTTCAGACAATGATTCACGAACTTCATCCAATTTAAATGGCTTAATTACTGCTTCAATTTTTTTCATTTACATCCCCTCTGGTGAAAATTTCATAATTTTTTTACGCTTTAGGCTCAAATTTAGAAGTAATTGGATAACGTCTATCTTTACCAAAGCCTCGCTGGCTAATCCGCACACCAATGGGTGACTGCCGACGTTTATACTCGTTTCTATCAATAAGAGATGTTACACGAATCACATCTTGTGCTCTATATCCCATCCCTAAGATATCAGCATAGCTAGCATCATGCTCAACATACGCCTCCATAATCGCATCTAAAATCTCATAGGCGGGAAGACTGTCTTGATCTCTCTGATCATGACGTAACTCTGCAGATGGGGGACGCTTAATAATGCGCTCAGGTATAACAGGTGATAATGAGTTGCGATACTTTGATAACTCGTAAACCATTGTTTTTGGCACATCTTTAAGAAGAGCAAAGCCACCTGCCATATCGCCATATAGAGTTGAATAACCCACAGCCATCTCACTCTTATTACCCGTTGTAAGCACAATGCTACCAAACTTATTCGACAAAGCCATGAGAAGCATGCCACGAATACGTGCTTGAAGATTTTCTTCTGTCGTATCAAAAGGCAAGCCAGCAAACTCATCTGACAAAGTTTCCCTGAAAAGATTAAAGAGTGCATCAATCGGGAGTTCGCTATAACGCACATCTAATATATCAGCCATCAAATGAGCATCACTAATACTCATATCTGCAGTAAATTCTGACGGCATCATTATCACGTGCACTTGATTTGCACCGAGAGCGTCTACAGCCACAGCCAATGTTAAAGCTGAATCAATGCCCCCTGAAAGACCAAGCACCACTCCCTTGAATTTGTTTTTGGTCACGTAATCTTTCAAGCCTAAAACAAGTGCTTTATAAACGGAAGCTTCAATCGAGAGATCCGGCGAGATTTTGCCAGGATAAGGATTCAATTCATTACTAGTACTACAATCAACTTTAATTAATGACAACTCTTCTTCAAAAGCTGGAAGTTGCTGAACAAGCTCACCCGATCTATCCAAGACAAAAGAAGCACCATCAAACACCAGCTCATCCTGACCGCCGACTAGGTTTGTATAAACCAGCGCCAAACCGGTCTCTTGTACCCGTTGACGTGCAACCTTATGACGGCTATCTTGTTTTTCCATATGGTATGGTGATGCATTGAGCGTCAATAAAATTTCAGCTCCAATTTGCTTGGCTAATTTAGCTGGATTAGCTTCCCAAATATCCGCACAAATTAACACACCACATTTCACGCCTTGGTGTTCAAAAACCAATGGTGCTGTGCCCGCTTTAAAGTAGCGTAGCTCATCAAATACCGTGTGGTTAGGCAATGCATGTTTGTGGTAAGTGGCAATTACTCTGCCATCTTGCAAGACAGAAGCCGCATTATAGCAAGAACCTTCATGGACTCTTGGATGCCCAACAATCACAGTGATACCTTGTAACTTTTTAGCTATCCCAAGCAAAGCCGTTTCGCTAGCTTTGTTAAAATCTTCTCTAAGTAATAAATCTTCAGGTGGATAACCAGTTAATGATAATTCCGGGGTAATTAAAAGTGATGCCCCCTGTACTTTCGCTTGAGATGCTGATTCGACAATCTTATCGCTGTTGCCAGCAATATCACCGACTGTACAGTTTATTTGGGCTATTGCTAGATTAATAGACCGACTAATAGTTGCCACCTGCATCTTTAATCATCTTAACAATTTGAGGGTTCTTACCTTTTAAAGCATATACCAAAGCACTTAAGCCATATTGATCTTTGGCTTTTACATCTGCACCACTTTTAATAAGCAAATTCACCATAGCCGCATCATTATTCAACACTGCATTTTGTAAGAGTGGAGTACCTTCGTCATCCTTATGATTGACATCTGCACCTTTTGTAATCAAAAACTGTACAGCACTAATTTTTTTCTTTTTGACTGCCCAGCTTAACGCAGTCCATTTGTACTGATCATAATCATCAACCTTAGCGCCTGCATCAATTAAAGTCTCGATAACACCAACATTACCTTCACGAGCTGCGTACATTAAAGCACTCACCTTAAAGCGATCTCGATCTGCAATCAACGCACCATGTGCCAATAACACTTTAACGGTAGGCACATCACCACTCTTCGACGCATACATTAAAACACTTTTACCATCATCACTCTTTGTATTTACGTCAACACCGTGATCTATCAACAAATCAACCATCTGGGAATAGCCAGAAGTTGCCGCCATGCCCATCGCACTCCAACCAGCCACATCACGAATTGAAGGATCAGCCCCTTTACTTAGCAATGCTTCAGCTGTTTTAATGTAGTTCTTACGTGCAGATAGCATTAAAGATGTCCAACCATTATTATCTCTAGCGTTTGGATCTGCACCCTTCTCTAGCAATACTTGAACAATGTCAGATTTATCTTTACGAGCGGCATACATCAAAGCCGTCACTCCATCAATATCACTCACATTAGGATTAGTTCCGCTATCAAGTAAAGCTCGAACTGTTGCGATATCGCCTTTAGCTGAAACAGTTAAAAGATATGGGACATCAGCCTCAGCTAAGGCAATATTAAAAAAAGATAAGGTCAATACAAAAACAATTAAGTTGAGTGCTTGTTTTTTCATCAGATAAGATTTAAGACTGTGCTTCATCAATTTTTTTGTTTCACATTAATCGCTAAAATTACAGCCTCACCCAAGCCTGCAGGAGAGCTTGCAACAATCACTCCTGCTTTTTCTAAAGCCAAAATTTTGTCTTCAGCTTTACCTGTTCCGCCAGAAATAATCGCTCCAGCATGGCCCATCCTCTTGCCCTTAGGCGCTGTCTGACCTGCAATATAGCCTGCGACAGGCTTCGTCACATGGTGCTTAATGTAATCAGCCGCAGCCTCTTCATCCGCACCGCCAATTTCTCCTACCATGATAATCGCTTCAGTTTCTGGGTCAGCTTGAAACATCTCCAAGCAATCAATAAAGTTGAGCCCGCGAATTGGATCACCGCCAATACCGACACAAGTAGATTGACCAAGACCTAGCGCTGTTGTTTGATGAACTGCTTCGTAAGTTAATGTGCCTGAACGAGACACAATCCCAACCTTGCCACGCAAGTGGATACTGCCAGGCATAATCCCGATTTTGCATTCATCAGGGGTAATTACGCCAGGGCAATTCGGGCCAACTAACTTCACATTATTAGCTTTTAGTGCCGCTTTTACATTTAGCATATC
>Ga0316229_1000237_pt1 | contig 82509 bp, 84 predicted proteins | sample TBH18023metaG_FD_206011 | JGI IMG/M metagenome (GOLD analysis project Ga0316229, IMG submission 206011) | Freshwater microbial communities from Trout Bog Lake, Wisconsin, USA - TBH18023 | ecosystem: Environmental > Aquatic > Freshwater > Lake > Hypolimnion/Profundal zone | place: USA: Wisconsin... | reverse complement strand
CCTAAGCGGTCCGACCACCGCTTAAGCGCTACCGCCTAAGCGGTCCGACCACCGCTTAAGCGCTACCGCCTAAGCGGTCCGACCACCGCTTAAGCGCTACCGCCTAAGCGGTCCGACCACCGCTTAATAGTTACTGTTTAGAAGATATAAAAAATAAAAAAAATGGATAACAACGAATTTTTAACAATCCAGGAATTTATAAAAAAATATGAAGTTCCGGATGTTAGGATCAGAAGAAGAATCAGAAAGTATAGATTGATAGACCCGCAAAAGTTGGAGGGAGTTTTAACTGAAAGGCACGACAAAGGGGTGGGGAATGTTATTCTTTTAAAGGAAGATTTTTGGGTCAAAGAGTTAGAAGCCACAGCCAAAGAGGCCGCTTATGTGGCACCGATTAATCGGCCCGAAGAAGCGCCTAAGCGGTATGAAGAACCCGAGTCAAACCGCTTAAGCGATACCGCTTATGCGCCACCAATTAAGCAGCACGACGAAGCAATTAAGCCGTCAGAGCCGGCGCCCAGACAAGCCGAAGAACCCGAGTCAAACCGTTTAAACGATACCGCTTTTGCATCAGACCAGATAACCATTGACCGAGAGTTTTTAGAAATTCTGAAAGAGGATCGGGCCGAGAAAAAAGATTGGATTAAAAAATATGAATCTTTACTCGGTGATTATAAAGCCAAGGATAAGGAGCTGGTGGAAAGAGAAAAGTTCTTACAAGGTTTAATTGAAAAAGTAATAACAGATGCAAGAAATACAAAACAGTTATTGGCGTCTCAAATCAATCACCTCCAAAAACAACTTCATGCGCCAAAGAAAGAAGAGGGGATTGAGTTTGAGAACGGAACCTTTACAGAGTCCGAGGAAAAGCAAACGACAGATATATAATAAATATTGAGTAAAATAAAAAAGGGGATAGTCCCCCTTTTTTTTATTTATGAATATATATTTTTACTTATTACTTTTTTAAGAAATAACTAGTCCTCTCCAGGTTGTATGTCGCGCGGATAGCTATTGAGTAATAAAAAACCACCTTGATGAGAAGGTGGTTTTGTTTTTAAAATTTAATCCTAACTTTTGACCCCACACTTGAGGCAGGTCTTCGCCTCCGGGCAAGCCATCAATCTTTTCTCATCAATTTTTTTGCCGCAGTTTTCACAGACTCCGTATGTGCCGTTAGCAATTTTTTCCAGAGCGTTATTTACATCTTTTAATTTTAGCTCCAGGCTATATTCCAAAGAAAGTTTATTGTCGTATTCCTGAACTTCATCTGCTTCTTCATCTTTATCTCCGTCTTCTCTGTTGGGATATTTTGTATCCCAGTTATGTTTTATTTTAGGATCTTCTGACGCAAAGCTTTCAAGCTCGCTTACCAAAGATTTTTTTTCTGCTTCTAGTTTTTCCTTCAACTCTTCAAGTAATTTTTTCTCCATTTTTAGTTTTTAATTAATAAATATTTTTTTATGTAATTTTTCTTGTAGGTACCGGCGGGATCATGTTCGGTTGCACGGGAGATCTTACGGGAGCCGGCGGGGGAGTCAGCGGTTGAATCGGAACCTCTGTCTGTGTCGTCCCGTTTTGTTGTCCCGCCGAGCCGGACCAGTTTTCTATGTCCCGCAGGAATTTTTTCCTTTGTTCTTCTTCCGCCTCAGACGACTTCATTAATTTTTCTTTGAAGCCCTCGGGAGCCTTATTTAAAAACTCTCCATTTTTTGGTTTTGCCGTAGCTGATACCCCGGCCCATTGCTGTCTTTGCGTCTTTTCATTTTCCGCCGCTCTTATCGTCTCTGCGGATTCTTTCTTGGCAATTTGCTCTGCCGCCTGGCCTCTCCTTTTTTCTTCTTCCCTAGTCATAACAACAGAATAAATATCTCTTAGCGATTTATCTACTCCTAAGATTTTGTTGCGCAGTTCGTTTTTTTCTGTAACAAGTTCATCAGATGATTTATCTATTTTTGCAACACCTGCATCTATATCTTGAATTTGTTTTTCCACCTCCCACCTTTTCTTTTCTATGTCCTGTATTTTTTTATCCATATCCCACCTAGATTGCTCCAGGCCTTTTTTCTCGGCCGGTACGGTGGTTGTTTGTTCTTTTTCCGTAATAAACTTTTGTTCTGTTTCCAGCTTTTTTTCTTCTTCCACTATTGAATCTAGCTTTGCTTGCTGGTCTCTTTTTTGCAACAGCAGTTTATTTTTTCCCAGCTTTAATGCCGGATCCTTTTCTTTATCAATCGAATCAACTTGTTTCTCAAAGCCTAGGCGCTGAGACTCCAGCAAAAATATTTGTTGGCGCTCCTGCTCGTTCGCATAATTTTTTAAATCTTTTTCGGCTACCTTTTCCTGCCCCTCGTTCTTTCCAAGTACTTCTTCCAGGCCAACTTTTGCAGCTGCAGCTTTGGCGGCAGCGGAGGCATCGGCTTTTCTTTTTTCTTCCAGTTGTTCTTCCAGGGTTTTTATTTTAGTAATTTTATCTCTTTCTTTGAGTGCATCAACTTCACGAAGGGCCTGCAGGTCCTTTTTCATTGTTCTTATCTCGGCCCTTTTTAAAAATTCTTTAGCTTGTGTTTCTTCGTCTACAGTTACCATATAGTTTAATAACTAATGTTAACACATTTATTGCCGTCAAAACATTTACCTTCTCCACAACTGCAGGTTTTTATCTGTCTTGCGTAAGCCGGATTTGGCGTACAAGTGCATGCGCCGATAGCGCAATTGTTATAAAAATCTTGAGTACCAGAGCAGTAGCAAGTTTGAGTTGACACTGTCCCGCCAGAATTCAAGCACCCAGCGGGCTGGTCGGCTGATTTCACGCAAGAGCCCCATGTCCCACTTTGAGAGCCGGCCTTTTTAATTAATCCTTTACAACATGGTTCTTCGTTATGGAAGTTAGCTCCATATGTACCACCCTCTGTGATACAAGTGGTTTGATTGGCGCCCGAGCCGGTAAATACCGTATATGTTACGGAGCATGGGCAGGTCCATTGCAACGGTTCGTTTGCACCGGAAGTTATTTTGCCGGGCTTTATTGTGTAACCAAGAATAATATAACTGCCGGATTTTTCATAACCAACTTGGCTCCCTAAAATTCCGTCGGCTGCAAAACTATTGTCTGTTGTCCATCCTTGCGATTTGAGTTTGCTGTCATAATAGCTGAAAAATTTTCTGGCATCTGTGTTGCTGTTTATTGTGTCAGTTGCCGTGATTTGATAGCCGCTGATATCTTGTATCCTCTGTGCAGAAGAAGCGCTCCACTTCAAACTGGAGAAAAGGGGATAGACGTCACCTGCAATTTCACAGCTTTCTTCCCAGACTCTTAGGCATTTATTTTTTGTTGCGCACCAGGAGTATCCGGCAGATCCTATACAACCATGATTGTCCTTGTCTCCGCCTACAATCGGCATAGCACATTTCCCCTCATGAACAATCGTGGCTCCGGCCCCTTTTGCCAGGCACTCATTGCAATAATTTTTTCCGTCACTGCCACAAAGCATATTTTGTAAACAATACATCGGGCAAGCAACTGGACTTTGTGTGGTTAAAGGTTGATGGAAAATATTATTCCAAATTCCCCAGGAGAGGGGATTCCACCATGAGGCCAGGGCAACTGACGGTATAACTAAAACAGCAATCAATAATATTAGGATAAAATATTTTGTTGATTGCTGTTTCATGGATTTATTTTTAATTTTATCTGACTTATCTCTGCTAATTTTTTGGTTTTGGTTTAAATCCTGCGTCTATTGCCGAAAGATTTATTCTACCTAAGTCGTCAACAGACATTACTTTAACGGGTATGGTGTCTCCTTCTTTTACAACCTCAGAAACACTTTTAATGTGGTCGCGCACGAACTTGGAAATGTGAACCATGCCGTCGGTGCCCGGTAGTATTTCAACAAAAGCTCCAAAGTCCATTATTTTTACAACCTTTCCTTGGAATACTTCACCAACCTGAACCTCTCTCACAATTCCTTTAATCCATGTTATAGCCTTGTCTACATTTTCCTGGCTCTGCCCGGTTACGGAAACAAATCCCGAATCTTCAATATCAATTGACACTCCTCCGCATTCTTCGATTATCTTATTTATCATGCTGCCCTTTGGCCCGACTACTTCTCCAATTTTTGCGGGGTTGATAGTAAGGGTGGCAATCTTAGGAGCATAAGGTGACAAGCTTTTCCTTGATTCCGGTATTTCTTTCTTTATTATATCAAGTATTTTCAATCTTGCATCTTTTGCTCTGCTCAGGGCCTCCTCAACAATTTTGCTGTCGATGCCGTCTATCTTAACATCAAGCTGTATTGCAGTTATTCCATTTTTTGTTCCGGCAACTTTAAAGTCCATATCTCCATAATGATCTTCGGGACCTTGGATGTCTGTTAAGACTTTATACTTTCCGGTTTCTTCATCTTTGGCTAAGCCGACAGAAATTCCTGCGACTGGCTCCTTGATTGGTACTCCTGCATCCATTAAGGCGACGGTAGAGGCGCAAACAGAAGCTTGCGAAGTTGACCCATTTGAAGATACGCATTCAGAAACAATCCTTATTGTATAAGGAAATTTTTCTACCTCAGGCATAACGGGTAGCAATGCTTTTTCAACCAAAGCTCCGTGTCCAATCTCTCTTCTCTTTGGTCCTCTCATCGGGGCTGTTTCTCCCGAGGAAAATGGAGGGAAGTTGTAGTGGTGCATAAATCTTTTCTTTCCAACTACTTCCATGCCTTCCAACATTTGCTGATCTGCCGGTCCTCCCAAAGTTAAAATTGAAAGCACCCTGGTCAATCCTCTGGCAAAAACTCCCGAGCCATGGGTTCTTGGTAAAACTCCAACCTCGCAGGACAGAGCTCTTATCTCTGTTGATTTTCTTCCGTCAGGCCTGTAATCTCTGTCGATTATATTTTTGATAATTACTCTTTCTATTTCTCTTTCAAAGAATGCCAATACCTGTTTTTCTTTTCCTTCTCCCGGATGTTTTTCTGCTAAGTATTTTATCAGTTCCTGTTTTAAAACTTCAGTTGCTCCGAGATTCTTTTCTGCCTTTGGTGCGCCAGTAATAGCTTTTTCTAATCTGTCGCCTAAAAATTCTTTTATTTCTCCGGCAATATCCAAATCAACTGCAGGCAAAAATTCGTCTTTTGTTTTTCCTATTTTTTTAACAGCCTGAGCTTGGGTGGAAATAATTTTTTTCAATTCTTCTTTTGCGGCTTCGAAGGCTCCTAGAAAATCTTTTTCTTGAACTTCCTTAGATCCCATTTCAATCATGTTAACCAGGACTTCTCCATCTTTTTCAATTGCGGCTAAGGTCAAATCCATGTCGCATTCTTTTCTCTGCGCATAGTTGGAATTGAAAACCCATTTGCCGTCATTTCTTGTAACCCTTATGGCCCCCAGCGGTCCATTCCATGGAATGTTAGAAGTTGCTAAGGCAAACGATGCTCCAATCATGCCCAGAATGTCCGGGTCATTTTCTCCATCCCAGGAAAGACAGGTGACAATAACTTGGACTTCTTTTTTGAAATCTTTAGGGAACAAAGGCCTTATCGCTCTATCAATCATTCTAGCGGTTAAAACAGCTTCGTCTGTCGGCCTGCTTTCTCTTTTCATAAATCGGGATCCGAATATTTTTCCTGCAGCATAAAATCTTTCCTCGTACTCAACTGTTAAAGGAAAATAATCTATGCCCTCTCTTGTGAAAGGGGAGAGTACTGCGGTTACCAAAACTTCTGTTTCTCCGCATTGAACCAAACAAGAACCGGAAGCCTGTTCCGCCCAGTTGGTAGTTTTAATCATGATTGGCTTTTCGCCAACCTTTATTTCGAACGTATCTTTTACTGCCATTTATTTTTGCAGTGGAAGATGAGTTGTACGAATATGTGAAAAAGTTGGATATTCCAGCGCTTTCATATAGCCGTACATTTCTTTCTTCCCTTTGCGATTATTATTTTTTAATTAACATTTTTGAATCTTTCATCGAATCTTTTTTCCTCTTCTTTCCTGACCTCGTAATATTTTTGGTAATCTACATTTGGGTTTATATCTAACTCGTACATTTTCATCTTAGTTCTCAATTTCACCACTCTTTCTTTTCTTTCTGTAGGCGAATTGGGCCAATTGGATCCGAAAAATGAACCTACGCCGAAAAAATTAAAAAAAAGTAAAAACGAATACCAAAGAATAGAAAAAAAATCAAATTTCTGATGTTTCGTAGGGTCATCTAGAACCTCAAGTTCCTTCTTTTCTTTATCTGTCAGTGGTTCATTATTTATTGCTCCCATATTTTTATTTTTTCAATAAGAATTTTGCGACGCCGCGATTGCTATTTTTTAATATGTTTTATTAATTTGATTATTCCTTCAACTGTTCCGTATAAAATACCCAAGATCAATAAACCAATAAGAAAATGGAGATATAAATCATAGCTGGATTGATAATTGCTTACATGGTAAAAAATTGCAGAAAAGTAAAATAAGACTGCTCCGATAATATATATACTTGCGCCGATAACGCTAGATAGCAACAAAACTCCAGCTATCATAATGGGGAGGGAGACTGCAACTAAGCCTATGGTTGATCCCAGCATACCTTTGGATCCGGCGGTAACGGGCATATTCATAGCGTAAATAGCCGAAATAATTCCAATAAGAATTAAAATGATTCCTGAGATTGTTTTAATTTTCATGTTTCTATTTCTTATTTTTTTTGTCGATTATATACCCCACAAGTAATCCTAATAGAAAATAAAATATCAAACTTATAAAACCATTAGAATTAAAAGTCTGGCATCCTCCAAACTCAGCCATATGGCAGTGCAGTAGGGCGGGTAACACTAAAAAATCTAAAAAGTTCACGAGTATGACTATAAACAAGAACAAGAAGCCCGTGGCCGGCAGAATAAAAATCCCGGCGGCGCCGATGAGGCAGATTGCTATATAGGTACCTAGAAAAATTAAGCCGAATTTTAAAGGCTTATTCATAATATTGGTGTTCTACTTTTTCAACAAAAATTTTGCAACGCCGTCGTCCAAATCGATGAATTCGTCAGCGGCCTCTTTCAGTTTTCCGGAAGTTGATTTACCAAAAGCCATTACTTCAACGCGCTTTCCAAAGTTTTTCAAATATTCTACCAGGGGAATGAAGTCGCCATCACCCGACACCAACACAATTACGTCTATACCGGGGGCGGTCCTGATAGCATCGATAACAATTCCAACATCCCAGTCGGCTTTTTTGGCTCCTCCGTAAAATTCCTGCAAATCTCTTACCCTTGTTTCAATCCCGATTTTGCTCAAAGCATCAAAAAAAGGCGTTTCTTCGCCAGTTTTTGTTCTTACAACATAACCAAAAGCCCTAATAAACTTTCTGCCGGCCACCGCCTGCTTTAAAACTTCCTGAAAATTTACCTTTTCGTGGTAGAGATTTTTTGCAGAATAATATAAGTTCTGCACATCTATTAATACTTCCACTCTCTGCTCTTTTGGTTTTGGCTGCATATTTTTATCTTATAAATTGCGAGTGCAATTTTACTTTTTGAGTCCTATCTTCTTGATGACAGCTAAGTATCTCTTTTCAGATATTTTTTTCAAATAGGCTAAAAGCTTTTTTCTTTTTATAACCATTTGAATCAAACCCTTCTTTGAGTGCACGTCTTGTGTGTGTTTCTTTAAATGAGAAACCAGCTTATCTATTGTCTTAGAAAGCAATGCAATCTGTACATCGGCAGAACCGGTGTCTTTCTCGTTCGAGCTTACATCTTTTATTATTTTTGTCTTTTCTTTGGTTGTTAAGGCCATTTTCTAATATAAGGATGCTTCCGGCACCCCGATTAATTTATATAATAGTATAATACTCTATTTTTGCCCTTTTGGCAAGTATGTGCCCCTGCCGAGACTTGAACTCGGAACCAACTCCTTAAGAGGGAGCTGCTCTACCAATTGAGCTACGGGGGCTGATTGAAAGGCTTAGCTATGACGGGATCTTTATATCGGGGTGCCTCCCATTGAATTTATAACAAGGTTGATTATCTCTTGAGAGGCATAGACTAATATCAGCCCGATAACTGCAGACCAAAAAACCTTTTTACCTATGCTCATTATACTTGGGTTTCCCGCGGAAACCATCATCAGAATAGCTCCGGCGGTGATTGCTAGTATGGCCAATGGTGCGGCTATGCCGATGATAAAGCCATAAATATCTTTGAGCATCCCCTTAAAGGCATCAAAATTGCAGTCGCTCGGTCCCTGGCATGTGACTATCCCGTCAGCATGCGCAAATGCGGGGATAAAAATTACTGACAACAAACAGAATAATATTATCGGTAAAAAATATTTTTTCATGTTGTTTATGTATGTTTTTATTGGAATTTAAAGGTTTATGGTATTTTACCTAAAAAAACGTAAAAAAGCAATTCTTGTATTTAAAAAACCGCAGAATATGCGGTTTTTTATTTTATAAAGTTTAATTATCAAAATACATTTTAAATTCAATGCCGAAGTTTTCAAAGCCCTTTCTTTCGTATAATTTATGAACCGCTTCTCTTCCATATCGGCTGGTGGCCACAAGTTTATAACAGCCGATTTTTTTAGCCTCGGCGATAACGGTTTCCAATAATTTAGTGCCTATTCCTTGACCCCTAAGTTGTTCGTCAACAAAGACATCCTCCAAATATCCAAAGGGTTCTTTTTTTAAATCATTCGTCATTATATATAGGTAGGCTCTAGCGACTTCTTTGCCGTCTTTTTCGGCAAAAAATTTTATTCCATACGATTTAACTTCCTTTTTGTTTATTTCTGTCTCCATAGTTTAATCTTTTGTGCCCTCGCCAGGATTCGAATAGTTGCCCGAAGGCATCGCCTCCTCGCTTCGCTCGTCGCGATTCGGGGATGGGTTCTCATCCAAGCTCGGGCATAAGTTTGTGCCCTCGCCAGGATTCGAACCCGGAACGACTGGTTCGAAGCCAGTTATGATATCCAGTTTCACCACGAGGGCCTTTAATTTATGCTCATTTTAGCTAAAAAATTGAAAAAACACAAGTTTTAAGGTACTATTAAATACATGATGACGATACCGAAAGAAGTAAAATCTGTTATCCAGGGTTTGCAAAAGGCGGGGTTTGAAGCATACATTGTGGGCGGATGTGTGCGTGATTTTTTATTAGGCAGAGAACCAAAAGATTGGGATGCTACAACAAACGCCAAACCTGAAGAGATACAAAAGGTATTTCCTGACAGCTTCTACGAGAATAATTTTTTGACCGTTACTGCAAGAACCGGCAGCAAAGATGAAAAGTTGGCGGAGGTGGAAATAACTACTTATAGGCTTGAGGCGGAGTATTCTGATAAAAGGCACCCTGACCAGGTAAAATATGCGGAAAAACTTGAAGATGATTTGAGCCGCAGAGATTTTACCGTAAATGCAATGGCGATGGATGAGAAAAAGAAAGTCATTGATTTGTTTGAGGGAGAGAAAGATTTAAAAAAGAAAATAATAAAGACGGTCGGAAATCCTGAAGAAAGATTTAACGAGGACGCATTAAGGATGTTAAGGGCGGTAAGGTTTGCAACAACTTTAGGCTTTGAAATTGAAAAAAATACGGCGGAAGCAATTAAGGAAAATTGTATTTGGCTGGAAGCAATTTCTCAGGAAAGAATAAGGGATGAGTTTGTAAAAATAATTATGGCAGATGGCGCCGCAGAGGGGATTGAATTGCTGAGAGAGCTTGGACTGTTAAAATATATCATTCCGGAATTGTTGGAAAATTATGGCGTAGCTCAAAACAAACATCATAAATATGATGCTTATCAGCACCTGATAAAATCTTTAGAGTATGCGGCAAAGAAAAAAAATAATATGTATGTTAGGATGGCGGCCTTATTGCACGACATCGCAAAATCAAGAATTAAGGCCGGCGAAGATGAAGAAGCCACTTTCTATAACCATGAAATTGTGGGAGCCAGGATGACCTTTCAAATTTTGAGCCGTTTGAAGTTTTCCAAAAAAGAAATTGAAAAAATTACAAAGTTGGTAAGATACCACATGTTCTATTATAATGTGGATGAAGTTAAAGAAGCATCGGTGAGGAGGTTGATAAAAAATGTCGGGCCGGAAAATATTGAGGAGCTTTTGCAGGTAAGGCTGGCGGACAGGATTGGATCTGGAGTACCCAAAGCCGAACCCTATAAATTGAGGCACTTTAAATATCTGGTTGATAAGGTTTCTAAAGATCCTATCTCAGCTAAGATGCTTAAGATTAACGGAAACGACTTAATGTCGGTTTTGAAAATAAATCCCGGACCAAGGATAGGGCAAATATTAGATATTTTATTGGGATATGTTTTGGACGATCCGAAAAGTAATACCAGGGATTTTTTAGAAAGTGAGGCGCTGAAGCTGGAAAAATTATCAGATAAAGATTTAAAAAACTTGGCGGAAAAATCGAAAGAAGAAAAATCGGAAATTGAAACGAAGCAGGACGAAATGACAAAGCAGAAATATTGGGTAACGTAAAAAGAGGGCAGAGTAACGGGCTATAGTGTAACAGTAGCACGAGTCGTTCGGGACGACTTAGCTCCAGTGCAAATCTGGATAGCCCGACAGATAATATTATTATTTTTTAAATAATGGACATCAATATCAGGAAAAGAAGGGAGGCGGGGATAATTGAGGCGGCAATAAACCAGAATCTTTTTATCATCTGCACAATAGTAACAGTTGTGACCATGATTTTATTGCTGACAAATTTTTTCACCAGGGGCGCCTTCTTTCCTACAAGTATTGGATTCTTTTATTTGGTGGTAGTGTTAATTTATTCTTTGCACAAGGAATTTATCAGATGGCTCGGCGAGAAAAAAAGCAGAAGACAGGGAGAATATTTTGTTTATGCATGGGTAATTTTAACAACAATTTTGTATGCGATCAGTTTTTTCACAAATAACTATTTCGGGTTATCTAAGGAGGGTTATCCTCTCGGAACTTTGGCTGATGTGTCTTATACGACGATTGAAGTTCTTGGAGTTTTCGTCATCACCCGTATAATGAAAATAGTTTTTATGGTAAAGAGATAGGCAGCTCCTTAGGGCCTGTAGTAAAGTGGTATTACGCGGCATTCGCATTGCTGAAGCGGGAGTTCGATTCTCCCCAGGTCCACATTATGCAAAATAAACTCGAGTCGATTTATAAAAGTATCATCGATTCAATGAAAAAAGCAGAACCGCCATTTTTTGCTGTTTTTGATTTTGATAATACCTGCATTACAAATGATATAGAAGAAGCCACTTTGCGGTACATGGCCTGCCATAATTTATTTTTAGGAAAGTATATCTTAGGGGGCAAAGTCGATTATCCTAGGACCGAAGCGTACTCTAAAGATATTTTTAATAAATATTATAAATTATTGGAAAGCGGGAGGATAAAAGAAGCTTATGAGTTTTGTCATAGAATTTTAAGCGGATACGGGGTTAAAAAAATCGGGCCGATGGTAAAACAGATTGCCAGATCCGAAGGAGAGGAAAATGAAGAAATAAGATTTTGGGATAAAAAATTAAATAAAGGAATAAATATCAGGCCCCAAGTAATAGAGCTTATGGATTTTTTAAAGAGTAAGGGAGTTACGGTTTGGGTTGTGAGTGCTTCTCCGAAGGTTTTGGTTAAAGAAGCAATGAATCATTTTGGCATAGACGCAAACTTAATTGGCATTAATGTAATTACAAAAGATAATGAATTTACAACCGACTTAAGACAACCTTTGTCGATGTTTGAGGGAAAGGTAGAATGCATAAAGAAATTTATAGATCCTGTCAGAAAGCCCTTGCTTGGAGTCGGGGACAGCATCAACGACCTTTCAATGCTGGAATATTGCGAAACGAAAGTTGTTGTTAACAGAAAAAATAGTTTTGCAAAATTGGCGAAGAAAAATAATTGGTTTTTAATTTGATATTATGGCAACAGAAAAAAAACACCTGCCCGCGCAGGCAGGAAAGGGCATCGTTTATCCGAAAGTAAAACTTAAGCACGTTTTAACGGCTTTTTGGAACGGGGTTCGGCCCAAGAAATGGCAGTTATATATTTTGCTTGCCTCGATTATTTTGGGCAACATAATGACCATAATAACCCCGCTTTATTATAAGCAGTTTTTTGATGTTATTTCCGGTCCTGGCGACAAGTCGGTTTTAATGCCCAGGCTCATCAGTATAATTTTTTATGTTCTTTTCTTTAACGCCCTGTATTGGATTTTTATGCGCATAGCTACTTTGGCAAATAATGACTATGAGCCGACGGTGATGGCAAATTTAAAACAACAGTCATATGACCATATGATGGGTCATTCCTATTCTTTTTTCGTTAATAATTTCGCCGGCTCTCTTGTGCAGAAGGTCAACAGATTTTCCAGGGCGTTTGAAAGAATAACAGATGACTTGATTTGGAACTTGCTTCCGCTTACGGTAAGGGTCGTGTCTATAATCATTGTTCTTTTCTTTATAAACAGATGGATTGATCTGATCCTGGCAATTTGGATTTTTATATTTTTGGCTTTCAATATTACTTTTTCACGATGGAAATTAAAGTATGACATAAGGGCCGCTGAAATTGATTCTGTGGCAACGGGTTATCTGTCAGATACAATATCCAACCAAAATAATATCCAGCTTTTTAACGGATTTAATTTTGAGTCTCAGGGTTATAAAAAAGTTACAGACGAACAGGCAAAGACAACAAAGCTGGCATGGAACTTGGATGCGATAGTTGAAGGAGGACAGTCGTTTCTGAGTTTTATAATAGAATTTACTTTATTCTTTTTTGCGATTAAATACTGGAATCAGGGCCTGTTGTCTATCGGTGTTTTCGTGTTATTGCAGGCTTATGTGCTTAATATAATTAACCAGCTGTGGGGATTTACCAGATTGGTCAGAGATTTGTACCAAAGTTATGCCGATTCAAAAGAGATGGTGGAAATAAATCTTTTGGCGCACGAGATAGAAGACAAGCCGGGAGCCAAGAAGCTTACGGCTGAAAAGGGAGAAATAGAATTTAATAACGTGACATTCGCATTTGATCAGTCGCGGAAAGTTTTGAAAAATATAAATTTAGTTATTAAGCCCGGAGAGAAAGTCGCCTTGATAGGACCTTCCGGTGCGGGAAAAACTACTTTTGTAAGATTGCTTTTGAGATTATACTCGCCGACCTCGGGCAAGATTTTAATAGATGGTCAGGATATTTTGGAAACGACTCAGGAAAGTTTAAGAAAAAATATTGCGATGGTTCCGCAAGATCCGATTTTGTTTCATAGAACTTTGGCGGAAAATATTTCTTACGGAAAAAGAGGCGCGACAAAAAAAGAAATTGAAAACGCAGCGAAGCTGGCGCACTGCGACGAATTTATTAAAGATTTAGCATCCGGACTTAACACCTATGTTGGAGAGAGGGGAATAAAATTATCGGGAGGGGAGAGGCAGAGAGTGGCGATTGCAAGAGCAATTTTAAAAGATGCGCCAATTTTAGTTTTAGATGAAGCCACATCCAGCTTGGATTCAAGATCTGAAATGTTGATCCAGGACGCTTTGAACAATTTGATGGAAGGCAGAACAACTATTGTAATAGCTCACCGCTTATCGACCATACAAAAAATGGATAGAATTATTGTTGTAGACGGCGGAGAAATTATTGAACAGGGTAGCCACAAAGAATTATTGGAAAATGAAAACAGTTTGTATAAAAAACTTTGGGAGTTGCAGGCCGGCGGATTTTTGAAGGCCGAGGAAGAAGGGGAGGAAGAGGAAAAAATAGACGAGGCGGAGGGGCCGGAAGAAATTGAAGAAGATGAAGAGTGGGACGAAGCCGATTAATTTTTATTTTTATATGGAAGAAAAACAAATCCCAAAAGTTGGAATAGGTATATTAATCTTTAAAGATGGAAAGGTTTTGTTGGGAAAAAGAAAGGGCTCTCATGGGCAAGGAGAATATGCTTTTCCAGGAGGACATTTAGAATACATGGAGTCGTTTGAAAATTGTGCCGAGAGAGAGATAGCAGAAGAATGTGGCATAGAGGTTAAGAATATCCGCTTTCATCTTTTGGCTAATTTGGTGAAGTACGCGCCAAAACATTATGTGCATATAGGGTTCATAGCAGATTGGAAAAGTGGAGAGCCAAAAGTTTTAGAGCCAGAAAAATGCGAATCGTGGGCATGGTATGGTGTGAATGATTTGCCTGAGCCGATGTTTGAGGCCTGTAAATTATCGATAAGGGCCCTAGAAGAAAATAAAAATTATTTTGATATTATTAGGTAATAAAATTATGGCACAAGAAATTAAAAAAAATACGCCTAGGGATTTATTTTTACATCTCTTGGCGGCGGTGGCGCTTTATTGGTCATCAATAAGTTTTGTCGCTTTGCTTTGGCAATTTATAAATTATTATTTTCCGGACAATCTCAGCTACATATATTACGAAGGCTTCTCGGGTCCGATAAGATTTGCCATCGCCTCCTTGATTATTATTTTCCCTGTTTTTATTTTAGTGTCTTGGTATTTGAATAAAATTTACAGGAGAGAGTCGGCGGTGAGAGAATCAAAAATAAGAAAGTGGCTAATTTATTTAACTTTATTTATTGCTTCGCTGGTTATCATTGGAGATTTAGTGAGCGTAATCAATAATTTTTTGGGCGGGGAGATAACGGCAAGGTTTACATTAAAATCATTTTCGGTGCTTTTGGTGGCAGTTATAATTTTTGGATATTATCTGGACGACGTAAGGAGAGAGACTCCAACAAGGTCAGCAAAGTATTTTGCATGGCTTTCCGGAGTAATAGTTTTAGTAACAATCGTCGCCGCATTTTTTATTGTTGGCTCTCCCGCTTCAGCCAGACTAATACAATATGACCAGCAAAAAGTTTCTGATTTGCAGGGCATACAATCTCAGGTTGTCAGCTATTGGCAAAACAAAGGAAGCTTGCCTGCAACACTGTCAGCTTTGAATGATTCTATCTCCGGATATTCGGTTCCAACAGACCTGCAGACAAAAGCCAGCTATGAGTATAATATAAAGGATGCGGTAAACTTGTCTTTTGAATTATGCACCACATTCAATAGGCCTACTCCTAAAAATGTGACAATGGCATTATACCCGGCTAGGCCCGGCATAGACCAAAATTGGGATCATGCATCCGGAAGAGTTTGTTTTGAAAGGGCAATCGACAAACAGTTCTATCCTATATTAAGACCTCAGCCAATTGTTAAATAAAATTAATTAAATAGACCAATAAAAACATGAATAGAAGTGAAGGTTTACATCATGACGAAAATCAAATCGGAGAGCCGGGCATACAACAAGCGGCAGAAGTAGAGTCACAGAGGCCGGAATTGTTGACGGCAGCAGGTGCAAAAAGTGCCTTGGAAAAACAGGGTGAAGCTTTGCGTGCCGAAGAAAAAGAACAGGGTCCGCGTGCCTCTAAGGTTCCTTCCGGCTGGAAGAAGTGGGCCGGCATCGCCATATTATCCGGAGCTTCTTTGGTTCAGATGGGCTGCGGTCAAGCCGAAAAATCCCCGGATTTAGACAATAGACCCAGAGCCGAAAAATTAGAGGATAAAGAAGGTCAAGACAAAAATAAAGAATTTTTAGGTGATATTTTAGAAAGCATATCGGGCGGGGAGATGACTATTAAAGAAGACGGTAACGCTGTTGTATATATGGGAGGGAAGTATTATGAGTTAAATCAAAACGATTTGGCCAAGATGGCCGGGAAGGCGGGCAATTATAGCGAAAGGTTGGAAAGAGAAAAGAAGGGCGGGATGAAGGCTTTTGTTGAAACAACCAGAAGAGCAATGAAGCTGGACATAGTGGGGGATATTTCCAGGGGCCGCGAAATTCCGCAAAATGAGCTTTCAGAAAATATGAGGAATTTTTTAGAGTCAGTCAAAGATACTCAGGGAAAATCATCCGGCAATAGCGGAAGTGGCGGGAAAACAGTGGCAGCTCCTGGAGCGGAGGAATTTTTAAAATAATTTTAATTATATGAATCAAAAAATAATCTTAGACGAAAAAGTAATTTCTGCGCTGGGTATCGCCACCATCCCCCAAGCGGAGCAGGAAGACATTGTTAAAAAGTTAGAAGAGAATATTCAAAGGAAAATTGTTTTGGCCTTATCTAAAAATTTAAATGAAGAAGAGTTAAAAGCTTTTGAAGCTATTTTAAAATTGAAAGATGTTAAAATCATGAATGCTTTTATAAGCTCAGCCGTACCTGACATTAACGAGTTTATAAAAAATATAGCCGTAAGCACTATTGAGGAGTTTAAAAAATTAGCAGTAGCATAAAATGGACACAAAAGAGCTGGGAAACTTAGGAGAGGACGTAGCATGTGGATATCTTGTGAAGAACGGGTATGAAATTCTGGGGAGAAACTATAGGATAAACCTAGGAGAGATTGATATTATTGCGAAAAAGAAATGGAAACTATTTGCAAGCAATGACAAAACAATTCATTTTGTGGAGGTTAAAAGCTTAGCGGCCGAAGGAGATTTTTTTCCGGAACAAAGAGTAGATTATAAAAAGCAAAATAAATATAAGCGTTTAGCAGAAGTCTGGCTAGGCAAAAACAAATTCCCTCAGGATTTCCCTTGCCAGGTGGACATTATCGCAGTTACAATGACAAACAAGGATCCTAAGATTTACTTTTTCGAAAATATTATTAGCGCATAAGCAAATGTCATTTAAGCCAGACCAATCAGAAGTTAATTCAGAATCGCCTGAAGCAAGAGCCTCAGAAGAGCTTTTATATTTAGGGGTGCAGCCTATCGCGGAAAATATCAAAACGGTGTTGGAATTGCAAAAGACTATGCAGCAGCCTGCCGGTTTTGAAGAAATTGTTGAGAATATGGATTCCCCGAAAGAGCTTGCGCCTGCAATGAGGGAAAAGAATATAAAAAGAGTTATTCACTCTGAGGGGCCAAGCGTTTGGGCGCATTGCAAACCCGCGATAAGACTGGTTGATTTTATGCCGATTTCTGATGAAAAGAAGGCAGATCTTAAGCTGATTATGCTTTATCATGATCTGGGTAAGACAACCCCAGGGATGAGCAACAGGCCGATAAACAGACAAATTTTACAGAAAGAGTTGGGGAGGGGCAAGTTATTCCAGCCTGCATTTGGGCATGCAGGAGAAAAGTTGCAGGACGTAGAGGCCGGGTTTAGAGCGAACGGAATAAGCGGGCATAAATTAGAGGTTTTTATGACTGTGGTTAAAAATCATATGGAGACTTCGTTGGGAGAAATGCCCGGCCCAAAATTAGTAGAATTGTTTAAAAAATTTGGTAAAAATGACGATGAAAAGAAAGAGGTCGCAGAATTGTTGGCTTTGGTAATACAACTTGACGGTAACTCTGCCATACATTCCCAGCTTACGGAGGACGGAGAAGCGGTTGTGGGGCTAAAGGACGACAGGACCGGGTTAAATTTTGATAATATTTGGGCAAAGTATCAGGAGGGCAAGAAGCAGCTAGGGGTGGATTAGCATTTGACATAGGTCCGTGCTTTTGGTAAACTTTAGTTAATAGGTAATGTGATGAATTAACCTGTCCGTCTGACCACGGACTTTTATTTTTATAAAAACAATAATAAATTAATAAGCAAAAAACAAATGGATATTAAATCATTTAAGGGAGCGTTAGCTCAAATTGCCGAGGAGAGGGGAATCTCTCCGGAAAAAGTAATAGAGACCATCGAGGCCGCTATTGCTACCGCGTACAAAAAAGATTATGGAGAAAAGGGGCAAAAAATTAAGGCACAGTTTAACCAAGTGTCAGGCGATGTTAAGTTCTGGCAGATAAAATTGGTTGTAGACAACTCGATGCTTTATACCGATGATGAGATTGAGGAAATGAAAGAAAGGAAGGAAATTCCTCAGGACGAAGCAAGGGCCGGAGAAGAGGCTCCAAAAAAATATGTTTTCAACCCTGAAAAGCACATAATGATTGACGAGGCCAAAAAGGACCATCCAAAAATTAAAATTGGGGAAGAAATTGAGATTCCTTTGGTTTCTAAACAAGACTATGGAAGAATTGCGGCTCAAACTGCAAAGCAGGTTATTTTACAAAAAATAAGGGAGGCTGAAAAAGAGACAATCTCTTCCGAATACAGATCTAAGGAGGGAGAAATTGTTTCCGGAATTGTCCAAAGAATTGAGGGGCACACAGTTTTTGTTGATATCGGAAAAACATTGGGAATTTTGAACAGGGAAGAACAGATACCCGGAGAGTTTTACAGGCCTTCTCAAAGATTGAAGCTATATATAATGAAAGTGGAAGATACGCCGAAAGGTTCGGTTGTTATGCTTTCAAGAGCTTATCCGAAATTAATTTCAAAATTATTTGAATTAGAAGTGCCGGAAGTAGCTTCCGGAACAGTCGTGGTAAAGGCGATTGCCAGAGAGCCCGGATTCAGGACAAAGATGGCTGTCTCTTCCAACGAAGAGGGGGTAGACCCGATTGGAGCTTGTGTCGGACAAAGAGGAACAAGAATTATGGCTGTTATAAATGAATTGGGAGGAGAAAAGATTGACGTGATTCAATGGGAAGAAAAACCGGAGAAGTTTATCGCTAATGCTTTGTCCCCGGCAAAAATTGTCAGCGTTAAGGTTGAGGATAAAAATGCGGCAACTGTTTTTGTACCGGAAGACCAATTGTCATTGGCTATCGGAAAAGAAGGCAGAAACGTAAGGTTGGCCGCTAATTTAACCGGTTGGAAAATAGACATTCAAATGGCGGAAAAAACTGCAGAGCCGGTTGAGGGAGAGGTTAAGGATGAAGGAACAGAAGAGAAGAAAGAAGAAGCAAAAAAAGAAAAAGCCCCGAAAGAAAAGAAGTCTAAAAAAGCTAAAAAAGAAAAAGTAATTTCTGAGGAAGAGGTTGGTACAGATGGCGAACCGGAAGAAGAAGAGCCAAGTGAAGTGAATGCTGCTACCGAAGAATTGCCAGCAGAAAATCCTACAGAAGAAAAATAATAATAATTTTTCTAACAATGGGAGAAACATTAGGGCGTAACAAGGAAGAAGTGGCAACGCAAGAGGTAGATACTCTAAAGTCAGAGCATCTGGTTGAGGGCGTTAGGCCAATTATGGCATGTGTCGGAATACGCGAGGATTACGGAAAAGAAATATCAGAAATTAAAGATATTGAAGATGTCGGCCATGGCGTGGATTTTTTCGCAACGCCCGAAGATCAATATAAGAGCGGTAATAAAAATATTGAGGAAATGTATGTGATATCCCCGGTTGACGGTAGGGCAAAGTTTACAAAAAAGCTATACAACTGTACCAGCTTGGTGGCAGTTGGAAGAACGCCAGGTGGAGAAGAGATTTCATTCCTAACGCACCAAGAGCCGTTTAGAACACAGAACAAAGACCAGGAAAGTTTTGATCGTGATATGCAGGAAAAGTTAAGGGAGTTAAAAAAAAGATGCGTTCCCGGTACGGTAGATGTAGTTGTAGTCGGCGGACATGTTCACAAAAATTATAAAAGAATAATTCACCATTTAGATCGCCTTGTTAAAGAGGTCCTTAATTTTTCTCCGGCCGTTATCACCGGGCCGAAAGAAGTTACCCTTCGCCTTAAGGCTTCTGATATCAAAGAAGGAACTTGGACCGCATTACCTCCTATCTATGACGACGTATATTTTGACACAAAAAACAGAATATTACTTGAAGTCCGGCCCTCTGATCAGATATTGCATAACGAATCTTTCAAGCCTGGCGAAGTGGACGAGCTGCATAAGAAATGGGAAAAGGAAGAAGAATAAATATATAAAAAATTAATATAAAAATAATTTAATTATCAATTATCGGGTTCCAATTTTCAATATAAATTTATTGAAGTTGAGCTTAGAAAATTGAAAATTCGATGAGTCTAATATATTTTCCGATAATCGTTTCGCTATTTGCGATTGCGTTTGTCTGGTTTCTGGTTTCGCAAATTAAAAAATCTCCAGTTGCCTCAGGCAAAGCATTGGCTATAACCGCCGCGGTGCAAGAGGGAGCTATGTCTTATTTAAAAAGGCAATACACAACAGTAGGAATAGTGGGAGTCGTTTTATTTGCTTTCCTTTTCTTTATGGGATGGAAAATTGCAATCGGATTTTTAATAGGCGCAGTTTTATCCGGACTTTCAGGATTTATCGGTATGATTGTTTCTACGCAAGCTAATACGAGAGTCGCCGAGGCCGCAAAAAAAGGACTGGCAACGGCTTTGGACATCTCTTTTAAGGGAGGATTGATAACCGGTTTAATGGTTGTCTCTTTGGGCTTGCTGGCAGTATCAGGATATTATTTTTTAACAAAAGACATCCAAGGGTTAATAGGATTGGGATTTGGAGCTTCTTTGATTTCTGTTTTTGCCAGAGTCGGCGGAGGCATTTATACAAAAGCTGCAGACGTGGGAGCTGACTTGGTTGGAAAGGTTGAAAAAGGAATTCCCGAGGACGACCCAAGAAATCCGGCAGTTATTGCAGACCAGGTTGGAGACAACGTTGGAGACTGTGCCGGAATGGCAGCTGACATTTTTGAAACATACGCAGTCACAACAGTGGCTACAATGATTTTGGGAGATTTATTATTTCCAAGATCGCCTCAATTCATTTTGTTGCCTTTAATTTTAGGTAGCATTTCTATTTTGACTTCAATTGTCGGAAGCCTTTTTGTGAAATTGGGCAAAAAACAAAATATAATGGGAGCTATGTATAAAGGTGTTGCCGCAACAGTAATTTTGTCGGCAATCGCATTTTATCCCGTCATTATAAAGTTAATGGCCGGCCAGGCGATATCAGCCACCAAATTGTATCTTTCAACATTGGTAGGTTTGGTAATCGCCGTTGGAATGTTCGTTATAACAGAATGGTACACATCAAAAGATTACAGCCCGGTAAAATCAATTGCTAAAGCATCAGAAACAGGACATGCCACAAACATTATCAGAGGCCTTGGACTTGGAATGCAGTCAACAGCTTACCCTGTTTTGTTAATCGCTTTCGGAACAATTGTAAGCTTCTGGTTTGCCGGGATCTACGGAGTTGCATTAGCAGTCATGGCAATGCTTTCAATCTCGGGAATTGTTGTCGGAGTTGATGCTTATGGGCCAATTACAGATAACGCCGGCGGAATCGCAGAAATGTCCGGAATGCCCGAAGAAGTGAGAACAATTACAGATGCTTTGGATGCAGTTGGAAACACAACAAAGGCGGTTACAAAAGGATATGCCATTGCTTCAGCAGGATTGGCGGCATTGGTTTTGTTCTCTGCATATGTTGAAAAAGTTGGAATAAGCGGAGCGGCAAATTTCTCATTAACAAACTCCTATGTTATTGCCGGACTTTTAATCGGAGGATTACTCCCTTACTTGTTTGCATCATTTTTGATGGGAGCTGTCGGAAAGACAGCAGGAAAAGTTGTTGAAGAAGTAAGAAGACAGTTTAAACAAATTGCAGGATTAATGGAAGGAACCGCAAAACCGGAATACGGAAAATGCGTTGATATAGTTACAAAAGCCGCAATCAAAGAAATGATTTTGCCGGCTTTGCTTCCGGTTATAGCCCCAATATTAGTCGGATTTATTTTGGGCCCTGAAGCTTTGGGAGGATTATTAATCGGTTCAATTGTTACAGGATTGTTCGTCGGAATTTCAATGACAACCGGTGGTGCCGCTTGGGATAATGCCAAGAAATATATTGAAGGTGGCGCATTTGGAGGCAAAGGAGGAGATGCTCATAAAGCCGCGGTCACAGGAGACACAGTCGGTGATCCTTATAAAGATACAGCAGGACCTGCTATTAACCCAATGATTAAAGTGCTGAACATTGTAGCATTATTAATCGTAGCTTTCCTGGTATAATAAGCATTAACCAAAAACCGCCGAAAGGCGGTTTTTGCTTGACAAAAATATAACTAGGATTAATGTGTAAATAAAGAGCAAATAACTGCTCTTTGACAACGAAAGGACCAAGGTCATGAAGAGTATACTCGCGGTTGTTTGCGCTGCTATTGTGATAGTAGTCGGTCTCTGCGGGTGCGAAGGCGACAGCAGTGACAGCGGATATCGGACGCTTCCGGCCGAGCCGGGAGTAGCGCCAGCCCTGGGCAGATATGTGATGAGCGGGGACATATCTTTCACCGGATATGAGTTCCAGAAAGTGTTTTACGTTGTTGCAACCAATGCAATCAGCTACTCGTCAGACACCTTTGCCAGCTACGACATTCCTATCCACGATGGGGGCGTGTCCTTCAGCAACGGCGACTACTATTGGCCTCTGCCAAGTGGAGAAAACGTCATAATGCTGGACCATGTAAACTGCGCTCCGACCGATGGCTTTGCTTTGCAGGGCAAGTTTACATCGCCAACCCATTTCGTGGGCGTCGGATCTTTTGGCACGGCCAATCTTGTGCCCATCGAAGCAAACAAACTTTAATCAGGCTTTCAAGCACGCCCGGAGAAAAAACTTCGGGCTCTTTTTTTGACATTTTTATCCGTCGGCGTAAAGTTAAATTAGTATACAAAAATTAATCGAGAAATAAAAAGATGAAAAATGCAGTTATAATCCACGGGACAGATAGCTCGCCGGAAATATTTTGGTTTCCTTATGTTGCAAAAGGTCTGGAGGCCAAAGGGTATAAAGTTTGGGCTCCGCAAATGCCAAGTAAAGACAAGCCAAATCAAAAAGATTGGATTCCTTTTATTTTAGAAAATTGGGAAATTAATTCTGAAACTGTCCTAATCGGCCACTCGGCCGGCGCACAGATTATCCTCAGCATTTTGGAAAAAGTTAACGTAGAAATTAAGCAAGCAATTATGGTTTCCGGATATGCCAAAGCTTTACGGGAAGACCGCGATAGCGAAAATAATGTTGACGAGTTTAATTGGGGCGCCATAAAAGGAAAGGCCAGAGAGTTTGTTTTTATAAATTCAGACAATGACCCATGGGCTTGTGATGACAAGCAGGGAAAAATTATGGCAGATCGCTTGGGAGGTAAATTGGTTGTAATGAAAGGAGAAGGCCATATGGGGTCTGAGACTTTTAACCAGCCCTACAAAGAATTTCCGTTAATTCTAGAATTGGTGAATTAAAAATTAACTAAAAAATAAATTTATGGATCAAAAAAATTGTCAGCATAAAATATGGAGAAGGACCGGGTTATGGGATGGAATAAATAAGGAAGACGGAAGTCCTACGGGAGGGCCGATAATTAAATGTATTGATTGCGGTTTGGAAAAACAAGTAACCTACTCGGAGTGGGCGCAAATTGGAAAAGAGGGCAGGGCGGAAAAGGAAAGAGCCACTAAACGGCCAAATTGGGCAAGGTCCGCAGGCGCTAATATGGAGCCGGAAAATGTTGGCCAATATCCGCTTTGGGTTTACGTTTTGGGAGTTATCATTGTTTTAGCAATAATTAATTTAATCGCGCATTTGCTTGTATTTTCGGGCGGATTTTTACTGGGCATGCTGGCAATGTATGCTGCTGTTCATTTTTATAAATATAAATGATAATAGAAGTTTTGATTTGAAGTTTGTCTTAAAATTGGTAGAATTAACACATGGAAAATATAAATAATACTTCGGATACTATTTTAAGCCTGATGATAAGCCACCATGCTTTGCTGGAAACTTTGTTCGCGTCTTTCAACGACGAGGCTAAGGCCAAGGCTCCATCGGCCGAAGCCACGCTTTCCGAGCTTATGTGGGAGATGAAAAAACATTTTTTCGCCGAGGAGAGTGCGATATTTGACCTTCCGCCCATGAAAATAATGGGTGTCTGGGAGATAATAAAGCAATTGAAAAAAGAACATATTATCATGATAGAAAGCCTGCAGGGCTTTTATGATAATTTGAAAGACGTAAAAAATGAAGAAATAGACGGTTTCCATGACTTATTAGAACGGCATCGCAAAATTGAAGAACTGAATTTATATCCGAGATTGGACGAAGGCATGAAAGAAGAACAAAGGAGGCAGATTATCACACGTATTAATCAAATACCTATCAATAGGTAAATATTGTAAAAACCGCTCCAGGGCGGTTTTTGTGTTATATATACCATATTCTGCGTCTAGGGCGCCCACTATTTGATCATTATTAATGGGGTTGATTTATTTATAAAAAAGTGTTAAATTAGACAATATTCGTAGTAGGTTTGTGTTGATAATTAAAGAAAACAAAAAATAAAAATATGGCTACTTTATTGCAAAAAAAGTGTGTGCCGTGTGAGGGAGGAGAGCCAACTCTTAAGCCTAAGGAAATTGAAAAGTATATGTTGGAGCTTAAAGATGGTTGGGAGGTTGCAAAGAATCTTAAAATTGAGAAATTATTTAAGTTTAAAGATTTCAAAGAAGCGATGAAGTTTGTTAATCAGGTGGCCGTTTTAGCCGAACAGGAGGGCCATCATCCGGAGATTTTAATTAACTATAATCAAGTTAATATTACCAATTGGACGCATGCCATCGGAGGATTGTCTGAAAATGATTTCATTCTGGCGGCAAAAATAGATAATTTATATAAGTAACCAGCAAAAATAATTAAGAACATAAAATGCAAGTAAAACAAAAAAAGTTACCAAAATCGCAAATAGAGTTAGAGTTTGAAATAACAGCGGAAGAATTTAAAGAACATACTCAGCACGCTTTAGAGCACATGAAACACCACGTTAAAGTGGATGGTTTTAGGGCGGGAAAAGCCCCGGCTGCAATGGTTCAGGATAAGATAAATCCGGAGGCTCTTTTAATGGAGGCCGGAGACCACGCCGTGCAACATGTATATGTTGATTACATAAAAGAAAGCAAGCTGGAACCGGTTGGCAGTCCTGAGGTTTCTATCGTAAAGATAGCGCAAGGCTCGCCCTTTATATTTAAAGCGGTTATAACGGTTTTGCCGGAAGTTGAGTTGCCTGATTACAAAGAAATTGCTAAGACCATAAAAGGAAAGGAAATTTCTGTAACCGAAGAAGAAATTCAGGATTCTATAAGTTATATGCAGAAGACAAGGGCAAAGTTTACTTTGAAAAATGCGCCTGCAGAAAATAAAGACTTTGTTGAAATTAAATATCAAAACAAAGATATAAACAGCGGGAAAGAAGTCGATGACAAGTTTATTTTAGGGGAGGGCGGATTTATGAAAGGCTTTGAAGAAAATGTTGCCGGGATGAAGGCGGGGGATGAGAAGGAATTCTCCGTGAAGTTCCCCGACAATTCCCCAAGAAAGGATTTGGCAGGCAAAGAAGCAATGTTTAAAGTAAAAATGATCTCGGTACAGAAAATGGAATTGCCCGAGCTTAATGATGAATTTGCAAAACAGCTGGGAGCTTTTGACTCGCTGGTTGCATTGAAAAACAGCACCAAAGAAGGGATTCTTATGGAAAAGACTGCAGAGGAGAAGCAACAGAGGAGAACAGACATTTTGAACAAAATTGCCGAAAAAGCAAAGTTTGAAATGCCCGAAGCTATGGTTGAGTACGAAAAAGAGAGGTTATTGGAAGATTTAAAGAACAGGGTTGTCCAGGCCGCCAAAATCAGCTTTGAGGAGTATTTGGCTTCTGTGAAGCAAACCGAAGAACAGGTGAAAGCGACGTATCAGAAAGAATCAGAGAAAAGGCTGAGCGGGTTCCTGGTTTTGAGGGAGATAGGAAAGAAAGAAAATATTGAGGTTTCCGAGAAAGAAATCGAAGAAGAGGTCTTAAAATCAGTCAAAAACTACTCTAAAGAGCAATTGGAAAAAATTGACATAAACGAACTAAAAGAGTATGCTAAAGGAGTAATTCACAATGAAAAGATCTTCCAATTGTTGGAAAGCTTCTCAAAGTAATTGCGGATAATACTAGTAAATAACATAACAAATTAAAGAATGCCAATAGTACCAACTATTGTAGAACGTTCGCAGCGCGGTGAGCGCGCATACGATATATTTTCAAGGCTTTTAGAAGAGCGCATTATTTTTCTTGCGGGTCCGGTTACAGATATGAATGCAAACGTGGTTATCGCCCAGATGCTTTATTTGGCATCAAAAGACTCGAAAAGAGATATAAAGCTTTACATAAACAGCCCAGGAGGTTCAGTTACAGCGGGTTTAGCAATTTACGACACAATGCAGTTTTTAAAATGCCCGGTTTCCACCATTTGCATAGGCCTTACAGCCTCAATGGCAGCGGTTATCTTAGCCGCAGGAACCAAAGGAAAGAGATTTTCTCTGCCTAACGCCGAAATACTTTTGCACCAAGTTGCAGGAGGTATGCAAGGCCAGGCAACAGACATCGAGATTACTGCGAAACAGATTATTCATATGAAAGAAAAGTTGAATAAAATTATCTCCTCTCACACAGGACAGCCTTTGGCTAAGGTGGTAAAAGACACCGACAGAGATTTTTATCTGACTGCGGAAGAGGCCAAAAAGTACGGGATAATTGATGAAATAATCGGAGGAAAGTAGCCCGATCTAGAAACCTAGAAATTATATCGTTGTATAACAGCTCACCATGTTGGTGAGTTTTGTTTGTTAACAAGATATTTCAAATTAAAAGTAAGAATTAAATACAGCAAGGCGTTCCGCGTAAATTAGACCCTTAATGAATAGTATGTTGCCCAAGTCTAATTTTCGAAGCAATCGTGTCCGCCTGGCTCATTACGACCGTGGATAATATTTTAGCAGTCATATTGGCGATATTGTTTTTAGGAGCCGGAATAGGCATCGGCTATTATATAAGACAAAATCTAGCCAAAAAAAGAGCAGGTACGCTTGAGGCAAAGCTCCAAAAAAGAGTTATTGATGTAAAAGAAGAAACCTCCAATTTAGTAAAAAATGCGGAGAAAAAGTCTTCAGAACTTTTGGAAAAGACCCAAAAGGAAGTTGATGAAAGAAGAAGGGAGTTTTTAAAAGCTCAGCAGCTTTTATTGGGCAGAGAAAGTTTGTTGGCCGAACGAATAACTTCTTTTGAAGAGAAAGAAAAAGATCTTTTGTCTAAAACCGAAAAACTAAAGGCCGTGAAGGAGGGCCTTGAACAGCTAAGACTTGAAGCAGAGGGGAAGCTGGAGAAAGTAGCCTCTTTATCAAGGGAAGACGCCAAAAAAGAATTGTTGGCGTTAGTTGAAGTGGAAAACGAAAAAGAAATTTTAGACAGGATGAAAAGACTTGAGGAGGGTAACCAGGAAAAATTGCAGAACAGAGCAAAAGACATTGTGGCCTTGGCAATCCAGAAGTGCGCAGTTCCGCAAACTCAGGAGCTTACAACCACAAATGTTATACTTGCCAGTGAAGACCTAAAGGGCAGAATTATCGGTAAGGAAGGCAGAAACATCAGAACCTTTGAAAGGCTGACCGGCGTTGAACTAATTGTGGATGAAACTCCGGAATCAGTTGTTATATCCGGATTTAATCCGATTAGAAGACAAATTGCTAAAATTGCTTTGGATAAATTGATTGCCGACGGCAGAATACAGCCGGCAAAAATTGAAGAAAAAGTTGAAGAGGCTAAAGCCGAGATTGTAGCTAAAATAAAAGAAGCGGGAGACAAGGCCGCCTACGACGTAGGAGTTATAGGATTAAGCGAAAAATTGGTCCAAATACTTGGCAGGTTATATTACAGAACCAGTTATGGCCAGAATGTGCTCTCGCACTCAATGGAGGTTGCTTTAATAGCGGAAACCATTGCAGATGAGCTTGGGGCCAACAGCAAGATAGCTAAGAGGGCCGGATTGTTGCACGACATAGGAAAGGCGATAGATCAGCAAATGCAAGGTTCCCATATTGAAATTGGAATTAAGATTTTAGAGAAATTTGGGGAGAGTGAGGCCATTATTAAGGCTATGAGGTCTCATCATGGAGATTACCCTGTAGAATCACTGGAAGCGGCCATTGTTACTGTTGCAGACGCTATTTCAAGCTCAAGGCCGGGCGCCAGGAAGGATACAATGGAAAACTATCTGCAGAGATTGAAGGACTTGGAAGATATCGCCAATAAGTTTGAGGGCGTTGAGAAAACCTATGCTATCCAGGCGGGAAGAGAAATCCGTGTGTTCGTAAAATCTGATAGAGTAGACGACTTGGGAGCTGCAAAAATCGCCAAAGCTATTGCAGCGGAAATCGAGGAGGAACTAAAATATCCCGGAGAAATTAGAGTCGTGGTTATTAGAGAAAATAGAGTAGTCGAATACGCCAGGTAATTGGTATTAAAAAACCGCCCTCTCGGGCGGTTTTTTGTTATCTATGTTTCAGTTTAAATAAAGCGAGTAATCACGAATATAAACAATGTGCCTAAAACCGTGAGGGCCATTAATTTATATGAGCTTTGTTTGGCGTGGGCTTCCGGTAGGATGTCAGACGCTCCTATGTATAGGAGAAATCCCGCAAAGAATCCCAGGTATAGTACTAAGAAGTGGGGGGAGACTTTAAAGAATAGGGTTGATGCGGCCCCTAAAACAGGAGTCACGGCATCAAGCAGCAAAAATATTTTGGATTTGTTATCAGAATTTTTATTGCTGAGCATTAAAGACACTGTATTCATGCCATCCGTAAAGTCGTGGGAAATAACCGCTATAGCAACTAATATGCCTATTGCGGGGCTTACCTGGAATCCAAGGCCGATTCCAATGCCGTCCATAAAGCTATGGCCCGCCAAAGCCAGGGCGGAGGCAACGCCTATGTCGGGGTGCTTATGATGTACGAAGCATTCTTCTTCGTGGCAGTGATATATTAATATGCTTTTTTCTAATATATGGAAGACCAAAAATCCTAAGACTAAGGCTATCATAACTTCGAGAGAGCTAAAGTCGTATGCCTTGATCTGGTCGATTATTTCCGGGAAGATATCAAATGCTACCACCCCAAGCAGAACTCCGGCTGCAAAAGCCATTATATAGTGGAGCTTATTCTTGTATCTGGAGGCGAAAAGTCCTCCCAGCAGGGTAGAAATAAACGTAGCGATTGAGAGTAGTATAACTATCATCATATTTTTGTGTATTTATATATTTTACTCCTCAACCACCAGAGAATCAAGAATATTTTTTATCATTTTAATTTCCTTGTCTGTTATATCTTTTGGGACAATTATTGTAGACCGCATATTGTTTCTAAGAGAGAGGTCAATTTTATGCACAGGGGTGTTAGTATGGTCAGATAAGGCTATCTGATGCTTATCTGGTTCTTTATCTGTTATATCTTTTTTAACTATTTTGTGGGGAGTAGAGGCATAAGCTTTTGTGCTCCATCCCTGAATTTTACTTGGATTTGTGCCATATCTTTGGTAGTCTTTTATTATCTTAAGGATCCTTGCTTTGTAAGTATTAAGCGAACCTATGCTTTTGTCTTTATTTTTAGCGACAACGTTTATGAATATCTCTTCTATATTGTCTTCAATCAAATCTACCGAATTAAGCTCATCTAAGTTTAATTCTTTTTCAAAAATTTTAAGAGCGGATTTTAATCCGTTAGCGGTATTCTCCGGGTATTTTCTGTTACCCTTCGCAAAATCTATAAAGTCGTATAAATCGCTAAATTTATTCATGGTAGTGTGGGCGAAAGTATCGCAATAAATTCCGGCCGCGCGGGATTTCCCGATTTGGCGAGCAGGATTGCGTATACGCTTCCCCCTGTTAATCTTTATGAGTTTATTTTATGCCACTTTTTTATCTTAATCAAGATAAGATTGAAGATAGATAGGAAGACATAAAAAGATAATCGTAAAAGATAACTATTGTACTAAAAAACCGGCTCCTTAAGGCAACCGGTTTTTTATAATTTATATAGTTTCTGTTGTTATTGTATTAACGCTGTAGACGCACACCACTTTGTCTCCCTTTTTAAGATCTCCCTTATCAACTAAATCTTTCTTTGCTTCTTGAATTATTTTTTTACCGCTTATGACAAGAGGAGTCACGCCCCAGACCAGTGCCAATATCTGTGCTACGCCTTCTTTATTAGTAACTGCAATTATCGGCAAGTTTGATCTGAGGTTAGAAATAGCCGTGGGCAATATTTCGTCTGATGCTTCAACTATAATTGCTTTTGCTTTTGACTCGGTGGCTATACTAAGCGCCGATTTCGCAATAATCATGGACGATGGGGGATTAATCTTGTTTAGAACTTCACACAAGGGATTTGGGTTGTTATCAGTGGCTTCCAAAATTTTTCTCATCATATCTACCGCTTCAACCGGATATTTGCCAAGGGCGCTCTCTCCCGAAAGCATAACGGCGTCGGCAGAATCGAATACGGCGTTGGCCACATCAGAAACTTCCGCCCTGGTTGGTATCGGATTTCTTATCATGGAATCTAGCATTTGGGTGGCGACGATAACAGGTTTTACTTTTCTTCTTACGGATTCTGTTATTTCTTTTTGTCTTATAGGTAATTCCCAAAGTGGAGTTTCTATCCCAAGATCTCCTCTCGCAATTAAAATTGCGTCTGCCTCATCTATAATTTCTTCTATGTTTTTTAACGCCTCAGGCCTTTCTATTTTAGCGATTATTTTTATTTTTGATTTTCCCAGAAACTTTTTTATCCCTTTTAAGTCCTTGGCGCTTCTTATAAAAGAGAGAGCCACATAATCTGCCTTGGCTTCAACTGCAAATTCTATATCGGCCTTGTCTTTGGCGTTTAAAATAGATGATGTGTTGTCCAATTCCGGAACGTTTACGCCTTTTTTGGAGAACAAAACCCCGCCCCTGGTTACAACAGCTTTAAAAATCCCGCCATATTTGCTTATTATTCTAATTTGCAGATTTCCATCATCCAAAAAGACCAAATGCCCTTCTTTTGTTCCGTCGCGAAATAATAATGACGGCAAAGGGATTCTGTCTTTGTAAAATTCTCTTGTGCCGGTGTCGATTGTTATTTCCTGACCAACCTTCAGTTCTATTCCTGCTTCCGGCAAATTTCCAATTCTTATTTTGGGCCCTTGGATGTCGGCAATAATTGCCACGTGCCTGCCTAATTTTTTATTGAGCTGTCTTATCAGTTTTATATTCCGGGCTTTTTCCTGATGGCTTCCGTGAGAAAAATTAAGACGGGCGCAGTCTATGCCGAGGCTTATAAGTTTTTCTAAAACTTTTTCCTGTTCTGAGGAAGGTCCGATAGTTGCAATGATTTTTGTTTTTTTAATAGGAATCATAGCTTTAAACGAATAAAAAACAACCTTAATAGAGAGATCGTTTTTTGTATGAGCGGGTAAGGGGAGTCGAACCCCTCTCATTAGCTTGGAAAGCTAAGGTAATACCGATATACGATACCCGCATAAAATTTTTAAGGACTTGTCGGGGTGCTGGGATTTGAACCCAGACTAAACGCTCCCAAAGCGTTCGTGCTACCGTTACACAACACCCCGTATATAGAATATATTATAGTAAAAAGAGGTTATTGTCAAAGGGTAAATCTTGTGATAAGATATGAAGCATAAATACTTGAAAGTATTTTGCATAGAGGTTAGAATTAAACTAAGTAACCCCATATGCCGTACAATAGTAGGGAAAAATTATATGAGGCCCAGAAGAGGTATCGCATAAACGTGCGGAAACAGCTTTTTGATTTTTTATCAAAAGAAAAATGCGTTGATTGTGGAGAAAAAGATCCTATAGTCCTTGATTTTGATCATATAGATAAGAACAACAAATTCAAAACTATTTCGCAAATGTTGTGTGGTCATTACTCATTTGCAACAATACTTAAGGAAATAGAAAAATGCGAGATAAGGTGTGCTAATTGTCACAGGCGCAGGAGTTATTTACAATTTAATTGTTTCGGGAAAAGCAAGCCCTCGTAGTTCAATGGACAGAACAAGATCCTTCTAAGATTTAGATGTTGGTTCGATTCCAACCGAGGGCACAAAACTGATATATAATAAGTTTATGGCGACTATGGTGTAATGGCAGCACAAGACTCTGTGGCAGTCTCAGTACGGGTTCGAATCCCGTTAGTCGCCCCATTTTCAGGAAACCACTTTTAATTGAGGTGGTTTTTTGGTAGGATGATGAATATTAAGATATCAGGTTTCATGAATAAAAAAATAAACACTTTCATATTCGATTGTTTTGGTGTTATCTGCTCTTCAACTTTGAGCGCGTGGTATAAGGACAATATGCTAAAACGCGGGCTTGAAGACAAAAATTTATTAGATGTTTTTAATGAGTTTGATTTGGGGAAATTGTCAGAAGATGATATTGCTAATTATTTTTCAAAATACGAAGGCATTAATTCAACAAAAGAAAAAATCCAAGAAGAAATAGACGGTTATTTAAAGCTGGATGAAAGATTGGCAAGTGTGATTTTAGAACTAAAAAGTCAAGGCCTTAAGGTGGCTCTGCTGTCTAATGCAAACTCAACTTTTTTTGATAGGATGGTTTATCCGAAATATCCTCAATTTAAGGGCCTTTTTGATGAAATTGTTATTTCTTCTGAAGTTGGGATGACAAAACCAGGCAAAGACATATATTTGCACGCTCTCGGGAAAATAAATTCAAAACCGGAAGAATCTTTATTTATTGATGACAGCCAAATAAATGTTGATAGCGCTATAAAGTTGGGAATTAACGGATTTTTGTATACGAACGTTGAATCTTTCTTGGATTATACGAAGACCCTAGGTTTTTAAAAACTACCTTTTAATTGAGGCGGCTTCCTGATATACTTAAATAGTAAATATTATTAATAAAAATAAAAATATGGCAAAAGGATTTTGTTCAAACATAGAAAAAGATACTTTAGAAAATGATAATTTTAGAAAAGTTGTCTATACTTCAAAACACAGCCAATTAGTTTTGATGAGCTTAGATCCGATGGAAGAAATTGGAATGGAGATCCATTCTGACAACGACCAATTTTTCAGATTTGAAGCGGGCAGGGGAAAGGTGGTTATCGACGGCAACGAATACGATGTTAAAGATGGCTCGGCAGTTGTGGTGCCGGCAGGTTCCCAGCATAATGTGATTAATGTTTCCAAAAAAGACAGTTTGAAACTTTATACTATTTATTCCCCGGCCCATCACAAAGACGGCGTTGTGCATAAAACAAAACAGGAGGGAATGGCAGACACGACAGATGATTTCGACGGCACAACAACAGAATAATATTTTAATAAAAAGGCGGGGTAATTCCCGCTTTTTCTTTTGAGAAAATGCTGATACAATAAGTAATTCGCCTTAGAGATTTGTGCGCTGATCTCTTCTGGATAAATTATTTAGCTTGGCAGATGAAATTTTATACGATAGAAAACCTTTTTGTTGTAGTGATAATGACGGCAATATTGATTACCGGTATTCATTTTGCTTTACAGAGCAAGGCCTATTTCGCTAACAAATTATTGGCAGCTTCTAATAATTTGGCGGTGGTGAATACGGTTCAAAGTAACCCCGATGTCCCGCCGGCTCCGCTTCCACCTCAGAAATTAACTAATCCTCCCGAAGTTGTAAAAGCGGTTTATGTCACCGGATATTCGGCGGGCAGTAAAAGATATCTTGATTATCTGACCAATCTTTTTAAAACTACGGAAATAAATTCGGTAGTGGTTGATATCAAGGGTAGCAGCGGGTCGGTGTCTTATGCTTCCGGAGCCGGAGATGTCAAAAAGTATAATCTGTATAACGGAGCGGTTAAAGACATAGATTCTTTAATAAGGTTTTTCCACGATCAGAACATTTATGTGATAGGCAGGATAGCAGTTTTTGAGGATCCCGTATATGCCAAAGTAAGACCGGAACTGGCAATTTATAACAAGGCCGACACAACTGATTTGGCTAAGCCTGTTTTGTGGCAAGATAATAATAAGTTAGCTTGGATGGATCCGGCATCAAAGGATGTATGGGATTATGATATTTCCTTAGCAAAAGACGCATTCTATCACGGGTTTGATGAAGTTAATTTCGACTATGTAAGATTCCCATCAGACGGCAAGACCGGTAACATGGGATTCCCGGTTTGGAATGAGAAAACGCTGAAAGCAAATGTTATCAAAGATTTTTTCGGATATGTGAGAAGTCAATTGGAAAACGAAAAAATATCAGTTGATCTATTCGGCCAGACAACAACAAACACAGATGACATGGGCATAGGGCAAATAATAGAAAATGCTTTTGAAAATTTTGATTATATTTCTCCCATGGTCTACCCGTCGCACTACATAAACGGATTTATGGGGTTTGCCAATCCGGCAGACCATCCTTATGAGATTATCAAATATGAAATGGGCACTGCGCTGGAGAGGGAACAAGCTTTTTCGAGTCCTAAACAAAGCCCACCGGTAGAGGGCGCAAAAATAGCTGCCCCCTCACAAGATGCCCCGCAGATATTAGCCGCCCCTGCGCCGGCTCCCATTATTGTGCCTTTGGCAAAATTTAGGCCATGGCTTCAAGATTTTAGGATGGGCGCCGATTATACCGCTCCCATGATAGAGCAGGAAATACAGGCAACGCAGGATTCTCTCGGCAGCAGTTTCAGCGGTTTTATGTTATGGAATCCTTCAAACATATATACGGAAGGAGCCATACAAAAATAGAATTTATTACGTATTGATAGTATAATAAATTTATGGAGAATATTATTGAAATTAAAAATCTCACAAAAAAATTCAAGGAAATCACCGCGGTTGACGGCATTTCTTTTAATGTAAAGAAAGGAGAAATTTTTGCATTTCTGGGACCGAACGGAGCAGGAAAGACGACAACAATTAAAATGCTTACAACTCTCGCAACCCCAACATCCGGCACAATATTAATAAACGGATACGACCCTACAAAACAGCAGAACGAGGCCCGCGCATCTTTCGGCATAGTTTTTCAGGATCCAAGTTTAGACGACGATTTGACTGCCTACGAAAATTTAGATATGCATGGCATGCTTTATAAAGTGAAAGCGAAAGACAGAAAAGAAAGAATCGAGCAATTGTTAAGATATGTTGAATTGTGGGATAGGAGAAAGGACCTGGTAAAACATTTTTCCGGAGGAATGAAAAGAAGACTGGAAATCGCCCGCGGATTTTTGCATCACCCGAAAGTTTTATTTTTAGATGAACCCACAATTGGTCTGGATCCTCAAACAAGGAATCACATTTGGGAGTATCTTAAAAAAATGAATACGGAAGAGGGGACCACGGTATTTTTAACGACTCATTATATGGAAGAGGCAGATAAAGTTTGCAACAGGATTGCAGTTATCGACCACGGAAAAATAATAGCTCAAGGAACTTCCGAAGAATTAAAAGCCAGCACAAACACCAACTCGCTGGAAGATGCGTTTTTGGCCCTTACGGGGAGCGAGATAAGGGAGGAAACGGTAAAAAATCAGGCGATGTCGGGGCGTGCCAGAGCTTGGAGAAGATAATTTAAAACAAAAAAATGATTGCAATTTATACCCTTTGGGTAAGAGAGGTCAAAAAATATTTCAGGTCGAAATCTAGAATAATCGGTTCATTGGGCCAGCCACTATTATTTCTAGTGGCTTTGGGCTTTGGGTTGGGCCCGGTATTTAAAGCTGCGGGGCGCGGGGATTATATCCAGTTTTTGGTCCCGGGAATTATTTCAATGAGTATTTTGTTCCTGGCTATTTTCTCAGGAATCAGCGTTATTTGGGATAGACAGTTTGGATTTTTAAAAGAGACTTTGGTGGCACCGGTTCCAAGATGGCAGATAATGATTGGCCGGACCTTAGGCGGGGCAACCGTTGCCATATTGCAGGGTTTTGTAGTTTTTGGTATCTCTTTTCTTGCCGGATTCAGAGTAGTAAATTTTGCCGGATTGCCGATAACTTTTGTGTTCATGGCTTTTATAGCTTTGATTTTCACTGCGCTGGGAACAGCCATAGCTTCGGTCCTTGAGGATATGCATGGCTTTCAGTTGATAATGAACTTTTTGGTGATGCCGACATTCTTTTTGTCCGGAGCGCTCTTCCCGTTAACAAATCTTCCAAAGATATTGAATGCCATAGTCAGGGTTAACCCTTTGTCTTACGGCGTAGACGGAATCCGCGCTACTCTTGATGGCGCGTCCCAGTTTGGGTTGATGGCTGATTTCTGGGTATTATTCGGCGTGACCGCCATACTAATAGCTATTGGAAGTTATGTTTTTAGCAAGATACAAGTTTAACAATAATAAAAAACCGCCTCGACAAGGGGCGGTTTTTTTGTTTACTGTTAGATCTTTTCTTCCAGCTTAACGGTCAGATCGATTTTTTTGCCGTCTCTTAAAACGGTCATTGATGTCTCTCCGCCGATTTTGCATTTTTGCAAAATATTTGCCAAAGGATTTTTCACGGTAATTTTTTCGCCATTGCACTCTAGAATTATATCCCACTCTTTGACTCCGGCTATATCCGCCGCAGAACCCGCTACGACAGGGGATTCGCCCAGCGCCTCTCTCACCACCAAGGCTCCATCATCTACCGGCAATTTGTTTGCCTGCGCCATTTCTTTGGAGATTAAAACATATTTTACTCCCAAGAACGGCATTATTATTTTTCCGTATTTTTTAACTTCGTTCAGATCTTTTTTTGCATAATTTATAGGAATTGCAAACCCGATGTTTTGAGCTCCCACAATCATTGCCGTATTTATTCCTATAACTTTGCATTTCATATTAATTAATGGGCCTCCGGAATTACCGGGATTGATTGCAGCATCAGTTTGTATCAAACCTCTCAGGTTTTGCATTTGGTTGTCCAGTCCTCCAAAAGCCGTAATAAATCTGGATAATCCCGAAACAATTCCTGCTGATAACGTGTCTGTAAATTCGCCCAGCGCGTTTCCGACTGCAACAACCTCTTCTCCCAGCTCAATATCCTTTGAATCCGCCAAGTCCAAATATGGGAAGTCTCCATTCCCTATAATTTTTAAAACAGCGGTGTCGTTAATAGGATTACGGGATAAAACTTTTGCCGGATATTTGTGTTTTGGGTCTACGATAACAGTATAGTCGGCCGTTGTGTCGGAAACTACGTGGTTTGAGGTCATAACATAACCGTCTTTTGAAACAATAAATCCCGATCCTCCTCCAATCTGAATTTTTTCTACTTTACCTTTTTGTCCTTTTTCAATTTTGGGCATTACATATTCTTTACCGGCAAACGGGAAAGAATAAAAATTTTCGGCTTTTGGCAAATCTTTTGAAACTATGACGGTAATTACCGCCGGGCACACTTTTTTCGCAATTCCTATAATAGGTGATTTCGCTGACATAATTTATGATCGAAGAGAATAAATTACCCAGCACTTATTTTTTAAACACTCTGAAAAAAATAAGTGCTGGGTAAGCTCGCTTCGGTTCGCTTATTTATTAATTTTTAATGAATTGCTCTTATTATACCCCATATCCCCAGATTGCCAAATGCTTTTAAACTTTTTTGTATTTTTATTGGGTATTTACAATTTAATCCTTTGTATTGTAAAAAAGGAAAGAATCTGGTAGTTTAAAGATGCTCATTTACAATAGAGGAAAGGTTGGAAAACATGCAAAAATCAACACGAGCGGTAGACGTTGGCGGAAATGGTGCCAGGCGCGCAGACGTGCGCGGTACGGAAGTCTCTAATTACACGGCCGTCGGTTTCGGTGAAATCACTACCCCTAATCAATTGCTTGCTTTTGCCATCGACAATCTCCCGGGTGACAACGACAGTATTGCTTTCACGGTTGCAGGCGACATCAGCAACGGCGTTGTGATAAAATCCCCTCAAATGCGTTGGCTTGACGGTTATAACCTGGCCGGTAGGACAAGAGCACTATATGTTAAGGCTGCGATTGCGATAAATGACATGGATGGTGCGGGTATCGGGATGGCAAAGATGTTGCTCGGGCACAATTTATTTAGGGCAATGACCTGGAGCTCAGGGATTGGTGACCGTATCGTGGTTAACGGCCAAATTTTGACCAAGAGCGAAGCGGGACACTGCATCGTTGACCATAGCGCAAATGCCTCTTTGTGTGGCTGTGGAAAGCGTGGATGCCTTGAGGCAGTTATCGGCGGGGAAGCGGTTAAGCATTGGGTTCTTAAATATGCCCACGAAGCGGGCATTGAAATACCGCTGGATGTTGCTACAAAGAAACCGATGCACCCTTGTAAGTTCCTTGATTTGCAATACAAGGCCGATGTTGGCGGAGCGGTTGCGATTTATGGAGAAATAGCCAAGATAATGGGCCGACACTTGGCTTATTTGCAGAATGCAGTTTTTGTGCCGTTGATTGTCTGGAAGGGAACGTTTGCCATAAGTGCGCTTCCCTTGATTGAAGACATTATTCGCCATTACATGCGCGCCGACCTTATGAATCCGGGCTGGGAGAAAGAGATGAAGTTCATGATTTCCCCAGACCCCCAAAACGATTCTTTAATCGGTGCTGCAGAATTTTTGCGAGCCACCTATCGATAGGCAGACCTTTCTGCCTTTTTTTATTGCAATTTTTGTGATAATATTGTTAAATACAAAGGACAAAAGAATACGCCCCCGTTGTTCAACTTGCCCCCACACCAAAACATGCCCTCGTCGTTCAATGGATAGGACGAGAGTTTCCTAAACCCTAAATGTAGGTTCGATTCCTACCGAGGGCACAATATTTGGTGTGGGGGTGAAGATAGGACGGAAGTTTCCTAAACCTCAAATGTAGGTTCGTCAGGTCATGCGACCTGACGCCCAGTCGAATGACTGGGCGATTCCTACCGGGGGCACAAATAAAATTGCGGCTGTTGTGCCGCAGTTTTTTTGTATTCGCGAAAAAAGTGTAAATTAGTTTGTTTCATATTTCAGTGGTATAATAATTTAAGTTTAATCGTCTCAGATGCCTGAGGGGATTGCAAAATAATTTAAATAATTTTTGCAAAAAGAAATATTGGAAGACTTTTCATAATGTCTTCAGAGATTTAATTTTGCAAAATTAAAAGTTATGAATATTAGGTCTCTCATAGTCACGGCTGTCTTAGCCACAACTATTTTTTGTTCCGGCGGGGCAGTCAGTGCCCAGGCGGTCACAGATAACTCAGCATTAATCGCCCAGCTCCAGTCGCAGATAGCCACTTTGATGGCACAGATATTGGCGCTTCAGGGTCAACAGGGGACAACTACGGGCACCACCTGGTGCTATACATTTGACCGTAACTTGGGATTTGCGGAATCCGGTACGACAGATGTATCTTTCCTACATGCAGCTCTGAAGAAACAAAATATATCCTATGGCTCGGATGCAGATACAATATATACAGAAGCTACTGCTATCGGAGTCAGACAGTTCCAAGCAAAATATGGGCTTATACAAACGGGTTATGTCGGGGCAGCAACGAGAGCAGAGTTGAACTCATTATATGAATGTTCTACAATCCCGCCAGCCTGTTTAAATGGAGCCGGAGCTTTATTGCCCGGACAATCATATTGCTCTTCTCAACCCTCAATAACTGTCACCTCTCCGGTAGGTGGAGAAACATGGAAAACAGGTGAAACGCATACTATTACATGGACAAGCCAAGGGGCAAGCGCAGTTAATTATAATGTTCAAATCGGGCTTCTCGACATGCGTTATGGAAATGAAGACACGGATCGTTATGAAAATACTATAGCTTATTCAATTCCTAACACGGGAAGCTACGCTTGGACAATTCCTCAAAGCTTTGGAGGTTTTGTAGGCTTTGGAAGTGTCAGCCAGCCAGTATATAAAATAGTCGTTCACTCTTGGAGCGATGCATCCACCGGGGTAGCACTCGCTGGTACCAGCAATTCTTCGTTTACTATTATTGCTCCAACAATAGGCGCAACTACCACTCTCGGAACGCCGACTCTTATTGCGTCTTTGTCGACACCTTCTCAATATATTGCAGCCTCGTCTTCAAATGCAACACAGGCGGCATATAACTTTTTTGTCGCATCGGGAAGTTCTACGATAATTACAGAGCTTAAATTTAGTGCCACAAATAACACAGTCGCAAATATTTGTTTCGGAACAGTTTGTGCCGCGCCGATTAATGGAGTTGCTGATTTAACGGGGTTGCAATTGGCTGTCCCTGGAGGCGCAGCGGGAACTATTCAGTCGGTACAGGTTTCGTATGTTCCAGTTGGGATAGGCGGTCTTTCTTCCGGAACAACTTCACAGGTTGCTTTAACTTACGTCGGGTATATTTTCGGTGGAACATCGCAATCTATAGCTACAAATGTACCGGCTCCCATGGTTACATTAGTCGGTTCAACCCCAACATTTACATACGTAAATTCAACGGGCGCTCCAGCAACAGGATTGATAATCGGTTCTAAAAACCAAATTGGACAAGTTACAATATCTGCAAGCTCTAAAGGTGCAATAAAGGTAAGGCAAATTAATTTTACCGTTTCCGGTCCGGCAGGATTTACATTATCAAGTCCATCTTTAGCTATTGGAAACACAACAATATCCGGCAGTTCTTGCGCATGGAGTTCAGTTGCCGGAGCTGTAGTTTGCACATTTAACTCGGGACTTACTTCTACGTATGCAACAGATTATGCTATCCCAGCGGGGCAATCACAAACATTTAGTTTATACGCAACAGTAGGGGGCACATTATCCGGAAGCCCAAGCATTTCAACCTCATTAGTGGCAGGAGGAACCTATTGGGACGATTCTTCCACAAATGGCACCTCCGGCACAGGGCTAAGCGCTAATCTTATATATAATTTCCCGACAACAACATATACAACTACATATGTAGGGAATTCACAAACACAACCCCAGCCTTCTATTATTTCCATCACGCCTACTCAAGGAGGTTCCGGAACAAATGTGACAATCAGTGGTACTAATTTATCCGGTGCGTCGAGTGTGGGGTTCTACCGACCGGGTCAAACGGAGGCCTCCGCTTCGGTCGTAGTGCTATCGGCTACTTCTAACAGTGTTAATTTTACAATTGGTGCCGGCTTTGATGGTATGGTTGACGCTGGTGTCTATCAAGTAGTTGTTGTGACTCCTTCCGGAACTAGCAACAATTTAAGTTTCACCCATATTTTACCGACAAACGAACCCTCTATAACAGTTACTTCGCCGAATAGGGGAGAACAGTGGCAAATTGGAAGCACGCATAACATCACATGGAATGTCCAATCAACATATAATTTTAATACAAACATCTATCTTGCGAGCGCTCTAGACATGTCTCATGAATGGTTAATCGCGACCTCTGCTTCTTCAGTTGCTAATGCAGGTAATACTTTCACATGGACGGTTGGTTCGGCGACTCCGTTTGTAAATACGGTTGGTTTGCCGCCTTCAGGAAATTACTTTATTTCAGTCTGTCGTGCTGCGGTAACTAATGTAACTAACGGAGGCGAGGATTGTGATTACAGTGATAATTATTTCACAATTACTGCGCCGGCCACAGCCGTCAATGGTGTTTGCGGCTCAGCCAACGGGACATCTGTCGCCGTAGCTCCATCCGCTAACCTTTGTTCGGTTGGGACGACTATTGGGGTCGCTGGTAATGCTACTGTCGCAGGTATGGCCACCACATCTTGGTCTTGGACATGCGCAGGATCTAACGGGGGTGCGAGCGCATCGTGTTCGGCAACCGCGACAACAACCCCATTGGCACTTTCTTGCTCGGCCTCACCAAGCCCGGTGCAAATAGGCAGCTCGGCAACATTTACGGCATCAGCATCCGGCGGGACAGGATCATATACCTATTCATGGTCAGGAGCTTGTACTGGTACAAGCCAAACCTGTTCTAACAGTTTTAGTACTCTAGGAACTCAGACGGCTTCTGTCACGGCAACGTCCGGCAGTTATAAGTCAACAGCTATTTGTAATGTAAATTCGTTCATACCTGGTGGTTGTGGCACAGCTGCAAAGAGTTATTCATATCTGGATGGTACATTATTGGGAACTTGGTGTTTATCTGGAAATCCAACTCCATCTGCACCAGCCTTTCCGGCTCAGGGAGGTACAACAACATGGACTTGCCCAAGCTCAACCGGAGGTATCGTAACTTGCACTGCCACCAGAAGCTCCGCTCCGGCAGTGGTGCAAACAGCACTTACGGCAACATGTTCTCCGTCGGTAACCTCCGCGACAGTGGGCCAGCCGGTCACTTGGTCAGCGACAAATGTTAGTGGAGGAACGGGAACGGGGTACACATATTCTTGGAGCGGCAGCGGAACATTCTCCGGCATCGGATCGGCCGTAACAAACACTTACACGGTTGCAGGCACAAAGACAACCTATCTAACAGTCGATGATTCAGCTTATGGCTTTGCCAATATCACTTGCCCTACAATATCGGTGAATACAACACCTGCTTGTTTAAACGGTACCGGAGTATTATTACCCGGACAGTCATATTGTTCAACACAGGCCTCCGGTTCAGGGTTGTCTCAGTCAATACAAATGGCAGTTAGCGGGGCTTGCGGATCGGCGCAGGGAACAAGCACGGCGACAGCTCCGTCCGCTAATCTTTGTTCTACGGGTACGGCTTCTTCTCCGGCTGCTGACTCCGGTTATTGGACATGGACATGCATGGGGTCTAACGGGGGTATAGCTGCTTCCTGCACGGCCACTATTCCAGCTCCTGTAGCGGTGGCCCCTCCATGTGGAATACTCGCAGTCGGTGCAACGCTTACCCCAGGAAATTATATTACATCTTGTAACGGATCATATAAACTGGTTCTTCAAGCAGACGGCAATGCGGTAGTCTATAATGCTTCTAACGTAGCTTTGTGGAACTCACACACGCAGGGTAAATCTTCAGCAAAACTGGTTCTTCAAGCAGACGGTAACCTAGTAATCTATGGTGCCAATGGGGCCGCATTATGGGCATCAGGGTCATCGGGAAAGCCAACCGGCTTAAATATGCAATCAGACGGCAATCTTGTTATTTATGACACAACCGGTAAGGTTTTGTGGGCATCAAATACGGCGGTTGCGGCAAGTTCAAGCTCTTCGCAGAATAGTTTAGCATCAATCTCTGATGCAATAGCAAACATATTGGCACAAATAAAAACGATGTTGGGTCAATAAAATCAGTTATTTTAAAAGGTCACCGATTGCGGTGACCTTTTAAGTTATAAAGATTAAAAAATTATATTTGGTCTCTTTAATATTTCAGTGGTATAATAATTTAAGTTTAATCTCCTTAAGGGTTTGAGGGGATTATAAAATAATTTAAATAATTTTTGCAAAAAGAAATATTGGAAGACTTTTTATAATGTCTTCAGAGATTTAATTTTGTAAAATTAAAAGTTATGAATATTAGGTCTCTCGTAGTCACAGCTGTCTTAGCCACAGCTATTTTGTGTTCTGGCGGGGTGGTCAGTGCCCAGACGGCCACAGACAACTCAGCATTAATCGCTCAGCTTAAGGCGCAAATCGCCAGCTTGATGGCGCAACTGCAGACGATACAGGCACAACAGGGGATAACTGCGGGTACGGCCGCGACTTGGTGTCATACATTTAATACCAACTTAGGTTTTATTAATTCAGGCACTACAGACATCTCTGCTCTTCACACAGTTTTACAAAAAGAAGGTATTGCCTATGGCACCGACTCAGACACCACTTACGCCGAGGATACATCTGCTGCAGTCGTGCAATTCCAGGCAAAGTATGGGATAGCACAAACTGGTTATGTCGGTACAAAGACAAGAATGAAATTAAATGATCTATATGGATGCTCTACAGCTTTGCCGGCCTGTACTCCAAATTGGACTTGTGGTTGGAGTTCATGCGTGAACGGAAGCCAAACTCAAGGTCTGGCAGATTCTAATAATTGCGGGTTGCCATTAACAAACGCTACAATCGGTTGCCCGACGCTAACTCAGGCGTGCAATTCTACCGGCGCACCGGCTTGTTTAAACGGAGCCGGAGCTTTATTGCCCGGGCAGTCATACTGTTCCCATTCGTCGGTTATCACTCTTAAAGCATCATGTTATACTTCACCATCTTCAACCACGGTTAACCATCAGGTTAGCTGGTTTTCAAGCGTTAGCGGAGGAAGTGGAACATACGCTTACAAATGGAGCGGCGCTGTATCCGGCACAGGATCTCAAGAATCAGCTTCTTTCGCTATGCCCGGAACAATGCCTGCAACGCTTACTGTTAAGGATTCATCAGGTGCTTCAGTCACGGCTAACTGCTCGGTGAGCGTTACCCCGGGAACAAGCACGCAGTCCGGAAATACTTGCACCCCAAGTTGGTCTTGTGCCGGGTTTGCAAATAGCGCCTGTACAAATGGCCAGCAGACACAGGTTTGCGTTGATGCAAATCAATGCGGAGTAACAACCGGTATGCCTTCTTTGACCCAGGCATGCACAGTTTCAGCCGCTCCATCAATTACTATTACTTCACCAAACGGAGGGGAGACATGGGTTCAGGGTTCGACGCATAACATTACATGGACGGCTAATTTCTTAAGTTCTAAAAAAGTATGGATAAGATTGATTAACCGTGCTTCTGGCGTAGAGAGTATAATTTCCGACGCAACCCTTGACTCTGGAGCAGTTCTTAATTCGGGATCTTTCCAATGGGTTGTTCCAACTACTATCGCTAGCGGCACGAATTATTATATTGAGATAATGTATGGCTGGGAGGATATTCCAGGTTATGTACAGATTGTAAACCACAGCAATTCTTTCAGTATTACCGCACCGGCTGCCGTCATTCCTTTGTCGGCATCTTGCTCTTCTGTATCTTCGGCGCCGGTATTGGGGCAGAGGATTAATTGGACGTCGACAGTAAGCGGAGGCAGTGGATCATACACATATAATTGGAGTAGCTCAGCCTCTCAAATAGCCTCAGCTCAAACAGCCTCTCCTGCTTCGCCGGGTATAACGTCCGAAAGTCTCACGGTTGAGGACTCGGCCGGTAATTCTACTACTGCCACCTGCTCGGTTAATGTTTTGCAAACAACGCCGGCTGCGGGCACCGGTTGCAATGCGGCATATCAGTGCGTTACCGGTGGCACCGGAGCTCCTTGTTCTATAAACTCTGATTGTGCTACGGCTACCAATGGTGGGCCAGTTGTGGTGCATTGCTCCGCCCAACCAGCTGTCGCGGCAGTTGGAGACTCGGTAACTTGGACTGCTATAGCGAGCGGTGCGAAAAGGGGAGAATTTTATAAGTATGTGTGGCAAGGTGATGCTACCGGCACGGGTGTTACTACAGGGTCGTTTTATGGCTTGCCTGCAATGACCTATACAACAGTAGGAACAAAAACTGCATTTGTGACAATTACAGTAAGCGGAGGTACGGCTCTGGCTACTTGTTCTGCTATTATAGTGGCCACTCCGGCCGACATCGCAAAGGCAACGACCACCCAAACAAGTGCAACCCCTTTAGATGCTACCCAAGCGACAATGACCATCGGAACTCCTACTCAAGCGACAGTTTCTTCCGGACAAAACGTTAGGCTTACTTTGACACTTCCTCACGAATCTCATTCTTCCCTTTATTTCGCATGTCCGGCGGGCGTATCAATGAGAACTTCCCCGGAAACGTGTAATACAAATATTGATACTACGATGCAAAGCGGGTGGTCGCCGGCATTTTTTAACTCCACTTCTCAGGACCAAAATGTGACGGCAACGTATTCGGTTGTAACTTCAAGCGGCACTTCAACTGCCACAACAACCATAACAGTTCATCCGCAAACAACAGCTCTAAATCTTTCGCAAAATGGCTTAGCGTCAATCTCTGATGCAATCGCCAACATAGTTGCAGAAATAAAAGCAATGCTGAATAAATAGTTATCTCGTAGCCGTAAAAAGGTCAGGCATAAGCTTGACCTTTTTGTTTATTTGGTTTATGATGATGAATCATTTAATTCACATATTCTGTACATTTCCAATAGAGAGGGGCAAAGTCATGATTTTTAAAGATAAACGCCTGGAGACTGGTGACATAATCATCTTCAGGACAAAGCTGGAGGGCGTACCGGGGGAGATAAGAGCAGCGGTTATCGATATTACCAGGGATGGGGTGTTGCAGGTCTTCAGCAACGAATTGGCTTTTTCAAATTGTAACGGCAAATTCAAAGAGACCGATGTGACAGATATCAATGTTGCAGAGACGGCGGTTGTTGCCATACCCAAAGAGTCCGATACTAGGAGATTCGCAAACAACCAAAGGGTTTTTGTTAATCTCAGGAGTTTAGGGAAGAAAAAGGGCGTGGTCATTGCTGCTATCAGCGGCATAGTTGTTATGCGCACGGATGAAGAGGAGCTTATTGTAGGCGGCGCTTTGCGATTTTTCTCTGCGTCTTAACTCAAGTTTTTTTATGCGTCCAACACACCAAGTATGGCGCTTTTTTTTGCCCAAAATACGCCTTTTTGAGCTGGGGATAAAAGGGGGGTCTTCCTATGGACATAGGTGCTGGTTTGATGGTAAAATAGCCTAATAGTAAATTTAACGTTAGGTAAGTGAGATTAAACGGTTTCTATCAGGAAACTGGTGCTATTTTATGGAAAATAACGATAAATTGAGTAATATAAGCGATAAATTAATAGACTTAGAATTAGCGAAAAGCAACAATCAAACAAAAGTTAGGAGATATCTGCCGGCATTCGTCTTGGTGGCTTCATTCTACTACTCCTTCCTTTTAGCTTTAGGTTTGGCTTTGGGGTATATCGGTTCTAAGATTTTCTCTAAATATTTCATTGAAAACGGCAAAGTTGACTGCATTTTCATAGATTGCGGCAAGTATAAAATTCACTTGCACCACTGGATTCTGGGCGCCTTGCTGTTATTGATTGTTTGGTTCATCGATTACTTCTATCTTCCAAGGTTTTTCGTGGGGGTAGTATGCGGAATTATGGCTCATGATATTTACGATTTTAACGATTGGCATAAAGTTTTGGTAAAAAACGAAGCCAAATAGTAAAATAAAATTACATAAAAAATACGGCTTCGGGCCGTGTTTTTTAGTAAAAGTGTGATATTATAGTTTTATGGAGGGGTGCCAGAGTGGTTTAATGGAACGGTTTCGTCCGGTCATTCGACCGGACGCCCCATCGGATGATGGGGCGAAAACTTAATAAATATGTTTTACGTCTATTTTTTAAAATTATCAAATGGAGATATTTATAAGGGCATGACTGGTGATTTAGAAAGACGATTTTATCAGCATCAACATGGAGGAGTTAAATCAACAAAAAATTATTTGTCAGCAATTTTAATTGGTTATGATGCATATAAGTTGAAAAGTGATGCAGAGAGAAGAGAAATTTTTTTGAAGAATACAGAAGGGAGAAGGCTTTTTAGACAACAATATAAAGATATATTGAATAAGTAAAATGGAGGAGTCCTATAGTGGCTATTAGAGCAGTTTCGAAAACTGCGACCCTCACGGGTCTCGTGGGTTCGAGTCCCACCTCCTCCGCCATGAAGCTAATATTAGTTAGATACGGAGAACATGAAGACGGACATTTGAGTGACAAAGGAAAGGAGGCGATGTTTTTAGTTGCGAAGAAACTTGAAAGTTTAGTTAAGGGCAAAAAAGCTTGTATTATTTCTGCAAACATACCCCGCGCATTTGAGGGCGCCAAAATTATTTCAGAGATAATCGGAGTTTCTTCTGTTGAGACTTTCGACGAATTTTATGCTGCCGAAGAAAAAAATATTTATGTAGATATTGTTCGTGCAATAAAAATATTAGATTCTTTAGGCAAAAAATTTGATGTAGTTATTGCAGTCATTTCAAGGGAATATATAGAAAAAATAGGGAAGAAGGATTTAAAAAGAGGGGAAATATTAGTGCTAGATTATAAATAAAAAAGAATCTATAAAAATAAGAAATTTATTCGCCCATTGGGCGATTTTTGGAAAATAATTATGGAATTAGGTTTTTGGAAAAAAATAAAAAAGCCGATTATGGCGATAGCGCCAATGTCGGGAGTGACCGATGAAGCTTTCCGCCTCATGTTTTTGAAATACGGGAAGCCAAGCGTTTTTTGGACAGAATTTGTTTCGGTGGATGGTTTATTTTCCAAGGGTAGAGAATATTGCCTTGATATTTTAAAGTTTTTTCCTAAGGAGCGCCCAATCGTTGCTCAGATTTTTGGATCAAATCCGCTTTATTTTGAAAAGGCGGCATCGGAAATTGCAAAGCTTGGTTTTGATGGTATCGATATAAATATGGGTTGTCCGGACAGAGATATAGAAAAAAGGGGAGGAGGTGCGGCGTTGATAAAGACTCCTGCTTTGGCAAAAGAAATTATTAGGGCGGCAAAAAAGGGCGCAGGGAAGATTCCAGTTTCGGTGAAAACACGTATTGGATATGACAAAAATCAAATTGCTGAATGGATTCCTGCTATTCTGGAAGAAAATATCGCCGCGCTAACCGTACATCTTCGAACCAGAAAAGAATTGTATGGAGTTCCCGCTCATTGGGAACTGGCCAAAGAAATTGTGAAACTTAGGGATAAATATTCTCCTAAAACTTTAATCTTAGGGAATGGTGATGTAAAATCTCTTGCCGAAGCTAAAAGGTTGATTGAAGAAACGGGGTTAGACGGAATTATGATTGGAAGGGGAGTTTTGGGCGACCCATGGTTTTTTTCCGGTAAAACTCCTAATATCCCGGAAAGACTTAACGCAATTATTGAGCATGCAGAGATTTTTGACGGTTTCCATAAAGGTGTAGTTAAGAAAAATGGCCACTATAAACAATTTGAAAGTTTGAAAAAACATTTTCATGCATATACAAAAGGGTTTAAGGGCGCTAAAGACCTTAGAGATTATCTCATGAAGGTTAAAAATACGGCAGAAGTAAAAAGCGCAATAGAAAACTTTTTAAAATAATAAATTAAATATTTGTAAAAATCGCCATAACGGCGATTTTTTGTTAGAATACAGAATATGAATAATTATGATGTAATAATTGTCGGAGCTGGAATCGCCGGACTTGAATGCGCTAAAAATTTGGCAAATTCCGGATTGACAATACTTATAATAGAAAGAAGCAAACAGATTTCAAGAAAGATATGCGCCGAAGGGATTGTCTCAAACGATCTGCGTTATATTCCAAAAAAATTCATAAACTTTGATTTTCGGAAAGCGGCCGTTTCCTATAAAAATAAAAAAATAATATTCCCCGATGATGGCGGTATAATCTCAAGCATCGACAGGGAAAAGCTAATAAATTGGCAGGTAGAAAATATTAAAAAGCTTTCTAACGTCAGCTTTTTATTTGGCTCTACGGTCTCGGCAGTTTTTCCTAATAATTCGTTGAAGCTGTACAACGGAGAAACCTTTAAGTTTAAGTTTTTATTAGGCGCAGACGGGTCCAATTCTGTGGTCAGAAAATTTCTTGGGCTTCCAATAAAAAAAATGGAAATTGCCATACAGTATATTATTCCCAAAAGTTTTAACAACTTTGAAATTTATTTAGACGATAATCTTTTTGGTACCGGATATTCATGGATATTCCCGAATAATGGTTATACTTCTGTCGGCTGCGGAAGCGATTTAAGGTTTATAAAACCTGCTGTTCTCAAGAGCAATTTTGATATTTGGCTAAAAAATAATAATATTGATATAACAGATGCTAAATTTGAAAGCGCCTTAATCAATTATGATTATAGGGGATACAGATTCGGCAACATTTTTTTAGCAGGCGACGCCGCCGGATTGACCTCCGGTATTCTCGGGAAAGGCATCAATTCTGCTTTTCTTTCAGGGGAGCAGGTGGCAAAAGACATACTTAATATCCAAGGGGCAAATTTGATAAAAAAATGGTTGGTAGCAAAGAAAAGCCAGGAAAGATTTATGTTCTTTCTTAGGAATAAATTTTTGAGGAGAATATTTTTTTCTTTAGCTGTAGAAATGCTATCGCATGAAAAAGCCAGAAATGTTTTAAATAAAATAATAAATGAATAATTTTAATAAATACTTTTTAATATTTTTTTGTTCAACCTTTTTACTATCTCCGGTTTTCAGTTATGCCCAGGAGAGAATATTTTATATGTCTCAGGGAAAAGAGAAAGAGGGTATCGCGGATGTGAAAAAAAATGCCGGCAAGATAGATATTTTGGCCCCTCAATTTTATGGAATTTCAGAAAAATTAAAATTAGTGGGCGGGCTGGATGCTCAACTTCAAAAAGTGATAAGCCAATACAAGATAAAAGTCATGCCATTGGTATCAAATGCCGGTTTCAGGCAGGACGTGATGCATAATTTGTTAATTTCTCCGACGGCGCAAGATGCGGCGGTAAAAGCTTTTGTTGATACGGCAAAAAAGAACGGATATATCGGATGGCAGTTTGATTTTGAGAATATTAGCTATTTGGATAAGGATTTATATTCATCTTTTGTAGAAAAAACCGCACAGGCCCTGCATCAAAGCGGATTTATTTTGAGCGTAGCGGCAGTATCAAGGTCTGTTGACTATGAGGATACCGATGCTTTTAAAAACTGGGGAGGAGCTTTTGACTACGCCAGAATTGCCAAAGCGTCTGACTTTGTAAGTTTAATGACTTATGACGATCCTAATTCGGTTGGGCCGGTTGCTTCTCTGCCGTTTATTTCTAAGGTATTGGCCTACGTGAAAGATAAAATCCCTGCCGAGAAATTATCTCTTGGTATACCCCTTTATTATTGGGGCTGGAGTACGTCTCCTTTTAAAAAGGTAGTAGCCAGCGGAACTTACGATGGGCTTTTAAGAATAAGGGCCAATATCCGCCATACATTGGGTTTTGACGATATTTTGGGAGCAGCCTGGATAAGTTATTTTTATAACAACCAGCAATATCAGATTTGGTATCAAAGCAAAGATAGCTTTCAGAATAAACTTAATATAATCAAACAAAATAACTTCAGGGGTTTTTCGGCATGGGTTTTAGGGGTTGAAGACCCGGGAATATGGGCTACCTTGGATACAAGCATCAATCATTGAAGTTTTGTCAATTTTAAGTTAATATAATTACATGGCTTCACAAGCGATTATTTTTTTGTTGTTGGGCATTATTATCTTATTTTTGATTGCAATTAATGCTTTTTTGCTTTGGTATTTTCGCCAGACAAACAAAAAAATAGACGATCTCTTAGAGAAGGGAAATATAAAAGATTTTAAAGATATTCTTTTATCTCAGAAGACGAAAAACGACGGTATCGCCGAGAACATTAAGGAGTTATTCCGAAAAAGCAAAGCCTTAGAGGATATCTGTGAAACAACCATCAGGAAAACAAGCATGATAAGGTTTAATCCTTTCAATGAAATGGGAGGAAATCAAAGCTTTATTGTTGCTTTGCTTGATGACAAAAATAACGGCTTTTTAATTTCCAGTTTGTTCTCAAATGATGGCAATAGAGTTTATGCCAAAACGGTGAAAGACGGAAAATCAGAATATACATTATCAAAAGAAGAGGTTGAAGCGATAGAAAAGGCAATTAATTTCAAGTAAAATCTTATGGCAACAAAAATTACAAAAGTCACAAAAAAGGCACCTAAGGCGGTCGCTAAGGTCGCTGCCCCAAAAGTTGTTGAGAAGATTGTGAACAGGCCACCGGTGGTGGTTGTTTTGGGGCACGTTGACCATGGAAAGAGCTCTCTTCTGGAGGCTATCAGAGATTTTAGAATAACCTCAAAAGAGTCCGGAGGAATTACCCAGCATATCGGAGCTTACGAAATTGAGGAAAAAGGCAAGAAAATAACATTTATAGATACTCCCGGGCATGAAGCCTTCTCCGCTATGCGTGCCAGAGGCGCAGAAGTGGCCGATATCGCGTTATTGGTGGTAGATGCGGCCCAATCAGTGCAACCGCAAACTAAAGAGGCTGTAATGGCTATAAAGAGGGCAGAAATACCAATGATTGTTGTGTTAAACAAGATTGATTTGCCGACAGCTAACCCTGAGAAGATAAAAGGAGAACTTTCAAAGATAGATGTTTTGGTTGAATCTTTCGGCGGAACAATCCCATCGGTTAAGGTTTCTGCAAAAGAAAAAACAGGAATCGATGAGTTGCTGGAAGTTATTTTGCTGGTCGCCGACTTACAAGATTTAAGATCTGAAACAAATGTTCCTGCTGAAGGCTTAATTATCGAATCTTATATGGACGGTTCAAAAGGCCCGGTGGCAACAGCTATCGTTAAAAAGGGTATTTTAAGGAATAGGGATATTATTGCAACTGACCTAGCCTTAGCCAAGGTAAGGCACCTGGAAGATTTTAAAGGCATGCCGATAAAAGAGGCTTTCCCTTCCCAGCCGGTTATTATTTTAGGTTTTGAAACGGTTCCGGCAGTTGGGGAAAAATTTAAAACTTATAAAACAGCCGAAGAGGCAATGGAAGAGATAAAGAAAGAAAAACCAAAAAGAGAAATTGGTTCGACTGTTTTAGAATCTGATCCAACAAAAAAAGTTTTGAATATAATTTTGAAAGGGGATGTTTTTGGTTCATTGGAGGCAATTGATGGAATGTTAAAAAATTTGCCGCAAGATAAAGTTACTTTAAGAATTTTAAAAGCGGAAGTTGGAGAAATAAACGAAACTGATGCAAAGCTGGCGGAAATGTCGAAGGCAATTATTATAGGGTTTAGGGTTAAAATAGGAACATCTGTTGTCCAGTATATGAGAAACGACCTGGAGAAAAGATTAAGGATTAAAACATTCGATATAATTTACGAGTTGATACAAGACGTAAGACACAGCTTGGAAAAAACTTTGGAGCCGGAAACAGTAAGAACCGAAGTTGGAAAACTTAGGACAATTTTAGTTTTTTGGGGCGAGAAAAACAGGCAGATTGTGGGCGGTAAAATTACGGAAGGCGAATTGAAAAAAGGATTGAAGCTGGAAGTTCTTCGCGACGACAGAAAGGTTGGAGCGGGAAGAATAATCAACCTTCAGCGTAATAAAAAAGACATAGACAAGCTTAGCAAGGGAGATGAGGCGGGTATACTTTTTGAAGGAAATATAAAAATTGAAAAAGGAGATATTTTGGCCGCTTATACAGAAGAGCGCAAAAAAGGAGAACTCTAATAATAAATGAGCAATAGAATAGAAAAAGTTAATTCACTGCTTCAGCACGAAATAGGCAAAATTCTTTTGCGCGATTTTGCTTTTTCTCCGGATGTTTTGGTAACTTTGACTCGGGTTGATACTTCCGCTAATATGATTGAGGCTAAGGCTTACATTTCTGTCTTTCCCGAGCCAAAGTCTGAAGGGATAATAAACGCTCTTAACAAGTCTGTTTATGATATCCAGTATAAAATTAACAGAACGCTGAGGATGAGGCCAATTCCTAAAATAAGATTTGTGAAAGAGACGGAAATAAGCAAGGCTGCAAAAATTGAAGAACTTTTGTTTAAGGCCAAAGAAGCAGATGAGAACTTCGGGGAGGTTGAAAAAAAGTAGAAAATTGTTTATATTATATTAAGAAAATATGGCACGGTAGCCAAGCAGTAAGGCACTTCTCTGCAAAAGAAGTATACGTGGGTGCGATTCCCACCCGTGCCTCAAAGTTGATAATTAAGACAGTAGTTTATGCCCAAGTGGTGGAATGGTATACACGAAGGACTTAAAATCCTTTGATCGAAAGGTCATGCGGGTCCGACTCCCGCCTTGGGCACTAAGAAAAAAGACCGCTATTTATAGCGGTCTTTTTTGTTATGTTCTAGGACGGGAGCCGGACCCAAAAAGGGGTCGGGAAAAAGTATTTTTCCCGTGGCGGAATTATTCAAACCGAGGGGTTTGAAGGAGGAGCGTAGCGACGACGGGTTTCACTCCCGCCTTGGGCACACGGTAAGGCCATCTTTTAATTAAGGTGGTTTTTTGATAGGATAAAATATGAATTCAGAAACCAAACAGTGCCAAAAATGTAAACAGGACTTTGTAATTGAGTCCGACGATTTTGAGTTTTACAAAAAAATGAAAGTCCCGGTACCAACATGGTGCCCGGAATGCCGGTTGCAGCGTCGTTTAAATTGGGTTAGTCCCCGTAGCGTATATCCTCGTCTAATTGACGGCAAGCCGACTATTTCTATGTATGCCCCGGGGAAAAATTACAATGTGGTTGAGGACTACAAATGGTGGGGAGATGCTTTTGATATGATGAGCTATGGCCAGGAGTATGATTTCTCGAAGCCGTTTTTTGAGCAGTTTGATGGTTTGTTAAGAAGAGCGCCTTTGCCTCATTTACAGAGGCAGTATGCCACTTTCGAAAATAGTGATTACTGCAACGGAGCTTCTTATCTTAAGAATTGCTATTTGGTATTTGGGGCTGATGATTGTGAAAATGTTATGTATGGCGACGGGATGGTGAGGGTTAAAGACTGTTTGGACGTTAAATTTGTTTATGACAGCGAGTTGTCGTATGAAAACCTGATGATTACTAAATGTTACAGGTGTTCATTTTGCCAAGACGTTGAAGGATCAAACGATCTTGTATTTTGCCAAGACTGCGTCGGGTGTAACAATTGTGTCGGTTGTTTTGGTTTACGCAATAAGGCATACCACATATTTAATAAATCTTATTCTAAGGAAGATTACCAGGAAAAAATTAAAGAATTTAATTTGGGTTCTTTCTCCGCGACAGAAAAATTACGCCAGGAAGCGGACAAGTTTTTCTTATTGCAGCCCCATAAGTTTATACACGGCAGGCACAACAAAGATGTTTTAGGGGATTACCTATATAATTCAAAAAATACGCACGATGCATTTAGAGTTAACCAGGTAGAGAATTGCAGGTTTGTTTTTGGATTGGATCAGTTTGGAGGCGGCACGACTAATTCTTACGATTTTTCTTGGTTCGGTAACAACTCAGAGCTTATGTATGAGGCTGCCTGGTGTGGCAATGGGGTCAGCAATATAAGATTTTCAGCATGGAATTATAATGCAATGGATTTGCAGTACTGCTATGGTTGCCATAATTCGCAACATTTATTTGGATGCGTAGGAATAAGAAGCAAATCTTACTGCATTCTAAATAAACAATACACCAAAGAAGAATATGAAGCGCTTGTGCCAAAGATTATCGAACATATGAATGTAACGGTCTATGCCGATAAGAAGGGACGGATATATAAATACGGAGAATTCTTCCCTGCGGAAATATCGCCATTTTCTTATAACGAGACTATGGCTCATGAGTTTATTCATAGAAGCCGACAACAGGTAGAATCTTTCGGGTATTCGTGGTATGACCGGTCAGAAAGAAATTTAAAGCCGGAGATTTCATGGAAAGAACTCCCTGACCATATTGATGATGTTGGCGACGAATTGGCGGGAAAATTAATCCTCTGTAAGTCTTTTGAGGAAGACCATCTGGAGGCTTCAGAGCATAATTGTACTGAGGTGTTTAAGTTAACCCCCAAAGAGATTGATTTTTACCGTAAACTAAAAATACCATTGCCCAGATTTTGTCCGAATTCCCGTTATTACATAAGATTAGGAAAACTTAATCCAATGAAAATTTGGCATCGCCAGTGTATGTGCGAAAAGAACCATTTGCATCACGCCGGAAGATGCGCCAACGAATTTGAGACCAGTTATGCGCCCGATCGTCCGGAGATTGTTTACTGTGAACATTGCTACCAGGCAGAGGTTGCATAGTTGTAGGGGGTAAATATTTGATAAAGTTATAAAAATCGCCTTTTGGGCGATTTTTTGATATAGTAAAACAAATTAAGATAACTTACTAATATGTCGGGAAAAACAAAAAGATATATAGAAAGAAGATTTGAAGAGGAGGGGCTGGATACATCAGAATTCCTGGGGGAGGGCAAGGCTTTTAGAGAAGGGAAAGAGCGGCTAAATTTGGATTATCAGTCTCCAAATGGTTGGAACTTTAGAGCGACGGAGGGCGGGGGTCAGGCAAAATTTAAAATATTAGAACACGGCAAAGAAGTGTTTGATCTTGGAGATTTGGCTCCTAATGGGGTTAAATTTTTTACGCCTACCCATTGGCTAAGTTCCGGAAGATTTACAGAAATGACCGCTAACGGGGTTAGAGAAATTCCTGAAGATAGAAGGAGAAGTCTTCAGGGAGCTTGGCAGCGCGGCGAGGATTTTGTTTCAGTTGGGAGTATGACCTCTATAAGAGACGTATTGCCGCTTCTTCATGAGTTAGGCCATTCCGGCGGAAGCGAAGACGAAATAAGAAATGCTAAGGCCAGGGGAGACTGGAAGAAGGCGGCCGAGTTAGTTTCAAAATCGGAAAGGGATGCATGGGCGAATGCGTTAAAAATGGCTAAAAAAGTAAAAAAGGATACAGGTGTTGACTTGCTGGAAGGTTTCTCCGGAGACGATGACTTAAAAACATACATTCATACAGCGCTTTCAGGCCATCGCTTTTTATCCGAGTTCGAATTGAGCGGCATTCCAACAGATTTTTTAAAAGATTTAATTTTAGGAAAATATAAAATGGATCCGGCCAGCAAAGGTTATGAGTGGCTTGATAAACTTTTTGATAAAAGAGAGTTGGTTAAGGGCAAGACCACCGAAACGACAGTTTCCTCGACCGGACCGGTGAAACTGGGAGAGTTGGACAGGGCGTCCAGAGATAGAGATGCGAAAGAGCTTGAAAAGACGAGAGGGGATCTGAAAAAGTTGATGGAGCCTGATGTCGGCAAAAAATAAATATAAGTTATTTTGGTAAATAAAAGCCGCCCCTTGATTGAGGTGGCTTTTGTTTATGTTATAATAAATAAGTAAATAAATTAATATTTTTAAATATGGAACAACCAAAGAAGGTATCGATTGTCATTTGTTGCATAGACTATCGATTTTGGCCTCAGGCTCTGCCGATGTTAGAGGAAAAGTACGGTGAGTTTGATTTGATAGAAATAGCGGGTTCGTGTAAGAACCTGACTTCGCCGCTGGAGGAAGAAGATAAAACGGCTCTTCTGGAAAATATTGGCATATCTATAAAGCTTCATGGGGCAGAAAAGATAATTTTGGCCAACCATATAGATTGTGGCGCCTATGGAGGAAGCGAAAATTTCAAATCTAAAGAAGAAGAGATTGCTTTCCATAGAAGCGAATTGGTGAATGCAAAGAAGGTAGTTAATGAAAAATATCCACAACTGGCGGTGGAAACGGAACTTTTTATAAAAGATAACGATAAAGTAAAAATTATATGATGGAGAAAATCTTTCTGGGACTTCTGGTATTCGTGCCGGCGACCTTAGCCGCTCATTATCTTAACTTCCCGCCGCTTCTGGTGTTTTTTATTTCCGCTCTTTCAATTGTGCCATTAGCTAAGTTTATCGGAGAGGCAACCGAGGAGCTGTCGATTCACACAGGCCCCGCATTAGGCGGTTTTTTGAGCGCTACATTCGGCAATGCCACCGAACTGATTATAGGCATCTTTGCCATCAAGGCCGGTTTAATAGAGGTAGTAAAAGCCTCTATTACAGGATCTATAATAGGAAATTTGTTGTTAGTTTTAGGAATGGCGATATTTTTTGGAGGAGTGAAATTTAAAAAACAAATATTTAATAAAACCGCTTCACTGGCAACCGCTTCAACTCTGCTTTTAGCTACAATAGCTCTAATCGTCCCCGCGATTTTTTTGCAAACAGCTCCGAAAGTTGGCGGAGCCATAATAGAAAAGCTAAGTTTGGCGGTGGCATGCTTAATGATATTGGCATATGTCGCTGATTTGTTTTTCACGCTTAAAACCCATAAACATCTTTATCTGCAGGAAGTCGGTAAATTCGAGTCTAAGTGGAGCGTCAAGAAAAGTGTTTTAATATTATTGGCCGCCACCTTGGCAGTAGCCTGGATGAGCGAAATATTAGTGGGTTCTATCGAGCCGGTTGTTGCAATTTTTGGATGGACGGAGCTGTTTATCGGTGTAATCTTTGTTGCAATCATAGGCAATGCGGCAGAGCACGTTTCGGCAATCACCATGGCCTTAAAAAACAAAATGGATTTGGCGGTGCAGGTTTCCATCGGATCAGCTACTCAAATTGTTATGTTTGTCATGCCCGCCCTTATATTAATAAGCTTGATGTTTAAGACGCACATGAGCATTGTGTTCAATCCGTTCGAGCTTATTATAATTGTGGCGTCGGTTATGATTGCTAACTTAATTATAGAAGACGGGGAAACTAATTGGTTTGAAGGGTTGCAATTGGTAGTGGCTTACATAATTATCGCTGTGGCGTTTTTCTTGCATCCATAGGGTAGGGGAGAAACAAGCCGTTATTCAACAAAAAACCACCGCTTTGATGCGATGGTTTTTTTGTTTTTATAGTACTTCGATCTCTGCTGTTTTTATTCCGAAGTTTATAGCTGACGGCCTTGTAGGCATCCAGATATCTATGTGGTAATCGCTTTTCTTTTTGCTCATCCTGTCTTCCACTGTGAATACCTTATCTCCGTACAATTTAGGAATCTTAATTTTTGTCCCGAAAGGGAGCATGTTGTTGGCGATTATGCCATCTCCGACAGTTTTGCCGGAAGCGGTTATAAGCGGGGTATCGTCTGTTTGGTCCTCAGTACTTGAATAAGCAGTAATAATAACCTTGATGGTCTTAGTAGCCTTTTGCGCTGCGCTAGTGGCAGTTTTGGCCACATATGGGGCATTGGTAGTATTGGCGAAATCAGCGTTGGTCGGTCTAGGTATCATTATACCCAATAGGCAGACACCGACTATGCTAATGATAAAAATAGAGCTAAATATAGTGGTTCCACTCATTGGATTAGCGCTATTTTTTATTGTTTTTAGTATATTCATAATATTAAAACTATTCATATATTTGCTCAATCCTTTACCGGTCGAAAACGACTTTTTTGACCGTCTTTTCTGGCTTCTTAAATAAAAACTCCCTCTCGGAAGTATGTACATATATTAGCATAGAATAGAATCCTTGTCAATAGTTAGACCATGGAAATTGGGTATGCGTCAAGGGCTAAATTTATATACAAAAACACCCCCGAAAGGGGGTGTTTTTATCTTGGAGCGGGCGAGCGGAATGCGGTAAAACCCATTTTAGAGGAAATGAGATTTTTTGTGTCTAAGTTGTTGGTGGAAGGGATGATTTTGAAATAAAAAAGCCCTTTGACTTTTACATCTCGGGCATATTTCTACACTAGTTCAAAAAGGATGTTCAATGTTCTTCTTAATGGTTCTGCGGCTCCCCATAGAAGCTGATCGCCTACCGTAAAAGCCGAAAGATATTGCGGACCCATTTTCGCCTTGTGGATCCTGCCGATAGCCACATCAAGTTTTCCAGATATGAATGCTGGAGTTAAGTGATAAACGGTTTCAGCCATTTCATTGGGAATGACTTTAACCCACTCATTGGCGGTTGCTATGATTTCCGTAATTTCAGCAAGCGGTATATCCTTGGTGAGCTTTATGAGCAACGCTTGGCTGTGACAACGCATGGCCCCAACCCTTACACATAGCCCATCAATTGGAATGGGGCAGCTGTTTCGTTCAAGAATTTTATTCCCTTCTGCGGAACTCTTCCATTCTTCTCGTGTTTGGCCTTCGCTAAACTTTTGATCAATCCAGGGAATTAGGCTGCAGGCTAGTGGGGCTTTGAAGTTTTGTTTAGGGAATTCATCAGATCTGATTGTTTTTGTCACCAGCCTGTCTATCGCCAAAGCGGAATCACTTAAATTAATTCCATTACTAACAACACCCATTTGGCGTATTAGCTCCTGCATATGAGCGGCACCGGCGCCAGAAGCGGCCTGATATGTCGCAGACCACATCCATTCAACGAGGTTGTTTTTGAAAAGTCCTTGGCAGGCCATCAGCATTAAACTTACCGTACAATTTCCTCCGACAAAGGTTCTGAATCCTCCTTTATAGGCAGAAAGTATCGCGCCTTTATTAATGGGGTCCAACACAATAATGCTATTTTCCTCCATCCTAAGAGTTGAGGCGGCGTCAATCCAAATCCCATTCCAGCCAGCAGCTTTCATCTTTGGATACATATCGGACGTCCAGGCCCCTCCCTGGCAGGTGACGATAGCGCCGCATTTTTTCAGGCTATCAATACTTTTTGCATTTTCCAGTGGGCCATCGGCTTCAACTGGTCCCTGTCCGCCAACATCCGAAGTGCTGAAAAATATAAAGCCCGGCAAGTTGTTGAAATCTCCTTCAGCCCGCATTCTTTCCATCAAAACAGAACCGACCATTCCCCTCCAGCCAACGAATCCAATTTTCATATTGAGTTCACTTTCTTGTTAAAGTTCTGATTCCATACTACTTTAACATTGATAAAAGTCAAATCAAAAAACCACCTCAATTAAAAGGTGGTTTTTTGTAAACAACTGAGCGGGCGAGCGGAATCGAACCGCCATCTTAACCTTGGCAAGGTTACATAATAGCCACTATACCACGCCCGCGCGTGTGTGCCGAGGAAAGGAATCGGAGAGTTGCCCGAAGGCATCGCCTGGGAGAAGGTCCTCTCACTTACCTCAGATGAAAATTTTTAGATATCTATGACATCTAAAAATTCTTCATGTGCCGAGGAAAGGAATCGGACCTTCGACCACTGCTTTTTCAGAGCAGTGCTCTACCACTGAGCTACCTCGGCTCAATTTATAACCAATCGTGATGTGGGCGCTACAGGACTCGCCCAGTCATTCGACTGGGCGTCAGGTCGCATGACCTGACGAACCTATAAAATTGCTCACAGTAAATTCGAAATGGGTGGGCGCTACAGGACTCGAACCTGTGACCCTCTCAGTGTAAATGAGATGCTCTACCAACTGAGCTAAGCGCCCCCGCAGTCTATTTGAATCTATCCTGGTGCGGACGGAGGGAGTCGAACCCTCATGCCTTGCGGCGCTACCACCTCAAGGTAGTGCGTCTGCCATTTCGCCACGTCCGCATTTAGGCCTTTCGGCCTCAGTATAAATTCTTGCAGAGATTATTTTTTTGGGATATTCTCAGCTGGAGCCTGTTCCGGTGTTGTCTCCTTAGCAGGTTCATCTGCTATAACTGCTGCAAAATCTTTTCTTTTCAGTTTTGCCTTTTTACCTTTGGCTGTTCTCAAGTAGTAAAGTTTTGCTCTTCTTACTTTTCCATGCCTTAGGATTTCTATTTTGCTTAAAGAAGGGGAGTGTATCGGGAAAATTCTCTCAACTCCGATTCCGTCGGCGATTTTTCTCACAGTTATTGTAGCAGGAATTCCTACTCCGTGTTTTTTGCCGATAATTATTCCTTCAAAAATTTGTATTCTCTCTTTTCCGCCCTCTTTTATTATTTGGTGTACTTTAATGGTGTCACCAGGTCTTAAGTCCGGCAGATCTTTCTGTTGGTCTTTATTAAACTTTTCTAATAATGTTGCCATGTTATTCTTTTGCTAAACTGTTAATAATTTTTTGTAAATCCTCCGGCAACTCCGATTTAAACTGTTCGGTTTTACCATTGGGTAATTGGATTTTAAGATATTGCGAATGCAGGAATTGCCTTGTCAGCCCATCGGGGATTTTAGAATTTTTAAAGCCGTATAACTTATCTCCTGCGATCGGATGTTTCAAATAAGAAAAATGACACCGTATTTGGTGGCGTCGTCCCGTCTTAATCTCAACTTCTAAAAGCGTGTAATCTCTAAACCTCTCTAAAACTTTATACTCTGTTATTGCTTCTCTAGCCGATTTAGGAGCGTTAATGGGGGAATATACTCTTTGTTTCCTTGGGTCTCCTTTAGCTCTGGCTATAAGAGTTTCAATCTTCCCAAAGTTCCTTTCCATAGCTCCTTCGACTAAACAAGCGTATTTCTTTTCTACCTCTCTATTTTTAAACTGTTTTTGCAAAAAAATCAAGGCTTCGGGGGTTTTTGCCACCAGTAAAATGCCGGAAGTGTCTTTATCCAGTCTATGGGCGATCCCATATCTTGGAGCCTCTCCGGCCTTTTTCAGGTCAGGATATTTTTCAATTAACTCATCAATCAGCGTATTTTCTTTTTTTTGCCCGTCTGAAGCCTGTTGACGAAGGAGGGTTTGTCCCTCGGGAAAGACCACAATTCCTGCCGGCTTGTCTACAACCAATATATCTGTGTCTTCGTAAATTATTTTAATATCCATGGTGGGCGCTATAGGACTCGAACCTATGACCCTCTACACGTCAAGTAGATGCTCTACCAACTGAGCTAAGCGCCCATGTGATTAAATTATACTGTCCCTTTCTTTCTTTTTTTGTGGACGCGCCAGGACTCGCCCAGTCATCCGACTGGGCGTCAGGTCGCATGACCTGACGAGCCACGGCATTTCCAATATAAATTTTAAAACACCTATGGCATTTTAAAATATTATATGTGGACGCGCCAGGACTCGAACCTGGGACCAGTCGTGTATAAGACGACCGCTCTACCAACTGAGCTACGCGTCCATAACAGATAAAATCTGTTATGTTATTTTTTGTTGTTTCCTTTTATCAATCTTTCAAATTCTTCTCTTTCTATTGTTTCTTTTTCAACTAAATCTTTTCCTACTTTATCCAGCAAGGCTTTGTGTTTTATCAGAATTATTTCAGCCTGTTTTTGCGCTCCCTTTATAATAACATCAATTTCTTCATCTATTCTCTCAGCAATCTTTTCGGAATAATTTCTTTGTTCTGAAATTTCTTTTCCCAAAAATACCATTTCTTCTTTCTCTCCAAAGCAGATTGGCCCTAAGGTAGACATTCCATACTCTTTAACCAGTCTTCTCGCCATATCTGAGGCCCTGCTTAAGTCATTGGATGATCCGGTAGACATTTCGCCGAACTTTATTTTTTCGGCGCAGTATCCGCCAAGCAAAGTGGCAATCTCCGACATAAAGCTGGTTTTTGTTTTCATCTTTCTTTCTTCTGACGGAACTTGCAAGGTATATCCTGCGGCCATTCCTCTGGCAATAATTGATATTTTCCTTACAGGCTCAGTTTCGGGCATAAAGGTGGAAACCAGCGCGTGTCCTGCTTCGTGATAAGCTGCAATTTCCTTTTCTTTTTTAGATAAGATGTGGGATTTTCTTTCAGGACCAAGCAAAACTTTTTCAATTGCATCTAAAAATTCTTTTTGGTCAATTTGTGTTTTGTCTTTTCTGGCTGCGAGCAAGGCGGCTTCGTTGGCAACGTTGGCTAAATCGGCTCCTGAAAAACCGGGTGTTCTTTCGGCAACTTCTTTAAAGTTTATGTCCTTGGCCAGCGGTTTTCCTTTTGCGTGTATCTTTAATATTTCTTCTCTGTCGTGGACATCTGGCGGATCCAAAACAATCTTTCGGTCGAATCTTCCCGGTCTTAATAGGGCAGGGTCCAAAATATCAGGCCTGTTTGTTGCCGCTAAAATTATTACTCCGGTTTCTTTTTCAAAGCCGTCCATCTCAACCAAAATTTGGTTTAAGGTTTGTTCTCTTTCGTCGTGTCCTCCTCCGATGCCTGCTCCTCTGTGTCGTCCTATCGCATCCATTTCATCAATAAAAATTATTGACGGCGCCACTTTTTTTGCTGTTGCAAACAAATCTCTGACGCGGGCGGATCCGACTCCGACAAACATTTCTACAAATTCTGATCCGGAAACCGAAAGGAAGGGGACATTGGCTTCTCCTGCGACCGCTCTGGCCAGTAATGTTTTTCCGACTCCTGCAGCTCCGACAAGCAAAACTCCTCTTGGGATTTTAGCTCCCATCGCCAAATATTTTTTCGGAAATTTTAAGAAGTCAACAATTTCAACCAGCTCTTCTTTTGCTTCTTTTAAGCCTGCTGCATCTTTAAAGGTAACTTTTTCTTTGCTTTGTCCGTCGGCTCCAAAAAGGCGGGCTTTGGCTTTTGTAAAATCAAAAGCTTGCGTGGCTCCTGTTTTTGCCTGTTTTATCATTGTCCAAAAGAAGAATCCAAACACAAGTAACGGTAAAATTCCAAATACTAAAAGGGGAGTGAGCCATGACCACAAGTCCTGTTTTGCAGGCTGGTTAGAGATGTTAACTTTTTGCAAGCTGTCTTTGCTAACCCCCAGATTTATTAACAAATCAGTTAATCCTGTGCCCGACTCTTTCATTGAAGTTACTTCTTTATTGTCGGTATATGTAATATCTAAAGAGTCTCCGGAAACTGTAATTTTTTTTATTTTGTTGCTGTTAATGTCCGAAACTAATTGAGTTGTAGTTATTTCGCTGGGCGCTTGTGCGGGCATATAAAGCAAACTAAAAATTCCTCCTACAACAAGAAGAATCAAAATAACAAAAATAAAGTTTTTGATTAGCGGATTCATTGTTTTGTTTATTGGCTTGCTCATTTTTTTATAGATTTAATTTACCATAATTTATAAATAAATTCAACAGCAGAATTTTAAGTCCCGATGCCAGTCTTGCCGTGCATCGAGGATCCGCGACTCACAACCCAGTTCGGAGTCGGGACAAAAAAAGAGCCCCTCAGAGAAGAACGACCGTTCGTCCTCCTCCGAGGGGTATTACTGCTGCGCCAACGCGCTTATTCGGCCTGCCGGCGCTTTTTCCACGCCTGGAAGGCGAAGAAGAGTCCGCCATCGGGCCAGGCATCCTTGCCGGCATCATAGCCGATCAGGCTGTCCATCTTGCGCATGCCGACGGTCTTGATGATTTGAACCCTCGGGCACATGACGGTTTCCTTTTTCTTTCCGGTTCCCTTTTCGAACGGGATTTGCTTGATCAGGAGCAGGGCCCCATGGCGTTCGCTGAGTTGGAGGAAAATCTTCCCCTCCACGCCATTTTCCGCGTCGCTGGGCCAGTACTCCGCGGTCGCTTCGTGCTCCAGGTCTTGCAGGGTGCCGATCTGTTCTTGCACGCGATCCTTCGCGCGCTTTTCGGCCTCCTTGACGAAGGCCCATCCCGATTCCATCATCGGGATGACTTTGCCGTGGCTCATGGCAGGGAGATAGACCGTGTTCGCACGGTCGCTGCCGATCATGACGGCCTTGTCGGAGTAGTGCACCTGGTTGGTGCGTTTGTCCACGAGGCCTGCGTCGAAGAGACGCTTCATGAAGGCGTTCAGGTCCGCATAGGACCCGACTTCTTTCGCCGGCCGTACGACCTCGTTGACCAACTGCCACAGGGCGGTGGTCACGTCCGCTTGACTCGCCTCGAAGGCGGCCAAGGTGGCCAGGATCTTTTTGGCCAAATTGTCGCCGGTGCTGGTCCACTTCTGCAGCTGTTCCTTCAGCTGATGGAAGCTTTTTTCGTACCAGTCGTTTTCGACGTTGCCGGCGAGCTGGTCGAACCCGAGCTTCTGCACTGCGAGCGCATCGGCCGCGCTGATGACATCGACGAACGTCTTGACGGCGCCATCGTTGCTAAGGATGGTGTTGGCCATGCTAATGGCCTCGACCACCTTGTGTCCCGCGAAAGCCGCGCCGGCCGCCAGGATGCTATCCAGGAGGTTGGGCTCGGACTTTTCGATCTGCACGGCGGGGGAGGCCGGAGGCGCCTTCTTCTTCGCGTCGGGCTTTTTCGCCGCCGGCTTCTTCACTGTTGCGGTCGCGGTCGTGGGCTTCTTCATGTTCGTCTCCTTCGTGTTTTTCGACGGTTTGTCCGTCTTGGTTTCTTCCACCAACTTTGCACCTAGTGCTTCCGCCAATCCGGCGGCTTCCATTACCAACTGCGTCTTTTTCATCGTCGTTCTCCGTTTTGTCTACCGCGCGCTCATCCAAGCCACAGGCTAGGACGCTTTTTCATACTGTTACCATTCCATATTCACACTGCGAGCACTTGCTACTTCCGGTCGTTTGCACTTCCTTTCTTTTGCGTTGACATCCTGAGTTACGAAATGGCCTTCAGCACTTATTTTTTGGAAGACATTTCGTAACTCAGGATATTTTTGTTTTCAAGGAACTTTTACTATGTTGCCCATATTATATAACTATCAAGAGTCTTTGTCAACCCCCGTGCGCACTTTTTACCTTCTTGTCCACTTGACAAAGGTTTTCTATTCTGATATAATTTAATCATTATATGACAGTTAATTATAACAAAATAATTATACCAACCCGCCCTCACCCCGATGTAATCGTTGGGATTTTTCTTTTAATAAAATTTGGCGTGGAAAAATATCCGGGCATAAAAGATGCTTCTATAGATATATGGCAGGAATTGCCGGCCGGAGAAACAAATGTCTCGTTGGGGAATAAGGGAGTTTTGCTTTTGGATTTGGGCGGAGGAAAATTTGACCATCATAATACTGGTAAAAATTTGGCGCAATTGGTGGCTGAAGATTTGGGTATTTCAAAAGATCCTTCGGTAGCTAAGATGTTAGCCTATGCGGAAAGAGATGATAAACACGGACTGGGCACAGTTTCCACTGATGCCTTGGACAAAGCCTTTGGCTTATCGGGATTGGTTGCAGCTTTGAACAAAACAATGGAGGGTCCGGAAAAAATTGTTAAAATAGTTCTGCCTTTTTTGGAGGCTCACTTACAGGAAGAAAAGAGGAGAACCCAGGAATTGCCCGAGGAATTTGAGAAAAAAATGAAAGAAGGCAAGGCAATTGTTTTTGAAGTAAAGCAATCAAAAAAGAACTTAAAAGTTGTTGTTTTGGAATCTAATAATTTAAGCATGCCCGGCTGGTTAAAGTCTGCGGGCGGAATTAAGGCAGATGTTGTGTGCCAAAGAAATAACGCCGGTTTTACAAATATAATTACAAAGCCTTTAAAAATGGTGGATTTAAGATGGCCGGCAGCCTATGTAAGAAAAGCTGAAGCCGAGCTTAGAGACAGAAGGTTAAAGTGTTCTACATTTGATTTAATGAAAGACGGAAAAATGCCGGAAATCCCGGAATGGTATTATGACCTTGCAACAAACTCGGTTTTAAACGGGGGAGCCAGCCCAAGGGGGATTTTGCCTACTGCAATCCCTTTAGACACCATGACAGACATACTAAAGGAGGCCTTATCTCAAGATCCTCCAAAGTAGCGTAATCTATTGACAAGAGTCTTTGAGTATTGTATAATAAGCTTACAAAAGAGTTAGGTTTTTCTTGGCACAAATTTGTTCCATTTCCCAAGGGAAAGAGGCAAATCTGTGCCAAGACGGCACCTTGAAAATCAACAAAGCAGCAACCCGACAGAAGGAGTAGAAGATGAAGAAAGAACAGATGATGGTGTTTCCGTCGGCCAACATCGTGGCTTGGGCCAGTTTGGTCGGCGGGGACGACGTCCTGAAGGTTAACGAGCAAGGTTTGCTCGTTGTGCCGGAAGGTGTGGAGCCTACAGGTTTCAACCTTACGGTGGCCGTCAAGGAAGACGACCGCACGTTCATCGTTCAGAAGAACGTGGGGACGACCGGCGGCGATTACAGCAGCCGGGCCCTCAGCGAGCTCAAGGGGTTCGCGAAAGGGTGGAAGGCGACTGTGATGGTCGACCCGATCGAGGTGATCAGAGCCGGCGGGAACGTGTGGACGGGCTGGCATAAGAACCAGGCCTCCAATCGCGTGGATTGCTGGCACCTCGGCAAGGACGGCAAATTGGATCTTTTCCAGATTGCCATCTTGACCCATAACAATGGGAAAACGTGGCATCTCGTCGGCGAGTATCGCTGGCGCGGTCAGCTCTACCAGATGGGTGGGGAGTTGGTCGGTCTTCCGGAGATCAGCAAGTGGGGCTCCCTGGAAGGTGGAACGTCCAAGCGGACGCAGATCTTCGGCCATCCGGATTTCACCTTCTTGCTCAAGGATGTCAAACGTCTCATGACATGGGATGGAGCTGAGTCGGAAGTGAATCCGCCGTTGCCGGAAGTGCCCGAAGGGCAGTTCGCCGTGGTGGATTGGTTTATCCCGCTAGCCGGTCAGACCGGCCAAGGAATAGTCCTGGATCAAAACGGTAAGAGCGCCTGGGTGCACGGCCTGGACATTGAGGGTTTCAACCCGACATCGTTCGAGCCGTTGCTCTGGCACGGTGACATCATCAGCTACACCGGGGTGGTGATGAACTGGGGCAGTAAGAAAAACGGCCCCCCCAAGCTCACGGGCGTCAAGCTCGTGAAACGCGCCTGGTAACGGGCGCATAAACAAACAGGGTCTCCCAGGAGAGATCAAAACAACAGGGTCTGTAGAAAGGCAGACCAGAAGTTCTAGCAATAGAACTTCTTTTTTTACAACAAAAAAGCTAGGCATTACCTAGCTTTTTTGATTGCTTATTTAGCAGCTAACTTTAGGCTCATTCTGTGCTCTTTAGGTTCTATTAATAGAACTGTAAAGTCGTAAGTTTCGCCAAGTTTCAGCTGTTCTTCCATTTTTTCTTTTGATTCAAACTCGGAGATGTGGCAAAGTCCTCTTATTTTAGGCATTATTTCTATAAATGCTCCAAAAGTTGAAAACTTAGTTACCTTGCCTTTTATCAAGTCTCCTTTTTTGTATTTCTTTTCAATTTCTTCCCAAGGATTTTGTTTGAGAGCTTTCAAAGAAAGGAAAACTTGGTTGTTGTTGATGTTGATGATTTGTGCTTTGACAACTTCGCCAACTTTTACAACTTCGGTAGGATTTTCAACCAATTGCCAATCTAACTCGGAAATATGGATTAATCCTTCGATGCCATCTTCTTCAGGTTTGCCTTCTGCTGATACAGGGAACTTTATGAAAGCTCCAAAATCAGCGATACCGGTAATTTCTCCTTCAATGACATCTCCTTTTTTGTAGTTTTTCAAAACTTCTTTTGTCTTCTCCTCCGACTTTGCTTTTTCAGACAAAATTAATTTGTTCTCTTCGGCCAATAAATCAAGAATTTTTACTTCTAAAGTTTTGCCGATGAATTTCTGTAATTCTTTTAAGATCTTTTGCTTGTCTGCATCAGCTACCCGAGGATAGTGCTCCGGGGCCAATTGTGAAACAGGCAAGAAGGCTTGTATGCCGTCTAAGGTTGTTAACAACCCGCCCTTGTTCACGCCGGTTACTCTTACGGTCACTATTGTGCCGCTGTCTCTTAAATCTCTTAATCTCTGCCAGCTGATTTCTTTTGTGGCATCTCTTAAGGAAAGCTCTCTATAACCTTCGTCATTTTCTAATTCAACTATTTTGGCAAAAACTTTATCGCCTATTTCAAGATTTTTTACTACATCTTTGACGGCGTAAAATTCTCTTCCATATATAATGCCTGTTCCCAAAATTCCCAAATCGATGAAAAGGGAGGATCGGTCTCTGGCAACAACTTTTCCTTCAACGGTTGCACCGATCGAAAGGGGAGCGGTTGTGTCCACTACTTTTTTGACTGTATCTTTTGATATCATGTTGATAAATGGTTTTAAAACCACTAAAAAATACCTGTTTATTTTTCTTCCTCCTTATATAAGAAGGTTCTGCTGCAGGCCAGCAGTGTTAATGATTAATATATTTAATATACAGCATATTCTAGATTTTGCAACACTGGGGTGCGAAACACAATTAAAACCAGTTTTAGAAGCCAAAAAATTAGATGAGTTCAAGTTGCGACGAGGAGGTTGTATCCTCTGGATACGCCGACGAAGGCGCAACGCAGAAATCAGCAATTTTTTGGCTTCCCGAAGGGCGTAGCGAATTAGGGCAATCTTCTTCGTTGCTCGTCGAGAACAATGCGCAGAGGCATTAGGCTCGCTCCTCACGCCTTGAATCTTGCCCTAATTCGCTACGCTAAACTGGTTTTAATTGTGTTTCGCACCCCTTGAAGCACAAAGTGGCTTGTGGTAAAATAACAAAATATAATATTTTAAGAAATGAATTTATGGCTAAGATAACGTGGGCAGGACAATCTTGTTTTCAAATTTCAGTTTCTAACTCAAGAGATCACGCAGCAGATATTGTGATTGATCCATATGATGATGCAATGGGCTTAAAGCTTCCAAACCTTTCGGCCGATATTTTATTGGTTACACACAATCACCACGATCACAATAATATAAAAGATGTAAAAGGCACGCCGTTTGTTATAGACGGACCCGGAGAGTACGAGGTTAAGGAAGTTTTTATACAGGGGATACCTTCTTTCCATGATGACAAAGAGGGAAAGGAGAGAGGCCGAAACACAATTTATGTATTTGAGGCGGAAGAGATGAGATTTTGCCATTTAGGAGACTTGGGACAGAAACAACTGACGGATGAACAATTGGAAAAAATAGACAGGGTTGATGTGCTGATGATCCCTGTGGGCGGAAAGTATACAATTTCTTCGGCTGAGGCGCAAAAAGTCATTTCCCAGATTGAGCCTAAGGTTGTAATCCCGATGCATTATGCTTTACCGAAATTAAAAGATGAGCTTGATGATGTAGCCAAATTCTTAAAGACTATGGGAAAGAATTCGATAGTGCCACAGGATAAATTTACAGTTAAGGTAACCACTTTGCCGAAAGACGGAATGGAAATAGTAGTTTTGCAACCATAATGATGGATTTAGCGGGAAAAATTAGAGGGTTTTTAACGAAGCTGCAAAATTATTCTGAAAGGAAGAAAAAGATTATTTTGTGGGGCATCGTCGTAATTTTAGCGGTTACTATGGGATATTTTTGGGTCAAGGAGGCAATAAGCAATGTTTCTAAAATTGGAGAATCCATAAAATCAATAAATTTACCGAAAGCTAATATTAATATGCCGGCGTTGGATCTTTTGCAGACGACGACTCCAACAAACAAATAGAAAATATTTAATTTAGAAGTTTATGGCAGAAGAAAAAGAAGAACCAGAAGATAAAAAATCAAGATCTAAAGCTCAAGAAGACGGAAAAGATTCCGATAGCGTTAGGGGAAACGTAACTCAGAGGGAAATAGTCACAGAGCTTAAAGAATCATACATTGATTATGCAATGTCGGTTATTGTGGCTCGTGCGCTTCCTGATGTTAGAGACGGATTGAAACCGGTCCACCGCAGGATTTTGTATGCAATGATGGACTCGGGATTAAGGTCAAATACAAAACACAGAAAATCTATGGCGGTTGTTGGAGAAGTTTTGAAAAGCTATCACCCTCATGGAGACACGGCGGTTTATGAGAGCTTGGTCCGCATGGCGCAAGATTTTAACATGCGCTACACCTTGGTTGACGGACAAGGAAACTTCGGCAGTATTGACGGAGACGGCGCGGCCGCAGCCCGTTATACAGAATGCAGATTGGCAAAAGTTGGAGATGAAATGTTGAATGATATTGATAAGGGGACGGTTAACTTTATTGATAACTATGACGGCACGACAAAAGAACCGACAGTTTTGCCTTCGCCTTTCCCACAATTGCTTTTAAACGGATCTTTGGGTATTGCCGTCGGAATGGCTACAAATATTCCTCCTCATAATTTAACAGAGGTGATGGATGCCTTGGTCCATATGTTGGATCATCCGAAGGCGGAAACAGAAGATTTATTCGAATTTATCCAGGGCCCCGACTTTCCTACAGGTGGTATAATCTATGACCAAAAAGAAGTTATTTCCGCTTACTCTCAGGGTAAGGGCTCTATTTTGATGCGCGGAAAAGCCGATGTTGTTGAGAAAAAAGACGGAGCCGAGCAGATTATAATAACAGAAATTCCTTATCAGGTTTTAAAGTCCAGCTTAGTTGAACAAATGGCGGAATTAGTTTCCGAAAAGAAAGTTGAAGGAATAAAAGATATCAGAGATTTGTCCGACAGGGAAGGAATGAGAATTGTTATTGATGTAAAAAGAGGTTTTCAGCCACAAAGAATTTTAAACAGGTTATATAAGTTTACAAACCTTCAAAAAACTTTCCACTTAAACCTGTTGGCATTAGTTGATGGAATCCAGCCGGAAATATTGTCTTTGTCTGATGTTTTAAAATATTTTATTAAACACAGAGAAGAAGTTATAACCCGCAGAACACAGTTTGAATTGGAAAAAGCCAAAGACAGAGCTCATATATTAGAGGGCTTGATGATTGCTTTAAAGAACATAGACGACGTAATCGCCACAATTAAAAAATCTGCTGACAGGGAAGAAGCCAGAACCAACTTAATTAAGAAATTTAAATTAAGCGAAAGACAGGCAATTGCTATCTTGGAAATGAGATTGCAGACCTTGGCCGGATTAGAAAGGAAAAAAATCGAGGACGAATTGAAGGCTATCTTGGAAATGATAAAAGATTTGCTGGCAATTTTAAAGAGTCCCGAAAGGTTAAAGGCTATTATTAAAAAAGAGTTTCTTGAATTAAAGGAAAGGTTTGGGGACAAGAGAAGAACAAAGGTTGTAAAAGGAAAATTGGGAGAAATTACCGAGGTTGATTTGGTCCCGCTGGAAGAAACTATTGTCACTTTAACAACCGGCGGATATATAAAGAGAATAAATCCGGCAACATATAAAATTCAGAAGCGCGGCGGCAAAGGAATAATGGGAATGAAAACAATGCAGGATGACATTGTTGAGCACTTTTTGACCGCTTCAACGCACGACAACCTGATGTTCTTTACAGATACGGGAAAAGTTTTTCAAACTCAGGTTTATGAAATTCCCGAAGGCACAAGAGTGGCCAGAGGAAGAGGTCTTTTGAATTTCCTTGAATTATCTCAGGAGGAAAAGGTTTTGTCTTTGGTCCCGATGGAAAAAGCGGTTCCCGGAGCAAAGGAAGGGGATAAGCCAAAAGATAAATATTTGGTAATGATAACCAAAAACGGCAGAATCAAAAAGACGGCCTTAGAAGAATTTGAAAACGTCAGAAAATCCGGAATTATAGCCATAAAACTGGAAAAGGGCGATATGCTAAGGAAGGTTGTTAAAACAACGGGTGAAGATGATATAGTTTTGGCTACTAAAAATGGAATTGCAATAAGATTTAAAGAAAAAGACATAAGGCCTATGGGAAGGTCTGCCGCGGGAGTTAAAGGAATACGTTTGAAAGGCGGAGACGAGATTATAGGCATGGATGTTATAAAAAATAATCCTCCGATAGATGAGGCAGCAAAAAAACCGATAAAACAATATTTCCTGATTGTTATGGAAAACGGATATGGTAAGAGAACTGACATTGGCCAATATAAGGTTCAGGGCAGGGGAGGATCCGGAATAAAGACAGCAAAGATTACAAGCAAGACCGGTCCGGTTATTATGTCTTCTATTATAGAAGATGCAATTGAAGAGGAAGATTTGATTGTTATTTCCAGGAAGGGCCAGGTTATCAGAACCAGCGTAAAATCAATATCCTTGCTCGGCCGTGCGACACAAGGAGTCAGAATAATGAGATTGGAGGAAGGCGACAAGGTTGCATCTGGAGCTTGCCTCAAGGATTGAGCTTCATAGAAGCGAAACCCAGCACTTATTTTATAATTCTATGTATTACGTTTATTGTATACAAGATTTGATAAAAAAAGATTTTTACTACGGCTATACGGGCGATTTAGTAAGAAGAATGAAAGAGCATAGAACAGAAAATAAGAATTGGAGTTTAATATATTACGAAGCGTACCAATCTGAAAGTGACGCCAGGAGAAGAGAGCAAAAGTTAAAAGACTATGGGCAATCGAGGACACATTTAAGAAAAAGAATTATAGATTCGATTATAAAATAAGTGCTGGGTCCTCGGGTATTGTTATGCCCTCGGAGTTATCCACACCTTTAAGTTTGTTTTTCTGGTATAATGTACTCAACATTAGAATTATAGAAATTGCTTGAGTAATTTGTATAATATGAATAAAAAAATAGTTTATTCGATTGTGTCCCTTGGATTATTCGGCGCAAGTAGCCTTGTTTTTGGACAGGGGATTACAAATCCTTTAGGTTCTACCGGCGATTTTTCCAGCCTTTTGATGAAGATGGCAGGCACCGTTGGAGACCTCGTCGCCGGGGTGGGAACAATAATGCTTATAGTGGCCGGTATATTTTATGTAACTTCAGCTGGGAGCACAGAAAGGATGGGAGTGGCAAAAAAAACATTGACATGGGCTATAATCGGTATGGTTGTAGGGTTGTCAGCTGCAGCAATAGTCTCTTGGATACAATCAGCTACGGATTCTCCTGGGGAGGGCGATGGGCAAGATTTTATATACCAGGCTTCTCTTGTAGCTTTAGATTTACCAAAAATTTCTTTAAAATTTTAATAAAGGTCGGCAAATTAGTAATAGCAGAAATATAAAATAAATAATTTAAGAAACAATGACAAAAATTAAATTAGCATTAGCTTCATCTGTCGCTTTGCTTTTGCCGGTATTGGCATTTGCACAACCGTCAGTAACAAACATTGGCAGCTTAACCCAGTTGGTAACTTACATCGAGCATGCTCTTTGGATAGTTTTTGGAGCAATAGCTGTAATATGTTTCGTAGTAGCCGGTATTTTGTTCTTGACAGCAGGAGGACAGCCTGAAAAAGTCCAATCTGCAAGGTCAGCCTTTATTTGGGGAATAGCCGGAGTTGTAGTTGGAATCTTGGCCTATTCGATAATCGCCATAGTCACTACAGTAATGACGGGGGGGTCGTAATCCATAAGCAATTATTTTACATACATTTGGGTTTTACCCCGCCCCAAAAAAGCGGGGTAAAACCCAAAAACGAGTTTATGAAAAATAGGAAAACATTGTTTTCAATTTTATTGAGTGCTGTGATTCTTCCAAGTTTAGCTTTTGCACAGCTATATCGTCCTGCTTCGCCGTATAGTCTGGCTGGTATACTGAAAAGTGCCGAGAGCGCCGTTTGGATTATATTTACGGGCATAGTTGTAATCTGTTTCGTGGTAGCCGGCATTTTATTATTAACGGCACAAGGACAGCCGGAAAAGCTTCAGGCAGCGAAATCAGCTGTTATTTGGGGGCTGGCTGGAATAGTCGTAGGAATTTTAGCCTACTCGATACTTGCTATAGTAATGGGTTTAATGGCGGGTGGCTCATAGCCTTTAAATAAAATAATCCTGCCAGAGGTCTTTGGCAAGAAAATACGTTAAATTTTTTTACCAGAGATTAAGTAGGATTAATTAACGTAGCTAAAATTATTTTTATGAATAAAAAAATATTATTTTTAATCTTATTGGGGATAGTTTCGCCAATTTTAACACAAGCAGCAACTCTTGCGAGTATGGCTTCAGCTGCTATGAGTGCGGTAGTAGCTGCTGTAGGTTATATAGTGGTTATAATGTGGATTGTGACTGCTGTTTTATTTCTTCTTGCTCAGGGCGATCCGTCAAAACTTAGCGCAGCAAAGCTGGCCCTAATTTCGTCTGTCGCGGGTACGATTGTAGTTATAATCGCCAATGTAGCCACTTCTTTTGTCGGGGGGATTTTTGGAATTTAACATTAAAATCTAATTTAAAAAATATAAAAATAGTAAGCGAAATTTTTACAAGTAAAATATAAGCTTATTAGAATAAGGTGAATAAAAAAACATTAGGCTTCATTTTTCTATCGTTGGGGGTATTATTGTTGGTCGTGGTGGCTTTTCCGATTATCGCGCACGCGCAAACTTCCATAAAAGAAATGGTTGATAATTTGGCGGGCAACCTTAAAGGACTAGGTGAAAGTTTGGCAATCATCGGTTTTGTGGTAGCCGGTATTATGTATATAGCTTCTACTGCCAACCCTTCGATGATGTCTACAGCGAAAACAGCCTTAGTCGCTGCTGTTATTGGTGTAGTTATTCTTATCCTAGCAACTTCCGCGAAAGGTTTTGTAGAGGGTCTCTTTTTCTAGCTATATATCTAGAGTGGGTTATTGTAGATATTTATTATTTAATAATTAAAAAGCGCTCCGTGATTGTTGTAGGACAATTGAGCGCTTGAGGTGCTTCTGCACCTTTGTGATGTGGGAAGACTTTATGTCTTCGTTGTTTCTTCCTGCCCTCAGCGGGCTTAGTGATGAGCCAGAGCCCGGTTAATTTGGGCAACGTCGTCACTGGCAGCCTGGAGGTCGGACAATCCTTGGGACAATTTTTCTTGCAATTCTGCGACCTTGTCTTGCGTCTGCAAGATCTTTTTGCGTCCCCAGGACCTCATGCTCAGACTGCGTTCACCGTCGGTGTCTTTTTTGATCCCGACCAATGAGTGCTCTGAGCTTCTGATTTTGTTGCGCAGGTCATTGACCACGTCATTGAGCTGGAACTCCTTTTCCTTCGCCCGTTCCAGATCGAATTGCGTGTAGGTCCGGGACATAGCCGAACCATTGCGGGCCCGGGTACCATTTTCCATGCTCTCATTGAGCTCATGGATAATGGCCGGTCGGCCAGTCCGCATTTCAAGGATCATGTCATTGTTACCGCCGACTTGACCCAAGACCTGTTGGACTGCCGGATTGACTTGCTGGGCAGGTGTCTGCACCATTTGGACTTTCTGGCGGGGGGCTGATTGAGCCGTTTGCACCACCGGCGCCTTGCTGGCCATCGTAATGGCCTTGTTCGCAGTGTCGGCCGCCTGCTTGGCCGCTACCGAGGTTTCGGCGACGAGCTTCTGCAGGTCCGTGTTCTGCTTGGCCAGCGATTCGCACTGCTTCTGCAGAGCGATCACTTCAGGCGAAACGACCTTGGCGGGTTTGCTACCGCCGAAGAGGTCGTAAGCCGCCCAGATGAGCAGCAACGCCACGATCACGCACACCAAGCTACCACCGATTTTGAGTGCCTTTTTCCAGTTCATCTTCGTTCCTTTTTCCTATAAGCCCACAGAAAATACAGTTGCCCAACGCATCCGCGTTAGGACGAAACAACCTAATTTTCAATGAGCTTATTACAAGTATATTATAGCATAGAACCTATGCCATGTCAAGTCTTTTGACTTTATATCCCTCTATACCCTATAATGGACATACGCGGTTGCAAAATCGCGTATGATAATGCCGGCGTGGCGGAATTGGAATACGCGCATGCCTTAGGAGCATGTTTCGCAAGAATTGTGGGTTCGAGTCCCACCGCCGGCACCAATTAAAATGCCCACAAAATGTGGGTTTTTTAATTTGTGCGGTGGGACTCGAACCCAAAAAGGGGGTCGGGGAAAAAGGATTTTTCCCCGTGTAGGAAAATATTAAAAACCGAGAGGTTTTTAAGGAGCCCGAAGGGCGACGGGTTCTAGCCCCGCGAAGCGGGGCGGAGTCCCACCGTCGGCACAACAAAAAACCGCCTTAATAAGGACGGTTTTTATATGTTTATTAAGAAGCTTTTATGCCGATTTTTCCTGTTCCCGGTTCGTTCTTTGGGATTTTTACCGTTAAAATACCTTTATCAATTTGAGCATCAGCTTTGTCTATGTCGATATTTTCGGGCAAAACAACCTTTCTGGAAAATGGGCCCCAATAGCATTCCTGGTAAAAGTATTTTTTATCCGGGTGATCATGCGGGTCGCACCTGTCTCCCTTTATAACCATCATGTCTTTTTCCAGGGAGATATCCAGGTCTTTTATTTGAACCCCGGCGATTGCGGCTAAAACTACAAAATTGTCATTTGTTTCGTAAACATCCACTACTAGCTCTCCTTCTTGCTCAAATATTTTATTGGCCGGAGCTTCTTCTATTTTTTCAGGCTCCTCGGCGGAAACTGTTAATTTTGTTTTTTTTGTAGCCATAATTTGTGAGCGTATGCTAAGCGCTTTACAATTTAATATTTAAATTTTACAGATGCTTTTCATTTTTTTAAGTTTTTCAAACCCGGAGAATACAAGAAAGGCGAGTGTTATTATAATGATTACGGGAATGGCAAACTTTATATAGCCGTCTAATGTCATTATAGAGAAATCATAGAGTCCATGCAAGGCCACGGCCAGAAATATTCCCAAGGCCGAGAAAAAGTATCTTTTTTTAGTTTCGTAGAAAGAAATTGCCAGGTTATAACCTATAACTGCCGAGCATAATGTGTGCAGGAAGGTGGCGCCGATAAATCTTACAAGATCTATAATTAAAGTTCTGCCCAATAAATCGTTGAGAGACATCTGGCCCACAGGGGCGAAGAGGTAGAGAACATTTTCTATGGCGGCAAAACCCAAAGCGGCCACTACCATGTATAGCATTATGTCCAAGGGTTCGTCCAAGTTTGGATTGTTTACTACTTTTACTTTAACAACCAAGTACTTAAAGAATTCTTCCGAGAGAGCTATTATCAAAAACCAATAGATTATGCTGTATAATATCCCACCTGTTGTTGACCCGGAGTTTACCTGAGCTAATAAATATGAAAGGCCGATTTGTACGAAGAACACGGGCACAGTTATCAGCGCTCCCCAGAGAAATACTTTTAAAATCATTCTTTTGGGCTCGGGATGTAAATCTTTTGTCAGATAATAGAAAAGCCAGGTTAAGCTGGGCAATATGCCGAAAATTATATATATTATTATTTTATAGTCCATCGTTTCTATTTTTTGAATTCTATTCTTCTAATTTAATATTTAGCTCGGCCATTCTTCTATCATTATGCAACTTTTTTTACCGGAAGTAGGCAGCTGCTGGTAGATTTCTTCAGTTATAAAAGGCATGAACGGGTGCAAGAGTTTGAGCGATTCTGAGAGTAGCGTAAGCAGCAGGTGCTGGCTGGCATTTTTTTTCTTTTTATCTTCTCCATGCAGGAACGGCTTTTGCTCTTCGATAATTTTGTCGCAAAAAGTGTGCCAGAAATAGTGATATATCTTTTCGGAGGCGCCATAAAACTTAAAGCTTTCCATCTCTTTCGTTATTTCCTTCACCTGTTTTTGAAATTCCTTAAGAGTTTTTTTATCTTTTGCGCTTAATTGGATTTTATTTTTTGGATTATAGTCTTCCAAATTCATTAAAACAAAGCGCGAAGCATTCCATATTTTTGTGGCAAAATTTCTGTAACCTTTTATTTTGTCCTCAGAAATAACAGGATCGCTTCCCGGAGTGTTGCCGACTATTAAGGCCATTCTCAGCGCGTCTGTTCCGTATAAATCCATAACTCCTAAAGGATCAATCACGTTTCCTTTTGATTTGGACATTTTTTGTTTCTCTTTGTCCCTAACCAAGCCATGTAGGTAAACGGTTTTGAACGGAACTTTTCCTGTCACATATGTTCCAAGCATAACCATTCTGGCCACCCAGAAAAACAAAATATCCCAGCCCGTTTCCATAACATCTGTAGGGTAAAATTTTTCGAAGTCTCCTTTCGGTCCTGCCTTTAGGGTTGCAAACGGCCATTGTCCTGATGAAAACCACGTATCAAAAACTTGTCCGGTTTCGTCTCCGGGTATAGGGATGCCCCAGGTAATTTGTCTGGAAATGTTCCAATCTCTCAGGTTCTTCATCCAATGCAAAAATACTTTTTCCATTCGTGCGGGAATAAAAACTATTTTCTTGCTCTTAACGGCTTTTACGGCCGAATCTCTCAGCGACAATCCTCCCGAGCTTGGTTTCTCGGTCATTTTTATAAACCATTGATTGTCTAAAAGCATAGGCTCTATTATACTTCCACACTTGTAGCAAAGGGCGACATTGTGTTTATAGTCGTGCTGGGTTTTGGCGGGATCTAAAAGGCCTTTTTGCGCCATTTCTTCGGCAATTTTTTCTCTGGCTTCTTTGGCCTTCATTCCATTGTATATTCCGGCGAGCTCGTTTAATTTTCCGTATTTATTGATAACTTGTATGGGGCCGGGAATTTCATTCATGTGCCTTTGCCAGATATCAAAATCAACCTGGTCGTGCGCCGGAGTAACTTTAACAACCCCGGTTCCAAAAGTTGGGTCAACGGCCTCGTCGGCAACAACCTTAATCTTTGTTTTGCCGGAAATTGTATCAATCTCTATCTCTTTGCCGATATAGTCTTTGTATCTTTTATCTTTTGGGTTAACTGCCACGCCCGTATCTCCAAATTTTGTTTCAAGTCTTACGGTGGCTAATTCCAGCGGGCCATATTTAATAAAATATAGGGGATCGGTTCTTTCTTCGTATTTTATTTCAACATCGGAAAGAGAAGTCTGATGTTTGGTGCACCAGTTTACAATTCTTTTTCCTTTGTAAACTAAGCCGTCTTTTTTCAGCTTTTCAAAAGTTTCGTAAACAACTTTTATAATATTTTCGTCTAAGGTAAATTTTTCTCTCGACCAATCGCACGAAGCTCCCAGTTTTTTTATCTGGTGCTCCATCACTTTCTTGTTGGTTAGTGTAAAATCGAAAATTTCTTTATAAAGATCGGCCGGTGGTATTTGAAATCTGTTTCTTCCCTCTTTTTCCAGTTTTTTATCGTAAACAACCTGTGTCTCAAAACCGGCATGGTCTGCTCCCGGAAGCCATAAAGCTTTTTTGCCCTTCATCCTTTGGTATCTGATTATTATGTCTTCTAGAGTTACGAAAAGCGCATGTCCGATGTGCAGGGATCCGTTGGCATTTGGAGGGGGCATTATTACGGTAAAAGGTTTTTTGTGGCGAGAGGGGAGATTGTCGGGATTAAAAAAACCGCTTTTTTCCCAAAGCTGGTAAATTTTATCTTCAACCTCTTTTGCGTTATAGGCCGTTGGTAGTTCCATATGTTTTACTTTATCCATTTTATCAGAATTTTTATCTCTGGTAAACCCTTGACGTAAATACTTATTATTGGTAAAAATAACACGTTAGCAAACCAGCAAATTGAAAACTCGGAGGGATTATTATACCGAAAGGATAATTATGAAAAAGATAACCATTACAAAGGCTGATATTTTTGTGATCTTGACCTTTCTGTCTGCTTTTGGCGGACTTGCAGCTGCAAAGCATGGTCACGAGGTGTTGGGCAAGTGTGGTTTTGTCGGAGTGTTTTTATTCTTACTGATCGGTTGGATTGTGACGGTGTTCCCCAGAAAACCTGTTATGCTCCTTTGTGCAAGATGCTCCCGCGAACAGTTGAAATCAAGCGTGAAATTCAAGCGAGATTACTGCGAATCTAGGTTTTGGCAGTGTCCGACGTGCGGGACAATCAACCAGCTGCCATCGAGGCGGCTTCGTAATTTGCATGGGCCAAGGTCAATGGCATAGCTTAAATCCATGGCGGTCGAATAAATCTCAGAGGAGAACTTCGGACCGCTTCTTTTTTTGTTTTCTGCAGAAAACAACCCTTCCGAAACCTTGGCGAAAGAGGGTTATCCAATTCGTAAATTACCGTCGGCCTGGATTTTTTGCCAGTCTTTGGTGTCTTTTTTATGATAAAAACCGGTTATGGCTGTCATAACGGCGTTATCGGTTGATAAATTTGGCTTTGGTACTAAAAATTTTGTATTTGGAGATTCTTTTTCCAATTTATTTTTAAATTGTTTTCTTAATTCTTGGTTTGCCGAAACGCCTCCGCCTAAAATTAAAGATTTTGCGTCAAAGTCTCTTATGGCCTTTATGGTTTTTTTAACCAAAACATCTATTATGGACTGCTGGACTTCAGCTGCCATTTGTTTTTTATATTCGTCAGTTTTATTCTCAACTTTTCTGTCGGCGTATAAAACGGCTGTTTTTAATCCGGAAAAACTGAAGTCATAGTCTTTGGTGGTTATCATCGGGCGGGGCAGAGCTCTTTTAGTTTCTATGCCCTCGGCCATTTTTGAAAGAATAGGACCTCCGGGATAGCCAAGTCCTAAAATTTTGGCGCATTTATCAAAACATTCACCGGCTGCGTCGTCTCTTGTCTCTCCTAGGATTTTATACTTTTTTATTCCATTAACTAAAATTATCTGCGTATGTCCACCCGAAACAACCAAAGCAATCGCGGGAAATTTAATTCCTGGGTTTTCAAGAAGATTTACCAGGATGTGAGACTCGATATGATTTACCGGAATAACGGGAATATCCCAAAATAAAGAAAGAGCTTTTGCGAAATTAACGCCGGTCCACAGACACGGTTCTAATCCCGGTCCGTTTGTGACCGAAATAAAATCAACGCTTGGCTTTTTGTATTTTTTTAGAAAAGGAATAATTTTTTTGAGCAACTCCGGTTCCCGCTCAAATATTTTTTCCAGTATTTTTACGTCAGGGGATTGAGGCTTGGAACTTATTTTTAATAGTTTAGCTTTTTTTAATGCCCGGACTAAAACAGGGACTAAATTTAGCTGGTGTTCTCTTTTTGCCATCATGGGATAAACTCCTCCGTATTTTTGGTGAACTTCTATTTGCGAGGCAATAATATTTGAGAGTACGCCAAAAGAAGGGTTTTTATTACCCTTAACCTCTAAAATTGCAATTCCGGTGTCGTCGCAAGATGTTTCGATAGCTAAAATTTTCATGCCCCATAATTATACATAAAACCTTGTCTTTTTTCAAGATTCTGGTATAAATACGGTAGCTGTTTTAAAAATTGTTTGAGAAAGGCACGATAAAATTATGGTTGAACAAAATGGACCAGTTCCGGAAGATGTGTATCTTTTTGGCCCCATAGCAGATTGGGTCGCGGTAATCTTTGTGGTTATTATTTTGGGTTTTGCTGTAATCGCGTTCATTATCTATTCCTGTATAGTTGCTATCTATGGTCATATTCGCACGTTCGCTCAAAAAGCGTGTCGACCGTTCCACTTTCTCTCCTTGAGATTCAACATGCCTAATTGAGTTGCCGGCGGGCAATTCACACGGTAAAACTCCACATTCAGGAGTTTTTTTATTCACCCTGAACCCGTCGAAGGGTTGCTTTTTCTCAATTTTTAAGCTAATATTTAATTAATTTATACATGGCCCCATCGTATAGCCTGGTCTAGTACACTGGCTTTTCAAGCCAAGAACATGGGTTCAAATCCCATTGGGGCCACAAAAAATAATTAGAGTCATTTTAGCGAAGCGAATTAGGGCAAGATTCAAGGCGCGAGGAGCGAGCCTAATGCCTCTGCGCATTGTGAGCGACAAGCAACGAAGAAGATTGCCCTA
>Ga0316229_1000229_pt1 | contig 83651 bp, 66 predicted proteins | sample TBH18023metaG_FD_206011 | JGI IMG/M metagenome (GOLD analysis project Ga0316229, IMG submission 206011) | Freshwater microbial communities from Trout Bog Lake, Wisconsin, USA - TBH18023 | ecosystem: Environmental > Aquatic > Freshwater > Lake > Hypolimnion/Profundal zone | place: USA: Wisconsin... | reverse complement strand
AGGGACATGGAGAAGCCAGCCTCGGTTCTATGATGCAGGTGGTGCAGGCTCTTTCGGTTTTATATGATGTTGAGGATGTAAAACTCAGCGATTCTGTCCTCGACCCTGGCAAGTATAAGACCCTGGTATGGGTTGCTCCCAAAGATTCAATCCCTGCCGCACAGTTCGCGAAACTTGACTATTTCCTTTCGAACGGTAAGAACCTGTATATTGCAATGAACCGTGTGGAAGGAAACTTTCAGAACGCATCCGGGAACGTAATAAATACCGGTCTCGAACGCTGGCTGCAGGAAAAAGGCCTGAGGATTAACCCTGATTTCGTCATCGACCAGAGCTGCGGAAGCGTGATGGTAAACCAGCAACAGGGGGGGATGACTTTCCAGACCAATATGCAGTTTCCTTACCTGCCGCTTCTCACCAAATTTCCCGAAAGCCCTGTTACCAAGGGACTAACCTCCGTGATGCTCCAGTTTGCAAGTTCAATGGATTATTCAGGAGTGAACAGGGACGTTACTTTTACACCGATTGCCACCACTTCCGACAAAGCAGGGACGGAAAATGCACCGCTTTCTTTCAATATAGGCAGGAACTGGCAGCAGAAGGATTTTACCCGTTCGAAAATAGTCCTTGCAGGGGTGTTGAGTGGTAAGATCTCGGGTAACGCAAATTCAAAGATACTCGTGGTTTCCGACGGGGATTTCCCTATCAACGGCGAAGGGCAGCAGGCAAGGCAGATCCCGCCCGACAACCTGAATTTTTTCGTGAACGGTGTGGACTGGCTTTCGGATGATACCGGGCTGATCGACCTGAGGGCGAAGGAAGTCAGTTCAAGGCCCCTCGACCAGATGGAGGACGGGAAAAAAACCTTCATCAAGTACCTCAATTTCCTGCTTCCGCTTATTCTTATTGTTGGTTATGGATTCTTCAGATGGCAATACCGCCGGAACCTCAGGATGAAAAGAATGAACGAAAATTATATCTGAAATGAAGAAAATTAAAAACAGTACACTACTCATCATTTTCGGGATCCTTGCATTGCTGGTGGTAATTTTCTACCTGTACGACAGTAAAAAGGGAGAGCGGAGTTTTCGCAGCGAATTATTTACCATCGATTCAGTCAGGGTTAGTAAATTCACAATCTACCCCAAAAGCGGGAAAAAACAGGCTCTTGTGCTCTCCGGTACCGGGAAAAACTGGACAATCACCTCGGGGAATAAAACTTATCCCGCCGATACTGGCATTGTATACAGGATCATCAGTTCTCTGGTATCAGCAAAGCCCGAAAGGGTTGCGGGCACCGACAAGTCTTCCTGGAAAGAATTTGAGGTTACCGATACTGCTTCAGCCAGGATAGTGGTGGAGCAGGGGAATGAGGTCGTGGCCGATTTCAGGGTCGGCAGGTTGTCATACAGCATGGGCAGCCGCGGATATGGCGGCAGGCAGGCCATGAGCGTCAAATCTCATATCCGCGTAGCCGGCGATGACAGGGTTTACGTTGTGGACGGCTTCATTTCAATGCTCTTCGGTGACGAGGCTACAGCTTACAGGAACAGGATTCTTTGCCGGTTTAACAGGAACCAGGTGAACAAACTTACTTTTATCTGTCCGGGTGACTCTTCCTTCATCCTTATTCAAAAGGATAATAAATGGATGCTTGGTGATAAACCTGCCGATTCGGCCGCTGTTGTGAATTACCTTGGCTCTTTGGCGAACCTTTCCAATGGAATGTTTGCCGATGAAAAAGAGATCCCTTTCACTTTCCCGTTTACTCTGAAAATAGAGGGAACGAATTTTACTGCCATTGAACTGCAGGGCTCAGCAAGTGAAGAGACAAAACGGTATTTCGTGAAATCAAACATGAACCCTGCGGTGTTCGGGGGGGTAACGCCTAATCTCTTCAGGCAGGTATTTCCAGGCAAAAGCAAATTTGAACCGGGAAAAACAGTCAGCAAACCCGTGAAGAAGAAAAAAAACTAACAAGCTCAGGCATAATGAACTGGTACAAAAAAGGCAGGGTTGTGAACAGCCCTGCCTTTTTTGCACTATCAAAGGTATTTCATTCATCTGTGATGTTCAGGTCGTAGATACTCCTGAAACCCTGGAAATATGCACTCAGGTTCACATCCAGTTCTTTAAGCAGCCCGTTATGAAGGTCGTAAACCCAGGCATGGATCTTGGGGAAACCTGTCTTATACCAGCTTCGCTGTACATGATCGATCTTGATGATGTTTACGCATTGCTCAATGACATTAAGCTCTACAAGGCGGTCAAACTTCATATGAGGATCCTTTATAAGATCAAGCTCCTTCTGGTTCAGACGGTAAACATCGCGCAGGGTCTGCAACCAGCTGTTGAGCTGCCCCATGTCGGTAGGGTGCAGGGCAGCTTTTACTCCGCCACAACCGTAATGACCGCAAACAATGATGTGCTCTACTTCAAGATGCTCAACAGCATACTGTATCACCGCATTGATGTTGCTGTCGGTTGAGACCACCAGGTTGGCAATATTCCGGTGCACAAACACTTCTCCCTCATCGAGCCCCATGATGACATTAGCCGGGACCCTGCTGTCGGAACATCCTATGTAGAGATAATGAGGCTTCTGTTCCTTTGCAAGCTTCTCGAAAAAATGCTCGTCAGCAGCCAGTTTGCTTTTTACCCAGGCCCTGTTGTTCTCAAATATCTTCTGGTAATCCTCCATGCTCAGTTCAATTTTTCGAGGTTAATTTCCACCGTGATCTCAACAGTCTTGGAAATATTGTTAGTCACGGCTCCGGGGATCTTAATATTGTAATCCGATAAAGTGATGTTGAACTTGGCCTTCCCTGCAATTTTTCCTTCTTTAACCTCGAAACTGCCTTTCGTTTTAACAGTCTGGGTTATGCCATGGATGGTCAGCTTGCCTTCAACCTGGGTTTCACAGCTCCCGTCTTTTGTAACATTCACATCCTTTATATTCAGGACCTTCCCTGTAAAAGTTGCATTCGGGAATTTATCCGATTCAACATAATTTTCGTTGAAATGCTCCTGCATCAGCGCTTTCTCAAACTCGAAGGATTTCATCAGCACCTTGAACACAAAGTCACCGCTGGCCGCATCCAGGGCCGCATTTACCTGGTGGTTATGAGCTTCAATTTTTTCCATCGGGCTGTCGGAATAAAATTTAATGTGGCCTGTTTTGGTTATAAATTTCTGGGCGCCGGCTGTAAAAGAAACGGCAGCCAAACAAAGGAATAAAATGATCAGTTTTTTCATGACTTGATTAAGATTATTTTATAATTGAACATTTTTCAAAAATCACATCGGTATCATTAAACCCGGTGCAATAACCCTTTAATTTCAGATCGGTGCCGGGCTGCAGTTTTCCTGCCTCCTCCCTGTATTTGGCCAGCATAGTGCAACGCACTCCCTGGTCTCCGAACATTCCCTGTTCAAAAACAAAAACGCAGATGGTAAGGGAATCTTTAATCTCGACTTTAGACAGCTTACCTGTTGCTTCAATAACCTTGCCGTTGTATTTCGTTCCTGCATCGTTCTTGTTGGCAGTGAACGCTTTGTAAAGATCAGCCGCAGCGAGGGTATACGCAGCATCCATTTTTTCAAAATCAGGATGGGGCTTGTTGTAAAGAAAATATGCCACCAGGCCCCCGGTAATGAAACCAAGCGCCAGCAGTGATAAAGCTATTTTAATCCAGGTTCTCATTATTTGCCAATTTAATCTCGAAATTAATTCTGTTTCTGATGTCTGAACTCTTTAGGCTTGACCACGGTGAATATCCTGGAAATATTGAAGCCCAGGAATATATCCCCGTTCTGCCATTTTCCCGTAGTCTGGGTAACTATGCTTTCCATGTTCTCCCCGTTAGCGTTGGTAAGGAAGATCTGGAATACATGTCCTCCGGTTTCAATGTCAACACCAAACGAAAAAGCGCTGGTTGCAGGTGTCGATTTGATCTGGCCCGGGAAAAGGTAATAGTACTCGGCATTGATCGCAACACGCTGGCTGATCTTGAAACGAGCCCCGGCTCCCAGTGAGAAAATATTATTATGATCGTCGGGGGTCGGTACTAAATTTACATGCACATAAGTAGGTGCGATCTGCAGCGAAAACCTCTCTCCGAATTTCCTTGCCAGTATCACCTGGGTTGCATACGAGATCCTTGACGAAAAATAATTCTTCCTGGTAGGATCGCTCCATTTTGTCGTATAAATGGCAGTACTCCCGAAAACTGTCAGGGTGAAGGGCATCCTCCTGGCTCCTTTGCTTTGCCTGAGGATCTTGAAGTTCACAAACCCGTCCCAGGTGTTCTGAAGTGTATTCAGACCAACGCCAAGGCCAAACCAGTCGGTTACACCATACTCCAGCCCAAGCCTGACCTGGGCCTGTTTTAAACCGAAAAGGTTGTCATAACCAGTGTTCAGGGCACCGAAATGGTGAGAAAACAAGAAAATAAGGTTGCCTGTAGGAGCAATCTCGCATGACTGTCCCACGACAACCCGAGTGGCCTTGAAGGTTGCTGAAGTGTAATCGATCACCGGTTTGGTGTTCTCGTTGAGCATATTCATCATATCATCCTGTGCACTGACTTTGACGGATAGAATAACCAGGATGCAAATAGCGAAATATATCTTCTTTTTCATGACTGCGGATTTAGTTGTTGGGTGCTCCCTGGTTTATCCAGTTCTTGATCTTGGCCAGGTCACATGTCGAAAGCTGGTTACCCTGGTTTGGCATGGTCTTAAAACCAGGAGCCCAGCTTACGCCACCCCAGAGTTTCCCGTTCAGGGCAACCGTACTAAGACCCTCCCAGGTATCGGTGATAACTCCGCCCGAAGCAAGAGTCGTGGCATGGCAGCTGTTGCAGTTGGCAGCCATGATGGGAGCCATGGTTTTTGAATAAGTAGTGCTGGTGCTGTCGCAAGGCGTGGCCGCATAAGGATACAGGTCGTATTCATTGTCGTTATAGCACGAACTGAATAAGACTATCATGGATGAAAGGATGAAAATTCCTTTTAAAATTTTTCTCATCTGTCTATATGTTATTGAGGTTTCCCGGTATTAATCCATTTCTGGAACAAATTGATCTCGCAGGTTGAAAGCATTTCGCCTCCCTTGGGCATAGGGTAATACCCGTTGTCGTGCCTCAGGGCGCCCATAAGCCTGTTGCTGTTTGCGCAGGCTACCACATCAGAGTAGGTTTCAAGGCTTGTGCCGTTCGCAGGATTTGAGCCGCCATGGCAGCCTATGCACCAGTTCTGGACGATAGGGTTTATTGATGCAGTGTAAGTCACATTCGTGGAATCACATCCTGCAGAATCACATTTATTATTGTAAGCGCCCTGGGCGATCCACCAGTAAATAATGCTTTTCTGATCAGCCGTGAACGGATTCTTCGGCGGCATCCTCCCTTCGGAATTGCTGAACAGAACTACATACAGCTTGCTGTTTTGCGGATTGAACGGGGATACGAGCGAAATAATGCCCTGGTAATTATCGAGCACATGATTGGCCTTATGTGTAGCTTCATCATGGCATCCTGTTTTAGCGCAACCTGTGATGATTACAGGAAGTACTGAGTTACGGAAATAAATAGTGTCATGGGAACATAAAAATTCAGGTCCCGGTGGGGGTGGTTTAGGTGGTGCAATAGACAGATCCGCGTTGTGGTGGCAGGCTATGAATACCAGGACTGCCGGGATGATAATCAATGCTTTTAAAGATGATAATTTCATTTCTACAGAGGTTAAATATATTGATATATAAGGTGTTGAAGTGCATCTTTAAAGTCTTAATTCCTGGCTGATAATTTGTAAAGGTAGTCATAACAGTTGTGAAAAACGCATTTTAGTACCGAAAATTGCAATACGGGTATAAGGAAATCGTTAGGAAAATTCCGGGAGGTATAAACTTTTTATATCATTAAGCAAAAAATATAATTTTCGGAAAATATGCGAGTTTTATCTCAAAACATATAAAATGAAAACGAAGCTGATATTCATGATTTGCCTTGTATGCTCTTTCACTGCATTTTCCCAGGAGCAGGCGGGCAGCAAGGATTCCACATCCTCATATAAGATAAATACTGTATTCGGCTCCGGCCATAAAGGCTGTAAAATCCCTTTTGGCTATTTTATACAATTTGATGCCGGTTATACCAAATTCGGTCATCATAATGTTTTTCTGCCTGAATTCAGCATGGGCATGATAATCAACCATAACTGGTCATTAGGCATGACCGGGAGTTTCATCGGAAACCCTCAGGGTTTGAGTTTTCATCATACTTACACCGATTCAACAGGACAGGAGAGCAAAGATTACAAGTACCTCAAGGGGGGCTTCGGTGGCGCGTTGATTGAATACACCCTGCTTCCCAGGTCAGTGGTACATGTTTCATTCCCTTTGATGATCGGGATGGGGTATCTGTACTGGGACTATGCCAAACATTCAAACCCGGGGACCTCAGGCAATTCCTTCTATCATCATAATACTTATGGTGATTGTTTCTTCGTGATTGAACCCGGAGTGAAAGCCGAAATGAACCTTTCAAAGATGTTCAGGCTCGGACTTACCGTGAGCTATCGCTGGGCGCCAGACCTTGATCTCAGGTATGCCTCGGACGGATTGATAAACCAGTTCAATATAAAACTCGGGCTGAAGTTCGGAAAGTTCTGATAAAGCTATTCGGCTGGCTTGAAAGTAAGCCTGATCTTTACGGCATGCTTAGCCTTTGCTTTAACTTCATAGGTTGATGCCGGGGGCATTGGAACCTCATCGATCCCGGGCCCGCTCAGGATGTCATAATCCCAGCTTTTGCTCGTCCACTCAAGTTTGTTTTTTGTGTCGGGCTGCATGCTGCAACCAGGTATACCGTTGATCGTTACCCAGCGGCCGGGAGGGATGGTAACTTCATATGAAAGATAGATCTCCTCAACATTACTGAGCTGCCAGTCATCATCCCCTGCGAGATAGGTCGCAAAAACCTGGGCATCATAATAGGTTCCTCCCCTGGTGTTATATGGCAGCATATGCAGGTCGAGCCTGAAGTCTATCCTTTGATCGGTGCGTGCAATGCTGCTTACCGATGCTTTGCTGAATTCTGTGATCCTGTCAAAATTCCAGCCTTGGATCTTCTTTCCGACAAGATCTGATTTGATCCTTTCCAGCCCCGGCTCCGTAAATCCTTTTGACCGGTACTGAACCGGGGCGCCGTTACCGGATACCTGTGTATTGTTGCCCATACCCTGGTCAATGTACGACATGGCAGTGCTAATGAAAAAGGGGTTAAATATAATGGTCCTGAGCTGGGGAATGGTAAAGACCGTGATTAAAAGGACCAGGATAATGATAAAAATCAGCAGTAAAAACTTCTTCATTGCAGAATCCGTATTTTTGCATTCCTTCATCCAAAGATAGAATATTTAAGTCATTTAAAAATCTTAATAATCTTTATGGTTATGAGCATTTCAGCAAGCCTGGCAAACTGCAACGGACATAAAAAAGATGAAAATCAGGAGCAGGAGAAATTCAAATTCCTCACCGAGCAGTTCGGTGATTCGAAAATACTGAGATACCAGGTCCCGGGTTTTGAAAGCCTCAGCCTGAAACAGAAAAAGCTGATCTGGTTCCTGAGCCAGGCTGCTCTTTGCGGCAGGGACATAACTTATGATCAGAATTGCAGATATAACCTTCTTGTCCGCCACACTTGCGAGGCGGTGTATGAAGGCTTCATGGGAGACCGTTCATCCGCAGACTTCATTCATTTTGAGATTTATCTCAAGGAATTGTGGTTCAATAACGGTCTTCACCATCATTATTCAACTGATAAAACACAAGCTGGTTTTTCAAAGGAATTCTTTGTTTCGGCAGTAAAATCAACTCCCCCCGAAAAGCTTCCTCTTGCAATTGGCCAGGCTCCTGACCATCTCGCCGATGAGGTTGCAATGGTTATATTTAATCCAGCAATTGCTCCCAAAAGGGTATCACTTGATTCTTCGACTGACATGGTGCTGGCCTCTGCCTGCAATTTCTACGAGGGAGTGACCCAAAAAGAAGCCGAAGAGTTTTATTACAGGCTTAAGGAATCCGATCAAAAAGCCGGCAGGGATACAAGGATCTCCTATGGTCTTAACTCTAAGCTGGTGAAGGTAAACGGGCTGGTTAAGGAACTTACCTATAAGGCAGGAGGGTTATATACACAGGCGATTGAAAAAATAATATTCTGGCTCAGCCAGGCTGTTGAGGTGGCAGAAACACCTGGTCAGAAAGCCTCTGTTGAGAAGCTGGTTGAATATTACCATTCGGGGAGCCTTGAAGCCTGGGATGAATACAATGTGCTTTGGGTGAACGACCAGGATGCACTTGTGGATTTCGTGAACGGTTTCATCGAAACCTACGGCGATCCGCAGGCTATGAAAGCCGGATGGGAATCGGTGGTGAATTTCAAGGACATTGAAGCTACCAAAAGAACGAAGATCATCAGTGATAATGCCTTGTATTTTGAGTCCAATTCTCCGACTGATCCTCAGTACAAGAAAACAGAGGTGAAGGGAGTTTCGGCAAAGGTCATCAGAGTAGCCCAGCTTGGAGGTGAATGCGACCCCACTACCCCCATTGGGATCAACCTGCCAAATGCCAACTGGATACGTTCGGAGCATGGCTCCAAGTCGGTGACCATCGATAACATCACTTATGCATACGACCAGGCCTCGCTCGGCAATGGATTCCTTGAAGAATTTGCGGCTTCGCCGGATGAGGTGGCGAAGATTAAAGAATACGGTTATGCGGCTTCAAGCCTCACCACCGATATGCACGAATGCCTGGGCCATGCTTCAGGGCAGCTTAAACCTGGTGTAACCCATGATTTGCTTAAGAATTACCATTCATCCATAGAAGAATCACGTGCCGACCTGTTTGCCCTGTATTATATACTTGATCCGAAAATGGAGGAGTTTGGCCTGCTCAAATCGCTTAAGGCGGGAGAAGCCGAATATGATGCTTTCATGCGCAACGGGCTTATGACGCAGCTGGTCCGTATCAGACCAGGGAAGGATATTGAGGAAGCCCATATGCGGGACCGTGCGCTGATCGCTCATTGGGTGTTTGAAAAAGGGAAAGAAAAGAACATTGTTGAAAAATTCACCCGCGACGGCAAAACGTACTTCAGGATTAACGATTACCAGGGGCTGAGGGCGCTCTTCGGGCAGCTGCTGAAAGAGATACAAAGGATTACCTCCGAGGGAGATTACAAAGCAGGCAGGGAACTCATCGAGACCTATGCCGTGAAGGTGGACCAGGATCTGCATACGGAAGTCCTGGACAGATATAAAAAACTTGATATCGCACCATATGCGGGTTTTATCAATCCGGCATACGAACCTGTTATGAAAGGGGATTCCATTGCTGACATAAAAATCTCTTACCCCGAAGATTTTGCAACCCAGATGCTGGAGTATTCGGGGAAGTTCTCATTTCTGCCGGTAAGATAGTCGGCAGTCTGCAGTCTGCAGTCGCGAATTATCTCAGTCTTTTACAAACTTCCCGGTCCTGGCGCCGTCTTTCGAAACGACCTTCAGGAAATACATCCCCGCGGGAAGAGATGATATATCCATCTCCACCCTGGTCTGGCTGGTTGATTGTTCAAGGTGCTTTCGTCCATCCATCGAATAGACTTCCAGATACGTCAGAAAGTTGCCGGTAGAGGCAGGGAGCAGTATGTTTATCAATTCCCGGGCAGGATTGGGATAGACCACCAACCCTTGTGCTGCAAGCTCATCAATTCCAAGCGGGGCAGATGTCATGGTATTCGAAACCACCGATTCATACACTTCCGATTTCAATGATGGATTGCAGGGTGCATAACGTAAAACCCCGATGTAATAGGTCATTAGCCCTGAAGTAAAATACGGATCAGTGTATGAAATCTGATCGCTGGCCACTGAATCAATCAGCTGCCATGGGCCATTGTTAAGTTTGCGGTGGATGAGGTAAGTGTAGAACGAAAATCCTTCGTAAGGATTCCAGATCAGGTTAAATCCCTGAACACCCGGGCTTACCTCAAGATGCACCGTTTTATGAAAAGGGCTTTTTGCCGATTCGGTGCCGGATGAATCAGTCACCGACAATTCATACTTCTGGGCCATGATGATCGGGTTGACCGTTGTGTCAACATATACAGTCAAATTGTTATACGGCAACTCTGCGATCTTTGCAAACACATTTTCCCTCGAGGTTTGCCTGTAAACATTGAAATGAGCAAGATGGTATCCTGTAATCCTGTTCCAGATAATTTTATTATGCAAGCTCAGGGTATCATAGGTGACCATGCAGATATAGGCAGTGGGGACATACCCGCTTATTGTTACAGTAACACTGTCGTTCATGTAATGCAGGCAGGATGAGGAGCTGCTGTCGACTTTCCCCATACAATAGTATATTCCCGCTGTGGTAAAATTGCCGAAGTTAAGAGCATTCCCGTCACCCGTTTTGTTTGTTACCGGCGTGGTTGAACCAACCATGTAGAGATAATAATTATAATTCAGCTGGGATCCGCTTAAACCGATCGGGACTCCGGTACCTCCATAAGGATAGGTTCCGCCCCCGGTTACATTATAAACGGTTGGTGCAGGCAGGATGTGAATGGACCTGCTGTTGTTGCAGGTCTGGCCCTGGTAAGTAACATGAACTGTCACCGTTTTATACCCCGCTATGTCCCAATCGATGTAATAAGGTCCGGCACCCGAACCCTGCATGATTACACCCCCATCAAAATTCCATACAAAAGTTGCTGAACTTGGCGCTGTACCTGAATAACTCACATAACAATGGCAGCCCACCGAGGCTTTGTTATACATGAATATGTTGCATGTAATGGAATCAGTCTCCGCATAAAGTCTCGAAGCGGTAAGGCCAATGCAAAAGAACAAGAAAAAAGTAAAGATCTTTTTCATAATACCTGGTTTTATGCTGTTATTTTAATGACTGCGGATGAGGACTGTAGTTGCCTAACAAATATAGGTATTTTTTGTTAGTAATCAAAATAGTATGAAAACAGATGTAAGGATAATACATATCATTATCGGGCTTCCGCTGCTACCAGAGAGATGCGCTCCTGTGTTCATAAATCATGTAATAACAATCGGGGGTCCTGCCGGAACAGGGCATCGAAAGAAAGTAATTTTATCGCATTATTGCGATGATTTATGACCAAACTCCTTATAATTTCAATATTTTCCTGGATGTTGTTGTTGCCCGCCAATGTGCCGGTGGGTGCGGAAAAATACCCTCAGAATTATTTCCGTTCTCCTGTGGATTTCCCTATATCACTGGCAGGATCTTTCGGTGAGCTGCGAAAAAATCATTTTCATTCAGGAATCGATATACGCACCGGGGGCAGTGTGGGCAAACCGGTCAGAGCGGTCGCCGATGGTTATATCTCAAGGGTTTTTATAAACCAGGCCGGGTTCGGCAAAGCCTTGTACCTTGCCCATCCGTACGGATATACTACCGTTTACGGGCATCTGCTGAGGTTCAACGGAGCTATAGGAACCTGGATCAAAAAACAGCAGTATGAGCAGGAAACCTTCGCCATGGATGTACAGGTCCCTGTGGGTTTGCTTAAGGTGAAAAAAGGCGATATCATTGCTTACTCAGGAAATTCAGGAGCCTCGGGAGGGCCTCATCTTCATTTCGAGGTCAGGGAGTCGGGAAGCCAGGAAGTGATAAACCCCCTGGAATTCGGATTTGACGTGCCTGATAATACTCCGCCAAAGATCACTGCCGTAAGGATCTACCCGTTCGATGCCATGGCCATGGTGAATTATGCCGATAAACCCGTATTGCTTGGTATAACCGGCGGAGGCGGCAGCTTTTCGCTGAAAACCGAAGATACGGTTAAGGTTTCGGGCAATATTATTTTCGGGATTGAAACCACTGATTTCTCTGATAATTCCGGGATGAAGAATGGAGTTCCTTCAATTGCCTTAAGCATTGACAACGAAACCGTGTATTCCCACCACCTGGAGAAGTTTGCTTTCGCCAATACCCGTTACGTAAACAGCCTGCTCGATTATCCTTTGCTGATGCACGGCAACCGGAAGATCCAGCGGTCCTATATCGCTCCTAACAATAAGAATGACATCTACAGCAAGGTAAAGAACCGCGGCATCGTAAATTTTAATGATAACAGGGCTCATAAAGTGGTTTACACCGTAACAGATCTGTACAACAACACCTCACACCTGGTATTCTGGGTGAAAAGCCATCCGCCCGCAGGGCGACGGCCTGAAACTAATATCAATCACGGTGTGCAGATGATGCATTGCCAGGAGAACAATCATTTTTCGAGGCCCGATATCATTCTCGATATCCCCAATGATGCTTTGTATGAGGACCTTGATTTTGAATACTCAAGCGAAGTTCCGGTAGCAGGAACCTATGCAAGGCTTCACAGGGTGCATAATGAAGATACCCCTCTGCATACCAACTGCAGCCTGTCGATAAAACCGGTTTCACTGCCCAAAGACCTGGCCGCAAAGGCTGTGATCGTCTCTGTTGAAGCCGGGCATAGGTTTGCTTCAAAGGGAGGGCTGTGGGAAAACGGATTTCTGAAAACACAGGTAAAGGAATTCGGGGACTACAGTATTGCCGTGGATAACGAACCCCCGGTGATCAGGCCCATCAATATAAAACCAGGCAAAAACGTTAGCCGGCAGGGGAGCATAACCCTGAAGATCTCCGACAACCTGTCGGGGATCAAGTCATACCGGGGGACCATGAACGGGAAATGGATACTGATGGATTACGACGCCAAGAGCGGCCTGCTGGTTTACCTGATCGATGAGCATATGCCGAAAGGAAAAAATACGTTCAGCCTGGTGCTGACCGATGCAGTTGGCAATCAATGCAGGTACCAGGCTGCGCTGCAGAGGTAAAACTGCTTTAGTTTTTCCGGCTATTATCCTTACATATTTCTTGCTACTTTTGCATTATGCAGGAAACCATTCTTATTCTCGATTTCGGATCCCAGTACACCCAGCTCATCGCACGCAGGGTAAGGGAGTTGAATGTTTATTGCGACATTCATCCATACAATAAATTCCCCAAAGACCTCCCCGGGCTCAAAGGAGTGATCCTCAGCGGAAGCCCTTCGTCTGTGAGGGACATCAATGCTCCTTTCCCCGACCTGAAAGGGATCAGGGGCGTGGTGCCTGTCCTTGGCATCTGCTATGGTGCTCAGTACCTGGTGCATTCATCCGGGGGCGAGGTCGCACCTTCGAAGATCCGCGAATATGGGCGCGCGAACCTCGGGTTCATCGACCAGACCTGCAGGCTTGTCAGGGGCCTCGCAACTGGCACACAGGTTTGGATGTCGCATGCAGATACCATCCTGAAAGCGCCTTCAACATTTAAAATAACCGGATCCACGACCGATGTGGAATATGCAGCCTTCAAGATCAAGGGAGAGGAAACCTACGGGATACAGTTCCATCCCGAAGTTTACCATACTACCGAAGGACAGCATTTACTGAAGAATTTTGTTGTTAATATCTGCGGATGTAAACAGGACTGGACCCCGGAGCTGTTCGTTGAATCAACCGTTAAAGAGCTACAGGCAAAACTCGGGAACGACAAGGTGGTCCTCGGGTTATCAGGAGGCGTGGATTCCTCGGTCACGGCCATGCTGCTCAACAGAGCCATCCACAAGAACTTATACTGCATTTTTGTAGACAACGGCTTACTGCGAAAAGACGAATTCAGGAAAGTGATGGAACGCTATAAAAAACTTGATCTGAATGTAATAGGAGTAGATGCCGTTGACCAGTTCCTGGATGCACTGAAAGGAGTAGCTGATCCCGAAAAAAAGCGGAAGATCATCGGCAAGACCTTTATTGAGGTGTTTGACCAGGAAGCCCATAAGATACAGGGTATTTCATGGCTTGCCCAGGGCACAATCTATCCCGATGTGATTGAATCGCGCTCGGTTAAAGGACCTTCGGCAACCATCAAATCACATCATAATGTAGGAGGATTGCCGGCACATATGAAGCTGAAGATAGTGGAGCCTTTGAATTCCCTGTTCAAGGATGAGGTGAGGAAGGTAGGTCTGAAGCTGGGGCTGGATCCGGAATTCATTAACCGTCATCCTTTCCCAGGCCCGGGACTTGCAGTTCGCATCCTCGGCGACCCGGACCGTGAAAAGATACGCCTGCTGCAGGATGTGGATGATATTTATATCTCAGGATTACGTAAGTTTGATCTTTATAATAAGGTTTGGCAGGCATTTGCAGTGCTTCTTCCGGTGCAGAGCGTAGGTGTGATGGGGGATGAGAGGACTTATGAGAACGTAGTCGCCTTGCGGGCAGTGACTTCAACCGACGGGATGACCGCCGACTGGGCTCATCTTCCGCATGAATTTCTTTCATACATAAGCAATGAGATCATTAATAAAGTTAAAGGCGTGAACAGGGTGGTATATGATATTTCATCCAAGCCGCCGGCGACGATTGAGTGGGAGTAACAGGTAGAGAGGTAGCGAAAAGCGAAATAGCGAAATAGCGTTCGCCGAAGGCGAAATGAGCACGCAAATAAAATAAGCAATTGGTGCGAATAAATAGCGAAATGAAAAGACTTCTAATATACATGCTCTGCTTTTTTGCAACGACAGCCATCGTTGCGCAAACTTACCAGGACCAGCTTAAGGCAATACATTCCACCGTGGTTGAGAAAAAGGAAGGCAAATCATTTTACATCCACACAGTTAAAAAAGGCCAGACCCTGTATATGATCTCCAAAGCATACGGCGTGGAGGTGAATGATATCATAAGCGAAAACCCCATCGTGAAGGAAGGTCTCAAGGCTGACCAGACCCTGCGAATTCCTTTCCCGGCCCAGAAAGAGGAAGAGCCTGTAAAAAAACCAGCAGCCACCAGGAACCAGGCAGCAAACGGCAGGCAGCAAACAGCGGTAATTAAATCAGACAGCGTTCAGTCAATCGCAAACCCGCCTTCTGCAGCCATCCCCTGCAGCTTGGATACCACCAGCCATTCGAAAAACTACAAGGTTGTGCTCATACTTCCTCTCTACCTTGAGGAAGTTGAAGCAATGAACACCGATACTGCTACGGAAGAAGCAATAGCCAACTGGAATTCGCTGAAATACCTGCCTTTTTACGAAGGCTTCCGCATTGCAGTGGATAGCCTTAAGAAACAGGGGCTTCATCTTACTTTATATGTGTACGATGTGGGTAAGGATACCTTGAAAACAAAACTTCTGCTGAAAAAACCAGAGCTCAGGTCAGCCGATCTGATCATCGGCCTGCTGTTCACCAAAAATTTTCAAATGGTTGCAAGATTCGCCCATGAGTGCAGGATCCCGATTATTAATCCCTTGAGTGAACGCAGCGAGATCATCCGCGATAACGATATGGTATTCAAGACCAATCCTTCACGGAGTTTCATGCTGGACGACCTTGCCGAATACATGCAGAAAAAGATGTATCGCGGCCAGGTACTCATTGTGAGGAACGGTCAGTATAAGGATAAAGATATTGCCGAAAGGCTGAAGAAGGTGTGCCAGGAGAAAAACCTGAATGTCGTAATTGCAGAAGGTCAGGATGTTGCCATTGGCAAGCTTTCGAAATCGAAAGAGAATGTCGTTGTGGCTTTTACCGATAACAGTGTATATGCCCTTGAACTGATGCGCAGGTTTTATGAACTCAGGAGTGATTATACCATCAATCTTATAGGGCTGCCCGACTGGGAAAAAATAGACGGGCTGGAAACAGATTTTCTAAACTGCCTGAATACGCATATGGTTTCTCCTTCCTTTGTCGATTATTCGGATCCCGGCGTGAAAAAAATGGTATTAAGTTACCATCTGAAATATAAAACCGACCCGGAACCCCTGGCATTTGAAGGGTTCGACGCAGGATTTTACTTCCTGTCGGCCCTGATGAAATTCGGGAAACAACTACCGGTTTGCATACAGGATTTCAGGCTTAAAACCACCCAGACAATTTTCGAATTTGTACGCGGAAACAATAACAATATTAACGGTTTCGAAAACCGCTACTGGTCGGTGTACAAATATGAAAGTTTTAAGCTGCTGAAGGTGAATTAAGACTTCCCTACCGGCAGCGCCAGCAATGGCACATTCGTTGCAAACAGGTTCTTCTTGGTGATATTCCTTGTAAATATCATGTAAACCAATGAATGCTTATGAGGCTGGAAGGCAATCAGGTTTATGAGCTTGCCTTTTACAAACTGGTCAATAGTGTCCTGGTTCTCACCCTCGATCTCGATCACATTGAAATGTATCCTGCCTTCCGCAGATTCCTTTTCAAATCCCGACTGAAGCTTTTTCATTTTGGCTTCGGCTTCGGCTGCTTTTACCTGACTGCAGAAATGGACAGTGTGGATCTGGTTGCTGAAAGGTTTGAAGATATCGAGCAGGGTGGTGATCGAATGACGGTTGCCTTCAGACAGGTCGGCGGCGAACATCACGTTCTCAAAGCCCTTGAAATTTTTCATCACGGGAATTGTAAACACCGGCACCTTTACATGATCAATGATGAAAGTCGAAACCTTACCCCATACGTTAAGGTTATTGCCTTTCCCGGTTGTCCCGATGACGATCATATCGGGGTTGAAATCATTATAGATCTCGATGAGCTCATGTTCCACTTCCCCTCCGCTGACGTGGGTTGTGATGGTAATGCTGCCCAGGTTCTTTTCTTTGATCCTTGTCTCCATTTTTTCCCGGAGCTCTTTCATCCCGGCTTCAGCCTGCTTGAAGATCTCCCTCATGAGTTGTTCGTTGTAGAGGGTTGTCATGTCAAGGGTGTCGGGGAAAGTGGTATCGGTAAGAATGATCTGGTCAAAATAAGTGTGGAACAGCTTTAACTCTGCGCCGTATGTGGCGGCCAGTTCAAGTGCATACATGCATGTGATCTCGGTGTGATCCGAAAAATCAACGGGGACTAATATCTTTTTCATTGCGTAAAGTTAAAAAATTCATAAGCTCTTTGCAATTTTTTTTATTTGAATAGGTATTTTCAAGGCGTATCAGCCTGGCCTGTATCATCTCTTCGGTGAACTCCTCCCCAAAGCAGCTCATGGCTTTCTCCCTCAGTTCATCAGAGCTGTCGGCAATGAGGCAAAGCGGTGCAAGCTGGGTTCCTGCAACCATATTTTTATTGACGAGGCAGAACCTGCCGTTATACAGGGCATTTAAAAGTTTAAGCTTTAATCCGGTAGGCTGAAAGCTTACCATGATATGAAGGTGGGCATCCCTGATTAGTTCGAACATCTTTTCCTCAGTAGGATCAGGTATTATGCGGATGTTCTTTTTCCCTCTCACAAGCATGCCCAGGGCAGGCGAAGGCTTATGCCCCGCGATGATCAATTGAGGCATGGAAATATCCCATACTTCCTTTATAAGGTAAGCGGCCGCCTGTTCATTCTCAGGCACGCTGAGTTTTCCGTGATACAAGGCATAATTTCCTCTGCCTTCTTTCATGAAGATGCCGTCTTCCTTATGAAAACTCGGCATATATTCAATGCGTTTCGAAGGAAAGGTTTTTTTCAGGTATTTCCTGTCCTCTTCCGAAACGACCAGCATCAGGTCGGCATATTTCAGGTATTTCTGGTAATTTTTCAGTCTCAGGCTTTCGATATAGAAAAAAGCTTTGTTTTTTAACCCTTTCCCCGCTTTGAAAAGATGAAAATAATACTGGTGTTCGATATTGCTTTCACGGTAAATCTTGAAACGTTTTGCAAAGCGTTTGTCACTGATCAGGTGGCAGGTATGCAAGCCTTCAAATAGTATGGGGTACTGGTCCTTCAGAAGGTTATTTTCAAGTTCTGCGGATGTCCTGCTCCCGACAATATAAGGCTCCAGGCTGAGATGTGTTTTCAGGTTGTTTTTACGGGGGTAGTAGTCCACCGTAAAACAAATTTCATCAAGCTTTTTCTCCGGTTTGCGGTTGTATTCAAAACAATGCAGATGCACTTTTACGCCGGCCTCAAACAGGGATTTGATCTTGTAATACACATCGATCACTCCCCCGTAATCGGGAGGATATGGTATATCGAACGAGATGATATGCAGATGCTGATCCATCAGCTTGATTTTAGATTCTCAAGTACACCCATCAATGTCTTTTCTTCATTTTCCCAGCATAGGTCATCGGCCGCACGCACGAGGTTCTGCCTGTAAAGCTCCATACGGGAGGCATTCATCAGCATGGAATCGATGCGTTGGGCCAGGTGCACGGGATCATGGTTCTCGATCGTTTCCCCGATGAAATATTTATCAACCACGGCTTTCATTTCGGGGAAAGGTGAAATAAGCACAGGCACGCCGGCCTGAATATAATCCATGAATTTATTCGGAAGGGCATAATGGTAGTTCAGGCTTACATCTTTTTCGATGGATAAGCCGAGATCGGCCATTAAGGTGATAGTGTAAAGTTCCTGGAAAGGGATCTGCCCCAAAAAAATAACTTTCCCGCTTACTTTCTGGTCTTTTGCAAACTGCCTGATCTTTTCGAATACGTCGCCTGTACCTGCAATCACGAGTTTTGCGTCGGTCCTCAGGAATTTCATGGACTGGATGGCTTCTTCAAGCCCGCGGTCAACATTCACTGCCCCCTGGTAAAGTATCACTTTCTGGCCCGCTTCAATGCCGTAACTGCCTTTATCGGCTGGCAATCCGGGCAGGCGCCTGAACGGGACATTCCTTATCACGGTCACAGGAACATGGTATTGCTGTTCATATAAACCGGCAACACTTTTGTTCACTGCGATGACAGCATTAAGTTTTGGGAAAATATAGTCTTCAATGGCTTTCCAGATACTGGTGGTGAGTTTGCGGCCTACCAGTTCAGGCACCCCGCGGAAGTATTCATGACAGTCATGCAGCAGGTGGGTCTTCCGTCCGAAAAGGTTTTTTATTTTCAATGCAGCGTAACAACCTGCAAGAGTGTCCAGGTCGTTTGAAACGATGAGGTCGGCATGCCGTCCCAGGAGAAGGAAAAACAGGCGGAGGTTATGGTTGGCATAGAATAGCGGACCTTTATCGAACCAGAGTTTCATCCGGTGCATGGCGTATGACCGTTCAGCCAGCTTAAGGCTGTTTTTTCGTTTCCTTCCAACCAGCATCACTTCGTACCCGGCTTTGCCAAGAGCCATGCAGGTCCTGTGAACCCTCTGGTCGGTGGTGAGGTCGTTGGTAACCGTTACAATGGCTTTCTGCATCAGGTTCTTGATCCCGGGTTAATAAAGCAAAGTTAAATTATTTACTTTTGATGCATGCAAATACTCGAGAACATCTCATTAAAACCCTATAACAGCTTTGGTATAGACGTTAAAGCCAGGTATTTTACCGAATTGCATTCCGATGAAGACCTTGTGGCGTTTTACGGAAGCATCACACCTGAACACCTCCCCATCCTCATTCTCGGAGGCGGCAGTAATGTTTTATTTACTAAGGATTTCGAAGGCAGCGTGGCCTGTATCAGGAGCAAGGGCATAGTGAAGCTGCTTGAGAACGAAACCCATGTGTTCCTGAAAGTTGCTGCGGGCGAGGTATGGGACGATGTGGTGAAATATGCGGTTGAGCAAGGTCTTGGAGGGATAGAGAACCTTTCACTTATACCCGGTAATGCAGGCAGCGCACCCATCCAGAACATCGGGGCTTACGGTGTCGAAATAAAAGACGTATTGTACTCGGTTGAAGTTGCCGATGTCATTGCCCGGAATTACCGTGCGTTCAGGCCGGCCGATTGTGAAATGGGATATCGCACGAGCATCTTCAAAAAACATGGAAAGAACCGGTTTGTGATCACAAGTATCTGCCTTAAACTTGAAAAGGAACCTGTTCTGAAGCTTGATTACGGCGACATCCGCAAGGAACTGGAAAAGGCCGGGATCAAAGAGCCAACCTTATCCACAGTAAGGGAAATTATAATTAAAATCCGCCGCAGCAAGCTTCCCGATCCCTTACAACTCGGCAATGCCGGCAGTTTTTTTATGAATCCTGTGATCTCTGCGGATGAGTACGCATGTTTAAAAGAAGAGTTCCCCGCAATGCCTTCCTTCGGCATGGGTGATTCATTCAAGATCCCCGGAGCCTGGCTCATCGATCTATGCGGTTTCAAAGGCAAGCGCATCGGTGATGCCGGAGTGCATATGAACCAGCCCCTGGTGCTTGTGAATTACGGAAATGCCAGCGGACGGGAGATACTCGCCCTGGCCGATGACATTATTAACTCTGTGAAGAAGAAGTTCGGGATCGATCTTGAGAAAGAGGTGAATGTTTTCTGAGATTTTTATTAGGTGATTAAAGTGCAAGGAATTTCATCAGGTTGCAGAGTTAAGGTTGTAAGTATATGTATTCCAGACTTCGGAGTCTCCCCAACCGAAATTCGGTTTTGAATCTTAATACGATTTAGGGATCAATGGGATTATATAAGGTTGCTAAAGCATAGGTACCTCGAACTCGTTTCATAATTAATCCTTAAGACAACAGACTACATTACTATTAAAAATATTACAATAACGTTTAGCAATTGGGTTATTCTCTGATCATTGCTTTATAAATGTGACATGATGGTAGCCATTTGATGGATCGAGATTGTCAATATATGTATTTACGCCATCAACATAGTCAAAACAAGGGCTTAAAGATGGCACCAAAGTAAAACTAAAATGACATCCGGAAAATGTATAAGTCGTATTTTGGACTTTAGTTTCACTCGAGGCCTGAAAAGTCATTTGTCCATTTGCATAAATAACTAAAATCCAATAAACATCCTCAAGTCTATATCCAAGAGGTTCATTGGCATCCCTAATATACATTAGTAAGTTCCATGTACCAAGTATCCCATTAGGATTACATGATGTATTTGCATTGAAAGCTTTTGTAGAAATATATGCTCCGCTTGAATTTTTAATTACGGCATTAACTGTTTGATTACCCGGAGATGAACCGAGGGTCCAGTTGGTTTGAGCAGTTCCGCTGGAATTTGTAACCACTATTTCCTTGGTAACGCTTCCGCCTCCCTCTGCGATCTGAAAATGCACCAGAGCTCCAGCCAGAGGATTGCCGAGATTGTCTTTAACCACCACTATTATCGGATTGGGTAAAGGCTGGCCCAATGATCCTGTCTGGTTATCTCCCGATACGATTTCAAGATTATCAGGCGCCTTCCATAGCGCAACTGAGGTAGTGTAGGGAGGGAGATCACAAGTTGTCAGGGTTTTGCCGAATATTTTTACAACCACTCCAACCTTGGCATCAAGTCCGGCATCCAGCCTTGCATCCCAATCGGGCGGAGGCACAGTAACACCCATGTTAAATGTTTCCCACATCTGCGGTCTGAAATAGGGGCCAACAATACCATAAAACAAAAAATCAACTTCGGGTGTGATCACAAGTTTTTCCCCGAGCTGTGCATTTCCAGTCCAGGCGACAGGCAGAAAATTTTCAGCGCTCGTTAGATTCCATAAACCGGTCCATGCACCATTTTCATAGGTTGCACCAAGAGTCATTCCATAGGTCTTGGTGATTCCTGTATTCATATTAAACACAGCATCCACACTCGTATTAAGAGTTGCTGTTAACTTTGTATGTGCAACAATAACTACAGGAACCCCTCCCAAAAAAATTTTAATTGAATTTTTAAAATCAGCCAGGACTATTTTATAATCCTGGATGGTTACACTTTCACTGGCATTCAGGTTCAGATTGCAATTCAATTTCAGGCTTGCATTATCGGTATAGCAGGAGATCTTTGTGGGAAGCCCCAAGGAGTACTCCACATTACCGATAAAATTCGGATCGAATTGTGCGTTACCCTGGGTTATTTTAAATGTTACCCCTCCATTTTGATAAATGATCGTATTGGAGAAATCATACGTTAAACCATCGGCACTTAATTTGACTCCGGGGGCAATATAATTGATTTTGATTTTTTGCATGGTTTTTCCTCCGGCAGAAGAGGTAGCTTTGGTAGGTGAGATCCCTGTTTGAAAAGAGAAATTGGCCGTATTGAATAGCTCACTCATGTCGGCTTGTTCTGTTTGAAATGTATAAATATTTCCCTGGGAGGTTATTCCGGTAACCCTACGGAGGAAACCATCACCCGCAGCGCCCACTATCACATCACCTGTCGAAATTACAGGTATTGTTCCTGTAAATTCAATTTTATACATTCCTTGTGACAATTGCGTGGAATCGCTTATTAATTGAGAATTGTTCGCGTCAATCAATTTGACATTCTGTTGCAAAGTGTCTGATGGATTGTTGTAATTAGGGTAATCTACACTCTTCTTACATGTTGAAAAAAACACAATTGCAAATGAGAAAAGGAATAGTCTAAAAATTAAGTTTGTTCTGGTTTTCATGGCTTTTTCAGTTTATGTAAATCGGATAATCTATATTATTATTTTCAATTTTCAAGGAATGAGTTATAGCTAATATTCATATTTCCATGAAAAATTATGCATTTGTTAAATATTTAACAAATCTAATCTGTTAATTCTCAAAAATCAATACCTCATTTGTAGTATTTAATTAGGTTATTGTTATATTTGGAATTTAATAATTGAGAATGATGAAAACAGGAACACCGTCAGATGAGATTGACCGCGTTTTTGAGAAAGTCAAAGACGTAGCTCCAAGTGGACTCAGCACTGAAGAAGAATTGCTTTTTTACAGGGAGATCATCTCTAAAATGAAAGGTAATATCTATATTAATCAGATTGATGATGTTGATGACTTTACAACAGCTAGGATGATATGGGCCAATAAGAACTGCCTGGAATCAATGGGGTATACCCTTGAGGAGGTCCGGGAAAAAGGATACAGACTTTTTACTGAAACTATTCATCCTGATGATGCTGGAGTAGCCCGGCAATCTATAGATTATCATTCACTCAAACAGGGAGACGTATTTGGCGGATTAGCCAGGTTTATTAATAAAAGCAAAGAGATCAAATGGTACTTTGGAACTAATGTTGTATTGAACACAAGAAACGGCAAGCCTTGGCAGTTTCTTAATGTTGTATTAAACATCCAGGATGAACTTCATGCCCAGAAGCAGCTTTTGGAACTTCAACGTGAAAACATCCACCTTAAAAATACCCTGCAAATAAAATTATTGTCTGGCAGGGAGAAATCAGTCCTCAAGCATATAGCGAAAGGCTGTTCACACAAAGAAATCGCCGATAAACTTATGATCAGCACCCATACTGCGAGGACACACCATAGAAATATTTCAAGAAAACTCGGTAAAAGGAAGATAGCAGAACTGGCTGTCTTTGCTTCTGAAAGTGGCCTGATTTGAATCAGCAGGTTTTAAGCTGGCCCACTATTTCCTTCGCAGAGTTGATGTTATGCCTGTCAAGGTATCCGTTGATGCCATCAATGATCTTTGGGCAGACCATGGGGTCGATGAAGTTCGCGGTGCCTACCTGTACCACTGATGCCCCGGCAAGCATGAATTCTATCGCATCCGTGGCATTCATGATGCCTCCAAGTCCTACAATGGGAAGTTTAACTGCCTTGTATACCTGCCATACCATGCGGAGGGCAACGGGTTTGATCGCAGGGCCTGATAAACCCCCGGTAATAGTGGAGATGACAGGCTTCTGTGTCTCGGCATCGATAGCCATGCCAAGTAAAGTGTTTATAAGCGTAAGCACGTCGGCGCCTCCGTCGGCAACTGCTTTCGCCATCTCTGAGATGCTGGTAACGTTGGGTGAAAGTTTCACCATCAGCACTTTCTTATAAACTTCACGCACAGCCCTGGTTACCTCGGTGGCAGTGGCCGGCACTACCCCGAAAGCCATGCCTCCTTCCTTGACATTGGGACAGGAGATATTCAGTTCAATAGCAGGTATGCCTTCGAGCTCGTTGATCCTTTCGGCGACTTTTACGTACTCTTCAATGGTGGATCCTGAAACATTTACTATGACCTGGGTGTTGAAGTCTTTGAGCCTGGGATAAATAGTACTGCAGAAATTGTCGACTCCCTTGTTTTGCAGGCCCACCGAATTAAGCATGCCCGAAGCAGTTTCAGCCATACGGGGATATTTGTTGCCATCACGGTTGGAACCTGTCACGGCTTTCACGAAGATCCCGCCTAGCAGTCCAAGGTCATAAAAGTCTTTAAACTCCTCACCATAGCCGAAGCAACCCGACGCAGTCGTCACCGGGTTTTTGAATTTCATGCCTGCGATGTTTATCCCTAGGTCAGCCATATATAAAATATAAGTAGCGAAGTAGCGAGGTAGCGAAAATTGAAATAGCGAGGTAGCGAGGTAGCGAGGTAGCGAAAATTTAAATTCAACATTCGATATTCCTTGTTCAATATTCGACATTCAAAATTCGAGTATTCGATTATTCGAGTATTCATTTTTTACCATTTAAGCCTTGACGTCTCAAACACCGGCCCTTCAACGCACACTCTCTCATTTCCTTTATCGGTAGGTGTTATGCAGCATAAGCAAACCCCGTAACCGCAGGCCATATAATTTTCGAGTGAGACCTCGCAGGCAACCCCTTTGGCCGCTGCTAATTTAGCCACTGCATGCATCATTGCGTCAGGACCGCAGCAGAAGATCCTGTCGTAAGGCAGGGGAGACTGGCTGAACACAGGATTTTGGGTAACAAAGCCTTTATCTCCCCGGCTTCCGTCATCCGTGCTAAGGTAAACCTTGCCATAACGGGAATATTCGTTGACCTGCGACACCTCATCCGCAGACCTGAACCCAAGTAGAAAGTCGGGTCTTACACCTTTTTTATTCAGCACTTCACCCATGAACATCAGGGGTGCCACACCCGCTCCTCCTCCTACCAGCAGCAGCCTTCCGGTTGAAGGCAATGAAAATGAGTTGCCGAGGGGATATACCAGGTTAAGCGCATCACCGGGCTTCAGCATGCCCATATGCAGTGTGCCTTCTCCCTTGACCTGCACCAGCAGGCTCAAAGTATTTTTTACGTAATCCACAAAATGGATTGAAAAGGGCCTCCGTAGGAATGTGGAAGGGGAATTATGCACAAGCACCTGTACGAACTGCCCGGGAAGTATTTCGGGAAGCGTGACAGGTGCCTGAAGTTCTAAAACGAAATGTCTTGTGTTAAGCCGTGTATTGCCAGTAACTATAAAATCTTGTGCAAATTTCTTCATCAGCAGAAGGAAATGAACGGGTTAGCTGCCGAGCCTTGTCTGTGCTTCATGAATGACCTCTTTGTACTTCCTGAGGATACGGTCCCATTCCTTAAACAGTTCGTCGCTTTTCACGCTTACCTGGCTTGCATTGGCAACTTCGCTTACCAGCTTGATCTTATAAGCCAGGGGGTCAGTTGAGGCCAGTTTTACGATGATCCTGGTGCGGATGGTCTTCTGTTTGAAAGTCTGTACAACCCAGGCGGTGCGAAGGTAGCCGGTATTTTTATCGGTGACTTCAAGTACATCAAAATAAGTGGTGATGATCTGGCTGAGGAGTTTCCATGCTTCATCTTCCTTTTTCGTGGTTTTTATCTCGATGTCAACGTTCGCCACATCAGTAGCCTCAGTTGCATCATAGGCATCGTCCTTTTCCATCTGGTAGAAGTAAGTCTTCGGCGGCGGTGTGATGCCAGGCTTATTACAGAATTCAATGAGGCCAATGAGATACCCCAGTTTCTCAACTTTTACATTAACGCAGGCATATGGAGGGATCAGAATCTCGAGCTGACCGGAACCCATCATTTTTCCGTCAACATAAATCTTGGCATCAGGCTCGGAAACAGTGAACTTGACAACTTTCTTTCCGGCTGAAGCCGAAAGGCTTATTGCTATTAAAGCAAGGATCAACAACGCGCTTCTCAGTATGTTTCTCATGGTGAATGAATTTTTACGACATTCAATATTACAAATTATTCTGATTTCTTTTTCCTTGCAGCCTTTTTTTCAGGTTTTGCATCGGTTTCAGTTTCTTCAGCCGGTTTTTCTTCAACAGCCTCGGGTTTTTCGGCTTCAGTTTCCGCTGGTTCTACTGTTTCGGCCTTTTCTTCCGGCACTTCAGTGAAATCGAGCAGATTATGGGCCAGAAGCAGGTTATACCAAATCATCATCTTGCGGATGTCGGATACATAAACCCTTTCTTTGTCGAAATCGGGAACCATGTCGGCAAAGAATTTCAGCAGGGCGTTATTGTCGGATTTCGGATCAAGGGTTTCTTTTCCCTCCAGCTTTTCATGAAAAGCTTTGAAAACATCTTTCAGGGGGCGGTCCTCGCCGGTGGTGAACACACTGATCTCCTCAAGGGAACTCATTTTTTCGTGCCCGAATGCCGGGAAACGTTTCTGGTCGGCAAGGGACTCAACGATCACTGCGTTTTTCCCCTGGGAAACTACTGTAAACAAGCCGGCTTTACCTGAGATAGAAACAATTTTAGTAAGGTCCATAGTGTTGTTTTTTATGCAAAGATACAAATAGAATGTTCAGATTAATCGGTAGTTTTTGTATTCGCCTGGGCGCCAGCCAACAAGGTCTTCGATAAGCCTTAAGGCTTTTTGTTTGACACTGAGCCTGTTTTTCCCGGGATCCGGATGGAACTCCCAGTTTTTCATGGATATCCGTTCTTTCATAACCGAGGGATGGTTTCCGGGAAATGGTTTCAAACCGCTGATATTGCTGTAATCGAATTCAGGGGCGGCAGGTATGTGATTCTTAACCCAGTTGTCGTCATGCCAGTGCTTGTGAAAGGATTCCAGCCTGGCCTGCTGGGAACCGGGTGATTTAACCCATCCGTAATGATAGATGGTGGCATCAATCTGCTTTACCCTGAGTTTTTTGCCGTTGTTCCTGAATCCCTGGGCGTCCCTGTAAGACCTTATCCCTTCTCTTTTCCTGATGATCCTGACTTCACGACGGTACCAGTCGCGCGAACTGGCCACGTAATCATAGGATCCGAAAAAATGAAGGTAATTGAACAGCAGTCCTTCCACACGGGGATCATCCTTAAACCTTTCCATGCCCGCCTTTATGGCAGAATGAAAGGTTTCAGGAACAATCTCATCCGCCTGGATATAAAAAGCCCAGTCACAATCGTCCGAAACGGCATCAAGGGCTTTGTCGGTCTCGACTGCCAGCACCTTCCCGCCGGCCCGGAGATTATCATCCCATACGGTATCGATGATACGGATCTTAGCCGGGTCGATGGAAGCGATCAATTCACGGGTATTGTCATCGGAATTACCTGCCGCTACTACGAATTCATCGCAAAGAGGCAACACAGAACGTATGGCTTCGGCAACCGGGTAATCGAATTTTACGGCATTCCTTACAAAGGTGAACCCGCTGACTTTCATTTCAGATGGAGATAATGCCGGTGTAATTTTCGGGACTTATCTTTTTCAGCTCGGTCTTGACTTTTTTCGAAATTTTAAGACTGTCGATGAATTCATGAAGCAATGCCTTCGTCACATGGCGGTTTCCCCTGGTCAGTTCCTTGAGCGCTTCATAAGGATTAGGGTATTTTTCCCGTCTGAGAATGGTCTGAATCGCTTCTGAAACCACTGCCCAGTTATTGTCAAGGTCCTTGCGGAGTTTCTCCTCGTTAAGGATCAGTTTATCCAATCCTTTGAGAAGCGATTTGAACGCTATAACTGAATGTGCAAATGGCACACCTATGTTCCTGATCACGGTGGAATCGGTGAGGTCGCGCTGGAGGCGGCTCACCGGAAGCTTGGCCGAAAGGTGTTCGAACAAAGCATTGGCGATGCCGAGGTTCCCTTCGGAGTTCTCAAAGTCTATGGGATTTACTTTATGAGGCATGGTGGATGAGCCTGTTTCGCCCTTCCTGACCTTCTGCCTGAAATATTCCATCGAAATGTAAGTCCAGATATCGCGGTCCAGGTCTATAAGGATGTTGTTGATCCTTTTGAGGTTGTCGAAAAAAGCTGCAAGCCCGTCATAATGTTCTATCTGGGTAGTAGTCTGCTGCCGCCTCAATCCGAAAGTCTTTTCGAGGAATATATTGGCAAAGCCGTCCCATGCTATATCGGGATAAGCTGCTTTATGGGCGTTGAAATTCCCTGTTGCCCCGCCGAATTTTCCTTCAAAACGCAGGGTGGTAAGCAAAGACAACTGCGCACCTATCCTTTCGGTAAACACATATAATTCCTTGCCTACGGTGGTAGGTGATGCAGGCTGACCATGGGTATGGGCCATCATTGGAACATCTTTCCATTCCTGGGCACGGGCATAGAGAACATTGAAGATCTCTTCAAGTAGCGGAAGGTATACATCGACGAATGCATCCCTGGTAGCCATAGGGAAAGCGGTATTATTCACATCCTGAGAGGTCAGTCCGAAATGGACAAATTCCGAATATTCGGCAAGTCCGAGTTTTACGAATTTCTCTTTCAGGAAATATTCAACTGCTTTGACATCATGGTTGGTTTCCTTTTCAATTTCCTTGACCCTTACCACGTCGGCTTCGGTGAAATGGCTGCAGATCCGGCGAAGTTTCGGAAAGAATTTCTTATCGAGCTCACTGAGCTGGGGAAGAGGGATCTTGCAGAGGGCAATGAAGTACTCAACTTCCACTACGACACGGTATTGAATGATCGCAGCTTCCGAAAAATACATAGCGAGTTTTTCAGTCGCTTTCCTGTACCTGCCGTCCACGGGGGAGATAGCAAAAAGTGATGAATCCATGACAATCAACATTCAAGTTAATAACAACACGAAAATACAAATACTTAGGCAAACTTGGTAAACTGTATTATTTTACAGTTTTTAAAATCCATGAAGCGATCATCTCAAGAACCCTGGGCTGTATCGTTTCTTCAATTGTTCCGTACTCTGAAGGCGATCCTGTTTTAGCTGTCTGGAACAGATGGTTGGCCCCCGGGATCTCCTCGATGGTGTATTTGGAATTACCTCCGAAGATCAATGCCTTTTCAATTGCCGGCAGGTTGATTTTTGAATCTACCTGCAGGTCCTTGTCGCCGTTGAAGGCAAAAAGATAACAATGAATTTTCCTCAGGTAGTCCTGGGGATCCAGGGTCAGGAAAGTCCTGAACCAGGGCGAAGTGACGGTTTTAATGCTGTTTTCAATAGAGGCCGCCGACATGGTGTCGGCGCTTCCCTTTTTCTTTTCAGCATCATTTTCCTTTTGGAACAGCTTGCGGATGAGATCCGAGGCTTTATCATTATCTGGATATTTTTTCAGGATATCATATACCTTCTGGTTCATCTTCTCTCCCTGTTGAATGTCGGCTTCTTTTGCACTGTCGGCTCTCTGAATCTCGGCAGCCTGCGTCATCAGGACCATCTCCCCTGTAACACCGGTACCTGCCATAAGCACAATAAAATCAACATCCTTCCTCTTTGAGGCTATGATTGGAGCAATGATGCCCCCTTCACTGTGGCCGATAAGGCCGAGCTTTGCAGTATCGATTTCAGGCCTTGATTTCAGGAAATCCAGGGCAGCTTCGGCATCAGTCGCAAAATCAAAAGTTGTGGCTGTTGAAAATTTGCCTCCCGACTTTCCAACACCCCGGTCGTCACAACGCAAAACTGCAATTCCATTCCTTGACAGGTAATCAGCCAGCACCAGGAATGGTTTATGCCCCATCAGTTCTTCGTCCCTGTTTTGGGGCCCTGAACCTGTTATAAGAACGACTCCCGGGTAGCCTTTACCCTCGCCGGGGATGGTGAGGGTCCCTGCCAGGGTGATCCCGGCTTTTGCATTGGGGACAATGACTTCCTCGGTGATATAAGGAAAAGGAGGTACGGGCTCCTGCGGCCGTGACCTCTTGAAATCCTCTTTCTTGTGTTCCAGGTCAAGTGGCAGATCCAACCCGCCTTGCTTCCAGCGGCCTTCCAATGCAGAATAATCCCTCGTGAACCTTCCCTGGTAACTGCCCATAATAGATTTGACGCCCACTACCATCGAATCGGCTGTGACCATGACGCTGGTTGTAGGGATCCCGTGCGCTCCCTGGTCGGGACTGTCGAAGGTCACCGTAAGACTGTCCTTATCATTTGTTTTAACATTCATCACCAGGGTCAGGGTGATACCCTGAATTTTTAGTCCCCCAACCCAGGAACCGGTGATTTTAGAGGTGGGCGGTTTACCCTGGGCAAATGCAGGATTACCGGCAGCAAGGATCATTCCTGCGGACAGTAGCAGAAAGAATAAAATTTTTTTCATGGTGTGCTTATTTGGGGATGATATGAGTTGCAAACGAATCTGAATAGGCATAAAAGAAGCCCACTGCCCCGTTGTTGATGTTTCCTTCAACATTGGCAGGAGGGCCTGAGAAGAAGGGGATCTGGTAACCGGCCTGCTGTACCTGCCTGATGAAATCGTAGTATTCCTTTGTGATGCCGCTCATCTGCACCTTGACAGTGTCGCCGGGATAAAGCGTTTCCCAGTAATTTGCATTATTGATACGAAATGCAGTAAGACCCCTGATATAGCTCCCGTTGAAAAACTTGTCATCCGAAGTACTCCATTTCTGAATGGAGTCCGACATCAGTATTCCGTTGCGGTAGTACCGGAGCAGGTAATAATTGAACTCGTCCCCGGGTTCCTGGGCAAAGATCTTGATCAGCCACCTTCCGCTTTTCCCCATATTTGGATCGAACTCAGTCTGGATCGAATCCAGCCTTGCAACCTTCATGATCTTGCAGGTTGATGTATATTCTGAACTGTTGCCGATTACCTCCGGGAGCTTGATATCGAGGCCGTATGTCTTTCCGATCACTCCCCTGAAAGTAGGATCCAGGCTGTAAACACCAGGATGGCTGGGTAGCTGTTCCTTCAGTGTATCAGGGAAAGAACCATCACTCAGGATAACGATGGCATTGCTTACCATCGGCGGCGGCTGGTTATAGAAATAACTGGCCGATTTACTTAGGGTGACCGACCTCTGCATGCTGTCGTTGGTGATCCCGCCGTCAACCACAAGCCGTACATAGGAACTGTCGAGGTTCACATTGATCCTCTCGGTGCATCCTGCAGCAAGCAGGAGGATTATCAGGCTGAAGAGGAGCTTATTCATGGTTGAAATGGAAATTAAATGTAACCGATGGAATGATTCCGAAGAGGTATACCTTTTCGGCGTATGTTGTATTCGGGTCAACATTATCCTGTACAAAGTTAACCGACCAGGTATTGTGCCGGTCATATGCATTGTAAACCGAGAAGTTCAGGTCCCAGGTAAACTTCCTGTTGGGTTTTTCCTTGGAAGAGAAGGTTACGGCCAGGTCGAGCCTGTGATAGTCCTGATAACGATATGCATTTCTTTCGGAATAAATGGGAATTACCTTCCCGGCTATAGTCGCCCTTCCAGTGGGGAATGTCACTGGCGCCCCGGTTGCATAGACCCAGTTGGCCGAGATGTTCCATCGTTTGGCTACCTGCACATTGATCACAACGCTGATGTTATTGGGTTTGTCGTATGGAGCCGGATAGGGGTCAGGGGTTATTTCGGGGATCAGTCGGAAGGACCTTGAATAAGTATAGCTGACCCATCCGCTTACGATCTTCTCATTGAGCCTTACAAGGCATTCAAGCCCGTAGGAATATCCTCTCCCGGTCCGCACCTGGCCTTCCAACGTGTCGACCAGTAAAAGCTGTGCAAAGTTTTTAAAATCGATAACGTTATGCATCCATTTGTAATATGCTTCAACCGAGGTTTCAATGGTGTTATGCCTGAAGTTCCTGAAATAACCCACGGCAACCTGGTCACCCATCTGCGGCTTGATATTGGGGCTCGCAGGGAACCAGATATCGAGAGGTGTTCCTGCCGAAGAATTCTGTGCAAGCTGCAGGTATTGATATGTACGTGCGTAGCTCGCCTTGACCGATGATTTCTCGTTAAACTGGTACATCAGCCCTATCCTTGGTTCAATCCCCCCATAGGTATTGTAAAACACCCCGGTTTTATATACTGTGGAATCAATGACTACATGGGTTGGAGTATAATGGTAAACAGTACCAGGGCCGATATTCTGGAAAAGGGAGAGCCTGATGCCGTATGTTGCAGTGAAGTGAGAACCGATCTTCTGCTCATTGCTGGCATATATACCTGATTCGAGGCTGTAATTCTTTGGGACCTGTATCGAGGTGAATACAGTTTCACTCCCGGTGCCGCTGGCCGTGCCCGGGTTGATCATATGGTATGTAACGGCAGCGCCAAGATGAAGCGTGTTGTTGGTGTTGAGGTACCAGGCGAAATCCCCTTTCATCCCGAGATCCTTGAGGCTTGCCTTCCACTGGAATGAATTCGTATTCCCGTCGGGGGTTCCGAGAAGATAGCGGTAGTCGCTGTAAACCGTTGTGAAATTAAAGAACAGTTTCTTGGAGAACACATGGTTCCAGCGGAATGTCCCGGTACCGTTGCCCCAGTTCATTTTTGCGAACTGGTTGCTGAAAACGTCCCTGCCGAAATAACCTGATAAAAAGACCGTGTTATTGTCGTTGATCACATAGTTTATCTTGGCATTGATATCATAAAAATACAGGCGGTTATTCTGTAGCGCCTTGTTTGAAGAAAGAGGCAGAAAAAGGTCTGCATAGGTTCGCCTCCCTGAAACAATAAATGAACAACGTTCTTTTTTGATCGGTCCTTCGATCGTGATCCTGCTTGCAATGATACCGATGCCGCCATTCACCTCGAATTTCTTTGAATTCCCTTCGTCCATCCTCACATCGAGCACCGATGAAAGCTTTCCCCCGTAAATTGCAGGGATATCACCTTTATATAATTTGACGTCCTTTACCGCATCATTATTAAACACCGAGAAAAATCCCATGAGGTGGGAGGCGTTGTAGACCGTAGCCTCATCCAGCAGAATAAGGTTCTGATCGGGTGCTCCCCCGCGAACACTGTATCCGCTCGATCCTTCACTTACACTCTGAACCCCCGGAAGCAGCTGTATCGCCTTGATCACGTCGACCTCACCCATCAGCATCGGGATCTTCTGAATTGTCTTGATGTCCATTTTGAACACGCTCATCTCGGGCTTGGCCACATTCTGGTCAGTGCGGTCACTCTTGACAACCACTTCATGCAATTCCTTCTGTTCGGTCTCAAGTTCCAGCTTCAGGTTGATGTCCTTGTCGAGGGTAACCGCCCTTGTGACAGTGGTATAGCCTATGAATGAAAACAACAGGGTGTATTGTCCCTGGACCATGGTAAGTGAAAACCTGCCATACTGATCGGTGGTGGTACCGGTCTTCAGTTCCTGGATAAAAACAGTTGCTCCGACCAGGTCCTCGCCGTCGCTTTTATCCGTTACCTTCCCGGTAACAGTGTATTTTTTAGGAGTTTCAGGGAGTGAATAACCGGGAATGGCCATCAGTATACAAAAAAGAAAAAGAAGGGTCAAAGGGAATTTCATGCAGTGCTTGGAAATTATGGTCTGATAACGCTGAATTCCCCGTTTTCGTATAGCTTGATGATGCGCGAAGCCCTGGATGTTGAAATGACGTCATGGTATAAACCGACTATGTAGTCTGCCTGTTTAATAATTTCGGGGTTTATTTCATTAAAAGTATGAGGATTTGCCCCTCCTGAAGGGTTGGCGGAGGTTGACACCACCGGTTTCCCGAATTCCCTGATCAGTTCCCGGCAGAATTCATGATGCACAATGCGGATCGCGATGGAACCATCCTCACCCAGTATGTTATTTGCAAGGTTTCTGCCTTTGGGATAAATGATGGTCAGCGGAGTGTCTACATTTTTTAAAAGATCCCAGGTGATCGTAGGAATATTTTCAACATACAGTTCCAGCTTTTCAGGACTGTCAAGAAGGATGATCTGGCTTTTGCTGCCGATCCGTTTTTTGATCCGGTATATTTTGCTCACCGGTTCGGCATTAGTGGCATCACAGCCCAACCCCCATATGGTATCGGTAGGATACAATATCGTGCCGCCTGCATTCAATACATCCAGGCACGAAAATATTTCCTGCCTGAGGGCTTTACTGATCACTTTAATGGTAATTAAGGGCGTAAAAATACCTAGAATTTTTGAATTTAAAGGGGGAGTAACGGAAATTGATCAGGCCTTATGGTAGTAGCGCATTCAAAGTGCTTAAGGGGGCATGATCTTTGCCCGTGAAGACCGCATGGACGGCACTTTAGCTCCCTGGAGGTTTGTATGATCCAGCGTTTTTCGGAGAGCGGCCCGAACCCGAATTCAGGGACCGTACTGCAATATACCACGGCGGTGGGTGCATTAACTGCGGATGACAGGTGCATGGGAGCCGAGTCGTTGGTATAGTTCATGAGAGAATCCTGCATGAGAGCTGCAGATTCAAGCAGGTTAAGGCTGCCTGCAAGGATGATGATATTTTCGTTCACTGATACCGATTTTATCTCTTCGCAAAGACCGGTATCAGATTTGGATCCCATGAGGTAAATTTTAATTCCTGCAGGAAGACTTTGAATAAGTTCCACCCATTTGTTCACGGGGTATTGCTTCGTATACCAGAGTGAGGCAGGGGAAATCGTAATAAAAGGAGAGGATTTGAACGGTAAAACCCTTGCCTTATCCGCATCGGAGGGATAAAGCCTGGGCCTGTAGCCTGGTTCTTTTGAAGCGCCTGAAACGGCAAGCATTTCACCGATAAGCGACATGTTCCTTTCAACTTCATGAATGCCTTTGCCGATCTTGTGAGGAATGCTTTTTGTAAACAAAAACGAAAGAGGGTTCTTGCTGAAACCAATACTGGCCAAAGCCCCGGAAAATGCAGTCAGCATGCCGGTTGAAAAGAACCTCTGGATATTGACAACAAGATCATATTTCTGTTTCCTGATATCGCTTAATATTCTCAGGAAATTCTTGTATTTATTGGCTTTGTCCCAGGTAATCACGCGGTTCAGGAAGGGATGTCCGGTAAATAATCCCTCCATCCCCTTTTTTACCATTATATCAATGACTGCGGATGGGTATGCGTGGTGCAATCCTTCAATCACCGGCGTTGCGAGAATCACATCACCGATCGAAGCCGTCTGGATAATTAGGATCTTCATATTTCAAGTAGCGAGGTAGCGAGGTAGTGAGGTAGCGAAATAGCGAAATTTCGCTTTTTATTTATGCACTTACATTATAATCCCTCAACGCCTGGTTCAGCGAAGTTTTCAGGTCGGTGGAAGCTTTGCGTTTTCCGATGATCAACGCACAGCTTACCTGGAACATACCGGCCGGGAATTGCTTTTCAAAACTCCCCGGGATGACTACGGAACGGGCGGGAATTATACCTTTATACTCTTTGGGTTTGCTTTCAGAAACATCGATGATGCGGGTTGATGCGGTAAGCACTACATTTGCTCCCAGCACGGCCTCTTCACAAACCCTCACACCTTCCACAACAATAGATCTTGATCCGAGGAAGCAGCCATCCTCGATGATCACAGGTGCGGCCTGCACAGGCTCAAGAACGCCTCCCAGCCCAACGCCCCCGCTAAGGTGGACATTCTTCCCAACCTGTGCGCAGGAACCCACCGTGGCCCAGGTGTCAACCATGCTTCCATGGTCAATGTAAGCGCCAATATTAACATATGAGGGCATGAGAATAACGCCTTTGGCAATAAACGAACCATAGCGCGCAACGGCATGGGGAACAACCCTCACATCAAGAGCTTTATACCCTTTTTTAAGCGGGATCTTGTCATGGAATTCAAGCGGCCCGGCTTCAGTCACCGTCATCTTCTGGATCGGGAAATAAAGAATGACAGCCTTTTTAACCCATTCGTTGATGATCCATCCTTCCATGACGGGAGCTGCAATCCGCAGTTCACCTTTATCAAGAAGACGGATCGCTTCCCGTATTGCTTTCTGTGTATCGGCTTTGCCCAGGAGATCTCGTTTCTCCCAGGCCGCTTCAATGATTGGCCGCAGCTGGTCTGGCATGTTAAGGCGATATTATGGAACAAAGGTAAGAAAATATACAATGTGTGATCTCCGGGTCACAACCTGTCATACCGGGTTTTTAAAAAAGTCGTAACTTTGTAACACGAATTATGGGAAGGATTCTTGCAATAGATTACGGGCAGAAGCGATGCGGGATTGCAGTCACGGATGAGCTCAAAATGATAGCTACCTCACTGAAAACTGTGCCCAGCATGGAATTGCTTCAATTTCTCAGGACTTATGTATCGGGGAACCCGGTAGAGTGTTTTGTGGTTGGCGAACCCAAACGTATGGATAACTCTCCATCTGAATCGGCCCGGTTTATCGAGCCCTTCGTGAAGCAATTGATGCAGGCTTTCCCTGGCATCAGGATTGAACGGATGGATGAACGATTCACTTCATCCATTGCAGGCAGGGCAATACTTGAATCGGGCATAAAAAAAATGGCCCGCAGGGATAAAAGCCTTGTGGATGCAGTCAGTGCAAACCTGATCCTGCAGTCTTTCATGGAATCGGAACGGATTAAAAAAGAACATAGAGAAGCATGATATTACCTGTTGTGGCATACGGACACCCGGTTTTAAAGAAGAAGTCCCAGATTGTTGACCCTTCTTATCCCGATCTTAAACAGTTCACTGCTGACCTCTGGGAAACCATGTACGAGGCCGACGGTGTGGGTCTGGCTGCGCCACAGGTGAACCGGTCAATCCGCATGTTCGTTGTCGACGCCTCAGCTTTTGCAAAGGATCATCCCGAAGCTGATGGATTTAAGCAATTGTTCATCAATGCCGAAATATACAGCGAAGAAGGGGAGGAATGGGTTTTCAACGAGGGCTGCCTGAGTTTCCCGGGTATGAGGGAGGATATTTCTCGCAAAGGGGTAATCGGAATCCGCTGGTATGATGAGGAATTTCAGCTTCATGACCGGAAGTTTGACGGAATGCTGGCAAGGATCATTCAGCATGAATATGACCATATTGAAGGCGTCCTCATGGTCGACAGGATAAATTCACTGAAACGTGTTCTCCTTAAAAGGAGACTGAATGATATCAGCCAAGGTAACGTTGATACTTCTTATAAAATGATATTTCCCCTGGTAAAAAAACGAAAGAAATAGAACATCTCATGAAATTATACACAGTATTGCTGCCCCTGTTACTCTTGGGACTTATTTCCTGCGGTCCGTCAAGAAATAAAGAAGTTGATAAAATCCAATCTATTGAAAACCGGCTTTTTTCTCCCAAAGCCACTTCACTGGATAAGGAGGCGGCCGACAGCCTGCTTACGCTATATTCCACCTTCATTAAAAATTTTCCTTCGGATTCCCTGACGCGAAAATACACCTTTAAAGCCGGCAGCCTTTATATGAACACTGGTAAGGGAAAACAGGCCATTGAGATGTTCGATCTTTACAGGGCCACCTGGCCGAATGATGTGAAATCGGCCATGTGCCTGTTCTTCACTGCTTATATCTATGAAAATCTCTTAAAGAACCTTGATAAAGCCCAGGAATTATACATTCTTTTCATAGAGAAATACCCTCGTCATGATTTTGCGGATGATGCCCAGGCCGCCCTGAATAACCTCGGTAAAACACCCGAACAGATGGTAAAGGAGTTCGAAAAGAAGAAACAGGCCGACAGCGCAATGAGGGCGGATTCAATTAAAAAAGCCGGCAAAAGGAAAAAAACAGGCCTTACCTCATAAACGTTTTCTCGAGGTATTCCGATAATTCAGCAGGACTAACCCTCTCCGCCATTTTACCTCCAACGCTGTAGGAAATAGTTCCCCTTTCCTCCGATATTACGATGGCAATGGCATCCGATTTTTCGGTGAGGCCAATGGCAGCCCTGTGCCTGAGCCCGTACCATGACGGGATGGAACTTTGTTTTGAAACAGGGAGTATGCATCTTGCAGCCCTGATGGAGTCTCCTGTTATCACCACAGCCCCGTCATGAAGAGGACTGTTCTTGAAAAAGATGGTCTCCAGCATGAGCTCCGAAACCCTGGAATCGACTTCCTGCCCGGTTTCGACGAAGGAGCCGAGCTGGCTTTCACGTGCTATTATGATGAGCGCACCCGTCTTTGTTTCCGCCATCTTCTGGCAGGCCATCACAACTGCATCAATGCATGAAACAAATGGGTGCTGGACCTTGAACTTCCAGAAAAGGAACCTCTTGCCGCGGTTTTGCATAAGACGAGTATTTCCAAGCATGAGCAGGAACTGCCTTATTTCGGGCTGGAATACGACGATCAGGGCAATAACCCCTACACTGATGAACTGCCCCAGTATCTCGGTCAGGAGCTGCATCTGGAAAGCTTTGACCACTTTCCATAAAATATAAACAGCAATAATGCCGGCAAATATCCTGATGGCGGCTGTCCCTTTCACAAGGTTGTACACCTCGTAAAGCAAAATTGCAAAAAGGATGATGTCGACCAGGTCGGCGATCCTGAAATTAAATAATCCGCTAATAGTTAATAAATGGAACATCAGATCCTGTTTTTATTGTTCTTGTGAATGCTTTTTCAGGGTTTCAACCAGTTCAACCGCTTCCACTGCTTCTTTTACGTCATGGGACCTGAGCAGGCTCACTCCTTTCATCAATGCGATGGTTTGAAGAATGCTGGTCCCGTTAAGGGCATGTGCAGGATCGGTGCCCAGCACCCTGTAAATCATCGTTTTCCTGGAAAGACCTGCCATCACGGGCACGCCCAGTGACTGCAGGGATTCAAGGCCTGAAAGGAGACGGTAGTTGTGTTCAATGTTCTTCCCGAAACCGAAGCCGGGATCAATAATGATATCACGGATACCCGTGGCTCTTGCCCCGGCCAGCTGTTTTTCGAAAAAATAGGTGATCTCGGCAATAACATCCGAGTAGGTGGGATTATCCTGCATGTTCCGGGGAATGCCTTTCATATGCATGATGATGTAAGGCACTTTCAGGGATGCAACCGTTTCCATCATGCCTGCCTCATACCTTCCCCCGTAAATGTCATTGATCATGTCGGCGCCTTCGCCTGCCACGGCCCTGGCCACCTCAGGCCGGAAAGTATCCACAGAGATAATTGCTGAAGGGAATTCCTTTCGTAAGGCTTTGAGAGAAGGAAGCAACTTTTCAAGTTCTTCTTCCGTAGAAACCTCCGGGGCGCCCGGCCGGGTTGAAACAGCGCCTAAGTCAATGATCCTTGCCCCCTCCGAAAGCATTTGTCCTGCCTTCTGTAACTGGCCGGAAACAGTGAGGTAGCTGCCTCCGTCGAAAAATGAATCAGCCGTAAGGTTTAAAATTCCCATTACTGCCGGAACCGACAGATCCAGAGGTTTACCATTACAGTGAATCAGGGACATTGAGGTTTTTTGCAAAGGTAGTAAAACCGGTTGCCAATTTTTTTGTAATTTAGTCCACCTAAACCTGCTGCCTGTATCCGGTGCAAATATCATCAGCCGGGTATCCGCAGGGGTCATGGGAAATCTCATCAGCATACACATGAGCAAAGAACATAATACAGAAAAGGAATTTGAACTTAGCATAAGCCTTTGCCGGGATATTTTTCTAACAAAAATGAAGGATTACGGTACAGCATGGCGCATACTGCGCACTACTGCAATCACCGACCAGATCTATATCAAGGCCCAGAGGATCAGAAGCATTGACGATAAAGGCATACAGAAAGTTGAAGAAGGCATAAAACCTGAATACATAGGTATCGTCAACTATTCGGTAATGGCGCTTATACAGCTTGAGTTGGGAACAGGGGATAAGCTGGAGCTTATGCCTGAAGAAGGCGAGAGGCTTTATAACAAATATATTTATTCGGCCCGGGACCTCATGCTTGATAAGAATCACGATTACGGTGAAGCTTGGAGAAATATGAGGATCAGCTCCCTTACGGATATCATCCTGATGAAACTTTTACGGATCAAGCAGATAGAGGATCACAAGGGAAAGACCTATATTTCGGAAGGACTGGATGCCAATTATTACGATATTATTAATTACGCAATATTCGCCCTGATCAGACTCGAATATGAAAATTCTTAGAAACGTTTTCCGCATATTAGTCGGACTTGTATTTATCTTCAGCAGCTTTGTCAAAGGAGTTGACCCGATGGGGACAGTTTTCCGCATCGAGGATTATTTTGTCGCTTTCGGCATTCCCTGGGCGGGGCAGTTTGCATTGTTCATCGCGATAGTGCTTTGCACCCTGGAATTCCTGGTCGGTGTAAGCCTTCTTTTTAACCTCTGGATTAAAAAGATGGCCTGGCTTCTGCTTCTGATGATGACCTATTTCACTGTACTTACGTTTATCGACGCCATCTGGAACCTGGTCCCGGATTGCGGATGCTTCGGAGATGCAGTCAAACTGACCAATGTACAAACCTTCATCAAGAACCTCGTGCTGATGCTGATCGTAGTCCCGGTTTTCATATGGAGGAAGAAATACCGCTCGGCCCTTACAGTTAACCTGGATATCATCGTGCTGGTTCTTTTTACTGTTGCATTCACCTGGATGTCGGTTTACAGCGCAAGGCATCTTCCGCTTATCGATTTCATGGCATGGGAAAAGGGAAACAGGGTGAATAAGACTGAATCCCTCCCTGTGAAATTTTATGTGACTTACAAGAACAAGAAAACAGGTGAAAAGAAAGAATACCTGGCGTCGAATTATCCCTGGAACGACAACGTGTGGATGTCACAGTGGGTATTTGACAGCCAGAGGGTGGAGGATCCGAATGCCGGCAAAGCTGCAACCCTGCTGGTTGAGGATATGCACGGCAATGATGTAACTGCTTCAATCCTGCAGAACCCCAACTTTCAGTTTATCCTGGTAGCTTATAATCTCAAAGAAACAAATAAGGATGCCTTCCTTCGCATACTGCCCTTCTATAAAAAAGCCCAGGCCAATGGTATTACATTTATCTGCATTACCACTTCGATGCCTGCTGATATCCGGAAATTCAGGATGGCCCAGGGTACTTCCTTTGAATTTTTCAATGCCGATGATGTGGTCCTGAAAACCATGGTCAGGTCAAATCCCGGGCTTATACTGATAAAAGACGGGGTGGTGATAGACAAATGGGCGTTCAGGGATTTCCCTGACTGGAACGAGGTCTCGGCGAAATATTTTAAATGACAAGGTTTATCTTTCAAAAGCTTGGGTATGGCATCCTGGTCCTTTTAGGGGTGGTTGTGGTGATCTTTTTCCTTTTCAACATCCTCCCGGGCGACCCGGCCAGGATGATGCTTGGGCAAAGGGCCGACAGCGCTTCAGTGGCGGCTGTTAAAAAAGAGCTCGGCACCGATAAACCACTGTATGTTCAGTTTGCTGCTTACCTGAACGACCTCAGCCCGGTCTCACTCCATGTGACAGGGCGGCCGGGTAACAGCTTTAATTACGACACGGCTAAGTATGGGGTTCCCGTTTTTGCCATGGCATATAAACAGATGATGTTGGCGGTAAAGTACCCCTGCCTGAGGCAGAGTTACCAGACCCGGAGGAATGTATCGGAACTGCTTATCGAAAGCTTTATAAATACTTTTATTCTTGCTGTCGTCGCAATGGCATTTGCAATGATTGTGGGTATTGCCCTTGGAATCGTTTGCGCCCTGTACAAGAATTCGTTCGTTGACAGGATCTCTCTTGTTTTTTCAGTGCTGGGTATGTCACTTCCTTCATTTTTTGCTGCCATCCTTAATGCCTGGATATTTGCCTTTGTTCTGGCGCACATCACCCATCTGAATATGACAGGAAGCCTGTTTTCGGTTGACGACCTGGGAAGGGGGGAGTACCTTGATCTGAAAAATCTGATACTGCCGGCATTTACCCTGGGCATCAGGCCACTGGCAATCATCGTGGAACTTACCCGTAATTCTTTGCTTGAAGTGCTTTCACAGGATTATATCCGCACTGCCAGGGCAAAAGGCCTCAGCCCCCGCAGGATCATCTTCAAACATGCCCTGAAAAATGCCATGAACCCGGTTATTACAGCCGCAACAGGCTGGCTTGCCTCACTTCTTGCAGGAGCGGTCTTCGTTGAATATATCTTTGACTGGAAAGGAATCGGGCTCGTTATTGTGAATGCCCTGGATAAATACGACTTCCCCGTAATCATGGGAGCAGTGTTATTTATTTCCGTAATACTTATTTTAATAAATATAATGGCTGATATCCTTTACGGTGTAATCGATCCGAGAGTAAGAATTTAGTAGCGAGGTAGCGAAGTAGCGAAATATGTTTTAATGTCATTTAAGTTAAATCAAATTAAAATCTATTATATGAGAAAAAGAATTGTAGCCGGGAACTGGAAAATGAACAAGAACTTCCTGGAAGCCGAAGAGCTTGTTGCAAAGGTTGCAGATGCCCTTGAAACCCGTAAACTGAAAAATACTGTGGTGGTTATTTGCCCACCGTTCCCTTACCTTGAACTCGCCACCGACATTGCCTGTGAAGCGAAGTTCTCGGTTGGTGCCCAGAATGTTTACCCTGACGACAGCGGGGCTTTCACGGGGGAGGTAAGCCCTGTCATGCTCGAATCCATGGAAGTGGAATACTGCATCATCGGCCATTCAGAACGGAGAAAGTACTTTAATGAAAGCAATGAATTCCTGGCCGGGAAGCTGAATGCCCTGCTCAAGTATAATATAATCCCAATCTTCTGCTGCGGGGAAGTCCTTTCAGAACGTAATGCCAAACAGCATTTCAAGGTGGTTGAGAAACAGCTTGCCGAATCGGTTTTCCATCTTAAAAAAGATCAGATGGCCCAGGTTGTCATTGCCTATGAACCGGTATGGGCTATTGGAACAGGCGTAAATGCCACACCCGGCCAGGCACAGGAGATGCATGCCTTTATCCGTGGGCTGATAGCAAAAAAATACAGCAAGAAACTTGCCGATGAGATATCCATCCTTTACGGCGGCAGCTGCAATGCAAAAAATGCGGCCGAATTGTTCAGCAATCCCGATGTTGACGGGGGCCTCATTGGAGGAGCTTCACTCAAAGAAGAGGATTTTCTCGCGATTGTTGATTCAATCTGATGGAATACATAGAGGTCAATATTGATGGGGTCTCGGAAGAAAATGCAGGGATCCTGACAGCCGAAATGTGCGAACTTGGATTTGAGAGTTTCACAGAGGAAAGCGGGGGAGCATTTTCTGCTTACATACCCCTGGAGTCTTTTGATATTATGCAGGTTGCGAATTTCCTTGAAAAGAAAGCATCTGACCTTGGTTTTACCTATAAAGTTGAAAAAATAGCTTCGCGGAACTGGAATGCAGAATGGGAATCCTCATACCAGCCTGTGAGGATAGGCAGCTGTTATATACGTGCGCCTTTTCATGAGCCGGATCCTGAAGCGGGGACAGACCTTTTGATTGAACCCAAAATGTCATTCGGTACAGCTCATCACGAGACCACCCGGCTGATGATAGAGACTTTGCTGAAGCTCAGTTTCAAAGATTGTCCTGTCCTTGACATGGGCACAGGTACGGGGGTGCTGGGAATCCTGGCCGCAAAGCTGGGAGCAAAACCGGTAGTTGCTATCGATAATGACGAATGGTCTTTTCTCAATGCAAAGGAAAATGCCCTCAGAAATAATGTGGATGGTATGCTCGTTATCCAGGGGGATGCTTTGAACATCCCCGGAGGCAAATACAGGTTTGTTTTTGCAAATATCAACAGGAATGTGTTGCTGAATGACATGCCCGTGTATCATAGCTTTCTTGAAGAGGGAGGGGAGTTGATATTAAGCGGTTTTTATGAAGAGGACATGGAACTCATAACCGAAAAAGCTAATAAACTGGGAATGGAACTGATTTCCCATGCCGCCCTGAATCACTGGGTGGCGGTAAGGTTTAAAAAATGCTGAGATTAAAGTCCTTGCTTGTTTTGTTCATCTGTTCTGCACTGCTTATCCCTGGTCTCCGGGTGCAGGCGCAGAACCAGCGTACCACCCGCTTTTCAGGTGATTCCACCAAGTTTATCGGGGAGCTTAACGGCTTATTGTTTGGGCTTTCCGACAATGATCAGAAGCTGGTCCAGCCGATCATGACAGGCTTTGTCCAGAAATGGAACAAGGAAACCTTTGATCCGGCAACAAAGAAAATTATTTATTTCGTATGCAACGAGATGCTGAAAAAGAAGCTCCGCATCTTCCCTGATTTTTTCAATTATATTGAAGCCCTGAATGTTTTTATTGATACGCATCAGCCTGAAGCACTGTTCACGATATGGTCGACCATTCTTAAAAAACTGCTATCGGAGAAGAGTACCAGGAATTTCAGCAATTTCATGGATTTCACGACCACTCTTTTCGATGAAGGGATGATCTACAAATCCCAGTCAACACAGTGGAAGATCTACCCTGCAATATATACAATGAGGCTTGACACGGTGCCTGTTATCGAATTTGCCAAAGCCGACCTGGTCTGTCATGTCAACAAGGATTCCATGCTGATCTTTGGAACACGGGGAGTCTATTTCCCACTTTCTCAACGATGGGTTGGTCATGAAGGCAGGGTCGACTGGCAGAGGGTGGGTATAAGCCAGGATAAGGTATTTGCCGACCTGGACAAATACCAGGTCCAGGTCAGGTATTCAAAGGTTACCGCCGATTCGGTCCACCTGTACAATAAAAAATATTTCTCCTCTCCCATAATGGGAAGGCTTATCGATAAAGTGCTTGTTGATGTGGATACGGAAAGAGCATCCTACCCCCGTTTTTATTCCTACGATAAGGAGATCACTATTAAGAACCTGTTTAACAACCTTGATTACATGGGAGGGTTTGCCATGGAAGGGGCCAGGGTCCTGGGCTCAGGGGAACATAAGCATGATGCCAGGATTGTGGTTAGGAAAGGAGATGATGAATTCATGCGGATCAAGGCGCCTGCTTTTGTGATCCGTCCTAAGAAGATATCCGCATCAATAGCATCAATCGCCATTTATCATGACGGGGATTCAATATATCATCCCGGGCTGGAAATGAAATATTTCGACACGGCCAGGGAACTCTCCCTGACCAAGGATCTGACCGTGAAATCGATCACTCCCTGGTTTGATTCCTGGCATAAGATCGAGATCTATTGTGAACAGGTTGAATGGAAAATGGATTCATCGAGGCTGAGTTTTAAGATGATGCCCGGCCCGAATAAACAAAGCAATGCTATTTTTGAATCAACAAATTATTATTCCAGGGACCGTTATGACCGTCTTCAGGGGATTGACGAGATCAACATCCTGAATATCATAAAGAACTATACTGATAAAACAAAATCAAAGAAGATCAACCTTGATGATCTTACCCGCTACATGGCGAAGCCAAAAGAACAGGTGGAAGTCCATCTTCTTAACCTGGCTAACAGGGGTTTTCTGGTATACGACTACGAGGATAAAGTCGCCCTTATAAAGGACAAGCTCTTCAACTATGTTAAAGCCAGGGATGGCAAGACTGATTACGATGAGATCTTTTTTAATTCAAACGTCACAAATGCAAGCAATGCCATTCTTGACCTGAAAAATTTTGACCTGAAGATACAGGGGGTGAAAAGTGTATTTATCAGTGATTCCCAGCACGTGGCCATTTTTCCCAAGGGGGAAGAGCTGCTTGTGCGTAAGGATATGGACATTCTTTTCCATGGCAAGATAGAAGCCGGGCTTTTTGACTTATATGGTAAAGATTGTTCGTTCGAGTACAATAAATTCAAGCTTAACCTGCCCACCGTGGATTCCATGGTGTTTTACGTTTTAAGCAAGACCTGGGACCCCAAGGCAGGAAGGTTCCCTCTCGTTAAGGTCAAGACTTCACTCAGGCATCTGAGCGGGGATCTTGAAATCGACAAGCCGGATAATAAGGCGGGGCTTAAGGCTCTGAAGGAATTTCCTATCTTTCATAATAAGGACACCGCCCAGGTGTATTATGACAAGAAGTATATACAGAAAGGTGTATACACCAAGGAAAAGTTTTTCTTCGATGTAAACCCCTTTACCATCCAGAGTATGGACGTTGTGCATACCGACAGCCTGAATTTCGGAGGGGCCCTGACATCTGCAGGTATATTCCCGAAAATAACCCAGCCTCTAAAAGTGAGGCCCGATTATTCACTTGGTTTTGAAAAATCAACTGAACCTGGAGGCCTTCCGGTATATGGTGGTAAGGGAACCTTCATTTCAAAGATCGATCTGAGCGAACATGGACTGAGGGGCGATGGGACATTACTTTTCCTGAATTCCACATCGCATTCCGCTTCTTATCTTTTCCTGCCTGATTCATTACGGACGATTGCGAAGAATTTTACCATGACAGAGCAGCCTGGTGATGTCGAATACCCTTCGGTACTTGCCGATTCGGTGAACCAGTTCTGGCTGCCTTACAAGGATTCCATGGTGGTGGCCACGATCAGGAAGGAAATGCATATGTATAATGAGCAGTCTACGTTTGGAGGAACACTGGCACTGACACCTGCACTTCTCAGCGGAAAAGGCACCGTGAAGATAAAAGATGCCGAAATGGACTCCAAAGGCTTCAGGTTCAAGCGAAGGACGTTCGATGCCCTCATCGCGAATTTCCGCATTAAATCGTACGATCTTAACGACCTGACTATCTCGACCAAGAATTACCAGACGCATTTCGATTTCGATAAACGAAGGGGGGAATTCCGGTCTAACATTGGTATTTCAAAGGTTGAGTTTCCCCTGAACAAGTATGTTTGTTCCATGGACCGTTTCGACTGGATGATCGATAACGAGGAGATAACCCTCGCCAACGAGCAGAGCCGCAAGTCCATACCGGATTCCCTGAGTCTTGCCCAGCTTATTAATATAGGGTATACAGGCTCGGAGTTCATATCGGTACACCCCCTGCAGGATTCGCTGAAATTCTTTGCCGCCAGGGCCAGGTATAACCTGAGGACAAACGTCATCGATGCCGAGGATGTCAGGATCATCAAGGTCGCCGATGCGGCTGTTTTCCCGGATTCGGGCAGTGTCAGGATTTTCAGGGATGCACAGATGCAGACATTAAAACATGCCATCATCATTGCAAACACCAAATCCAAATTCCACCAGTTTTACCAGTCGGAAGTGTCCATCGCCTCAAGAAAGATGTACACCGGAAGGGGGATGCTTGATTATATTGACCGGGACGGGAAACGGGAGAAAATCGAATTCAACAGCATACGGGTTGATTCCAGCGATCAGACGGTAGCTAAGGGAATTGTCTCCGATTCGTCTTACTTTAATCTCAGTCCTGAATTCCAGTTCCGGGGGGATGTCACAGTGAACGCTGCAAGGAAGGAACTGAATTTCGACGGAGGATTCCGCCCGATCTCGGAATGCCTGCATAAGCTCAAACCGGAATGGATAAAATTCAATGCCGATATCAACCCGTCGAAGATCATGATCCCTGTCGACGCCCAGCCCTCCAATATGATGGGCGAAAAGATGGCCCTTGCACTTGAGTTTTCCACTTCCGAAGCTGCAGTTTATCCTGCATTCTTTCTCCGGAGGAACAGTTTCAGTGATTCTGCAATGGCTGTGGCATCAGGAATGATGACCTATAATGTGCCGACCACCGAATTCAGGATAGCCGACACGGCCAAACTCAGGGACCTTTCCCTGCCGGGAAATTTCATCTCCTTCAACCAGACCCTTTGCAGGATGAGAGGTGACGGAAGGCTGTCTCTCGGTGTGAACGGGGGCCCCCTCGACATGGAAGCCTATGGTACCATGGACCATTACCTTATCAACGATTCAACCAATGCACATATAGCACTGTCCATGGACTTTCCCTTCTCGGATGATGCCATGCAGAAACTCAGCAATGAGCTTACAAGCAGCAACCTGGGCGGGCTGACTATCGACAAGACCCCGTTCAATGAAGCCCTTCAGCTTATCCTGGACCCCAAAGAAATGGAAAGGTTCAAGAACGAACTTTCCCTTACCGGGCGATTGCGCAAATTCCCTGAACAGCTTGAAAGAACGATCTTCTTCGGCGATATCACAATGCACTGGGACAGCACCTCCAAATCATGGCTGTCGGCGGGCCCTATCGGCATTGCAACCATTGGGAAAAACCAGGTTTACAGGTATGTGAACGGGATGATGGAGTTTACCAAGAAAAGAAACGGCGACGAGTTTACGATGTACCTGCAGCTGACTGGCCAGGACTGGTATTTTTTCAACTACAGGAACAACATCTTCCAGGCCTTGTCATCTGACATTTCATACAACGATCTGATCATCAATGCTCGCAAATCAAAATCCGAGCAAAATAAAGCCAGTAAAAAAGCCAGGGGATTCAGCTATACCATATCCACAGAAAGGAAAAAAAGAGATTTCCTGAAGAAATTTGAAAAAACCGACGAATAATTAACTTTGCCGCCATGATACTTGTCATTGTCCAGGTCCTGCTAGCGTATCTTCTCGGATCCATCCCTTCGGCTGTTTGGGTTGGCAAATTGTTCTATGGCATCGATGTGAGGCAACACGGCAGCGGGAATGCAGGGGCCACGAATGTTGTGAGGGTTCTCGGTTACAAGGCGGGTATCCCTGTTATGTTGTTTGATGTCTTTAAAGGCTGGCTCGCAGTGTTCATCACCATATTGTTTCCATATCACGGCATGTCGCCCGACCAGATCATCTATATCAAAATCGCGGCTGCAGTAGCGGCTGCCCTTGGTCATGTTTTTCCTGTATTTGCAGGTTTCAGGGGAGGAAAAGGCGTTGGGACCATGGCAGGTGTTGGCATTGCACTCTTTCCATGGGCCTTGTTAATCGTACTGGGGATTTTCATTATTGTACTGTCAGTCTCCCGCTATGTCTCCCTCTCGTCATGTATTGCAGCTACTGCATTCCCCCTCATTGTAGTGTTTGTTTTAGGGGAATGCCATCCCGGCCTTGTCATCCTGTCGGTTTTTGTAGCAGTTTTCGTGTTGTTCACACACAGAACAAATATCAGGCGGCTGATGAAAGGGGAGGAGAAGAAATTCAATTTCAAAGGAGGGAATAAAAAGTGAAATATTGACATCCGCCCATCTTGTCGCAAAAAATTAAAAACCGTATATTTACACCGATATTAATTAAAAAATAACATACTATGAAATTCATCATTTCCAGTTCCTTGCTGTTAAAGAACCTGCAGGCAATCATTGGCGTGATAAACAGCAATAACACCTTACCGATCCTTGATGATTTTTTATTTGACCTTAAAGACGATCTGCTTACTGTCACCACATCCGATCTTGAAACCACCATGAGCGTGACGGTGAAGCCCGATAAATCGGAGGCTGACGGCTCAGTGGCAATTCCTGCCAAGATACTGGTCGACACTCTGAAAACCCTTCCTGATATCCCTGTCTCCTTTTCAATAGACCTTGGTACTTTACTGATCGAAATGTCGGCAGGAGAAGGGAAATATAAAATGAGCGGCCACAGGAGCGACGAGTATCCACGCACTCCTCCGCTGGAAGAACCTACATCCATTACTCTTCCTTCCGGAGTGTTGTCCAAAGCCATTACCAAAACCATCTTTGCAACAGGTAACGATGAACTCAGGCTTGTTCTTTCGGGGGTGTTCTGCCAGCTTTCAACGGATGACATCATCTTTGTAGCCACGGATGCACATAAACTGGTGAGATATACTCGCCTGGATGCCAAAGCTGAGAACTCGGCAGCCTTCATCCTGCCTAAAAAGCCACTGAATCTGCTCAAGAACATCCTTGCAGCCCAGGATACCGATGTTAATCTGGAATATAACCGCACGAATGCGTTTTTCTCTTTTCTTAACATTAGCCTGATCTGCAGGTTGATCGATGGTAAATACCCGAATTATGAAGCGGTAATCCCCAAGGAAAACCCGAACCATATGGTGATCGACAGGCTGTCGTTGCTGAATTCCATCAAACGTGTATCTATTTTTGCGAACCAGTCGACCCACCAGGTCAGGTTTAAAATCACCGGCAAAGAACTGCTTCTTACCGCCGAGGATGTAGACTTCTCAAATGAAGGGAAGGAAAGGTTGACCTGTTCATATGACGGTGAAGATCTTGAGATTGGTTTCAATTCAAAATTCCTTATGGAAATGCTTGGCAACATCGATGCCGATGAAGTAAGAATGGAAATGTCGGGTCCGAACAGGGCCGGCCTCCTGCTGCCTGCCAATGTTGAGAATAAGGAAGAAGATATTCTTATGCTGGTTATGCCGGTTATGCTGAATAAATAAGGAGATAAAACTTTCCATAAAAAAAAGGCCGTCCTGGAGGACAGCCTTTTTTTATGCATTCAAAGCAAGCCGGGATTATCCCCTTTTTACATTGATTGCTTTTTTTCCTCTTTTATCTTCTGTAACATCAAAAGAAACGACATCATCCTGCTTAATTTTGTCGATCAGACCGCTGACGTGTACAAAAATTTCCTGCTGGTTGGAGTCATCAACGATGAATCCGAAACCTTTTCTTTCATTGAAGAATTTAACTTTACCTGTAGACATAAAAACAAATTTTAATTAAATAATCGCCAAAGGTACACAATTAATTATTTACTTTTACAAAAAACATTTTTATGAAAGAGATCAGCCTGAACCTTGGTAATCTGAACGAAGTTTTTCCTGATGATTTCACACAGGAACAAATAGCCAAAGGCAAAACCTTATTTTTAAAAAGACTTGCTGAAGGAGCTCATAAATTTTATTCGGGTAAAATACAGACAGTTCCTAAAGCCCCGGTACCTGGTTTTAACTGGTTCAACGTATGGTACACACCCGGTGTTTCCAAAGTCTCGACAGATATAAGGGATCGCAACGACAGTTCTTTTGAACTGACCAACCGAGGCAACCTGGTTGCCGTTGTAAGTGATTCAACACGAGTTCTCGGAGACGGCGACTGCACTCCTTCGGGAGGACTGGGTGTTATGGAAGGCAAGGCCTTTCTGATGAAATACCTGGGAGGAGTCGATGGTGTTGCACTATGCATAGACAGCAAGGATGAAAACGGGAAGAACGACCCTGAAAGGATCATCCAGTTTGTTAAAATGGTACAACATAGTTTTGGAGCCGTTAACCTTGAAGATATATCCCAGCCCAACTGTTACAGGGTTCTTGATGTGTTGAGGGAAGAATGCGATATCCCTGTATGGCATGATGATGCCCAGGGTACTGCCTGCGTGACTCTTGCGGGAGTGATCAACGCTTTGAAGCTGGCCGGGAAGAAGATTGGCGAAGTGAGGATAGTCCTTAACGGGGCCGGTGCCTCAAATACGACAATTGCACGCTTATTGATTGCCGATGGCGCCGATCCTGCAAAGATGATTTTATTCGATACGAAAGGATCACTCGGTGCCCACCGTAAAGATTGCGAATGTGACAAACGGTTCTATCGTAAATGGGAATTATGCCAGTCGACCAACCCGAACAAGGTTGCGACCATTGAGGAAGCCATGAAAAATGCCGATATCCTGATCTCACTTTCAACGCCTGGTCCCGATGTGATCAAGAGGCCATGGATAAAAAGCATGGCATCCAGGTCGATAGTTTTCTGTTGCGCCAACCCTGTTCCCGAGATCTATCCATATGCAGCCAAGGAAGAAGGAGCATTTATAGTAGCCACAGGCCGGGGTGATTTTCCCAACCAGGTGAATAATTCTATAGGATTTCCCGGTATCCTGAAAGGCGCCTTGCTTGTAAGAGCCCGTAAAATAACCGACAACATGGCGATCAGGGCGGCACATTCCCTGGCCGATTATGCCGAGAGGAGAGGGATAAGCCCCGAAAACATAGTACCGAACATGGAAGAAGCCGGTGTATTCCCTCATGAAGCTGCCGATGTGGCCATGCAGGCTATTGCAGATGGCGTTGCACGTGTTACGATGACCCGCGAAGAAGCATTCGAAAAAGCAGCAAAAGATATCGAACATTCCCGTTCTCTCACCCGTTCCTTAACAGATCACGGGTTTATTGAACAGCCGCCCATGGAGCTGATCAAAAATGCTCTTAGCTGGGCGATTGAGCAGGTGAAATAATGTTATTAATTTGAATACTCGAATAATCGAATAACGAATTCAGAAGTACGAATTATTGCCTTATTCAGTAAATTCAACATTCAAAATTCGAGTATTCGACTATTCGAGTATTCGAGTATTCCCTTTAAAGCTTAATTCCCCCCTTCCTGAGTACAAGCAGCCTCACCCCATGAGGCAGCACCTTCATCGAAAAATGAGTTTGTACAAGCCCAAGGTCTTTCTGAGGCCATACATCTCTCATCATCCATTTGCCTTTGATCCCGAGTTCTTCGAGTTTTACATCCACCGGAAGTGGGTTCTCTGTGAGGTTGAACAGGCCGATTGCTTTTGAGCCATCCTCAAGGTCTCTGACCCAAACCTGGCACTCATCTGTTTTCAATGCCCGCCTTGCCTGTTTCCCCAATGGATCCTGGTTGATGGCCAGGACTTCATCATTCGTGAGAAGGTTCAGTGTAAAAGGATCAAGCTGGGTGAGATCGCAACCGATAAGCAAAGGGGCAGCCAGCAGGGACCATAAGCTGATGTGCGTATATTGCTCATTAGGTGTAAGCTTGGTGTAATGGAGGTTCGGCCCCCAGCCAACCCAGCCCACAACAAGCATGTCGGGATCGTTCCATCTGCCCGGCGCAGCATAAGAAGCGCAGGTGTCCTGTGAGAAGCCAATCCCCGATAAACTTTCCCAGCTGTCTTCAATATCGCCGGTTGTCCTCCATGAGTTCCCGTCAACTTCATTCCCCCATTTCCATACATCCCCCATTCCATACTGGCAAAGGCTGTAATGTATATCCCTGTTGACCTTACGGAGATATTTCTTCATTTCCTGGTAAGGGAATTTCATCTGTCGGTCAGTCGGATTAGGAGCTATTCCCCCGTAAGAGCACCAGTCGTATTTCAGGTAATCGATACCCCATTCAGCATAATGTTGTGCATCCTTTTCCTCGAAGGTGTAACTCCCTTCATAACCTCCGCAGGTCTTTGGACCGGGCGATGAATAGATGCCCACCTTAAGCCCCAGGGAATGGATGTAATTACACATTTCCTTCATGTTCGGGAACTTGGAATTGGGAAGTATGTTCCCGTTCTTGTCATGGGTATCCTCCCATCCGTCATCAATATTAATATAGGTCCATCCGTGCTTGATCAGCCCGCTTGCAAGAAAAGCATCTCCGGCAGCCCTTACCTTTTTATCACTGACACTAAGCCCCCAAACATTCCAACTGTTCCATCCGAGGGGAGGGGTGAGGGAGATCAGATCACCGCATTTGATGGTAAAGTCGCGTTCAGCGCTTCCTGCAGCATTGCTGACTTTCAGTTTAACCTTGTATTCTCCTTTTTTTGATATTACTCCTGTGATCAGCCCATTGCCTGCATGCAGGTGCAAGCCTTCGGGAAGCCCTTCAGCGCTGTATGCCAGTGGGGGTTCTCCGGTTGCAGCAATAGTATACATGAAGGGAGACCAGGGACGTACACCGAAAACCCTGGCGCCATTGATCCTTGGGGCTTTGCCGGGAGAAGGAGTAAGAATATACGGCATTTCAAGTATCGCCCTGACTTCCTTCCCCGAAGAATTTTCCCTGAAAACAAAAGATATGGATGCAGGCACTGAAATGTCCTTCTTTACATTCACTGTTAATTTCGTGTGATTTCCAGGTGTCATATTCAGCGGTGTTTCCTCTTTGAAAATCTCAAGGCCGTTATCACAACGGTTCGCTGTGACGGTGAGGATGCCATGGAAATCTTCCTTAGAGGAGATGTTAAACACCTCGAACTGCTTGCTGATCATGGTGTCGCCCGAGAAAGTAAAACCACTCTGTGTGAAATCGAACATGACATGGTCCGGAAGATCAATCATGCTTATTTCAAAAGGGTTTGAGAACATTCCACCTGCGCCGCCCGAATCATAGGCCCTTACTGCAATAACATTCTCTTTATCCCAAATTATCCGGGGATCATTCACTGCCAGGGTGTATCTCCTGGGGGTGTACCACTGGCTTGGCCCTTTGAAAAAATCGGGCCTGGGATCAGTTTTAGTAATGATGGTTTTCCCGTTCTCGCCAATCAGTTCCCCATTCAGGAAAACCTGGTCATAATCATCAACCTTTCCGAGTTTTATCTGAAGGCTGTCCTTGATGAATGCATTGTCGATAAGGGAATGAGGGATAACCACTTTAAAGCGGTACCAGGCAAAACCGTCAAGGTTCTTGTACCCCTGGTGTTCCCATACATCGGTTGGTTTGAGGGATTCCCATTTTGAATCATCAAATGTAACACCTGACCAGGCAATATCATCTCCGGTGTGAAATTTCCACAGACCGGAAAGGTCTATTTTATTAACAGGAGCAGTCCTCTGACAGGAAAGCAGGCTTAAAAAAGCCATCACAACCAGCCCAATTCTAAAACTCTTCATGATTCAGGATTTTACATTGTGAAACCATAATGTTTTCTCAAAAATAGTGAATAATTCAAATCTTTTCATACGAACGAAAAAGGTATTTGATTAATTTTGCAACATCTTTTTACTTTACATTTTCTTTATCACTGCGGATGAGAACGCTGTTTAAAAATACCTTTACCCTTTTGCTCCTGCTTCCTCTTTTGGCCGGAACACTTGGGATTTCCGCAAAACAGCATCGTTGTTCATCAAGCAATAAAACCAGTGTAAAGCTCTTTCCTGAACTTACAGGGCAGTCGGCAGGATGTTGCTGCTCAGTGGTGGACACCCCTTCTGCTTCCTCAGGACTGCCTCTTGATGAAAACCTGGATTCCCAGGATTGCTGCAAAACCATCCACCTTTATTTAAAGACTTCTTTTCAGACCACCCGTGACCTGGCTGAGGCATTATCCATTCCGGAATTTTCGGATGGCTGCTTTGATCTGCCTGCCGACATTAAGTTAAAAGATGCCACGGATCTTACAATAACTGTTTTTTTTACTGATACCGGGCCGCCTTTGACAGGCCGACAGAGGATCCTCAGTTTTCACCAACCAAAAATTCCCTGCCCTGCAAGCTTTTTAAGCTAAGCCGGGGTCGGTTCTTCCATCTTTTTTCCTGATCGTTGAATTGTCCTGACCGGGACTTGACACGCAATGAATGTGTGTATTACCCGCGTAGTCATCCACTTAATTAAAATAATAGTTAACGATCAATTCATGAACAACAGTTCAATAAATAAAATACCGCTGATTTTTTTCTTAATGCTTTTATTTACCTGGACTGCTTCCTCCCAAAATATTTCAGGTAATGTATTTGAAAAGTCAGGCAGCGGGAAACAGGGCGCCCTTACCGGGGTCAATGTTTACTGGGCGGGGACTACAACAGGTACGGTTACTGATGAAAACGGGAAATTCAGGCTGGCAAGGGTGCAGGGAGGAAATTCGAAACTTGTGGTAAGCCTCCTGGGATACAGGCGCGATACTATACAGGTACTGAAGGATAAATCAAAGCTGAACATTGAGATGTTCCCCGGGGACAGGCAGTTGTCGGAAGTTGAAATAAAGGCAAGGCAGGATAATTCCTTTGTATCGAAGATGAAGACCCAGGCAACCACCGTAATAAATATTGGTGAGTTGCAGAGGGCCGCCTGCTGCAACCTGGCCGAAAGCTTCGAGACCAATGCTTCGGTTGATGTTTCATATAGTGATGCCGTTTCGGGAGCAAGGCAGATTCAGTTGCTGGGACTCAGCGGGATATACAGCCAGATCATGGCCGAAAATGTGCCTCTTATCCGCGGGCTCGCTACGCCCTACGGACTGAATTATGTTCCCGGCCCGTGGATGGAATCGATACAGGTGGCCAAAGGCACCTCATCGGTAGTTCAAGGGTATGAATCCATCACAGGCCAGATCAATGTGGAATACAAGAAGCCTGAAAATGCCGAGAAGCTTTACCTGAATGTATATGGAAACAGCAACCTGAGGTTCGAAGCAAATGCCAGCAGCGCCATTAAAATAACAGATAAACTCAGCACTTCGCTGCTGGTGCATGCCGATGATTTCAGGTATAAATTCGACAGGAACGGCGATGGGTTCATGGATCTGCCGAAACTTACCAATATTAATTTATTCAACCGCTGGGATTTTATCAATCCCGGTAAGTGGGTGTCGAGGCTTGGAGTCAAATACCTGTATGAGGACAGGAACGGGGGGCAGATGGATTTTGATAAAAGCAGCTGGAACACCGACACCACGGGCATCACGAACGATACGAAGAAGTATGGGATAGGAATCAGGACGAACCGTTTCGAGGCATTCTGGAAAAACGGGGTGTTCTTCAAGGGATCGGCCCAGTCAAGCCTGGGGCTCATCCTTTCTTTTATCAATCATCAGCAGGATGCCTTCTACGGGATAAACCTTTACCACGGGCATGAGCAGAATTTCAATGCCAACCTGATCTATACAGCACAGTTCGATGGTGAGAAACATAAGATCTCGGCAGGGGCCAGCGGTTTCACCGACAACTATTCTGAGAATTACGTACAAACCAGGCTGGCATACCGTTACCAGTACCTGCCCGATACCGTGACCCCGACCTATGCTGATAAATTCACTCTTGTGAACGATTCAGTGTATACCTACGTGATGGATCGCAGGGAATGGGCGGCAGGAGGCTTCTTTGAATATACATTCAACCTCAAGGATAAATTTACACTGATCGCGGGGGCGAGAGGTGATTACAACAACCGCTGGGGATTCCTTTTTACACCCAGGCTGCACCTCAGGGTGACCCTGGCAAAGGGGCTTGCATTGCGCGGTTCAGTCGGGAAAGGATACCGTTCTCCAAACCTGCTGGCCGAAAATTCTCCCATGCTCATCAGCCAGAGGGTGCTGAATTTTGCACCGGGCCTGACCAATGAGGAAGCCTGGAATTTCGGCTTAAGCCTTACCTGGGATTTCAACCTCTTCAGCCGCAAGGCGGAATTCACTGTCGACGGTTATCGAACCAGTTTTGTAAAACAGACCGTAGTTGACCAGGACAGCCTTCCCACAGCAGTCTTCTTCTATAATCTCAATGGGCAGTCATATGCCAATGTGGTCCAGGCCCAGTTTAGTTTCCAGCCGCTGAAGCAATTCACGGTCCTGGCCGCATTCAGGTATAATGATGTAAAGGTGACCGAAGGGAACAGGCTTGTACAAAAAGCCCTGGTGAACCAGTACAAGGCCTTGCTTACTCTTTCGTATGCAACGCGTTTTGATAAGTGGAAGTTTGATCTTACCGGCCAGCTTAACGGCCCATCCCGTATCCCGGATACCAGGAAAATGCCTGCAGTTCTGCAACTGCCCGAAAAATCACCTGTATGGTTCAACCTCCTGGCGCAGATTACGAAAAAATTCAGGAACTTTGAAATTTACGTGGGAGGCGAGAATTTACTGAACGTAAGGCAGGATAACCCTATCGTGGAATATTTCAAACCGTATCACACCCATTTTGACGCTTCCATGGCCTGGGGGCCGGTGGTCGGGATCACGGGGTATGCGGGGATAAGGCTGACCATAAAATAAGTAGCGAGAAGCGAGGTAGCGAAGTAGCGAAAAGAGAAAAATCAAATTTTAAATTACTATTAACCAAAATAAAATCAATATGAAAACAAAAAATGTAATTCTCGGCAGTATGGTGCTATTCGCACTGATGCTGGTATCGGCTGCAGCTTTCAGCCAGGATAAAAAAGAAGCTACCATCAAGATCAAGACCTCTGCTGTATGCGATATGTGCAAAGACCGCATTGAGCAGGGTATGGCTTATGAAAAAGGTGTTAAGAACATCGTTCTTGACGTCGACACCAAGATCGTAACAATCACCTACAATCCGTCAAAGACTACCCCTGACGAATTAAGAAAAGCTATTTCGAAGCTCGGCTATGACGCCGACAATGTTCTTGCCGACAAAGCCGCATATAACAAGCTGCCTGCCTGCTGCAAGAAGGATGCTGCGCCAAAGAAGAAGTAATCATTTTATTGGCTATAATGACTGCGGCCGCCCGGTTTCCCGGGCGGCCGCAGCTTTTTTCTGGTAGGCTGAAGGTTATTTTTTCTTTGCAACCTTCTTTGCGGGCTTTGCAGCTGCACGGGCTTTCATATCCTTGATGTAGGCATGAGCAGCAGCAAGACGTGCAATAGGAACACGGAAAGGTGAACAGCTTACATAGCTGAAACCAAGCGAATAGCAGAATTCTACCGATGAAGGTTCTCCTCCATGCTCTCCGCAGATACCGATCTTCAGGTCCTTGCGTGTGCTCCGTCCTTTATCAACGGCAATCTTCATCAACTGGCCCACACCTTCGCGGTCAAGCACGTTGAAAGGATCCACAGGAAGAATCTTCTTGTCGATGTATTCGGGAAGGAAACTCCCGATATCATCGCGGCTGAAACCGAAACTCATCTGTGTGAGGTCGTTTGTTCCGAATGAGAAAAACTGTGCAATGTTTGCGATCTTGTCGGCAGTCAGGGCAGCTCTCGGGATCTCGATCATGGTACCGATCATATGAGGAATTTCCTTCATCTTGAACTTGGCCAGGACTTCCTTGTAAACCGTTTCTATGATTGCATACTGGTCCTTCAACTCGGTATCCACGCAGGTTACCGGGATCATGATTTCAGGGAAAGGCTTTTTCTTTTCTTTCATCAGTTCGGCAGTGGCTTCGAAAACAGCCCTTACCTGCATCTCGGTGATTTCGGGATAGGTGATGCCGAGACGGACACCGCGATGGCCCATCATAGGATTGGTTTCATGAAGAGCATCGGCACGCTTGTCGAATTCCTGCATGGAGATATTCAGGCTGTCGGCGATCTGCTTCCTGCCTTCAGGATTCTGGGGGATGAACTCATGCAGAGGGGGATCCAGGGTACGAATGGTAACAGGATAACCGTCCATGGCTGCCATAGTCTGTTTGATGTCTTCCTTTACATAGGGGAAAAGCTCGCTTAAAGCCTTGCGCCTTTCTTCCACAGTTTTGGAAGCAATCATTTTACGAAGGATGAATAAAGGCTTCTCAGCATTCTTTCCATAGAACATATGCTCGGTACGGAACAGCCCGATACCTTCGGCGCCGAAAGCACGTGCCTTAGCGGCATCGTCAGGAGTGTCGGCGTTCGTGCGCACCTTCATGGTACGTGTTGCGTCGCAGAGTTTCATGAATTTCTGGAAATCGGGATTCTCTTCGGCGGCTTTGATCATATTGATGGCGCCATTATAGATATAACCCTTTGAACCGTTCAGTGAGATATAATCACCTTCTTTCAGCGTGATGTTGTCAACTTTCAGCGTCTTTTTGGAAGCTTCAATTTTAAGAGTACCGGCTCCGACGATGCAGCATTTGCCCCATCCGCGTGCCACGAGGGCCGCATGTGAAGTCATACCGCCGCGTGCTGTAAGAATAGCCTGTGCTGAACGCATCCCTTCGATGTCTTCGGGATTGGTTTCTTCACGGACCAGGATCACTGTTTTGCCTTTTTTTGCCCATGCAACTGCTTCTTCGGAAGTGAACACAATCTGTCCTGAAGCTCCGCCAGGGCCTGCAGGCAGACCTTTTGCAATAGGTTTAACTTTCTTTTCTGCAGCGGGATCAAGTACCGGGTGCAGGAGTTCGTCGAGCTGTGAGGGCTCAACACGGAGTACTGCCTCTTCACGGGTGATCAGCTTCTCTCCATACATGTCGAGGGCCATCTTTACAGCTGCCGGACCGTTACGTTTACCAACGCGGCACTGCAGCATATAAAGCTTGCCATCCTGGATGGTGAACTCGATATCGAGCATGTTGCGGTAATGTTTCTCGAGTTTCTTCTGGATGGTGTCAAGTTCTTTGTAAACGACCTTCATTGCGGTTTCGAGTGAAGGAAGGTGGCGTGTATGTTCATTCTTGCCAATCTCATTGATGGGGTTCGGTGTACGGATACCTGCAACAACGTCTTCTCCCTGTGCATTCGGCAGCCATTCTCCATAGAAATATTTTTCGCCGGTAGCCGGGTTACGCGTGAAAGCAACACCGGTTGCAGAGGTGTCACCCATGTTGCCAAATACCATGGACTGAACGTTTACAGCGGTTCCCCATGCATCGGGAATACCTTCAAAACGGCGGTAGGAGATTGCACGTTTGCCGTTCCAGCTCTGGAATACGGCTCCGACTGCTCCCCACAACTGTTCCATTGCATCTTCGGGGAAAGGCTTGCCTAAGACTTCCTTTACTTTTTTCTTATAAATTTCAATAAGCTTTTTCAGATCATCAGCCGTCAGATCGGTATCGCTCTTGGCTTTCTTAGCTTCCTTCATCTTGTGAAGTTCGCGCTCAAGCTGCACCCTCACGCCCATGCCTTCCTTGGGTTCCATTCCGGCTGCCTTTTCCATAACCACATCAGAATACATCTGTATGAGGCGGCGCTGTGAATCATATACGAACCTCGGGTTCTTCGTCTTTTTAATAAGAGCTTCGCGGGTGATGTCGTTCAAACCTACGTTCAGAACGGTTTCCATCATACCCGGCATGGAAGCGCGTGCTCCTGAACGAACCGATACAAGTAATGGATTGGTCTTGTCGCCAAAAATAGCTCCCATTTCCTTTTCAGTCCTCTTGAGTGCGTCGAGCACCTGTTTCTTCAATTCTTTCGGGTAGTTCCTGTTGTTGTCGTAGTAAGCAGTGCATACCTCGGTCGAGAGCGTGAAACCTGCCGGAACCGGCAGACCGATGTTCACCATTTCGGCAAGGTTCGCTCCCTTGCCGCCGAGCAGATTCTTCATGTCGGAATCGCCTTCGGCATTCTTGCCGCCGAAGTAGTACACATACTTCTTTTCTTTCAATGATTTAGCCATAGTTTTATAGTTTTAATAAAGGATTTTTATGCTCAAAATTTGAACCTGCAAAATTACAACTAATTTCGACTTAAAGAATTAATTCTCAGGGAAAATTCAAGGTATTTTAATGACTTCGGATGAGATCGCCCTGAGCCTCTGCGATCCGTCCCCGGCAAGCTTCTAATAATCGAGCTTGCCCAGGTTATCCATATTCCATAATATCCAGTCCTGCCTTGACCTGAGATAAGGTGTGGGGAACCTGGGATCCCACTTCCGGGGATTGGGGAGCAGGGCCGCGATCATTGCCGATTCAGAACGGGAAAGCGAAATGGCGTGCTTGTTGAAATAAGTAACCGAAGCCTCTTCAACTCCATAAATACCTTTTCCTGTCTCGATCACGTTCAGGTAAACTTCCATGATGCGCTTTTTACCCCAGATCACTTCAATAAGGAAAGTGAAATATACCTCAAGCCCTTTCCTGACCCAGGAACGCTGTGGCCAGAGGAAAACATTTTTCGCAGTTTGCTGGGAGATGGTGCTTGCACCCCTGATCTTCATCCCCTTATGAGCATTATTGTATTCCTGGGCCTTGTCAATGGCTTCCAGGTCAAACCCATGATGCTCAAGGAAGCGGTTGTCTTCCGAAGCCACCACCGCAGTCTGAAGCGAAAGGGAAATGCTGTCTATCCCCACCCAGTGTTTTTTGATCTTCAAAGCCTGTCCCGAAAAATTCTGCTCGGCAAGCCTCATCACCATCAGGGGAGTGATTGGAGGGTTCACAAATTTATACAGTAAGGCGCAGAAAGTCGATGTGGCAAGAAACGCCAGGAAAATGTATAACACCCATTTAAAAATCTTCTTAGCAGCTTGCCACATTTGTAATTTACGATTGGACGAGTTACGATTTACGATTGAAGTTATTGAGTTACGATTTACGAATGAATTCCTGATTTACGATTCACGAATGTTTCTTTACTGAATCTTCAATCGTAATTCGTACATTCAGTCGTAAATCGTACTTCGTAAATCGTAATTTTATTTATCATACTTCCCCTTCCATACCCAGTAAAGGTTCTTTTTCCCGTCCTTCACCAGGTTGTATAAGGATCCTCCCCAGTAATTTCTTATTCCGATCCCGCCTGCTTTCTCTACTGCAGGTTCGCAAAGCAAAACCTCCTTATCCTTCATATTAAATATGACTACGACATACGATGCCAGTTCGGTTGTCTTATTCAATGCATTCGCGATGATCACTATGCCCAGACCTTCCTTGCCTGCAAGATCATACTTCCCCACAATTTTCCTGATATCCTCAATGTTGTATTTTTGTTCGGTGTTTCCTTTTATCTTTTCCGGGTCAGAAGCTGCATTTAGCGCTGTTATCATGGTTATATCCGGGACAAGGCTTGAAAGCATGAACATGCCTTTGAAATCATATTTTGAGGACTCGTTCAGGACGAGGTTATTCCATCCGGGAAAATATTTGTCCCTGATCTCTGCAGGGTTGTAGGTGCCGGCATCCTTGAACTGCGTGAATTCCCCGATGAGTATTACCTGGGAGTAATCAATACCCAGCCAGGTCACCTGGCCGGCCTTGTCATTAAAGAAATCCTGTATGGTTTGTGCCTGGCAGGCCATGCCTGCAAAAAGCATGCAGAAAACGATAATTGGTCTCATTGCCTGTTTTTGTTTTAAAATTACAGGTTTACAGCCTATCCTGCATCTTTTTTTTATTAACAACGAACCCACCGCCCACCGCCGACTGCCGACTGCCGACTACCTTCTGCCGACTGCCTTCTGCCAACTGCCGACTGCCGACTGCCTTGCTATTCCGTCCGGTTTTCGTAATTTTGCTGTGAATTTCCTAACAAAATAAACTATGAGCAACTACATCGGCATCAGGCACGAGGATAAGTATGAACATGAGCGTCGTGCCCCGCTAACTCCAAAACATGTTGCAAGGCTTGTAAAGCAAAAAAAGCTTGATTTTATCATCGAGACATCTTCAAAACGAATATTCACAGATGAGGAATATGTCGAAGCCGGATCAACAATTTGTGATAATCTGAACGATTGTTCGGTGATCTTCGGGGTAAAAGAAATCCCCGAACATTACTTTGAACCTGAAAAAACTTATGTCTTCTTTGCCCATGTTATCAAGGGGCAGAGGCATAACATGCCTATGCTGAGACGCATGATGGAGCTTAAATGCAACCTCATCGATTATGAGAAAGTAGTGGATGAACAGGGGAAGCGACTGATTTTTTTCGGACGGTATGCAGGCATGGCCGGGATGATCAACTCATTCTGGTCACTAGGCCAGAGGCTAAAACAGTTTGGGTACCAGACCGAGCTTGAGAAAATAAAGCAGGCCCATAACTATCCTTCCCTGAAAGAAGCAAAAGATGCCGTTTCATTTGTTGGAGAACTTATAGCCGAGATAGGGATCAATCCTGTTTTCCGGCCTTTCGTGATAGGATTTACAGGCTACGGCAACGTTTCCCAGGGAGCCCAGGAGATTTGCGGGCTTCTTCCTGTAAAGGAGATCTCAGCGGAAAAGCTGCTGGCCCTGCATAAACGTAAACAGGTCCCGAACAATGTGGTATATAAAGTAGTGTTCAGGGAGGAAGATCTGTACGAGAATATTCACGGCCATCCTTTCGATTTATATGAATACATGCATAATCCCCAGGATTTCAGGAGTAAATTCGAACAGTATATTCCTCACCTCTCGATGCTCATCAACTGCATCTACTGGGATAAGAGGTTTCCGAGGCTGATATCGAAGGACTACCTCGAGAAGCAGTTTCAGAAAGGCATGCCCAAACTCACCGTGATAGGGGATATCAGCTGCGATGTGGAAGGATCGGTAGAATGCACTCTCCAATCAACGGTGATCTCAGACCCGGTATTCGTTTACGACCCATTCAAACGCACTGCCAGCCTGGGCTTTAAGGGTGACGGGATGCTGGTTATGGCGGTGGACATTCTCCCTGCCGAATTACCGAGGGACTCTTCCGATGGTTTTGCAGATGCCCTGGTGAATTTCGTTAAACCTATTGCTGATGCCGATTTTGATGAACCCTTCGAAGACCTTGATCTTCCCCGTGCCATTAAAAAAGCATTGATCCTCCACAAAGGTGAATTAACACCTGAATATAAATACATGGAAGAATACCTGAATAAACCATAATTCGTATACCGTAAATCGTCATCATCATCATTATTAAAATCGTAAATCAAGTACTTCAATCTGAAATCGTAAATCGTCCAATCCTAAATCCTGCTAAGATGTCTCAAAAAGTCCTTATCCTTGGTGCCGGGCTGGTAGCACGGCCGATCATAAAACACCTCTTATCCAAGGGGTATTTATTAACGGTGGCCTCCAACACACCCGACCGCGCTTTGCAAATGGTCGGCGGCCATCCCGCAGGGAAAACCGTTTTCTGGGAAGCTACCGATGAAACTGCACTGGATGATCTGATAAGTGAACACGATATTACAGTCAGCCTTCTGCCGTATGCTTTTCACGTCATGGTCGCCCGCCACTGCATTGCCAATAAGAAAAACATGGTGACAACCTCTTACGTGAAACCCGAAATGCGCGAACTCGATGCCAAAGCCAGGGAGGCCGGGGTTATTATTCTGAATGAAATCGGTCTCGACCCGGGGGTTGACCATATGTCGGCTATGCGGATCATCGATCATATTCATGCAAAGGAAGGCGCAGTTCTTGAGTTTCACAGCATCTGCGGAGCCTTGCCTGCACCTGAAGCTGCAGATAATCCTTTTAAGTATAAATTCTCCTGGAGCCCCAAAGGCGTTGTCATGGCCGGGAATAACGATGCATTGTTCCTCAGGCATGGGCAAAAAGTGAGCATCCCTACCAAAGACCTCTTTAAAGATCCCTTTACCGTTGATTTTCCTGGAGTGGGAATTATGGAAGTTTATCCCAACCGGGACTCCCTTGCCTATAAAGAAATATACGGCATCCCTGAAGCCCTGACAGTTTTCAGGGGGACTTTCCGCTTCAGGGGATGGTGCGAGACACTGAATGTTATGAAGCGTCTTGGCCTTATATCATATGATAAATTTGATATGAGCGGGCTTACCTATGCCGGCATGATACGGCGGCAGATCAATGAATTGAATAATCGAATAACGAATAACGAATTACGAATTACGAATGAAAAAGCGAAGTTAAAGGCTGATGTTGCTGCCTGCCTCGGAATCCCTGCAGATTCATATTCCCTGGATGCATTGGAATGGCTCGGGCTCTTTGAAGAGGTACCGATGAACCGCAAAACAGACAGCACTTTTGAAGTTGTTTCAGACCTGATGATATCAAAAATGGGACTGGGTGATGACGAAAGGGATATGGTGGTTATGCAGCATACTTTCCTTGCCGCATATTCCGATGGCCGCAAGGAAGTGATACGCTCACGCATGCTTGACTTCGGTTCCCCTTCAACCGATACTTCCATTGCCCGTACCGTCGCCCTGCCAGCTGCTATTGCCGTCGAGATGATACTAAAGGGTGAGATCCGCGAAACCGGTGTGCATATCCCTGTCATTCCTGCAATTTATAACCCGGTTCTGAATGCACTTGAATCCCTTGGCATCAAAATGAACGAGGAATTCGGCCTTCCGGTCTCTGAAAATATTAATTGATCAAATAATGAAAAACAGGGTGAGGATTCCTGGTATCAGGTGTCCCGTTTCCTGCATCCTGAATCAAAATTTTCAAGTATGTCAAAACTGATCGCTATTATCATCCTTGCCATAGTTATTTATGCAGTGATCTCCATGCGCCGGAAACCCGGCACCACGCCATCCGGTAACGAAAATAAAAATGATGGAGGTGGTAACAAGGTACCGCCGCCAAACAAGGGACCTTCCTGGTCAGCCTCAAAGGGGGGGTATGGTAAATGGGTAGGGGGCGGACTTGGCTGGGTATTCGGAGGGCCGATAGGAGGGATACTGGGTTTTGCACTCGGCTCCATGTTCGAAGGCATGAACAAGGGAACTTATGCCTTCAATGGCACACCCAGGGGAGATTTTGCAATGAGCCTGCTGGTGTTATCCGCCGCTGTTATGAAAGCCGACGCAAAGATCGTGAAATCGGAACTCGATTATGTGCGGGGATTTTTCATCCGCCAGTTTGGAGAAGAAGAAGGTTCCCGTCTGATCCTGATGCTGAGGGAAATCCTGAAACAGGACATAAAGGTACAGGAAGTCAGTTCACAGGTAGGACAGTATATGGATTATTCCTCGAAACTTACGCTTCTGCATTTTCTTTTCGGGATTGCCGCGTCCGATGGTGAATTTCACCCCGACGAGGTCTCGATGATCGGCACCATTGCCGGCTATATGGGGATCAGCAACCAGGATTTTTCATCAGTGAAGGCTATGTTTGTAAAGGATACAAACTGGGCATACACCGTGCTGGAGATTACGCAGGATGCCAGTGACGATGAGGTAAAGAAAGCTTATCGCGAGATGGCTAAAAAACATCATCCCGACATGGTCGCACAGCTTGGCGACGATATAAAACGGGATGCCACCGAGAAATTCCAGAAGATCAATGCTGCTTACGAGGAAATTAAGAAGCAAAGGCTCATGAGCTGAAACGTTCAGTTCAATGAACGGTTTTTACCGGGTCAAGTTCTTCAAACGAGATATCCATTAACTCGTAATTTTTCCAGCCCGAAAAGTCATAGTGCCACCATTCACTTGGATATACGGTGAACCCGTGTTTCTGCATGATGTCTATCAGCATCTGCCTGTTCTGCTTTGCCTTTTGCGGAATCTCCTGGTATGATGCCCCGGCTTTAACCGTAAAATCATCAAAAGGAGTAGGCATTTCAAGTTCCTTTCCTGTTTTCAGATCAATAATCGTGAGGTCAACAGCGCAACCCCTGTTATGCCTTGAACCGCTTACAGGAGATGCAACATAGGCTGTGTCGTGAATGATGTCCCAGAAAAGCAGGGTAGCCGCATAGGGCCTGTAAGCATCGAACACCTTAAGCCCAAGACCACGCGTTGACAATTCGGCCTGGACCGAAGCAAGGGCCCTCCCTACTTTCAGCCTGGCAAAAGCCCTGGCTGAAGTGTAAACTTTTTTATGAGTAAAATTGTTACTCGTTGCATAACGGATATCCAGGACTATTCCCGGTACCAGTTTCCTGATATCCACCAGTGTTTTAAGGCTGTCGGTCCTGATGATCCGCGAATAATTCACAGTATCGGCGATAATATTCAGGTTGTAGGGGTTTTTCTTAGTTACCTGGGCGTTTAATCCGGTAATGAGCAGGAGAAAAATAAACAGGGAAGCAGGTCTTGTTCGTTTCATGAAATAATCTTTCTTTTGTATTTCTTCGTGGACTGTGGATATCTGCTTCCCAAAGTTCTGAATTTTATTTTAAAGCAAGACTATGAATGGACTATTGTTTACTCCATGCAGCATCGGACCCCTGGAACTCAGGAACCGCTCCATACGTTCAGCTGCCTTTGAAGGAATGTGCCCCGGCCACCTGGTTTCAGATGACCTCATTGATTATCACCGCTCGGTTGCCGAAGGCGGAATAGGAATGACCACCGTGGCTTATGCCGCTGTTTCTCAAAGCGGCCTGTCGTTTCCTCACCAGTTGTGGCTGAGAAAAGAGGCGATACCCGGGCTTAAAAAACTCACCGGGGCGGTTCATGATGCCGGCGCTGCCGCGGGGATACAAATAGGCCATTGCGGGCAGATGGCTAAAACTTCGGTGAGCGGGACCTGTTTTTCACCTTCGGGAGGGTTCAACCTTTACGGCCCCACCTGGCCCAGGGCGATGAAAATTCAGGATATCCATGAGGTGGTCAGGGACTTCGGCCGGGCTGTAAACCTGGCCAGGGAAAGCGGTTTCGACGCGGTGGAAGTGCATGCAGGCCATGGTTATCTCATCAGCCAGTTCCTTTCACAGCATACCAATAAACGGAAAGATGAGTACGGCGGAAGCTTCGCCAACCGCAGCCGGTTCATGAAAGAAGTGATGGCTGAAGTGATGCAAGCTGCCGGTTCCGATATGGCAGTCCTGGTAAAAATGAACCTCCGTGACGGTTTTAAAGGAGGAATGGAGATTGAAGAATCCCTTGAAGTCGCAAAAGCGCTGGAACAAATGGGAGTTCATGCCCTGGTGCTCAGTGGAGGTTTCGTGAGCAGGGCGCCGATGTATGTCATGAGGGGAAGAATGCCGGTAAAGGTCATGGCCCATTACATGCATGAGAAATGGATGAGGCCCTTTATCAGCAGCTTCGGCGAGCTGCTGATAAAACCAGAGCCATTCAGCGAAGCTTATTTCCTGGACGACGCCCGCATAATAAGGCAAAATGTAAGGCTGCCCCTGGTTTACGTGGGGGGAATGGTCTCGAAAGAAGGGATTGAAAAAGTGCTTGAAGAGGGCTTTGAATTTGTTCAGATAGCCCGCGCGCTCATAAACGACCCGGCATTCATTAATAAAATAAAAGCCGGAGAACTTTCGGTCTCCGGCTGTAAACATGCGAATTATTGCATCGCGGTAATGTACTCGGGAAAAATGGCCTGTTACCAGGCCGATAAAGAACACTCAACTCAATGGATTAAGTATCTTGAAGGCTGAAAGGATTCAATGGGTTTTAACCATTCTCCCGGTCTTTTCTGCCTTATCTTTTCCTATCCTGATAAAATAAACGCCATCAGGCAGGCTGCTGACGTCAATTGCAGCAGGGCTGAATGAAAAGACAACCGGTCCATACACCCTTATACCGTTGATATTGTAAATGCTGATTTCTTCGGGGGTTGAATTCAGTGAATTATAATTAATGTTCACTCTGGATGTTACAGGGTTCGGGTAAATGCTAAAGGTCCCTGAGGCCGGATCATTGATGCCTAAAGCAGCATCCTGGTTCACTGTGACCATCTTGTCGGGCAGCCCGGTCACTGAAACGGTAATCATTGCTGAACGGGCAGTGTTGCTTGTATTTGCCTGGTAAGTTGCTGTAATCGTGCCGTTCCCTGTTCCTGAAGAAGTGGCCGTGCACCATGCCTGGTCGCTGGAAGCCGTCCATCCTGAATTGGAAACAACAGTGAAATTGGTTGTTCCTGCCGACTGTGAAACATTCTGGGATGCAGGTGTGACATTAAGTGTGGGCGCAGCACCTGCCTGGGTCACGGTTACCGTAACATCAGGTACCCCGGAAGCAGTAATAGTGATGGTTGCAACCCTTGCAGTTGTTGAAGTGTTTTCGGAATAATTGCTGCTGAGATTGCCGCTTCCGCTACCTGAAGGAGTGCAGGTGCACCACGACATATTGCAGCTTGCATTCCAGCTTGTGTTGGAAGTCACTGAAAAAGTTGTGGCTCCTGCAGCCGCGGGAACATTCTGGTTTGAAGGCGTTACTGACAGCGTGTTACTGGGATTTGCCGCGGTAAATGAACCTACCATACCCATACCGGCATGAGGTGTGCACACATAATTATAGGATCCTGCAACCGTGACCGCGTAGGAATAGGTCTGGTTTGAAGAATTGATAGGATGGTCCCAGCTTGCAGCTCCTGCAGGAATGGAACCTGATGTAGTGGTATGTGATCCGTTGACCCATACCCATTTTACCGTATCCCCCACGGTGACATTCAGGCTGGCAGGGTTGAAATAGTAGTTCCCTACTTGGACCGTATGCGTCGTGGCATGTGAAGTTATGGTAAAACATATCCCCGTCAGGAATATCATGGCGGAGAGAGAGTATATCTTGGTTTTCATAAGGTGCATTTAAATGTTAATTAGACTAATTAAATGCAAATATAATAACAAAACCAATAGCTTATCCAGAATCAATATAAATAAAATATCAAGAATCAGACCAGGCCAGACCAGCCGTCGTCAGATTTTTTGAATTCCCCCCTGAGATAATGATATACTTCCGAAGGAAGCGGTCCTTTTTCAACAGATTCAATCCCTTTTTTAAGATTGACTGCGGATGAGGTGCCGAGAATGGCAGTGCTGACTCCCTCTGAAAATACTGTGAAGCGGATGGCCAGCTCATCCCATGGAAGGCCATGCGGATCGGGGTTCATCTTTTTCCACCTATGCCAGTATTCCTCGCTGTAATGCCCCACAGGCGGGCTGGCATGCCTCCAGGGGGCGTTGGCTATCGGGCGTTTGGCTATCACTCCCATTCCCGCTGCTTTTGCGAGTGGAAGGTAATCTGAAATCCCTCTCTGGTCGCAAAAATTCACAGAGGTCTGTAGGCTTGCAAACTTTTTACTGTTTATGGCAAAGGCAAGGGCTTCGTTTTCCCCTGAATATGCTACAATCCTTACTTTGCCCTGTTCCCTTGCTTTTTCCAGGGCGGCAGTGGCATCGCCCCGTTCAAGTATATCCTGGCTGCAGGAATGCAGGTGGACGATATCGAGGTAATCAGTCCTCATAAGTTTGAGAGCGTCGTCAATATTGGCTGTAACGGTCTCATAGGACCAGTCGGGATGCCATTGGTCGTTGTACCCGACCTTGGTTGAAAGCACAAATTCGCTTCTGCGGTGGGAAATATATAATCCGATGTTTTTTTCTGAGGCTCCGTAGGCACGGGCAGTGTCAATGAGTGTTATACCAAGGTCCAGAGCGGTATTGAGCAGGGTTTCAACCGACATCCCTTCTTTATTTTCATCTCCGATATGACCGGCCCCAAAACCAAGGGCCGAAACTTTGATGCCTGTATTTCCGAATTTTCTATATTCCATAAGTTAAAATTTAATGTATCATTTCTTAGGATGCATGCTGATAAAGAGTTTTGCATTACTCACTTTTTCCATTCCATGGTTCAATTCCTGCAACATCGGGTACTTCGAAGGAGAGATTATATTCTGTTCCAGTATGTATTCCGATTTAATATTGAATGATTTGGAACCTGCCGGAGAAACTGACATCCGGTACGATCCAATGTCATTGACTACGTTCAAATCCACCTGAGTGGCATTCACCACATTAACTTCTTCATCGAAAGTAACGGTGAAAATGTTGGTTTCGGTATAGGGATACCCTACGCGGATTGTTATATTCTGGGATGGCAGGTGGCTTGGAGGGGGGTCATGCTTGATCCACCTGAGAATATCCAGGCTGTAAAGGCTGTCCGACAATTTCTGTATTACCCCGGTTTCCCGTCCCCCATAGGTGATGATCTTTTCGAAAGGAAAGAAAGGGGAATGTTTCAGAAAAGTCATGGAATCGAAATGGTAGTTCGGGAACATCAGGGCCATGGTCCTCGTGAAACCCGATTTGACCGAATCAATTCCATAAGACTGGTCCATGATTGTCTCGGAAGTGGACATGGAGCCTGTGTAACTTATTCTCGCATTTAATTGCAGACTGTCACCATCGGGAAATATCCTGAAAGCAAGATCACGATGCGTTGTGTTTAGCTCGGCGCTTAGAACCGGGATAGGGATTAGCGAATAGGCCGATGGATTTTTAAAAGGAACCAGGAAAGCCATGGTCCCCCGGAGATAGGAAGGGAGTTCGTCAATTTCAAGCGTTATTTTATTGTCCTTTGGAATGATGTAGTGAAGTTGTCCTCCTTCGTCCCTGAATGCAAGCAGCCAGTCGGTTTCAACGTCGTTGCACACAAGATCCTGGTCTATAGGACCCTGCGACTTTTCCCTGCAAAGTAGGATGTACGACTCAAACCCGAAATAATCAAATAGTTCACGATAAAGAATGAACAGGTTGCTCCGGCTTAATTCTTTTTTAAATAGCCACCAACCCGTACTTTGCTCGACACTGGTTTTGGGCCTCTTTATCTCCATGCTGTCAAGGATATACCTGTTGAACTTCCTGAACTGTTCCAGTTTGGGCTTGTCCAGCATGCCGCTTATTTCCCTTTGCAGGAGCTGGTTGAAGTAACTGGTCATGGTAATATTTGGGTTATCGTGCTTCAGCCGGGTGGTCATGGATTCAAATAAACCGCTCCATGAGCTTGGCCCTACCTGCCGGAACTGCTTTCCCCAGGTCCCCGAGATGTAGATGCTCCTGATCACATACCTGAAATAGGGCATGTCGTAATAAGGTTGATACCAACCGGTTCCTATCAGGGGCTCCAGGTAGTTAAAGGAGAAATTGAAGATCGAGTCCTTGCCTTCGGCTTCGGCAACTGGTTTTACGAGCCCATTGTAGGTTTTAAGCCAAAACTTTACATCGCCTTCGAAACGGAACCTGTATTCAGCATTGAGAATGGGTATTTCTTCCCTGAAGAAGAACGGCACCATTTCTCCGCCTGAAATTGGTTGTTTGATCCTGTAATCCAGGAGTATCATATCACCTTTTTCAACACCGGGTACCTGCACTTTGACGTAACCATAGTGATAGTCCCTTCCTTCCCGGCCTTCTACAATTTCTTCCTGCTGCGGAGTTTGTTCTGCCGCACTGCCGTTGGGCTTGATCACAGTGGCTTTGAGCCTCTCAATGGTGGTAAAATTATTTTTGGGGATGGAGAAGGATGAATATTCATTTAATCCCTTGGCTGTATTGATCTTTACGAGCCGTTTCACAATATAGGTATCGGTAAGGAATTCCTGTATGGACTTGAATTGTTCAACGCTGAATACCTGGGTGCTTTTATCCATCATCACAACCGCATCATATGAAAGCAGTGAATCAGGGATAGTGTAATGCATGAAATAAAAATTCGTTGTGTCGGGAACTGACGCAAAACCCGGGAACATGGAAAGGGCAAGAAGGAAAAGGGCCGTTGATCTAATGTATTGAGATGACATTGTTGAATGTTTTCTGAAGCTTTTTTCCGAATAAAATGATCGCATCCCTGTTTTCATAAGGATAATCCACCCCGTTGAATAAACAGGTGTAAGTGATGTTTAACTTTTTTCCGAGGATGAAAGATTTCAGGGAAAAAGAAAATCCGCCTTCATTGATATCTATATTTTCAAGTGAACAGGATGCAATAGGGAAACCCATGTCGACCTCCAGATTCACTTTTTTGTAAATGGAGCAGGGGAAAAGGAGGTCCCCTGTCACCTCAGCCTCGTTAAGTATTGAGATAGGTCGTGGGAGAAAATCAAGTGAAAGGTAGGTCGTATTCCCGTTCCGAAAAATCGCAGATCCACCCAGGCTGAATTTTCCATGGTAATTGCAGCTGTCACCATAGGCTTGTAATTCCACATCTGAAAAGCTGCATGTTTTCATTTCAGCCTGCAGCCAGCGTTTCAGAACGGTTGTCCTGGCTACGCTGGAAAAACCCGACAGGGTCGACTGCATCTCTGACATTGAGCTCCCATGAAGAGTTCCGCGGATCAGGCCCGAATGTTCCCCGCCCGTATTCGAAATGACAATTGATGAGATTTCCCTGTTCAGGTATGGATCAGTTACGGGGATCTTTACATATTGAGGCAGGTCGGGACTCAGCAGGAAGACTGTACGGTTTTCAAGCCTGCCGTCGGGTATTATTCCATCTGAATTTTTTGATGTGGCATCGAGAAACCTCATCTTTCCCAGGTCTTCGGTCACACAGATCATATGGTTCCCGCAGGCCATTGAAGGAAAATTAAAATCCGCTTCTGCATCATCAACACCTATGAGCCCTACCCTGGCATTCAGTCCCTTATAACTGATCATGCATGCCAGCAGGTTCGACATGGCCTTGCAGTCGCCCTGCCTTGCCCTGATCACTGTAAATGCAGGAGTCGGAATGATTCCCGAAAACCCGGTGTCAACAGTGACATACTTGATCCTGTCCCTGACAAACCTGAAAATATTCAAAATAATGGAATCATGGTTCACAATTCCTTTCGTGATACTGTCGGTGATATTTTTTCCTTCATCTCCCAAAACCATTGATGCCTGGTATCTTGACCTTAGCCAGCGGTTAAGGTATAATGATTCTTTCCCTTTGTATTCCGATGGCGTAATGATCATAAGCAACTGTGGAAAAGGATGCCTGAGTTCGTAGGGTGAATTGTCAGGTTTTTCGGAATACACCGGGTTTCTGGCAGATGCTTTGAATGAATAGGTCCACTGGCCTTTGTAAAAAACCGAGTCTGCACTGAAATATTTCAGCTGTAAGGGTTGTTCAAGCCTATATTTAATATTCAGGGATTCAGGGAATTTCAGCTCATAATAAAAGGTGTCTACAGGATACTGAGCCTTGAAAGGGAGATCTGAAAGCATGATCAGGTCTTTCAGTTCCGATTCGTATTTAACCTGGAATGATCCGTTTTCGGGCAGATCGAAGCACTTCAGTATCCTGGAGGATATAAAATACATTCCGTATGAGCTGTATTCCCTGAGGTTGGCATCACGGTACTTTTTCAGTTTCCCATCTTCATTGAAATAGGAAATCCGGCATTTGTACACTTTCCTGATGCCGGAAGAAGGAATGATATAGGTCGAGTTCTTCTTTGTAGTCTCACTCTGAACAACGGTCCTGCAATAATAGCCGTTGACCGTATCGGTGAGGACAATGTTTTCCCTGTAAAAACGCTCTTGTTTAATTTGCTGGGCGGGAAGAGCGCCTGATAAAATGAGGGCAGCTGGGAGAAGGCAAAGTAGTTTCATTACAGTTTTTAATGGCAGTTGTCAGTCGTGGAACCTCCAGCTTACCCCGAATCTGAAAGATGCATCCTGATTCGGGTAATGTGGTGCAGCCCAATATGTTCTTCCTTCAAAGAAGGACCCCCAGTTGGTATAGGAAACAAAAAATCTGGCCCTCTGGATCTTCAGGTTGATGAAAACATCCATATACAGGTAGTTCCCGATTTGCTTCTGATCCTGCAGGTAATATGACCGTAATGCCGGCATGTAGCCGTCGGCATAATAAGCAGTGTTATAATAAAAACCCAGGCCGGGTTGAAGGACTGCAGCTCCGTTGAAAAGGGGCTGTGAATAGTAGACCGAGAGGTTCCCCATAAACGCCGGAAGCCTCAGCACGGTAGTTCCCTGTATAGTCTGGTAAACCAGCTGGGCTTTGATCTTGAACCTCCATAAGTCGACATCGGTATTGAAATACACATAGATGTATCCGAATTCATTCTTGAATTGCCGTGGTTTGGCAGCGCTGTCGAGGTAGACATAATTTGTGATGCGGTTGAAGTTGAACCCTGCATTGAGGAATTTAAACCTGTAATCAAAGCCGCCTGAAATGAGACCCTGTTTATTAAAAGTAGTATCCCATTGGAAATTGTTGCTTACATAATGTCCGAAAAACCAGCCCGGCTGCTGGTAGGAATAAATTCCGCTGAGTGTCACGGTTCCCGCGTTCTTGTCCTGCCTGCCCAGGATTGTACTCAGGTTTACCCTCAGGCTGAAGTCCCCCTGGTTATTGTCGCCGAGAACATAATCTCCGTGGGCTTCAAGAAGCAGGCTTGAAAATGGATGGAAATACACAGCCACTTTTGGGATGTATTGTATGAAATACCGATGCACGAAGAGAGCGCTGTCGGTGTAAGAAATATGGATATACTGCTGTTTGATGCCGGCTTCGATCTGAAGCAGCCTGAGTTTCCTGTCCTTATTGAATGTGGGATTTGACCAGGTAAGTTCATTGACTATCCGGTCGATGGTGATTGAATCCCTTGTATTTACCACGTCACGGTAGTAATTCTCGTAAAAACTGGTATCTGGTGGGGATACATCCATATAATTCTGCACCTGACGGTTAAAATAAAAGGCATAGGTAAGCCGGCCGAGGTCAAAATGGCTGCTGTTCAGGAAAGCCGTGTCTTTATCATTTTTGGCATGCCTTGAAAGATTGAAATAATGCTTGGTGTAAAAGCCCGATTCTTTCATCCGGTTCTGGGCAGACTGCAGCCTGACCGGTATTACCTGGCGGTTTTTCTCTATGTTTTTTTCGAAAAGGCTGTCGGTTACCACTCCTCCGTTCTCATAATTCCGTAACCGGTTGAAAATGAAATTCGATATAAAGCCGTATCGTTTGTCTTTTGTGAAGAACTGAAGGGTAAGGGCGAAGTTGATATCATTTGTCCTTTGCCTTAGATATGCGCCCGGTGCATTATTAACCCGGAAATCGAATCCCAGGTTCAGGCTTTTATAAAGATTCCTGCTGAAAATGGCATGAAAGGTATTTTCTTTTTTTGGCCCCTGGAAATATGATACTTCGGTAAAGGTTTTAAAGACTTTATAATATTTCACGCTGTCGTTAAGGTACAGGTACTGGTCAAAGGTATGTATCCCGAAGTCCCATCCGCTGGGTTTCATGAAAGGGTAGGGGATGAGTGAATTGTAATTGGATCCTATATTCCCGAGATTTTCGAAGAAACGTCCTTGTTTTGTAAGGGCATCATAGTTCTGGAAGCCGGTGAGAGTAGTATCGTAGGCATGGGTATTGAGGTGGCCGAATTTTTCGAAGTCGTTATAAAAGAAGAATACGATAGTTGAATCCCGCCGCATGAAGGGTTTGAAAGTTTTCCTGGGGGCGATGGTTGCGGTATCCTGTGCAGGGGCTTCTGAACCTGATTTTTTTTGAAGACGGGCAGTATCGGAAGTACTTGCAACTGCAGCCCGCACCAGGACTGGAGGCAGCAATAATAACAACAGGACTGTCATAAACCTGACCGTCATGAATAGCTTTTTTTAGTCTTGCGAAGGTAAGAAATGTCGGGGAATCAAACTGATGTTGCCATCATTTGCAGATGGATTAAATGCTTCTTAATGAAGGAAGATTACTGTAAATGGATTATTCTTTGCCAAGCCATTTTTTTATTATCATGAACAACTCTTAGTGCCCGATGGCAACCCCCGCGCATGACACCCGGTTCACGGCAGTCCGGATAGTGAAGATTGTGTTCAGGGGTTCAGACCATTTGATTTTTATTACAGGGAATTAATGAACTGCAGTACCTGGGGCGCCCTGCCCGGCTGTATCAGGTTAAAATGATCAACCCATTGCTGAATCGGCAGGGGCCGGTTAACCGGCACGTTAAGGGTGTCGAAGTTGGCTGAATTCACAGGCACCAGTCCATCGTTGGGCGGAGGACCGAACAGAAGGAATGCATCATACCCGATCCTGTCTATAGAGGCTGCCCAGTCCGGAAGCCATTGATAATGGCCTGTGTTGTCAAGCTGATCGGTCATTTGACCTGCAATCACATAATATTTAGACCGGTTAGCAATGTCCAGGGTGTTATGCAGCATTTCGGGTATGAAACCTGTGTAAGGGTACATCTGACGTGGCCCGGGAAAATTTGCAAAACACACCAGGTTGATCAGGCTCACCAGGGGAGTTCCCAGGTGTGGTGTACCCAGGGTGACCAGTTTGGTAATGGTTCCTCCGCTGGCGATATAGGCTCTTGAAACCAGTCCTCCCATGGAATGACCGATCAGGATTGGGCTGGTTAGACCTGCAGCAACCACCGAATCCCGCAAAGCTCTTCCGTTAACCGTGATAGAATCTTTCCAGTCATACTGGAACACGTAAACGTTGTGCCTCAGTTTGAAATCAGCCGACAGGTTCATGATGAGAGTATCCCAGCATTTCATGGTTGCATCCATTCCGTGCACGAAGATCACAGGAGGGCCTGTTGGATTGGGGGTGGAGAGTACCTTTATGAATTTATACTGATTATAGGGCAGAGTACTGTCGCAGTTGTACTTAGATAAAGTTCTCCTCAGGTAAACATCTGTTGCGACCACTTTTCCGTTTTTTACAAGCGACGAAGTGTAAAATTTTCCAAGAATGGCGGCAGGAGCTGAACCGGGAGTAACAGTAGCTGTAAATTTGAAAGAGACTGCTGCAGAAGAAAAGGTCCCGGTCAGGTTCAGATTTCCTTCCGAGAGGCCCCCTGAAATCAGGCCGAAATGCCTGATTGTGTCAACCCGCACTACAGCCTCCCCTGAAAGTACAGAAGAATTCTGGGTTATTTGGATCTGGTAGAAGTGACCGTTATATAGGCTGTTTTGTGAGACACACTCCCAGGTTCCCGAAATATCAGCCTCGGGTACGGTATCAGTTGTTTTTTTCTTGCAACCAGAAAAGATTATTGCTACCAGAGCTATAATTAAGATCAGTTGTTTCATATGTTTCATCATTTGTTCGTTATTTGAGGGTGAGCGTATTGAGAACCCCGCTGTTTCTCAGCATCAGGTTAAAACTGCAGGCCCCGCAATAGCCATGATCCTGATCATGATCCTGCCCTCCAGGTGCAAAACAGGCAGGAAGGGGTAAGCTGGTCAGTGAGGGCATAAAAGTATTGTCCGTTGGATTCATGCCTAAGGTTGCATGCCTGCTTATCGGATATTCCTTTCCTTCGAAAACAGTGCCCCATATGGGAACGTCCTTAAGTTTTACCGGTTCAACCGTTAAAGGATCTTGTTCAAGGATAGTGAAATTGGCAATCTTGCCAGGTGCAATACTGCCAAGTTCGTTTTCTTTTTGCCATGAATATGCCGACTCAATAGTAATGGCGCGTAAAGCATCCATAACGCTGATACGCTGTTCAGGAGCTGCCACCCGGCCTGAGGGTGTAATGCGGTTTACGGCACACCATGCCAGGAAGAGCGGATCGGAAGGCGCCATTGGAAGGTCGGAATGGAACGATAAAGGAATATGATGTTTCAGTACTGAGGCGGAACGAACCATCACATCCGCCCTTTCAGGACCTAATCCAACCTTGCTGTACTTATCGGCGAATCCCACCGGATAATAAGGATTGGCGCTTACAATAGCCCCGAGCCGTGCTATCCTGTCAACCTGTTCTTCGGATGAATTGGCAAAGTGAACGATTACCGAGCGGTGGTTAGCCCTCGGATTTTCGGCCATCCTGCGCTCCAGGGTATTTAAAAGAACTTCCAGTCCTTCATCCCCGTTCACATGAACATGGATCTGGTAGCCGGCATCCCAGTATGCTTTGGTTCGTTGTTCAAGGTTTTCGGGAGTGACCATCCATTCTCCGTGATGCAAGGGATCAGGCTTTCCATCGGCTCCCAGGTATGGTTGTTTCATCTGCATGAGCTGGGATATAATGGCTCCGTCGGCGAAGAGCTTGATCTGTTTCGGGAAGAAACAGACTTTGCCCGTCAAATGGGAATTGATGATCTTTTCACCATCGGCAATGGCTTCTTCCACAGGCACTCCGCGGTCGATATAACCCCGGCCGTCAATGATAAAGAAGGAATACATGGGAGTATCGTCGGCCCCGAGTATCCTCTGGTACATCTCAAGCAGGCCAGGCGCAAGCAGCGCTCCTGGCTCATTATAGGCAGTGACTCCCTTGGAGTGCAGGTAAGCGATCATCTGCTTCAGCCCGAACTCCAGCCTTTGCGGTGTCACGAAGACCTTCATCAGCGGTCCAATCACGAGGTTTGTCCCGGTTTCCCACCAATGGCCTTCGGCCCAGTTCATCATGGTACTGGCATCTCCTTTACCCTGCATGGATTGTTCGGTCAATCCCAGGGTGTTGAGGGCTGCAGTGTTCATATAGAATTCATGACATGACCTTTGCCAGATCATGATAGGCCTGGTTGAGCTTACCGAATCGAGGATTGCCCGGCTCATCCGGCCATGCCAGAGGCTGTGGTAACCCCACGAAAAAAGCCATTCCTTCCCGTCTTTCATGGCCGCGTTGGCTGCTTTCAATCGTTTCATGTATTCCGCAGGTGTGGAAGCTGCGCTGAACGTTCTTTCGGGCATTACCCATTCTTCGGGAGCAATGACTTCAGTTGAAAGGGTTAGACCGCCAAGTATGGGATGCAGATGCTGGTCGATGAAACCGGGTAAAATAATTTTATTTGCAAATGTTTCATCTACAATATATTTGGCATTGCCCAAAGCCGACTTTACAAGGGAAAGAGAACCAACGGCAACAATAAATTTACCTGAAACCGCTACCGCCGTTGCTTCAGGATTATCCTGTTCCATGGTAATGACTTTCCTGGCCGTAAAAATTGTAATGATATTGGGATGATTTGCCGTCAATCCAATAGCAACAATCTGATTTGCTTCACCCTGTGCAAAGCAGAAGGCAGGGAGTCCGATCATGGCCGTAAACATGACCATTGTTAGGAATAACCGGTGTATTGCATTTGTTTTCATTTTGATTTGACAAGTGTTTAAAGGATTTAAAGCGTATTGCAGCCTGCCCTGACTTATCAAAAACCAAGTTAAGCAAAAAACCAATGTGAAATTTGGAGCAAAAAAAAATCCCGGTCTTTTGGACCGGGATTAGAAAGGATCGGCGACGACATACTCTTCCGCTTGATGTAGCAGTACCATCTGCGCAAGTGGGCTTAACGATTCTGTTCGGAAAGGGAAGAAGTGATCACCACTGCAATAGTCACCGTAAGATCTTGAATATTTTATGACATATATTAGAAAGAAAATACACAGTTTGACTTAAGTTTAACACGTAGAAGAAAGCTAACGGGTAATTAGTACTACTCGGCTTTGACATTACTGCCTTTAGACCTGTAGCCTATCAACGTCGTAATCTACAACGACCCTTAAAGGAAGCCTAATCTTGGTCTGAGTTTCGCACTTAGATGCTTTCAGCGCTTATCTCATCCGGACATAGCTACTCTGCGATGCAGTTGGCACTACAACAGATGCACTAGCGGTCTGTCCAACTCGGTCCTCTCGTACTAGAGTCAGGTGACCTCAAGCTTCCAACGCCCATAACAGATAGGGACCGAACTGTCTCGCGACGTTCTGAACCCAGCTCACGTGCCACTTTAATCGGCGAACAGCCGAACCCTTGGGACCTTCTTCAGCCCCAGGATGTGACGAGCCGACATCGAGGTGCCAAACCACCGCGTCGATATGAGCTCTTGGCGGTGATCAGCCTGTTATCCCCGGAGTACCTTTTATCCTTTGAGCGATGGCCCTTCCATTCGGAACCACCGGATCACTATATCCCAGTTTCCTGCCTGCTCGACTTGTCGGTCTCACAGTCAAGCGCCCTTATGCTATTGCACTCTACGCATGGTTACCAAGCATGCTGAGGGCACCTTTGAAAGCCTCCGTTACGCTTTTGGAGGCGACCACCCCAGTCAAACTACCCACCATGCACTGTCTCCCGTTAGGGATTAGGCTCCAGATAAACAAAGGCTGGTATTTCAACGTTGACTCCACGAATCCTAGCGAACCCGCTTCACAGTCTCCCAGCTATCCTACACATTGTTTATCCAGAGTCAATGCAAAGTTATAGTGAAGGTTCACGGGGTCTTTCCGTCCCGTTACGGGTACCCGGCATCTTCACCGGGACTACAATTTCACCGAGCTCACAGCTGAGACAGCGCCCAGATCGTTACACCATTCGTGCAGGTCGGAACTTACCCGACAAGGAATTTCGCTACCTTAGGACCGTTATAGTTACGGCCGCCGTTTACTGGGGCTTCAATTCAAAGCTTCGCATTGCTGCTAACCTCTCCTCTTAACCTTCCAGCACCGGGCAGGTGTCAGGCCATATACGTCATCTTTAAATTTAGCATAGCCATGTGTTTTTGATAAACAGTCGCCTGGGCCATTTCTCTGCGGCCACGATTGCTCGTGGCGTCCTTTATCCCGAAGTTACAGGACTAATTTGCCTAGTTCCTTAGCTGTGGATCACTCGAGCACCTTTGGATTCTCTCCTCGACCACCTGTGTCGGTTTCCGGTACGGATAGCTACTACCTGAAGTTTAGAGGTTTTTCTTGGAAGTTTGATTACAGTCATTATCCGATTGTCCGAAGACTCTCGGTACTATCAGGTTTCAGCACATTTGGTGGATTTGCCTGCCAAACGTATACCTACACCCTTCAACGTACTATTCCGTCAGTACGCAGACCTTTCACTACTTCGTCACCCCATCACAGTAATAGCCAGTATAGGATTATTAACCTATTGTCCATCGGTATCTCCTTTCGGATTAACCTTAGGGTCCGACTAACCCTGATCTGATTAACATTGATCAGGAAACCTTGGTCTTTCGGTGTGCGGGTTTTTCACCCGCATTATCGTTACTTATGCCTACATTTGCTTTTCCAGAAACTCCAGCATGTCTTACGACACACCTTCGCTGTCGCTGGAATGCTCCCCTACAACCCATTTTACAATGGATCCATAGCTTCGGTATCATGCTTAATGCCCGATTATCATCCACGCCCAATCGCTCGACTAGTGAGCTGTTACGCACTCTTTAAATGAATGGCTGCTTCCAAGCCAACATCCTAGCTGTCAAAGCAATCGGACTTCGTTAGATCAACTTAGCATGAATTTGGGGACCTTAGCTGATGGTCTGGGTTATTTCCCTCTCGGCACAGGACATTAGCACCCTATGCCTCACTCCCGGATATATGTCATAGTATTCGGAGTTTGTCAGGATTTGGTAGGCGGTGAAGCCCCCTAGTCCTATCAGTAGCTCTACCTCTATGACACTCACTCCGAGGCTGCCCCTAAAGGCATTTCGGGGAGTACGAGCTATCTCTCAGTTTGATTAGCCTTTCACCCCTACCCACAGTTCATCCAAACGCTTTTCAACGCATACTAGTTCGGTCCTCCAGTCCCTGTTACGGGACCTTCAACCTGACCATGGGTAGATCACAAAGTTTCGCGTCTACCCCCACTAACTGAACGCCCTATTCAGACTTGCTTTCGCTTCGGCTCCTCGCGTTAACGCGATTAACCTTGCTAGTGAGGAGTAACTCGTAGGCTCATTATGCAAAAGGCACGCCGTCACCCCCAAAGGGGCTCCGACCGGTTGTAAGCGCATGGTTTCAGGTTCTATTTCACTCTTCTGTTCGAAGTGCTTTTCACCTTTCCTTCACAGTACTTGTTCACTATCGGTCTCTCAGGAGTATTTAGCCTTGCCAGATGGTGCTGGCTGGTTCTCGCAGGATTTCTCCGGTCCCGCGATACTCAGGATACAGCTAGGTAGTAGTTTCATTTCGTGTACAGGACTATCACCCTCTATGGTAAAACTTTCCAGAATACTTCCACTATAAAACTACAGTCCACGTTGCTGTCCTACAACCCCAGGTTTGCCGTAACAATCCTGGTTTGGGCTGTTCCCTGTTCGCTCGCCACTACTTAGGGAATCACTATTGTTTTCTCTTCCTCCGGGTACTTAGATGTTTCAGTTCCCCGGGTTAGCCACCTCTCGGTTCTTATATCTTCAATATAAGGGGTTGCCCCATTCGGACATCTCCGGATCGAAGGTTGTTTGCACCTCCCCGAAGCTTATCGCAGCTTACCACGTCCTTCATCGCCTCTGAGAGCCAAGGCATCCGCCATACGCTCTTAATTACTTTCTTTCTACTCTTTATTAGGATACAGTGTTAATCTTAAGACTAACATTGTGTATTTTCTTTCAATATGTCAAAGAACTTGTGAGATTTGTTGAAAATTTTGAAAAAGGGAATTCGGCATTCACGCTTTTTCATAAAATTTCCATCCCAACTGTGGAGAATAAGGGAGTCGAACCCTTGACCCCTAGCTTGCAAAGCTAGTGCTCTGGCCAGCTGAGCTAATTCCCCAAAACGATTCTGTAGTCCCGGGCAGAGTTGAACTGCCGACCCCTACATTATCAGTGTAGTGCTCTAACCAACTGAGCTACGGGACTATTTGATTACGGAATAAAAAAGATCCGTTAATCCTATTGCTCGGTTATGCACCATGTCTGAGCTCGTTTGGGAAGAAGTAAAAAAAAGTAGCAAACATCATTCTGGCTTTTTTGACCAGAAAATGGAAAACCTTCTCTAGAAAGGAGGTATTCCAGCCGCACCTTCCGGTACGGCTACCTTGTTACGACTTAGCCCCAGTCACTGGTTTTACCCTAGGGCGCTCCTTGCGGTCACGCACTTTAGGTACCCCCAGCTCCCATGGCTTGACGGGCGGTGTGTACAAGGCCCGGGAACGTATTCACCGTATCATTGCTGATATACGATTACTAGCGAATCCAACTTCACGAAGTCGAGTTGCAGACT
>Ga0316229_1000212_pt1 | contig 87413 bp, 79 predicted proteins | sample TBH18023metaG_FD_206011 | JGI IMG/M metagenome (GOLD analysis project Ga0316229, IMG submission 206011) | Freshwater microbial communities from Trout Bog Lake, Wisconsin, USA - TBH18023 | ecosystem: Environmental > Aquatic > Freshwater > Lake > Hypolimnion/Profundal zone | place: USA: Wisconsin... | reverse complement strand
TAGGATGGAAAGACGCCCTGAATCACTTCGCCATCCTTTACCCCCAGCACTTCGATCACCCTCAGGCTTGACCCGCCGGAGACCACCGATGCAAACCGCTCACACACAAAGAACCTGACACTCCCGCCGTGGCGCACGTGACAAGCAGGACGGCAGCATCCATGGCTTCTGTTTGCCGGGGATGAACGGGGATGGACGGGGATGGAAAAGGATGAAAAATGGAATCTCTGCTCAGGCCCGGCAGCGGGGCCCATTCGCCCAGGAACATTGCTAATCTGGGGAAACCCTCGGAGGCCCCGCCCATGGAAGAACCCCGGCCAGAAGTGCTTGCCTGGCTTGCCGAGGCGCTGGGCAAGCAGAAGGCCGGCAATCTTTCCGGGGCCTTGTTGACGTACCGGAGGATCCTCAGCCGGGAGCCGGACATCGCGGACGCCTGGTGCAACATGGGCTCCATCCTGCACGCCCTCGGCCGGGACGACGAGGCCCTGGAGGCCTGCCAGCGCTCGCTCACCCTCGCGCCGGCCAACCCCGCGGCCCACAACGGCCTGGGCAGCGTGCTGGGCGCCCGGGGCGATCTGGTCGGGGCCCAGGCCTGCTTCGATCGCGCCCTGGAACTCGATCCCGGCAGCCTGGTGGCCCTTTCCAACCGGGCCGGGATCCTGGCCCGGCTGGGGCGGCTGGAGGAGGCCCTGGCGGCGGACCGGGAGGTCCTGGCCCGGGTCCCGCACAGCCCGGAACTGAACCTGAACCTGGGCCACACCCTGATGCGCCTGGGCCGGCTGGAGGAGGCCGAAGCGGCCCTGCGGGAGGCCCTGGCGCACGCCCCGGGCCTGGCCAAGGCGCGCTGGAACCTGGCCTACCTGCGGCTGCTCCAGGGGCGCTACCGGGAGGCCTGGCCGGATTTCGGGGCGCGCCTGGAGGTGCCCCAGGGGCTCGACAACCTGCACGGGTTCGCCCAGCCGGCCTGGGACGGCCGGCCGTTCCCGGGCCGGACCCTGCTGATCTGGGCCGAGCAGGGCCTGGGCGACACCCTGCAGTTCGCCCGCTACCTGCCCATGGTCAAGGCCCTGGGCGGCACCGTGCTGTTCCAGACCTACGCCGGCATCCTGGGCGTGCTCCAGGGCGTGGCGGGGGCCGACCAGGTGCTCTCCGAACATGCCGAACTGCCGGCCTTCGACCTCCAGGTGCCGCTGCTGGACCTGCCCGCCCTGTTCGGCAGCGAGCCGGGGAACCTGCCCGCGCCGGCCCCCCTGGGCCCGCCGGCGGGCCATCCGCCGCCGCCCGCCCTGGCCGCCCTGTTGGCCGGCCCCGGGCGCAAGGCCGGCCTGGTCTGGGCGGGCAGCCCCGCGCACCAGGATGACGCCCGGCGCAGCCTGGACCCGGCCCTGCTGGCGCCCCTGGCCGCCCTGCCCGGCCTGCGCTGGCTGAGCCTGCAGGTCGGCTCCGCGCCGCCCTGGCCGGGCGTGGCCGACCTGGGCGCGACCTTCCGGGATTTCTCCGACACCGCCTGGGCCCTGGCCCGGCTCGACCTCCTGGTCACCGTGGACACCGCCGTGGCCCACCTGGCCGGCTCCATGGGCGTGCCCACCCACCTGCTCCTGCCGTTCTTCCCGGACTGGCGCTGGCAGATGGCCGGGCGGGACTGCCCCTGGTACCCATCGGTGCGGATCCACCGCCAGCCCGCCCCCGGCGCCTGGGAGCCGGTCCTGGCGGCGCTGGCCGCGGAACTCGGCCCGGAGGCCGGCCATGGAGCCTGAACTCAGGGCCCGCCTGCGGGAGGCCCGGGAACTGGACCGGGCCGGCCAGTACGGCCGGGCCGCCCTGGCCTACAAAATGGTGCTGCGCGCCGATCCCGGCTGCCTGGAGGCCAAGGTCGACCTGGCCGGGCTGCTGATGATGCTGGGCCGTTTCGAGGAGGCCGTGGAGCTCTGCCGGTCGGCCCTCGACGCAGCCCCGGGCCTGCCCAGCGCCCTGCAGAACCTGATCGGCGCGCTGCTCGGCCTGGAGCGCTACGAGGAGGCCGATGCGCTGTGCCGGAACATGCTCCGGGCCGATCCGGCCTGCGCCCCGGCCCACCTGGGCCTGGGCATGAGCCTGGCCTGCCGGGACCGGCACCTGGAGGCCGAGGCCGCCTTCCTGCGCGCCCAGGCCCTGGACCCCGCCGATGTCCGCATCCGCAACGCCCTCCTCACCAGCCGGCTCAAGCGGCGGGCCTGGCCGGAGGCCTGGGAGTCCTGGATGGCGATCGCCGACCGGGATATCCCGGGCCCCGCCGGCACCTTCGAGAAGGGTGTGGTCAACCTGACCTACGGCCGCTTCGAGGAAGGCTGGGACCAGTATGAATGCCGCGAGGGCAGCGGGCCGGCCTTCCCCCAGCCACCCTGGGACGGCGCCCCCTTCCCCGGACGGACCCTCCTGCTCCACTGGGAACAGGGCCTGGGCGACACCCTGATGGCGATCCGCTACGCCGCCCTGGCCCGGGCCTGCGGCGGCCGGGTCGCGGCCCTGGTCCAGGCGTCCCTGCTGCCGGTCCTGCGCGGCTGCGCCGGGGTCGACCAGTGGCTGGTGCCGGGCGAGCCCCTGCCGGAGTTCCACTGCCACCTGCCGCTGATGTCCCTGCCCCGGATCTTCTGGACCGGCCTGGCCGGGATTCCCGCCCCGGTGCCGTACCTGCGGGCGCCGGAGGGCCCCGGGCCCGAGCTGCCGGCCACGGGAAACCTGAGGGTGGGCCTGGTCTGGGCCGGCAACACGGCCCACAAGCTGGATTTCATGCGCTCCCTGCCGCCGACCGAACTCGCGCCGCTGGCCGCCCTGCCGGGGGTGGACTGGTACAGCCTGCAGCTGGGCTACGAGGGCGGCGACCCCTGGCCGGGCCTGGCCACCCTGGGCCCGCACCTCACCGATTTCGGCGCCACCGCCCGGATCCTGGAGCAGCTGGACCTGCTGATCTCGGTGGATACCGCCGTGGTCCACCTGGCCGGGGCCCTGGGCCGGCCCGCGTGGCTGCTCCTGCCCCTTTGGCCGGACTGGCGCTGGCTGCTGGAAGGCGAAAGCTCGCCTTGGTACCCGACCCTGCGCCTGTTCCGCCAGCTCGAGCACAACCGCTGGAGCGGGGTGGTGGGCCAGGTCGCCGCCGCCCTCGCCGAGCTGCTGCAAACCCGGCGTGGAACCTGTTAGACTTTGACACTGTTCCACGCCCAGAGGATCACCGTGCCCCCACGCCCGCCAACCGCCGCAAAGGCCCGCCCATGACCGCCCGGATCATCGCCCTGGCCAACCAGAAGGGCGGGGTCGGCAAGACCACCACCGCCATCAACCTGGCGGCCTCCCTGGCCATGATGGAAAAGCTGGTGCTGCTGGTGGACTTCGATCCCCAGGGCCACAGCACCACCGGCCTGGGCTTCCCGAAGCCCGACCACCGGGCCGGCGCCTACGCCCTCATGAAGGGCGCGCCCGCCGAGGCCCTGATCCTGACCACCGAAGTGCCCATGCTGCAGGTCATCCCCACCGGCAAGGACTTGGCCCAGCTAGAGTTCGAGCTGTTCGAGCTGCCCGAGCTGAAGGTCCTGCGCAGGGCCCTGGAGCCGGTGATGGCGAAGTTCGACTACATCCTCATCGACCCCCCGCCCAGCCTGGGCATGATCACCCTCAACGCCCTCACCGCCGCCCACGAGGTGATCGTCCCCATGCCCTGCGAGTTCCTGGCCATGGACGGCCTGGCCGAGCTGATGGAGACCATCCGCCGGATCCAGCAGGGCCCCAACCCCGACCTCAAGCTCGGCGGGATCCTCCTGACCATGGCCGAGGAGCGCACCAACCTGGGTTCCGCCGTCGCCTCGGAAGTGCGTTCGGCCTTCCCCGGCAAGGTCTTCCAGACCCAGATCCCGCGCAACATCCGCCTGGCCGAGGCGCCCAGCCACGGCAAGCCTGTGGCCTTCTACGATCTCCGTTCCAAGGGGGCCCAGGCCTACCTCAACCTGGCCAAGGAGTGGCTGGGCCTGGAAGAACCCCTCGTGGCAAAGGTGACCCCATGACCACAAAACGCCCCGCCCTGGGCCGCGGCCTCACCTCCCTCATGAGCCAGCTGGCTCCCGAGGACACCGGCAACCGGGAGGTTCCGGTCGGTTCCCTGGTGGCCAACCGGCACCAGCCCCGCTTGAATTTCGATGAAGGGCTCCTGGACGATCTGGCCGCCAGCCTGCGCATCCACGGCATGGTCCAGCCCATCGTCGCCCGCAAGATCGGCGACCGCTACGAGATCATCGCCGGCGAACGGCGCTGGCGGGCCGCCAAGAAGGCCGGCCTGGCCACCGTGCCGGTGGTGGTCAAGGACATCCCCGACGACCGCCTGCTGGAGTTCGCCCTCGTGGAAAACATCCAGCGCCAGGAGCTCAACCCGATCGAGGAGGCCAAGGCCTACTTCCAGCTGGGCGAGCACCTGCGGCTGACCCAGGAGCAGGTGGCCGACCGGGTGGGCAAGTCCCGGCCGCAGGTGGCCAACACCCTGCGGCTGCTGCGTCTGCCCGCGCGGATCCAGGAACTGGTGTCCTTCGCCAGGATCTCCACCGGCCACGCCAAGGTGCTGCTGGGGGTCGCCGACGCGCGCATCCAGGACCAGCTGGCCGAGGAGGTGCTGGACAAGCAGATCAGCGTGCGGGCTCTCGAAGCCCGGGTGCACAAGCTGGGCCGCCCGGCCTCCGGCCGCACGCGCCGCCACCATCCCCAGGCCATCTTCCTCAAGGCCGCGGCGGAGGAGCTGACCCAGGCATGGCGCACCAAGGTGGAAATCAAACCCCGGGGCAAGGGCGGATCGCTGCATATTCATTACGGCAGCGAGGCGGAGCTGGACCGGATCTTCGAAGGCTTGAAAAAGGGTCCGGGAAGCCGCTAAGGTTTCCATCCCGGGGGTCAGATGTCCTGGTTCATCAAGAAGAGACAACAGAAGACGGCAGTCGAGGAGCGCACGGTCCGGGTGCCCGAAGGGCTGTGGATCAAGTGCGACGCCTGCCGCGAGCTGATCTACCGCGCCGAACTGGCCAACACCCGCAACGTCTGCCCCAAGTGCGGCTACCACTTCCGCATCGGCGTGGACGAGCGGCTGGAGTCGATGATGGACCCCGGCTACGAGGAGCTGTTCGGCTCCCTGCGCAGCTGCGACCCGCTGCACTTCTCCGCCGCCAAGCCGTACGCCGACCAGCTCAAGAAGCTGCACGCCGCCGGCCAGGACCATGACGCGGTGCTGGTGGTCGAAGGCACCCTCAAGGACCGCCCGGTGGTGTTCGCGGTCATGGATTGGGATTTCCTGGCCGCCAGCATGGGCAGCGTGGTCGGCGAGAAGCTCAAGCTGGGCGCCGAACGCGCCCTGGCCGGACGCAAGCCCTACATCATCGTCAGCTGCTCGGGCGGCGCGCGCATGCAGGAGGGGGCCCTCTCGCTCATGCAGATGGCCAAGGTCTCCGCGGCGCTGGCCCGGCTGGACACCGCCGGCATCCCCTACCTGTCCATCCTCACCGACCCCACCACCGGCGGGGTGAGCGCCAGCCACGCCATGCTGGGCGACCTGAACATCGCCGAGCCCAAGGCCCTGATCGGCTTCGCCGGCCCCCGGGTCATCGAGCAGACCATCAAGCAGACCCTCCCCGAAGGCTTCCAGCGCTCCGAGTTCCTCCAGGCCCACGGCATGGTCGACAAGGTGGTGCCCCGGGACCAGCTGCGGGATTTCGTCGCCCTGACCCTGGACTGGATGACCGAAAAGACGGTATGAACCACCTCGGCCAGCTGGAGGCGCGCGGGCACTGGGGCATCAAATGCGGGCTCGGGAACATCCGGGCGCTGCTGGCCCGGCTGGGCCGCCCGGAACGGCATGCCCCGGTCGTCCTGGTGGCCGGCACCAACGGCAAGGGTTCCACCGGCGCCTTCCTGGCCCACGCCCTGCGCGCCGCCGGCCGGCGGGTGGGCTGGACCACTTCCCCGCACCTGCTTGTCCCCGGCGAGCGGATCTGGCTCGACGGCGCCCACCTCCCGGCCGGCCACCTGGACCGGCTCCTGGCCGAGGTGTTCCGGGCCGAGGCGGCGCTGGGGATCCGGGCCACCTATTTCGAGCTGATCATCGCCTCGGCCTTCCTGGCCTTCCGGGAAGCCGACGTGGACCTGGCCGTGGTCGAGGTCGGCATGGGCGGGCGCTGGGACGCCACCAACGCCGCCGACCCCCTTCTGACCATCCTGACCAACGTGGAAATGGACCACATGCAGTACCTGGGCCCGACCCGGACGGCCATCGCCCGGGAGAAGCTCTGCACCGCCCGCCACGGCCGGCCCCTGGTCCTGGGCCCCCGGCTGGACCCCGCCTGGATCTGGCCCCTGCTGGAGTGCCGGCCGGTCCTGCACCCGGCCCCGGGGCTGCGGGCCGGGACCCTGGCCTGGGATCACAGCCTCGTGGAAGGGCACCGCATCCCCCTGGCCGGCGCCCACCAGCTGGAGAACCTGGCCACCACCTGGGAGGCCCTGCGCCTGCTGGACATCCCCACCGGACCCGCCTGGGCCGGCATCGAGGCGACCACCTGGCCGGGCCGGCTCTGGACCGTGCCGGGCCTGGCCGGCGTGACCATGGACGGCGCCCACAACCTGGACGGCACCCGCACCCTGGCCGCCCACGCCCAGGCCACCGGGGTGCGCCCGCACCTGTGGTTCAGCGCCATGGGCGACAAGGACCTGGCCGGCATGGCGGCGGAGTTGGGGCGCATGGCGCCCGCCTCGGTCACCCTGGTGCGCGGCGACAACCCGCGCTACGCCACCGCCGAAGCGCTGAGGGCGGCCTGGGGGGCCGAGCTCGAGGTCCTGGACCTGGCCCAGGCGGCGGACCGGTTGCGCCGGCCCCAGGACCAGCCTCGGCTGGTCTGCGGCTCGCTCTATTTCATCGGGGATCTGCTCCAGGCTTTGGGCATCGCTCCTTAATAATGATAAATTGGGGCCGACGCCATGAGCCTGCCGCCTGGAACCCCCCTTGGTCCCTACGAGATCCTTGAGCCGATCGGCGCGGGGGGCATGGGCGAGGTCTACCGGGCCATGGATCCCCGGCTGGGCCGGGCCGTGGCCATCAAGGTGCTGCACCCGGCCTTCGCCTCCGACGCCAGCCAGCTCAAGCGGTTCGAGCAGGAGGCCCGGATCGTGGCCCGGCTCAACCACCCCAACATCCTGCACGTCTACGACACCGGCGTCCATGCCGGGGCCCCCTACATCGTCATGGAGCTCCTGGAGGGGCAGAACCTGCGGGAACGCCTCGAGGGCCGTCCGCTGGGCCTGCGCAGGACCCTGGAGATCGCCACCCAGGTGGCCCGCGGCCTGGCCGTGGCCCACGAGCACAAGCTGACCCACCGGGATCTCAAGCCCGAGAACATCTTCATCCTGCCGGACGGGCAGGTGAAGATCCTGGATTTCGGCCTGGCCAAGCTGGCTTCGCCCCCCTCCGGGGACCAGGACGCCACCCAGGAGCACCTCACCGGCCCCAACCTCACCCAGGCCGGCACCCTGCTGGGCACCGCCGGCTACATGTCCCCCGAGCAGGTGAACGGCTGGGCCGTGGACCACCGTTCCGACATCTTCTCGTTCGGCATCATCCTATATGAAATGATCACGGGCCAGGCCCCCTTCCGCCGGCCCTCCCTGGTCGAGACCCTGCACGCCGTGCTCAAGGACGACCCGCCGGAACCGGGCCCGGAGTGGCGGCTGCCGCCGATCCTCGAGCGGACCCTCCGCCGCTGCCTGGAGAAGGACCCCCGCCAGCGGTTCCAGACCGCCTCGGACCTGATGTTCCACCTGGAGGGGGCCAGCCTGCCCCAATCCGCGAGCGTGGCCGGCCCGGCCCCGGCCGTCCGCCGGCCCCTGCCGGCCTGGCTCTGGAAGGGCGGCCTCGGGGCGGCCATCCTTCTGCTGCCGGCCCTGGCCTTCTGGCTGGGCCGCCAGGGCGGGACCCTGAACCCGGTGGTGTTCCACCGGCTCACCTACCGCACCGGCGTGGTGCAGGGCGCCCGGCTCTCCCCGGACGGCCGCACCTTCGTCTTCGGCCTGGCCAACGGCCGGGAGCCCACCCAGCTGATGGTCGGCCGCACCGACGGGGTCGGCGCCCGGCCGCTGGGCCTGCCCCCGGGCACCCAGATCCTGGCCATTTCCGCCACCGGCGAGATGGCCCTCAAATTCACCAAGCCCGGGGAATACGAGGGCACCCTGGCCGTGGCGCCGCTCTCCGGCGGCGCCGCGCCGCGGGAGATCGCCGAGCACGTGTTCGGCGCCGACTGGGGTCCGGGCGGGCGGGATCTGGCCGTCCTGCGGGCCGGGGAGCGCCGCCAGTACGTCCTGGAGTACCCCCAGGGGCACCGGATCTATGACGGCCCCCTGATCAACCCGACCTTCCTGGACTATCCCCGGGTCTCCCCCCGGGGCGACCGGGTGGCCTTCCTGGAACACCTGGGCGTGGGCAAGGAGAACCTCTCCGTGGTCGACCGGCAGGGCCGGCGCCGGGTGCTGGTGGACGGCATCTGCGAATCCCTGCAGTGGGCCCCGGACGGCCGGAAGATCTACTTCACGTTCCGCCACAGCGACGACCGCAAGGAGCTGCGCTCGGTCACCCTGTCCGGGCGCCAGCAGGTGCTGGACCGGGTCCTGGGCCGCCTGCGGATCCATGACATCACCCGGGACGGCCGGCTGCTCCTGGACCAGTCGGTCGAAAAGGGCATCCTCCTCTACCGGGGCCCCGCCGACAAGGCCGACCGGGACCTCTCCTGGCTGCATTCCTCCAACCTGGCCGATCTGTCCGGGGACGGGAGCCAGCTGCTGCTGGGCGAGGCCGACGAGGGCGGCGGCCCTGGCGGGGCCTATCTGCGCAAGGCCGACGGCACCGACGCGATCCGGCTGGGCGACGGCGACCCCCTCACCCTCTCCCCGGACGGGAAGTGGGCCCTGGTGATCTCCACGGATGCCCGCAAGGTCCTGACCATCCTCCCCACCGGCGTGGGCACCGGCCGGCTCCTGGAGAACGAGGTGCGGGCCGACTGGGGCGCCTTCGTGGCCGGGGGCCGGCAGGTACTCCTGGCCGGGATCGGCCCGGACGGGGCCTTCCGGGCCTACCTCCAGCCCACCGGCGGCGGGCCGGCCCAGCCCTGGCCCGGCCGGGTGTCCCAGGAGGCCTTCTGCCTGGTGTCGCCGGACGGCGAGCGGGTGGCCCTCGGGCCCATGGCCGGCAAGGTCGCCATCTTCGGCCTGGACGGCAAGCTGCAGAAGGAGCTCGGCGGCATCGGCGACGGCGAGGCGCTGATCCAGTGGCACCGGTCGGGCGCCTACCTGTTCCTGGCCGACCTCTCGGTGCTTCCGGCCAAGGTCTACACCCTCGACCTGGCCACCGGCCGGCGGAAGCTGTGGCGGGAGGTCGGCCCCCTCGATCCGGACGGTGTGGTGCAGATCCGGAACCTGGCCATCTCCCAGGACGGGCGTGCCCTGGCCTACTCGTTCACCCGGGTGCTCACCTCGGATCTCTACCTGACCGATCCCCTGGATTGAGCAAGTGGGAAAATTGTGATTTCCGTCAATTTCCGTTTCAGCCGGGGGCTGATTTTCGCTATAATTCGAACCAGGATGTCCATTTTAATGGCAAGTGCCAGATTTTAATGAAGATTTCGACCATGACCCCGGGGAAGGCGCCCCGATAGTTATGAAACATTTTGTGAAAACCGTCCTTCCGCAATTTTTTCTTGATTTCTAAAACGATTTGGATGCTAATGGTGCAACCTCACCAAAGGTTCCCGTGTCCCGACTCTTTTTTTCGAATATCGCTTCGAGCCTGACTGGCAGGCGCATCTTTCCCATTTCCCCCCTCTCCGCATAACCCTTCGCAGGGTTATTGCTTTCCCACACACCTCTTGGAGGCCATTCCATGACTCGTAATTTCTCCAGACTGGGCCTGACGGCGCTCGCGATCATCGCCAGCCCCGCCCTGATCGCCCAGACCGGCACCACCGGCGCCATCAATGGCGTCGTCGCTGAGAAGGGTGGCGCGCCGATCGCCGGCGCCACCGTCACCATCACCTCCGGCCAGATCGTCCGCACCGCCGTCACCGGCGCCGATGGCCACTACAACGCCGGCCTGCTCAACCCCGGCCCCGTCACCGTCGCCGTCTCCAAGCCTGGCTTCGTCACCTCCAAGCAGAGCGTGACCATCCAGATCAACACCGCCGTCACCGCGAACTTCAAGGTGGCCAAGGAAGGTTCCGCCATCGTCGAAGTGCTGGCCACCGCCACCGCCATCGACTCCACCAGCACCACCACCGGCTCGAACTTCTCCATGGAAGATCTCGCCGACCTGCCCAAGGGCCGTGACATCGGCGACGTCGCCTTCATGACCCCCGGCGTCTCCTACTCCGGCTTCAACGCCAACGACAACCTCGGCCTGAACATCTCCATCGCCGGCGCCTCCGGTGCCGAGAACTCCTTCAGCGTCGACGGTCTGCGCACCAACGACATGCGCTACGGCGGCCAGGGCGTCTCGATGTCCCAGGAATTCGTCGATCAGATCGAAGTCCAGACCGGCGGCTACAAGCCGGAATACTCCGCCATGGGCGGCGTGTTCAACGTCAGCACCAAGAGCGGCAGCAACAACTTCGCCGGCGCCGCCTGGGCGGACGCCTCCCCCGGCAGCCTGTCCCCCGGACTGAAGAAGAACGCCTACTACTCCGAAGCCAAGCCCGTCGACATCTACGAGATCGGCGCCCTGGTCAGCGGCGCGTTCATCAAGGACAAGTTCTTCTACGCCATCGGCCTGAACTGGGTCCAGACCAACACCCCCGCCTCCCCCAACCTCGACGGCCTCACCGTCGGCGGCATCAAGACCCCGAACTACCAGTTCTTCGGCAAGTTCAACTACTTCGTCAACACCGACAACCAGATCACCCTGTCCTACTTCGGCAGCCAGCAGGACGCCAAGCAGGATGACACCATGGCCACTCCCGGCAACGTCGGCCACGGCGTCGAGCTCAACGGCAACGACACCAAGGACAACTCCGGCAACATCAACCTGATCTGGGACGCCACCCTGTCCCCGAACTTCACCATGTCGGTGAAGGTCGGCCAGTCGACCCGCCTGAACCAGGTCACCCCCACCCAGAACATCGACCTGCTCGAAGACTACACCTACTGGGATCCCCCGACCGCCAACGGCGTGTTCCCCGGCGGCCAGGGCTGGCTGACCCAGGGCGCGGCCCAGCCCGCCTCGACCAAGTGGTACAGCGGCGGCTACGGCACCCTGAGCAAGGAGACCGACAAGCTGAACCAGGGCTCCATCGACTTCACCTGGATCCTCGGCAGCCACTCCGTCAAGGGCGGCTTCAGCGACATGACCTCCCGCTACGAGGAGAACACCTTCCGCAGCGGCGCCGACAGCTCGGTGTGGTACACCAACATCACCGCCACCGGCCTCCTGCACATCAGCAAGCGGCTCTACACCAACCAGTCGGTGGCCAACGCCGAGTTCCAGGCCCTGTACCTCCAGGACACCTGGCAGGTCAGCAAGGGCCTGAACGTCTTCTACGGCGCCCGCTCCGAGCACCAGGTGCAGAAGGGCACCAACGGCCAGGCCTTCATGGAATTCGGCTTCGGCAAGTACATCCAGCCCCGCATCGGCTTCACCTGGGACGTCAAGGGTGATTCCACCTCCAAGGTGTCCGGCAGCTTCGCCGAATACTACGAGCAGATCCCCCAGCGCATGGCCATCCGCACCTACGGCAACGAGAACTACTACCGCTTCAATTACTACGGAAACGGCATCGCCAACACCATGGGCTTCCCGCTCACCTACGGCGGTCCCAACATCGCCTGGAACGCCCCCGGCGCCGCCGCCGCCGCCACCACCGCCCCCTGGACCCTGGTGGCCAACCAGACCCCTGTCCTGTCCGCCAACTACTCCCTGGGCTGGAGCCACGATCCCATCGAAGACGGCATCAAGCTCCCGCAGCGCATCGAGTTCCAGCTCGGCTACGACCAGCAGGTGTCCTCCACCACCACCCTGGGCATCCACGGCCGCTACCGCAAGCTGACCCACCCGATCGAAGACTCCGAGATGGTCTACAACGACGGTTCCGGCACCCCGATCGATCCCGCGGACAACGTCGGCGGCCAGGCGATCATCTGGAACCCCAGCTCCTCCGGCGCCACCTGGACCTCGCCCTTCAGCGGCCAGAAGATGCACGTCGGCAACATCGGCTACCCCACCGCCTACAACGAATACAAGGCCGTGGACTTCTCCTACACCTACAAGACCAGCACCGCGCTCGTCTTCCTGGGCTACACCTGGAGCCGCAACTACGGCAACTACGAGGGCCTGATCAGCCCCTCGAACGGCCAGTCTGACGGCAACATCACCGCCTCCTACGACTACCAGCCCTACGTCGGCACCGGCCTCCTGCCGATCGACCGCACCCACCAGTTCAAGGCCTACGGCATGAAGAAGTTCATGATGGGGACCAAGGACTACATGACGATCGGCTTCAACTTCGTCGCCCAGAGCGGCGTGCCGATCTCCAAGCAGGATAACGGCGACAGCACCTACGGTGCCGGCCTGGGCGATCCCGGCGGTTACGGCAACGCCACCTTCGTCGGCGGCCAGATGGGCCAGTTCGGTCGGACCCCCTTCGACACCAAGCTCGACCTGAACGCCAACTACACCCACGTCATCAACGCCAAGATGAAGGTCGCCCCCTACGTCCAGATCTACAACCTGTTCAACTCCCGGCCCGCCACGGCGGTCCACCAGCAGGCCACGGACGCCCTGGGCAACGACCAGTCGTTCCTCTGGAGCCAGCCCACCACCTGGCAGGCCCAGATGTCCATCCGCTTCGGCGCCAAGCTGACCTTCTAGTCAGCCGTTCCACCCAAGGCAAAGGCCCCCGCGCGAGCGGGGGCCTTTTTCGTGGGGGCGCGCGGGCAGCAAAAAGCCCCCGCTCGCGCGGGGGCCTTGATCCTGGAGGGGGCCACCCCTTCCATCGGCTGGGAGCCAGTCAACCGATGGGCGTACGACCCGGTCCTGCCTATGAATGCGCTGGCTACCCGGCAGGTTCCCGGAAAAAAATCAAAGGGTGGCGACCATGACCGCCTTGATCGTGTGCATCCGGTTCTCGGCCTCGTCGAAGGCCTTGCAGTGGTGGCTGCGGAACACCTCGTCGGTGACCTCCCGGATATCGTGGCCCAGGGCCATCATGTCCTTGGCCAGCTTGGTCTCGAAGTCATGGAAGGCCGGCAGGCAGTGCAGGAAGATCACGTCCGGGTTGGCCGTGGCCCGGATCAGGTCCATGGTGACCTTGTAGGGGGTCAGGAGGCGCACCCGCTCGGGGATCTGGGCCTCCTCGCCCATGGAGGCCCAGACGTCGGTGTAGATCACATCGGCGCCCTGGACGGCCTTGGGGTCGTCGGTGATCTCGATGATGGCGCCGGTCTCCTTGGCCGCCTCCCGTACCCGGGCCAGGACCGCGTCGCTGGGATTGAGCTCTTTGGGGCCCAGGCCGACGAAGTGCATGCCGGTCTTGGCGGCGCCGTACATCAGGGCGTACGACATGTTGTTGCGGATATCCCCGGCGAACACCAGCTTGACCTTGTTCAGGGGCTTGGCCACGTGCTCCTCGATGGTGAGGAAGTCGGCCAGGATCTGGGTCGGGTGATCGACGTCGGTCAGGCCGTTCCAGACCGGCACGCCGGAGAACCGGGCCAGGTTCTCCACCACCTCCTGGTGGTAGCCGCGGTACTCGATGCCGTCGAAGAACCGGCCCAGCACCTTGGCGCTGTCCTCCAGGGACTCCTTCTTGCCCATCTGGGAGCTGTTGCTGTCCAGGAAGGTGACGTGGGCGCCCTCCTCCAGGGCGGCCACCTCGAAGGCGCAGCGGGTGCGGGTCGAGGCCTTCTCGAAGAGCAGGACGATGTTCTTGCCCTTCAACAGATAGTTATAGACCCCCATGCGCTTCTTGGCCTTGAGGTCGCGCGAGAGGTCCAGGAGGTAGCGCACCTCCGGTACGGTGAAGTCCATGAGGGTGAGAAAGCTCCGCCCTTTGAGGTTGACGGCCATGTTGGCTCCTTATGCCCGGTGGGATTCCATCAGCAGAAAAGTCCCGTTGGGCTTAAGGTTATCACGACTTGGAGGCCTTCCAGGCGGCCAGCAGCTTGGCCTCGGCCTCGGCGCTGGGGCCGGCCAGCTTGGTCCGGCCCTTCTCCGCTTTCTCCTGGGTGAGATACCAGGCGAGGGTGTCCTTGGCGGTGGCTTCGGCCGGCCGGAACCGCAGCCCGGCGGCCAGGGCCCGGGCGTTGCTCCAGGTGTGGAAGCCCTTGGTCTCGCCGGTGAAGGGCGCCCAGATGGGGAATTCGATGTCCTTCTGCTCGGCCAGGAAGGCGGCCGGGATCCAGGTCAGGCTCAGCCTGGCCCGGGTGGCCTTGCGGCAGGCCTGCACCAGCTTGCCCCAGGCCAGCCGGCGCTGGGGGCCGACGGCGTTGAACGTGCCGGTGGCCCCATCCTCCGCCAGGCGCACCAGCCAGGCGCCCAGGTCCCGCACATCGATGATCTGGACCGGGTCGGTGGGGGCTCCGGGCACCGCCACTTCGCCGCCGCGGGCCATGCGCACCGGCCAGTAGGTGAACCGCCCGCTCGGGTCGTCCGGGCCGACGATGTAGCCGGGCCGCACCACCGCCACCCGGCCGGGCATGGCCTTTTCCGCGGCCTGCTCGCACAGCGCCTTGAGGCCGCCGTAGTTCGAGAAATCCTTGCCCATCTCCTCCACGGTGGGGTCGGCCAGCACGGCCAGGGGCGCGGTTTCGTCGCCGTTCTCGGGATTCGGCTCCTGGTAGGCCGAGATGCTGGAAATGATGATGTAGGTCTTGCAGCGCGGGGCCAGCAGCTGGGCCGAGGCGGCCACGTTGCGGGGGAAATAGGCGGAGTTGTCGATGACCACGTCCCACTCGCCGGTCTCCAGGGCCTTGAGGCCCTCGCCCTTGCGCGGATCCCGGTCGCCCTGCAGCCGGGCCACCTTCGGGAACAGCTCGGGGCGGGTCTTGCCGCGGTTGAACATGGTCACCTGGTGGCCACGGGCCAGGGCCACCTCGATGGTCGCCGGGCCCAGGTAGCCGGTGCCGCCCAGGATGAGGATCTTCAGTGGCTTGGGGCGGGGCCTGGCGACCTTGCCCGGGGCCGGCGCGGCGGCCAGGCCCGGCTTCAGGGTGGCGGCCGCGGCCGCGGCGGCGGCGGTCAGGAGGAACGTGCGGCGGCTGACGGGCATGGAACCTCCGGGGTGGTCCTGAATTTACGTTCCCGAATATACCTCGTTTAGCTATATAGTATCCAGCCATGGCCACCGAGAATTCCCGCCCCCTGCCGTTCCGGGTCCTGTCCAGGCTCGTCCTGGTATGCCCGGGCGAGGGCCGTATGCTGTTCCTGGCCACCACCTACTTCTTCCTCCTGCTGTTCAGCTACTACCTCCTGAGGCCCCTGCGGGAAGCCTTCGGCATCGCCCGGGGGGCCGATCGCCTGCCATGGCTCATGACCGGCACCATGGCCGTCATGTTCCTGGCCAACCCCGCCTTTGCCGCCCTGGTGGCCCGCTTCCCCCGGCGCCGGTTCATTCCCATGGCCTACCGGGGCTGCGCGGCCACCCTGGTGGGGTTCTTCCTGCTGTTCCGGTTCCTGCCCGGCCACGGCGGCCCGGCGCTCGGCTACGCCTTCTACATCTGGCTGAGCGTCTTCAACCTGTTCGCCGTCTCGGTGTTCTGGGCATTCATGGCCGACGGCCTCGACCAGGAGCAGGGCCAGCGGCTGTTCAGCTTCATCGCCATGGGCGGGACCCTGGGCGCGATCGCCGGTGCCGGCGCCACCGAATACCTGGCCCGGTCCGGGTTCCGCCTGGATTCCGGGCTCCTCCTGCTGGCGGCCGCCCTCGGCCTGGAGCTGGCCGTGCAGTGCGCCCGGGCCCTGGCCGTGCGCTTCCAGATGGGCGCGGGCTGCGCCGCCGACCGGGAGCCCGGCCCGGGCCTGCTGGAGGGCCTCAAGCTGTTCGCCCGCAGCCCGTACCTGCTGCTCATGGGCCTCTACATCCTGCTCTTCACCATCACCTCCACCTTCCTTTACCTGCAGCAGGGCCAGATCGTGGCCAAGGCCCTCAGCACCCCCGCCGCCCGCACCGCCGCCTTCGCCCGGATCGATCTTTGGGTGAACGTCCTGACGCTTTTCACCCAGGTCTTCTGGGCCAGCCGGCTGATCCGCGGACTGGGGCTGGGCGCGGTGCTCTGCCTGATGCCGGTGATCACCCTGGCCGGCTCCGCCGCCCTGTGGATGATGCCCAGCCTGGGCGTCCTGGCCTTCGTCCAGATCCTGCGCCGGGGCCTCCACTACGCCGTGGACCGCCCGGCCCGGGAAGTCCTCTACATCCCCCTCGGCCCCGCCGAACGCTACAAGGCCAAGCCCTTCATCGACACCTTCGTCTACCGCACCGGCGACCTGCTGGGCATCTGGATCCCGGGCGCCCTGGCGGCCGTGGTGCTGCCGCTGGGCGCCGTGGCCATGGTGGTCTCGGGCGGATGGCTGTGGGGCGGGATCTGGCTGGGCAGGCTTCAGAAACACAGGACCGGCGGCTGAAATCCAAGCGGGGCGGGCGATCCTGATAAGGCGGGAGCCTCAGCTCCGGTTCCGGGACGCGAGCGTGCCATGCGTCTCCACGACCTTGCGCAGGGCGGGATCGACCGCCACCTTGGCCACGTCGGCCTGGCGGAGGGTCTCGAGGGCGCCGGGGGAATCCTCGTTCTTCACCAGGAGGAAGATGAGGTTATGCCAGGCGGTGGCGAGGGCGGGGTCCCCGCTCACCGCAAGGCGGTAGTGCGCGATCGCCTGGGCGTCCCGGCCGAGGAGTCCCAGGCAGTTGGCGTGGAGGAGGTGGTAGGCCGCCGGAACCTGGAAGGGCTCGCCCGCGTCCTCGTTCCAGTTCTTCGACGCCCCAAGGTTGTAGAACCGGTTCAACCTGTCGGAGAAGATGGGGGTGGTGCAGCCGGTGTAGCCCTCTTTCCCGCCCTGGATGCTGTTCATGCTGGTCTGGATTTCCGAGGCTTCCTGGTCGTTCCGGGCCTCCAGGAGCGCCCGTTCATCCTTGTAGGCGCCGTCCAGGATTCCGAGCCCCCTTTCCGCCTCCTCCATGTGGGCGAGGGCCCTGGCGTAATCCTTGGCCTCATAATCCATCTTGGCCAGCAGGAAATGGGCGACGGGGTGTTCCGGCATCTCCTTCAGGCAGACTGCGAGGATGCCCCGCGCTTCGTCCGGCCGGTGCGCATCCACCGCCTTCCAGGCCTCGGCGACGCGCCCTCTCATGTGATTGAATTTCAACAGGAGTTCCGGCCTCACGGGCCCGGCGACCAGGGCCGGCAATGATACGGCGAGCGCCAGGAGAAAGGGGCGAATCTGTCTCATGCTGGATCCTCCAGACCACCTTAACATGATCCTAAAATTTGGCCGCTAGCCACGGATCTGTTAAAAATGCCTTGCAAGGTTTACATCTACTGGATGGATGTGGGGTTCCGCAATGTTTAGGATCAAAAACATCATCATTGCCGTCCTTTTCGGCTGCGCCTCGATCGGCCGCGCTGCCGATGTCCGCCCGGTCCTGGGGAACCCGTTCGGCCCGCATGGGGTCGGCTTGAAGGTCGTCCAGCAATTCGATCGGACGCGCAGCTTCCTCGGCCCCCGTGACTTGACGGGGCAACCGGTCCGGGGGGAGAGGTCCCGGCCGATCCAGACCTGGATCTGGTACCCGGCCGATATCGGCCAGGAATCGATGACTTATGTTGATTACCGCAGGTTGGCCCTGGCCCAGTTTCAGATGGAGCTTTCCCCGGATGAGCTTGCCGAAGCGGCCCAACAACTGGATGACCCTCCCATCCGTCCGGACCTGGGGCGTGGCGCGACCATGCGCGAAAACCGCCGGGCCATGCGGGCTGGGCTGGAGGCCAAGCAGGCCGCCGGCAGGTTCCCGGTCGTGGTCTACGCGCCCAGCCTGAGCGCCGCGGCCATGGAGAATGCCGATCTGTGCGAATATCTGGCCAGCTGGGGGTACCTCGTCCTCGCGAGCCCGTCCCTGGGGTCCAGAGCCCAGAGGATGACCCTGGATCCGGAAGGTGTGGAGTCCCAGGTCGCCGACCTCGCATTCCTGTCAGGTTTCGCCCGGAGCCTGCCCAATGCGGCCCCCGACCAGCTTGCGGTGCTGGGATTCAGCTGGGGGGCCCTGGCCAATGTCCTGGCGGCCGCCAAGGACAGCCGGATCAGCGCGCTGATCTGCCTGGATGGGGCCGTCCCCACCTACCCCAGGTTCCTTGAGGAGGCGAAGTACGCGACCCCGGATCGGATCCGCATTCCGATCCTCTTCTTCGCCGGGCGGTCCGACTCGGGGGGTGATCCGGCCATGGGCAAGGCCGATCTCATCGAAACGTTCCTGGACGGCCTGAAATTCTCCGATTCGACCCTCGTGAACATGCATGGGATGCAGCATTGGCACTTTTCTTCCTATTACCTCCGGTTCATGCCGGATTCCGAGTTCAGGGATCGCCCGTGCGCGGAGGTCTCCCGGTCCTATGACTGGATGGCGCGCTATTCGCTGGAGTTCCTGAACGCCAACCTGAAAGGGGATGCCAGGGCCGGGACATTCATGAAGAACGCCCCCGGAACCAACGGTGTCCCGGACCACCTTCTCACCGTCAGGCCGAAGCGCGCCCACGGGTTCGATCTCCAGGCCCTGGCGGACGAAACCGGCCGGCGCGGATTCCAGCATCTGGCCGAAGCCTACCGGGACGGCCGGGCTGGCGATGCCGGCTGCGAGCTGGGGGAGAGCCAGCTGGGGGAGTGGGGATCCGGCCTGCTGAATCTCGGGAGGACGGACGAAGCGATCGCCATCTTCGGGTTCCTGGTCCAGCTTGATCCGAGCAGCGCCCATGCCCATTCGCAGCTCGGCCAGGCCTTCCATCGGAAGGGCGACACAGGATCCGCCCGGGCCAGCTACGCGCGCGCCCTGGAGTTGGATCCACTGGACCGGATCGCCTTGGGTGGCCTGGAGCAGATTGATGGGCCCTCCGGGAGCCCGCGGGGAGCTGCGTTCATCCCTTGATATCCGCCATCACGGGCGCGAATCCCCTTCAGACCCCGTCGGCGATCAGGATCGCCGGATCGAAGCCCAGCCCCGCGGCCTCGGCCGGGGTGGCCATGCCCCAAAGGACCAGCCGGGCGGCATGGGGCTTCCAGAACCCCGGACGCGCCCGGGCGGCCGCCAGCGGCACGTGGAGCATCAGTTTCCCCGGCAGGTCGTCCAGGCTCTCCGCATCCAGCTCGAGGGCCTCCTCGGGCTCCCAGAGCAGTCCGCAGCGGGCCTCGTGGCAGGAGGACCAGAGCTGCAGCACTTCGCTGTGCTCGAAGCTGCTGAACAGCACCCGGTCCAGGGCTCCGGCCGCTTCCACGGCCGCCAGGGCCTGCATCCAGCCCGGTTCGCCCTTGAGTTCGACGTTCACCAGGGTCGCCTTGAGCTCCAGGACCTCGGCCAGGCGCGGCACCGGCTCGCCGTTCTTGAGGAGCGGCAGGTCGGCCGTCTTCATCCGCCGCAGGATCCCGCCGGAGCGGGCGGTGCGGGCCAGGTCGTCATCGTGGAGGACGCAGCAGACGCCGTCCGCGGCCGGCTGCACGTCCAGTTCGAAGCCGGCCATGCCCGCGGCCAGCGCGGCCCGGAAGGCTTCCATGGAATTCTCGAGATGGGACGCGGACAGGCCGCGGTGACCGAGCAGCACGGACATGCGGCCTCCTAGACGATCTTGCCGGGGTTGAACAGGCCCGCCGGATCCAGGGCCTGCTTGATCGCGCGCACCGCGCTGACCTGGTACGGGTCGGCGAAATGGTGGAAGGCTTCGCGCTTGGCCAGGCCGATGCCGTGCTCGCCGCTGAGCGTGCCGCCCAGCTTCACGCACAGGCCGAACAGGTCCATGAGCTGGCGGTCCAGCTCAGGGCGGGGCGTCTCGCCGGCGGCCAGCAGGTTCACGTGCAGGTTGCCGTCGCCCAGGTGGCCGTAGGTGACCGTGGGCAGCTTCAGGGCCTCCAGGCCCTCGAAGAACTCCCGGACCCGGGAGCGGGGCACGACGATATCCTCGCTGACCTTGTTCGGGAAGCGCTCCTTGAGGTGCACCGAGGTGGTCCGCCGCACGGCCCAGAGGGCCTCCCGCTGGCGGGCGTCGGTGGCCGACTGCAGGTGCTCGGCCAGATCGCCCAGGGCCTCCACCAGGCCTTCCAGGAACCCCTCCGAGCCGCAGTCCCGGTCGTCGAATTCCAGCAGGGCCAGGGCCTCGCCCGGCATCCGGCGGGCGGCTTCGGGGCCGAACCGGCGCAGGTCCGCCAGCACCGCCGGGTCCCAGAACTCGAAGGCCGAGGGCAGGTAGCCCGCCGCCACCAGCGTGCCGGGCAGGTCCAGCAGGTCGTGCCAGCGCGCCATGGGCAGCAGCAGGGTGAGCCGCTCGGCCGGGGCCGGCAGCAGCCGCACCGTGGCGCCGGTGATGATCCCGAAGATCCCCTCGCTGCCGATCAGCAATTGCCCCAGGCTAGGGCCGATGTTGCACTTCACGCTGGGGATGCCGAAGGTGTGCAGCTCGCCGTCGGCCATCAGGGCATCCACCGCCAGCACCCACTGGCGGGTCATGCCGTACTTGCAGGCCCCCGGCCCGCCCGCGTTGGTCGCCAGGCTGCCACCGAAGGCGCACAGATCCCAGGAGTTCGGGTCCGGCGGGTAGAACAGCCCCTGCGCCAGGGCCTGCCCCTTGACGTCCTTGAGCATGGCGCTGGCCGGCGCCCACAGGCACATGTCCGGCTTGGAGATGCGGATCTCCCCCGGGTACTCGCCCATGTCCACCACCACCGCCCGCCCCATCGGCAGGCAGCCACCGGCCTTGCCGGTACCGGCGCCCCGGGGCACCAGGGAAAACCCTTCCGCCGTGGCGCGTTTCACCAGTTCCCTCAGCGCCTCCGGCCCCCGCGGCCGCACCACCGCCAGGGGCGGATCGCCCACCAGATGCGACTCGTCGTGCCGGAAGGCCTCGAGGGTATCGGGGTCCGCGAGGACCGTGGCGCCGGGGATCGGGGGGAAGGCAGTCATGCTTCCATTCTGGACCCGTTTGGCTTGGCTAAAATCCCCGAAGTCAGGCGGCGCGAAAATCAGGCAGTTGGGTCTACCCGACCAGCGTCCCCACCACGTCACCGTTCACCGCGTTCAGCAAGTTGCCCGGGGCCATCATGTTGAATACCAGGATCGGCAGGTGGTTGTCCCGGCACAGGGAGATGGCGGCGGCGTCCATGACCTTGAGGTTCTTCTCCAGGACCTCCTGGAAGGAAATGTGCTCGTACTTGGTGGCCGTGGGGTCGATCTTGGGATCGGCGGTGTAGATGCCGTCGACGTTGGTGGCCTTCATCACCACCTCGGCGTCGATCTCGTTGGCGCGCAGGGCGGCGGCGGTGTCGGTGGAGAAGTACGGGTTGCCGGTGCCGGCGCCGAAGATGACCACCCGGCCCTTCTCCATGTGCCGCATGGCCCGGCGCCGGATGTAGCTCTCGGCCACCTTGGGCACGTCGATGCCGGACATGACCCTCGTCTCCACGTCATGCTGCTCCAGGGCGTCCTGGAGCGCCAGGGCGTTGATCATGGTGGCCAGCATGCCCATGTGGTCGGCGGTGACCCGGTCCATGCCCTTGGTGGCCCCGGCCACCCCGCGGAAGATGTTGCCGCCGCCGATCACCAGCCCGACCTCCACGCCCAGCGCCTGGATGGCCTTGACCTGGAGGGCGATCATGTTGACCACGTCGGGATCGATCCCGTGACCCTGCTCGCCCATGAGGGCCTCGCCGGACAGTTTCAGGAGAATGCGCTTGTATTTCATGGGTGGCTCCAAGGGCGTGCGTGGGTAGAAAAAGCTCCCGAATGTGTCGCGACATCCGGGAGCGGGGTGTTCGGGCTCGCGCCCCGGATTCAGGGGGTCTGCTGCGGTTCGGCCTGGGACATGAGGCGTCCCAGCGATTCCTGGATGCGATCGTTGACCTGGTGCTCGCAGGCCACCAGGGCGGCCCGGATGGCGCTGTTCACGGCCCGGGCGTTGGAGCGGCCGTGGCCGATGATGGAGATGCCCTTGACCCCGAGCAGCGGGGCGCCGCCGTATTCCTCGTAGTCGAGCTTCTTGGCGAACCGCTTCAGGGCCGGCCGGGCCAGGAGGGCGCCCAGCTTGGTGAAGACGTTCTCGAGGAACACCGCCTTCAGGCCCCCGAACAGCCCCTCCGCCAGGGACTCGGCGGATTTCAGCAGGGCGTTGCCGACGAAGCCGTCGCAGGCGATGACGTCGAACTTGTCGTTCCAGAGGTCGCGGCCCTCGGCGTTGCCCAGGAAGTTCAGGTCCATGTCGCGCAGGGACTGGGCCGCCTCGCGGGTGGTGGCGGAACCCTTGCCCTCCTCCTCGCCCACGCTCAGCACGCCCACCCGGGGCCGCTTGATCCCGAGGACCTCCTCGGCGTAGATGGAGCCCATCACCGCGAACTGGGCGATGTGCTCGGGCCGGCAGTCGATGTTGGCGCCGACGTCCAGGAGGACCGTGGGCACGCCGCTCATGTTGGGCAGGACGGTGGCGAGGCAGGGCCGGTCGACGCCCGGGAGGGTGCCGATCACCATCTTCGAGGCGACCATGGCCGCGCCGGTGTGGCCCATGGAGACCACGCCGTGGGCGCGCCCGTCCCGGACCATCTTGGCCGCCACGCGGATCGAGGAATCCTTCTTCTCCTTGAGGATGCAGGTGGCCTTGTCGTCCATGGTCACCACGCTCGCGGCGTGGACGATCGCGAACCGGGAGACGAGGTCGCCCTTGAGCCCGGCCGCGGCCAGCAGCGGGCGCAACCGGGCCTCGTCCCCCACCAGGTGGAGGAACAGGTCCTCGTGGGCCTCCAGGGCCGCACGAGCGCCTTCAAGGAGGGCCACCGGGGCGAAATCGCCGCCCATGGCGTCCAGGGCTATCTGGTAGACGACCGGGACGTCCACCCCGGCCTCAGACGGTCTGCGCGGGACGTACCGTCAGTTTGCCGCGGTAGAAGCCGCAGGCGGGGCAGACGCGGTGGGGCAGCTTGGACTCGCCGCAGTTCGGGCAAGTGCTCGCGCTCATGGTGTCCAGGGAGTCGTGGGTGCGGCGGCGGTCGCGACGGGCGCGGGAGTGGCGGCGTTTGGGATTCGGCATGGTTGACTCCTCGAAGAGTGGTCGGGGTTGAAGGGGGTGGACGGATGCCGGTCAGGCGTCTTCCAGGTTGAGTTTCAGGCCGGCGAGGGCCTTGGCCAGCGCGCCGGGCTCCTTGAGGAGCTCGGGCTTGCATGTGCAGGGACCCTTGTTCCAATTTTTACCACAACCCGGGCAAAGCCCGAGGCAATCCTCGCGGCAGAGCGGGTGCATCGGCGCGTGGAGCAGGAAGTGCTCCCGGGCCAGGACCGTCTCATCCAGCACCAGTTCGGGCAGGAACACCAGGTCCAGGTCCTGGCTGCCCAGGGCGTGGCTGCCGCCCGCGGCAAGCTCCGGATCCCGGCTGCCCAGGAACTGGCTTTCCATGGACAGGCCCAGGTCCAGGGGTTCCAGGCAGCGCGAGCAGGCGCCTTCCCAGGTGGCGCGGCCCTTGACTTCCATGAAGAAATCGTGGCCGGAGGGGATCACCCGGACCCGCCAGGAGGCCTCGCGCAGGGACGTGCCGTCCCCCAGTTCCAGGAGGGCGGTGGTGCCTTCGATGCTGGCGCCCTCGGCGGGCAGTTGGCTGAGATCGATCATTTGGAGGGTCCCTGGGCGGCCGGGGCGGCTCCCGGCGCGGCGGCGCCGCCGCCCTGGTCGCCGGTGATCTTGCCGGGTTCGACGGAGAACGGCTTGCGGTCCTCGGAGCCGTTGGGGTCGCCGGCGCACTTGAGCTCGTAGCTGCCCTTGCCGCACTTGCCCTCGAAGGGGTTGCCCCAGGGGTCCTTCACCGCGACGTTGACCGGCAGCATGTTCTCCTTGACCAGGGGCGATCCGGCATCCACCATGGATTCATAACTGCTCAGGTCAGGGTACTTGCCATGCTTGAGGAAATACTGGTCGAGGCCCTCGCCGACCGTCTTGAGGGTGTCCTGGGCCTTGATGTAGCGGGCGTTGGCGGAGAACTCGTTGTACTTCTTGATGCCGATGGTCGCGAGGACGGCGATGATCATCATCGCCACCAGCAGTTCCATAAGCGAGAAACCGGCTTGGTTGGGTTTTTTCATGATGGCCGATCCGGAGGGGGTCAAAGGTAAAGATAAGTATGGGTAGCCCGGACGATCTGTCCAAGCATCCCAGTGTGCCACAGGTCAGTGATTTTACAAGAAATCACTTGGGATTTCACCCCTGTTGTCGGTTTCCGCGGGCTCGGCCGGGGGGAACAGTTCGGGCCTGGGCTGGCCCGGGTTGGACCCGGCCATTTCCTGCAGCCAGTACCGGTAGGCGCGAAAACTCATGCCCAGGAGGCGGGCCGCGCGGGTCTTGTTGCCGTCGGCCCGCTCCAGGGCCTGGAGCATGAAATGGCCCTTCAGGGCGGCCAGGTAGGCCTCCAGATCGAAGCCGCCGGGCGGAATCTCCAGGGCGGCGGGCGCCGGCCCGCCGGGGAGCTTGGGGGCCGCCATGAAATCGTCCGGGAACAGATCGACGCCGACCGGCCCGCCGGAGTTCAGCGCCACGCAGCGCTCCATCAGGTTCTCGAGTTCGCGCACGTTGCCCGGGAAGGGGCAGGTGCGCAGCAGGGCCAGGGCCTCCTCGGTCAGGCCCATGGCGGGCTTGTTGAGCTTGCGGCAGAACCGGCCCAGGAAGTGCTCCACCAGCACCGGCAGGTCCTCCTGGCGCTCGCGCAGGGGCGGCAGCTCGATGTGCAGGATGTTCAGGCGGTAGAACAGGTCCTGGCGGAACAGGCCCTCGCCCGCCCGGGCCCGCAGATCCCGGTTGGTCGCCCCGATCACCCGGGCGTCCACCGCCCGCTCCTCGCTGGCCCCGATCCGCCGGATCCGGTGCTCCTGGAGCACCCGCAGCAGCTTGACCTGGAGGGGCAGGGGGATCTCGCCGATCTCGTCCAGGAAGATCACCCCCCCCTCGGCCTCCTCGAACAGCCCGCGCTTGGTGCCCTGGGCGCCGGTGAAGGCGCCCTTTTCATAGCCGAACAGCTCGGATTCGAGCAGGGCCTCGGGCAGGGCCCCGCAGTTGACCGGGACGAAGGGGCCCTTGGACCGGTTCGAGTAGCGGTGGATGAGCCGGGCCACGATCTCCTTGCCCGTGCCGCTCTCGCCGGTGATGAGCACCGTGGTGTCCGCCCGGGCCACCTTGCCCACCAGGGCCTGGACCTTGCGGATGGTCGGGCCGACCCCCACCAGGTCGCCGATGTCGCGCACCTCCAGGGACGGCGCGGCGCTGACCGAGAAGATGCCCTTGAGGACCTTGGTCAGCTCCTGGATGTCGTTCTTGGTCTTGGTGAGGAAATCCACGGCGCCCAGGTTCAGGGCGTTCACGGTGGTCTCGGTGGTGGCGAAGGCGGTCATGATCACGACCGGCGTCTCCAGCCCCCGGTCCTTCATCCAGACCAGCAGATCGATGCCGGTGCCCTCCTTGAGCCGCAGGTCCGAGACCACCGCGTCGAAGGCCCGGGTCGTCAGCAGTTCCTTTGCCTCGGCCAGGCTGGCCACGCCGGTGGTCTCGAAGCCCTGGGGCGCCAGCCCCATCTCGAGGACATCCCGGAAACTGGCTTCGTCCTCCACCAGCAGGATGGTCTTGGCTTGCAGGTCTCGGGACATGGGCTCGCTTCACGGAGGTTGGTGCTGCCCCGAGTATCTCAGCGTTGACGGTCCGGGGGGAATGCGGAACCATCCATACCATGCGCTTTCTTCTCAGCAGGACCGATGCCCTGGGCGACCTGGTGATCTCCCTCCCGGTGATGGAGCGGATCCTCTCCCGCCAGCCCGCAGCGGAGATCCACTGGCTGGTCCGGCCCTACGCGGCCCCGCTGCTGCAGGGCCTGGGCGGAGTCCACCTGCGCGAGGCGGAGGGCGACCTGACCGCCTTGATGCGGGAGCTGGCCCCGGACGCGCTACTCAACCTTTCCCACCGGGACGCCGCGGTGATCACCGCCGCCCGGGCCGCCGGCGTGCCGGTCCGGGTCGCCCGCAGCCGCGGGCGGCAGATCTGGGAGGCCACCCATGTGCTGTGGGGCGGCCGGGCCGGCACCGGCCGGCACGAGGCCGAGAACGTCCTGGACTTCCTCCGCCCCTGGGGCTGGCAGGGCGGGGCGCCGGCCCCGCCCCGGCTGGTCCTGACCGCCCGGGAACGGGACCAGGGCCGGGCCGACCTGGCGCACCTGGCCAGGCCGGTCCTGGGCGTGGCCACCCGCAGCTCCGGCTCGTCCGCCTTCCCCTCGCCAGACTGGTGGGCGACCGCCCTGGCGCTGCTGACCGCCCAGGGCTGGAGCCCGGTGGTCCTTTCGCCGCCCGAGGATTCGCCGCTCCCGGCCACCGACCTGCGCGGGCTCATGGGCCGGATCGCGGCCTGCGACGCCTTCCTGGGCCCGTCCACCGGCCCCACCCAGCTGGCCGCGGCCCTGGATGTCCCGGTGCTGGCCATGATGGGGCTGACCCGGCACCGCGGCCCCAGCCGCTGGACCCCCCTGGGCCGGCGGGTCCAGGTGGTCCAGTACCCCGGCCCGGAAGCGGATCTCTCCGGCGGCATGGACCGGCTCGATCCGGCCAGCCTGCTGCCCCACCTGGCCCGACTGCGGGGGCTGGAATGAGCATTCCCGAGGGCGCCACCTGGGTCCGGTTCCCGCGGTTCGTGGGCGACGCCGCCATGCAGCTGCCGGTCCTGCGCCTGCTCAGGACCCTGGGGGTGGGGCCGCTGGTGGTCTGGGGTCCCCGGCTCACGGTATCCCTGGTGGCCGACCACCCCCTGGCCGACGCCACCATCCCCGATCCCGGCCGCCAGGGCGTCCTGGCCATGGCCGCGCTGCTCCGGCGGCACCGGGCGGCCCGCAGCATCCATTTCCCGAAATCCCTGCGCCCGGCCCTGGCCGCGTTCCTGGCCCGGGTGCCGGAGCGGATCGGGGTGGACGAGAGCCTGGCCGGCTGGTTCAACACCCACAGCGGCCCCTTCTGGGCGGCCGAGGGCCCGTTCCTGGAGCGCTACCACGCGGTGCTGGCGCGACGCTGGCCGGGCCTGCCGCCGATGCCCTACGCCGACTATGCCCCGACGGTCCAGGTGGCGCGGCCGGCCGAACCCTACCTGTGCCTGATGCCCGGCTCCACCTGGCCCTCCAAGGCCTGGCCCCGCGAGCATTTCCGGGCCCTGGCCGGGATCGCCCGGGGCGCCGGCCTCGGGGTGGCCGTGCTGGGCACGCCCGATGAGCGCGACATCTGCGCGTTCGTGGCCCAGGACGGGGCCCTGGATCTCTGCGGCGCCACCTCCCTGGTGCAGGCCGCGGCCTGGCTGCGGGGGGCCCGGGCGGCGGTCGGCAATGACTCCGGCTTGAGCCACCTGGCTGCCGCCTGCTCGACCCCGACCCTGGCCCTGTACGGCGCCACCGACCCGGGCGGCAGCACCCCCTGGGGGCCCCGCACCGCCGGCCTGCGCCTGGACGGCATCCCCTGCGCCCCGTGCTTCAAGCCCCAGTGCGGAGTGCCCGGCCACCCCTGCCTGGCCGGCATCGGCCCCGACCGGGTCTGGGCCTCCCTGATGGCGCTGGTATCATCCTAGGGTCCCGAGGTGTCCATGCGCGCCCTGATCTTTTCCCTGATGGTTCCGGTCCTCTGCTGCGCCCAGCAGGCGCCGGTCATTGCCTTCGACCACATCCACTTCGATTTCGGCCGGATCGGCGGCGAGGGCAAGGCCACCCACCGCTTCAAGGTCACCAACAAGGGGACCGGCCAGCTCAACATCAGCCGCCTCAACCCTTCCTGCGGATGCACCTCGACCGTGATCGGCCAGTGGACGCTCGAGCCCGGGCAGAGCACGGAGATCGAGGCCACCTTCAACCCCGCCGGCATGCGCGGCCAGGTCCACAAGTCCATCCAGGTGGTGTGCAACGACCCGGCCACCCCGACCACCACCCTGACCTTCGAGGCCGAGGTCCTGCGCGAGATCAACCCCTCCACGGAGGCCGTGTTCCTGCAGGACGTGATCCGGGGCGTGCCCCAGAAGCGATCGATCAAGCTGGCTTCCGGCAACGGCAAGCCGGTCCGGCCGGAGGGCATCAAGACCCCCGGCGCGCCCTGGCTGTCGGCCACCGTCCGGCCCGAGGGCAACGATGCCTGGGTGGATATCGTCCTGGACGGCAAGGCGATCCCCGCCGGCCGGATGATGGGCACCGACGCCGTGGTGGTGCAGACCGGCAACCCCCGGATTCCGAACATCAACCTCACCGTCCAGTGGGAGCTGCACGCCGCCATCGTGGCCGAGCCGATCCGCCTGGCCTGGGTCGAGCCGGCCGGCCGGGAGCTGCGCGCCAAGGTCGTCCTGAAACAGGTGGACGGCAAGCCGTTCCGGGTCCTGTCGGCGAAGACCACCCACCCCTCCTTCACGGTCGAGGGCGTGGACAAGGCCGCGGCGGCCCAGCACGCGTTCCAGGTGGTCCTGGCGGCCGCCGCCAAGGCCGGCTACTACACCGAGAAGGTGGTCTTCACCACCGACAGCCCGGACCAGCCCGAGATCGAGCTGCGGGTCTCGGCCGCGCTGAGATGAGGGTCTAGCGGTGAGGGGATGACGGCCCAGCCGCCGGATCGCAAGCACACCTCGGCCGTGGTCGGCACGCTGCTGACCGCCGGGGTGTGGGGGGCCAGTTTCGCCGGCATGAAGTACGCCCTCCAGGCCGGCCTGAGCGTCGGCGCCATGCTCACCTTCCGGTTCGCCCTGGGCGGGCTCTGCCTGGGCGTGCTGGTGCGGGTCCTGCGGGTGGAGTTCCGGCGCCGGGCGGTGGCCGACGGGGTGTGGCTCGGACTCCTGCTGACCGCCATCTTCTGGCTGCAGGCCGGCGGCCTGGTCACCACCTCCACCACCAAGTCCAGCTTCATCACCGGCCTCTACGTGCTGTTCACGCCCATGGCGAGCATGCTCATGGGCCACCGCCTGCGCCTCTCCCACGGCCTGGGGGCCCTGGTGGCCATGGGCGGGCTGTTCCTGCTGGTGCACACCCCCGGGGTGCCCTTCGGCGGCTGGACCCTGGGCGACAGCCTCACCCTGGCCAACGCCGTGGGCTGCGGGTTCCACATCGCCCTCACCGGCATCTTCGCAAGGCGTTCGGACAGCTGGGTCCTGGCCTTCGTCCAGGTGGCGGTCATCGCCGCCGCCTCCTTCGTCATCACCCTGCTGCTGCCGGCGCCCCACGGCTTCCAGGGCGCCGGGCGGATCCTGGCCCGGCCCGGCGTCCAGCTCAGCCTGGTCTACCTGGGGGTGGTCGCGACCTCCCTGGCGTTCTACCTCATGTCCTCGCTCCAGAAGCACCTGGGCAACACCGAGGCGGCCATCCTCTACATGCTGGAGCCGGTGTTCACCGCCCTCCTGGCCATGACCGGCTGGATCCCCGGCATCCGCGACCGGCTCTCCCCGGTCCAGCTGGCCGGGGGCGGGATCATCCTGGGCGCCATGCTCCTGGCCGAGCTGGGCCCGGGCTGGCTGGCCCGTTTCGGCGACGCCCGCCCGGAGCTGGACGGGTAGAATAGCCTCAGGAGGTGGTCTTGCTCATCGTCACGGGAGGGGCCGGATTCATCGGCAGCAACGTCGTGAAGGAACTCAACCGCCGGGGCCGGACCGATCTCCTGGTGGTTGACAACCTCGAGCGATCCGAGAAGTTCCGGAACCTGTCGGACCTGGTCATCCAGGACTACATGGACAAGCGGACCTTCCGCGCCCGGCTCGATGCGGGGACCTTCGATCTGCAGGCCGAGGCCATCTTCCACAACGGCGCCTGCTCGGACACCATGGGCGGCGACGGCCGCTACATGCTCGAGAACAATTTCGGCGATTCCAAGGCGGTGCTGAACTACGCCCTGAGCCGCGGCATCCCCCTGGTCTACGCCTCCAGCGCCGCCACCTACGGAGCCGGCCCGCGGTTCGCGCCGGATCCGGCCAACGAGCGCCCCCTCAATGTCTACGGCTATTCCAAGCTGCTGTTCGACCAGCACGTGCGGCACATCCTGCCGCAGGCCCGGAGCACCGTGGTCGGCCTGCGTTATTTCAACGTCTACGGGCCCCGGGAGGACCACAAGGGCCGGATGATGTCGGTGCTGCACCAGCTCCTGCGCCAGCTCCGGGACGAGGGCGTCTGCCGGCTGTTCGCGGGCAGCGGCGGCTATGGCCCCGGCGAGCAGCTGCGGGATTTCGTCCACGTCGGCGACGTGGTCGACATGGGCCTGCACTTCGCCTCCGGCCCCATGGCCACGGGCATCTTCAACGCCGGCACCGGCCGGGCCCGGAGCTTCAACGCCATCGCCCAGACCCTCATCAAGCTGCTGGGCCGGGGCCGGATCGAATACATCCCCTTCCCGGCGGAGCTGGAGGGGAAATACCAGAGCTACACCGAGGCCGACCTCACCGGCCTGCGCGCGGCCGGCTACAGCAGGCCCGCCACCGAGCTGGAGGAGGGCATCCGCCTCACCCTCGAGGAACTCGACGGCCGCGGATGAATGGGATGGAATCAAACCGCCCAGCCCCTCCGCTACCCCCGAGAAGCACTTGAACAAAAGGCTCCGGGCCCGGCCAGCGCCGAGACCACCCGTTCCATCACTTCCGGCCAGTCCCAGTGGCGGGTCTGGCGCCAGAGGCGCATTCCCGGGTACCAGGGGCTGTCGGTGCGCTCCAATTGCCAGCGCCAATCCGGCAGGGCCGGCAGCAGGACCCAGGTGGGCACGCCCATGGCCCCGGCCAGGTGGACGACCCCGGTGTCCACGCTGATCAACCCGTCCAGGCGGCTCAGGGCGAAGGCGGTGTCGGCGTAGTCGTCCAGCAGGGGGGCCAGGTCCACCATCGGCAGCCCGGGCCGGGGCCCGCCGCCCTTCTGCAGGCTGAACCAGGTGGCGTCCGGCACCGCTTCCAGCAGCTCCAGGAGCTCCGGCGGGAGGTTGCGCTCGTGGGTGCGCAGGTGCCCGGGATGGCCGGCCCAGACCAGTCCCAGGCGCCGGCCGGGCCCCTGGATGGCCTCGGCCAGTGCCGCCCGGTTGGGCACCTGCGCCGGCACGGAAAGGTAGGGGATGGGGGCCGGGACGCGATCCGCCCCGGTCCCGCAGCAAAGGGGAAGGGACCCCATCTCCACCTGCAGGGTGTCGGCCGGAAGGGCCAGTTCCCCCTCCAGCACCCCCCGCAGGCCCGGACAGGTGGCGCAGACCGCCTGGGCCGAGAAGTAGGCCTCCAGGTGGACCTCGGCCCCCTGGGCGGCCAGCCAGGGCACGTAGCGCAGGAACATGAACAGATCCCCGTAGCCCTGCTCGGGGCGCAGGAACAGGCGCCGGCCGGCCAGTGGCCCGCCCTGCCAGCGGGCCATGGGCATCGGTTTGGGCGCGGCCAGGGCCAGCCGGGACTCCATGAGCCGGAAGCCCTCCTCCAGGTGGCCCAGGAGCAGCAGGGTGGTGGCCTGATGGAAGCGCACCTGGGCCAGGTTCGCGGGATCGCCGGCGAACCGTGTCGCCAGCTCGTCGAGCTCGGCCAGGCTGTCCTGGAAGCGCCCGGCGTAGTCCAGGGCGATCGCGTGCTTCAGGGCCGTGCCGGCGTCCCCGGGCTGGAGGGCGGCGGCCCGGGCCAGCAGCCGGCAGGTGATTTCGAAATGCCCCAGATCCGCCGCCTTGCCCGCCAGTTCCCGGCACCGGTCGGCCTCCTCCGGCAGGCCCTCGAGCAGCTCGGGGGCGCCTTCCTCTCCGGCCCCCAGGGTGCCCCAGGCCAGAAGGAACCTGGCCTCGGCCGAACCGGGCTCCTCTTCGAGGAGCCGGGCTGCCTGGACCATCGCCTCCCGGAACCGGCCCTGGGCGGCCATGGCGCGGGCCAGGGCCAGGCCCAGCTCCCGATCGCCAGGCGCCTGCTCCAGGGCCCGGCGCAGCCGCAGGATGCTGCCGTCGCCGGGGCTCAGGGCGCGGGGACTGGCCGGGGGCAGGGCCACGGCGGACTCAGCCCAGCCGGTCCAGGACCACCAGGGTCACGTCGTCCGAGAACGGGGTGGATTCGTTGGAGGTCACCGCCCGCTCGATGATGTGATCGGCCGCCGCGTCCTCGTCGGCGGGCAGGTCCGAGCAGATCGCCAGAAGTCCCTCATCGCCCAGGAAGCTGCGGTCCTCCCGCTCGACCTCCACCAGGCCGTCGGTGTAGATGATGAGCCGGTCGCCCCGGCGGAAGGCGCAGGCCTGCTCCTGGAAGCCCAGGCCCTCCTCGATCCCCAGCATGAAGCCCCGCTCGCCGAGCACGCTGGGCGTGCGCGGGCCGCCCTGGGAGCCGCCCGGGATGAGCATGGGCGCCACATGGCCGGCGGCCACGTACTGGAGGGTGTCGGTGGCGGGATCCAGCCGGGCCAGGAAGGCGGTGGCGAACTGTTCGGCCAGGGTGCTGCGGGCCAGATCCCGGTTCATGGCCTCGGCCCACATCAGCGGCCCGGTCCCGAAGCGCACCTGGTTCTCGAAGCAGGTCTTGACCATGGCGGAGATGAGGGCGGCGGTCACGCCGTGGCCGCTGACGTCGGCGATCATGATGGCCACGCTGTCGTCGGGCAGCGGCAGGATGGCGTAGATGTCGCCGCCGATCCCCTCGGCCGGCAGGTAGCGGTGGGTGTAGCGGATCTCCCCGGCCAGCCCCGGAAGGGGCGGCAGCAGGCCGGACTGGAGCCGCGCGGCCAGCGCCAGTTCCGCCCGCATGCGCTCCTGGAAGCGGGTGAGCTCCAGGTTCTGCCGCTTGATCTCCTTCTGCATGCCGATGATCCGGAAGGCGGATTCCACCTTGGCCATCACTTCCTGGGCATGGAAGGGCTTGGCGATCATGTCGTCGGCGCCGAGGTTGAGGCCGCCGATCTTGGAGGCGGTGCCGTCCATGGCCGACACCAGCATGAAGTAGGTGTCCCGGGTGCGGGGATCGCCCTTCACGGCCTGGCACAGCTCGTCGCCGGCCATCTCCGGCATGCGCAGGTCGGACAGGATGAGGTCCGGCTGGAGCTTGGCCATCTCCGCGAGGGCCGCCCTGCCGTTCTCCGCCAGGAGGACCGTGTAGCCCGCGCGCTTGAGGTAGAAACTAAGGATATCCCTGATCGGGGCCTCGTCATCAACGACCAGCACGACCCCTTTGTGCATGCCTCAGGACCCGCGCAGCGCGTCCTGCTCCGTGGTGAAGATGGAGAAGTAGTTGGTCAGGTTGGTCTGGTCGAAGGTCTTCTTGACCTGGGGCGGCAGGGCGCAGAGGTGCAGCTTGCCGTTGTTCTTGTCGACGCTGTTGCGGGCGGCCACCAGCAGGCCGAGACCCGAGGAATCGATGAAGGAGACCGCCTCGAGGTTGATCACCAGCAGCTTGGGCTGGAGGGTGGTGACCGTGTCCCGGATCACGTCCCGCAGCTGGGCCGTGACCTCGAAGTTGACCTTGCCCTGGATGGTAACGACGGATGCGTTCCCTTCCTGGCGGGTCTGGATGTTCAACATGGGCCCCTCCTGGCTCTACATTGTCGTGAAGCGCACTGAAGAAAGTAATCGCCTCTCGGCTTGGGATCAACCGGCGAATGTGAAAAGAACAATAAAATTCCGCCCGGGAGGGGGAAAACCCCATCCCGGGCGGCTGGGATGCCTACTTGACGGCGAACGCGGCGACCAGCACGTAGATCACCAGGGCCTCGATGAGGGCCAGGCCGATGATCATGGTGGTGCGGATGTTGCCGGCGGCCTGGGGGTTGCGCGCGATGCCTTCGCAGGCGGCGACCACGGCCTTGCCCTGGGCCATGCCGCAGCCGGCGGCCGCGATGGCGAGGGCGATGTGGGCCAGGAACTTGCCTTCGAAGATGCCGGGGGCGGCCGCCATCGGGGCGCCCTGGGCGAAGGCGGCGACGGCCGCGGTGAACAGGAGGGCGGTGACGAAGAACTTCTTCATGGGAAACCTCGTAGATGGGGACGCGGGGTTCGGAATCCCGACGTCCGTTGGGGGAAGCGGGCTAGTGCTCGTGGGCCACGGCCCCGGAGACGTAGATGGTGGCCAGCATGATGAACACGAAGGTCTGGATGAGGCCGAAGAACAGCCCCATGATCATCAGCGGCACCGGCACCACCAGGGGCGCCAGGGCGAAGAAGATGCCGGAGACCACGTGCTCGCCGGCGATGTTGCCGAACAGACGCAGGCTGTGGCTGAGGATCCGCGAGAACAGGCCGAGGATCTCCAGGGGCCACATCAGGATCCAGAGGAACCAGACGGGGCCGGCGAAGTGGCCGAGGTACTTCAGCGTCCCGTGCTCGCGCATGCCGTGGAAGTTGTAGTAGAGGAACACCACCAGGGCGCAGCCCAGGGTGACGTTGTAGTTGGCCGTGCCCGAGCCCAGGCCGGGGATCAGGCCGAACAGGTTGTTGAGCAGGACGAACACCCCCAGGGTGCCGATCAGGGGCACGTAGTGGTCCGGGTGGTGGGCGACGTTGTCGGCCACCAGGGTGCGAACGAACGAGACCAGGTATTCCATGGTCTGCTGCAGGGGCCCGGGGATCCGCATCAGCCTCGACCGGACCAGCAGGACCAGGATCGTGGTGACCAGGGCCGCCAGCACCGAGATCAGGAGGTAGTCGTAGCGCTCCAGGACCGACAGCGACTCGCCGTGGGCGAAGCCGCCCCAGGCATGCCGGGTCAACCCGAGCAGGTTGGTGAGCCAGTACGCGAGAAACGACGCATGATGTTCCATTGTTCAGACCTCGGGGATTCAGGCGGGTCGGAAAATCAACCAGAATGCTTCCAGGACAATGGACGCGCTGAACAGCAGGACGCCAGTGACGAAGGGAAGGACCTCCGTGGGGAAGCAGACCATCATCCCACGCAGGAGAACCACGATCAACGCCAGTTTGGCCAGCACGGCCAGGGCGAACAGCCAGCGCCGGCGCAGGGAGGGGGTCAGCATCCCGGTCACCACCCAGCGGTGCAGGTGCCAGAACAGGATGCTGGCCGCCCCGCCCGCGGCGAAGACCAGGGCCGCCCGCCAGGAGCGGAAGGCCCATGCGCCCGCGCCCAGGGGCAGCAGGGCCAGCTGGAACCGGCCGATCCGGACCAGGTGGCCGGCGCCGCCGTCCTCAGGGGTCATGGTGGTCCCCGTTTTCCTTTTTTTCGGCTTCGTCGTATTTGTCCAGGCGCTGGGTGGTCTTGTACAGCTCCCAGAAGCCGGTGGCCACGCCCCAGGCCAGGCCGATCCCCATGCCGGCCTTCGGGTGGCCCAGGAGGCCCCCCACCCAGCGGCCGAGGAAGAAGCCGAGGGCGATGGCGATGGGGAAGACCATCCCGAGCCCCATCAGGTCGCCCCAGAGCGCCCGTTCCCGGGGGTCCACCCCTTTGTCCTTGCGTTGGAACAGCATCCGTTCCTTCAGATGATCTGGGCGGCCCAGTCCAGAAGGTACCGCCCGAACAGCGTCCCGGCCAGCACCAGGGCGCAGGAGGCGCCCACCACGAGGGAGGTGACCGGGCCCAGGGGCCGGACCTCATCCCCGGAGGGATCCTTGAAGTACATCGCCGCCACCACGGCCAGATAGTAGTAGGCGGCCACGGCGCTGGTGAGGAGGGCGATGACGGTGAGGGTGACGTGGCCCTGCTCGATGGCCAGCTTGAACAGGTAGAACTTGCTGAAGAACCCCACGAGCGGCGGCACGCCGGCCAGGCTCAGCATGATGCACATCATGGTGAAGGCCAGCATCGGCCGGGTCCGGCTGAGGCCCCGGAAGTCCTCGATGCGCTCGCCCTCGCCCTTGCCCTGGAGGTAGATGATGATGGCGAAGGCGCCGCTCTGCATGAACAGGTAGGTCAGCATGTACAGCCAGATCGCCTGGATCCCGCCGGGCACGTTCGAGCTGAGGATGCCCAGCAGCATGTATCCAACATGGGCGATGCTGGAATAGGCCAGCAGGCGCTTCATGGTCACCTGGCGCAGGGCGGCGATGTTGCCCAATACCATGCTGGCGCCGGCCACGAAGGCCAGGGGCGTCGCCCAGTCGGCGTGGACGCCGTTGAACCCGGTGCCGAACACCCGCACGAAGGCCGCCAGCGAGGCCGCCTTGGGGGCCATGGACATGAAGGCGGTGATCGCCGTGGGGGCGCCGTCGTAGGCGTCGGGCGACCACATGTGGAAGGGCACGGCGGCGACCTTGAAGCAGAAGCCCACCAGCACCATCAGCACGCCGGTGAACACCAGCAGGTTGCTGGACATCGGCGCCAGGGCCAGCAGCTCGTTGAGCTGGGCCAGGTTGGTGGTGACTCCGCCGCCGGCGGCGAACAGCAGGCTGATGCCGAACAGCAGGATCCCGCTGGAGAAGGCCCCCAGGAGGAAGTACTTCATGCCGGCCTCGATGCTCCGCTCCTGGGTGCGGAAGTAGGCCACCAGGATGTAGATGCAGAGGGCCATGAGCTCGAGGGAGAAGTAGATCGAGATCAGGTCGGCCGCGCCCACCAGGAACATCATGCCGGTGATCGAGAACAGGATCAGGGCGTAGTACTCGACCGTCTGCTCCTTGAGCAGGTCCAGCTGCATCTGGCTGAGCAGGACCGTGATGATGCCGGCGGCCAGGGTCAGGTACTGGAAGCCCCGGGTGATGCCGTCGACCTGGAACATGCCCGAGAAGCCCACGGTGGAGGGGGTGCGGGTCACCAGCACGGCGGCGGCCAGCAGCACCAGGATGGTCACGCCGGCCCAGGTGCCCTTGTTGCCCTTGGCCACGAAGGCGTCGGCCGGCCACAGCATCACGGTCGCCGCGACGACCAGCAGCAGCTGCGGGTAGATGAGCGGGAGATCCCGGACCAGGGCCCCCAGCAGTCCGTCGGCGAATGACATCACTTACCTCCGCCTTCTTCGGCCTCGGCCGCGGCGCCGGCGTGCTCGGGGGCGGCCATGCCGGCCATGCCGACCTTGGCGGCGTCGCGCTGGTGGGCCTCGAGGGCCTCCTGCTTGTAGAAGCCGGGGTTGACCTGGGTGACCAGCTTGGCCACGGGGGCCTCGAGCACGGCCAGGAGGGGCTTGGGATAGAGGCCGATCCAGAAGGCCGCGATCAGCAGCGGCACGAAGTAGGCGATCTCGCGGGCGTTCAGGTCGGCCATCTTGGTGTTGACCTCGCTGACCGGCCCGAACATGGCGCGCTGGTAGAGCCAGAGCATGTAGGCGGCGCCCAGGATGATGCCGGTGGTGGCCAGGACCGCGATCCACGGGGCGGCCTGGAAGGCGCCCTGGAGGATGGCGAACTCGCCGATGAAGCCGTTCAGGCCGGGCAGGCCGATGCTGCTCATGGTCATGATCAGGAAGATCGTGGCATAGATCGGCATGGTCTTGGACAGGCCGCCGTATTCGGCGATCTGGCGGGTGTGCCGGCGCTCATAGACGATGCCGACGATGAGGAACAGCGCCGAGGTCGAGATGCCGTGGTTGAGCATCTGCAGGATGCCGCCGGTGATGCCGTTCGGGTTCAGGGCGAAGATGCCCAGCATGCAAAGGCCCAGGTGGCTGACCGAGGAGTAGGCGACGAGCTTTTTCATGTCCTTCTGGATCATGGCGACCAGGGCGCCGTAGATCACGCCGATCAGGGCCAGGCCCATGAACCAGGGCATCAGCTCCTTGGTGGCGTCCGGGGCGACCGGCAGCAGGAACCGGAGGAAGCCGTAGGTCCCCATCTTCAGGAGCACGCCGGCCAGCACCACGGAACCGGCGGTGGGCGCCTCGACGTGGGCGTCCGGCAGCCAGGTGTGGAAGGGGAACATCGGCACCTTGATGGCGAAGCCCAGGAAGAAGGCCAAGCCGAGCAGTATCTGGAAGGTGTGGGTCTGGGCGGCGATGGTCGGCGCCATGGCCTGGAAGGAGGCGATGGACATGTCGTAGCGGCCGGTGGTCTTGTACTGCAGGAAGTAGATGGCCAGGATGGCCACCAGCATCAGCACCGAGCCGGCCAGGGTGTAGAGGAACAGCTTGATGGCGGCGTAGAGCTTCTGGGGGCCGCCCCAGATGGCGATCAGGAAGTACATCGGGACCAGCATCAGCTCCCAGAACAGGTAGAACTGGAACATGTCCTGGGTGATGAACACCCCCATCATGCTGAACTGCATGACCAGCAGCCAGATGTAGTACTCCTTGTGGCGCTCCAGGATGGCGGTGAACGAGCACCACACCACGATGAAGCCCAGCAGGGTGGTCAGCAGCATCAGGACGAGGCTGATGCCGTCCAGGCCGATGCTGAACTTCACGCCGATGCTGGGGATCCAGTCACAGGAGAAGGCCCACTGGACCGCCGAGCTGGCCCGGTCGTACTGGAACCAGAGCGGGATGCTCAGGATGAAGTCGGCCACCGTGAAGGCCAGGGCGCCCAGCTCGAACGTGCGCCGGGATTCCTTGGGCACGAACAGCAGGAACAGGGCCCCCAGCAGGGGGAGGAAGGTGACCCACAACGGGAGGTTTTGGTACCAGGGGATCATGGGAACTCCAGGGAGCACAGGGGGCGGGGCAGGTGGGAGAAGGGGTTCAGGCCAGGAACTTCCAGAAGGCGAAGACCAGGAAGCCGAGGAACATGACGAAGGCGTAGTTCTGGACCCGGCCGCTCTGCAGCTTCCGGAAGCCCTGGGCGAACTGCTGGAGGATCCAGGCCACCAGGTTCACCAGGCCGTCCACGATCTTGGCGTCGAACCAGTGGCAGACGTGGCAGACGACCAGGGTGCCGCGGGCCGCGCCGTTGACCATGCCGTCCACGGCCCAGGTGTCGAAGGCCCAGAGCTGGGCGCCCAGCTGCTTGCAGGGGCCGATGAAGGCGGCTTCGTAGAACTCGTCGATGTAGTATTTGGCGTTCACCCACTCGAACAGCTCGGGGAAGCGCTTGACGAAGGCCCGGGGCCGGGCCCAGGACGGGTCGGCGCCGTACCACACCCAGGCCAGCAGCATGGCGGCGGGCGCCCAGACCAGGGTGGCCACGGCCATGAGGATGTATTCCATCGCCGGCGCCGCCTCGTGGGCGTGGTGGGCGTGGGCCTGGTAGAGCAGCGGGCTGATCCACTCGCTGAAGTGGCTGCTGCCGATCCAGTGCAGGCTGTGCGGGATGTTCAGGAAGCCGCCGACCAGGGCCAGCAGGGCCAGCAGGGCCACCGGGAACCACATGTTCCAGGGCACTTCGGAAGGTCCGTGGCCATGGGCGTCATGGCTGTCGTGGCTGGCGGCCGCGTGGGCGCCATGGGCGTCGTGGCCGTGGGCGTCATGCCCGTGGGCGTCGTCGTCATGGGTGGCATGGTGGGCCTCGGAAGGCACCGTGTGGCCGTGGGGGTCGTGGCCGGCGCCGCGGTATTCCCCGAAGAAGGTCATGACCATGAGGCGGACCATGTAGAAGGCCGTCATGAACGCGGCGACCATGCCCATGATCCAGGCGACCAGGGAGAAGGTGGAGCCGCCCGCATACCAGCCCTCGAACACCTTCCAGAGGATCTCGTCCTTGGAGAAGAAGCCCGAGAATGGGAAGATGCCGGCGATGGCCAGGGTGGCGATGCCCATGGAGGCGAAGGTCCAGGGCATGTACTTGCGCAGGCCGCCCATGTTGCGCATGTCCTGCTCGTGGTGGCAGGCCATGATCACGGAGCCGGACCCGAGGAAGAGGGCGGCCTTGAAGAAGGCGTGGGTGAAGACGTGGAACATGCCCGCCGAGAAGGCCCCGGCGCCCATGCCCATGAACATGAAGCCCAGCTGGCTGACCGTGGAGTAGGCCAGGACCTTCTTGATGTCGTACTGGGCCAGGCCCATGCTGGCCGCCACCAGGGCGGTGAGGGAGCCGATGCCCAGCACCAGGCTCAATGCGACCGGGGCGTTCACGTAGATGAAGTTCATCCGGGTGATCATGTAGAGGCCGGAGGTGACCATGGTGGCGGCGTGGATCAGGGCGCTCACCGGGGTCGGGCCGGCCATGGCGTCGGGCAGCCAGACATACAGGGGGATCTGCGCGCTCTTGCCGCAGGCGCCCAGGAACAGGCAGCAGCCGATCAGGTTGAACCACCAGGTGGGGGCGTGGGTGGCGCCGAACAGGGTGATCTCCGGGCGGGCCAGGATGGTCCGGGTCATGCCCATGAGGGTGTCGAAGTCCACCGAACCGTAGATCATGAAGATCAGGAAGAAGCCGATCATGAAGCCGAAGTCGCCGATGCGGTTGGTGACGAACGCCTTCTTGCCGGCCACGGCCGCGTACTCGCGGTCGAAGTAGAAGCCGATCAGCAGGTAGCTGCAGAGTCCGACCCCTTCCCAGCCCAGGAACATCATGATCATGTTGGCGCCGAGCACCAGGTTGAGCATGGAGAACACGAACAGGTTCAGGTAGGCCATGAAGCGGTAGTACTGGCCGTTGTTGCGCTCATCGGCCATGTAGCCGGTGGAGAACAGGTGGATCAGGAAGCCCACCCCGGTCACCAGCAGGCCCATGCAGGCCGACAGCGGATCGATCTTGTAGGCCCAGGCCATGGTGTTGTGGGTGACCCCGCCCAGGACCCGGGCGTCGCCGAAGCTCAGCCAGGTCCAGACGGTCTGCACCACCGACCGGTCCACCGGGGCCCGGCCCATCAGCTGGATGAAGGTGTAGACCACCAGCAGGAAGGACACGCCCACGGAACCCAGGGCGATGAGGTCCACCACCTTGTTGTTCTTGAGCCAGCGCCCGGTGGCGCCGTTCAGGATGGCCCCGAACAGGGGCAGGAAGGGGATGAGCCACAGGAGGGGACTCTGCAGGGGGGTGCTCAGGGCGGATTCCATCATCATGCGTTCCTCAGCCTTTCAGCAGGTTGATCTGGTCGACCTGGATGCTGTCCTTCTTGCGGTAGAGGGCCACCACCAGCGCCAGGCCGATGGCCACTTCCGCCGCGGCCAGGCCCATCACCAGCAGGGCGAAGGCCTGCCCGGCCACCGTGCCGGCATGGCGGGCGAAGGCCACCAGGTTGAGGTTGGCGGCGTTGAGCATGAGCTCCACGCACATGAGGATGATCAGGGCGTTGCGGCGGATCAGCACGCCGGCGACGCCGACCGAGAACAGCAGGAAGGAGATGAACAGGACCGAATTCATGGAGACCATGGTCTATACCCTTTCCGTCTTGGCCAGGACCACGGCGCCCACCAGGGCCACCAGCAGGATCACCGACAGGATCTCGAAGGGCAGCAGGTAGTCCGCGAACAGCCCGCGGCTCACCGCCTGGGCGTTCTCGCTGCCCACCTTCAGGGTGCCCACGATCCCCTCGTTCAGGGTCAGGGCCACCTTGGCGTTGGGGCCGAACCAGGTCTTCCAGAAGACGCCCAGGAAAGCCGCGGCGCCGACCACGACCATGCCCACCGCCCACGGGGTCTGGAGCTGGAACAGGCCCTTCTCCTTGTATTTGGTCATCTCCACCAGCATGACCACGAACAGGAACAGGACCACGATGCCGCCGGCGTAGACCAGCAGCTGGGCGACGGCCAGGAACTCGGCGTCCAGGGTCAGGTAGCAGGCCGCCACGTTGAGCATGGCGAACAGGAAGCCCACCACGCTGTGGACCGCGTTCTTGGAGAACACCAGCGCCACCGCCCCGCCCACGGCCAGGAGGCCGAACAGGAGGAACATGTAGTGGCCGATGAAAGCGAGTAGCTGTTCCATGGCTGTCAATCCTCGTCCGAATAGGAGAACTTGCCGGCAGGGGTCAGGTCGAACATGTTCTGGGACCCCAGCATGCCGATGGAGAAGTCCTCCCGGTTGTAGGCCGCCAGCTCGAACTGGTGGTTCAGGATGATGGAGTCGAAGCCGCAGCTCTCCACGCAGAACTCGCAGAAGATGCAGCGCTCCATCTCGAAGTCGTAGCGGGTGGGGAGCTTGGTCTTGCGCCCCTCCTTCTTGCCGGACTCGATGGTGATCACCTGGGTCGGGCAGATCTTCTCGCAGGCCAGGCAGCAGACGCACTTGATCTCGCCCTGCTCGTCCTTGAGCATGGTCAGCCGGCCGCGGAACCGGGGCGCCAGCTTGACCGGCACCTCCGGGTACTCCTGGGTGACGTGCATCTTCACCTTGCGCCGGTTGGCGGTGCCGAGCACCTTCAGGAAGTGGGTGCCGGTGAGCTTGAGGCCCTTGGCGATGTCGATGGGGAACAGGGTCTTGAGGAACTTTTTCATGTCAGGCCCCCCCTAGGCCGCGTAGTGGATGACCGAAGCCACCACCACGACGATAAGGGTGAAAGGAATAAGATACTTCCACGCCACGGACATGATCTGGTCGTAGCGGTAGCGGGGAATGGTGCCGCGCACCCAGATGAAGGTGAACAGCAGGAAGATGATCTTCAGGACGAACCAGATCGCGTTGGGGGCGCCCAGGTAGGGCACGTGCATGACGAACTTGTGCAGGCCGAAGGGGAGCAGGAACGGGCCGCCCAGGAAGAACGAGGTGGCCAGCGCCGAGACCACGATCATGTTGATGTACTCGGCCAGGTAGAAGAACCCGAACTTCATGCCCGAGTATTCGGTGTGGAACCCGGCCACCAGCTCGTTCTCCGCCTCGGGCATGTCGAAGGGCATGCGGTTGGTCTCGGCGAAGCCGCAGGTCAGGTAGAGCAGGAAGCTCACCACCAGCAGGGGCATGGCCACCAGGGGCATCTCGGTGGCCAGCTTGCGGGTCATCTCGTTGAAGTTCAGGGTGCCGGTGAGGATCACCGGGGCCAGCAGGCTCAGGGTGAGCGGCACTTCGTAGCTCACGATCTGGGCCGCCGAGCGCAGGCCGCCCAGGAGGGGATACTTGGAATTGGAGGCCCAGGCGCCCAGGACGATGCCGTAGACGCCCACCGAGGCGATGCCCAGGATGAACAGCAGGCCCACGTTCATGTCGGTGATGAAGCCGGTGAAGGGCAGGCCGCCCAGGACCGGGAAGGCCTTGGGGAAGGTGAACAGGGCGCCCGGGTAGAAGCTGATGGCGGCGAACACCACCACCGAGGCGATCATGGACAGGGCCGGGGCGATGATGAAGATGGCCCGGTCGGCCTTGTCGGGGATGATGTCCTCCTTCACCAGCAGCTTGATGATGTCGCCGATGAACATGGGCAGGCCGCGCAGGGCCGAGAGGAAGGGCACCTTGCCCAGCTTCCACATGCCCCGGTTGAGGGCGCCGGTCAGGCCGATCCGGTGGCCGGCGACGCGGGTCGCGCCCAGCCGGTCCTGGAGGTAGCCCAGCACCTTGCGCTCGGCGAAGGTGGTCAGCGGCACCACGATGAAGATGAAGATGACCACGGCGACGGCCTGGAAGATGGCCATCAGGGAGGTCTGGGCGAGGGTCATAGCCGGAGCGGGGTTCATCGGTCGATCTCTCCCAAAACCACGTCAAGGGTGCCGATGGTGGCGATGACGTCGGCCACCAGGCCGCCCTCGACCATCATGGGCAGGGCCTGGAGGTTGATGAAGCCGGGGGCGCGCACGTGGAAGCGGTAGGGGTTGGTGGACCCCTTCTCGCCGACCAGGTAGTAGCCCAGTTCGCCCTTGGGGCACTCGGTGGGGTGGTAGACCTCGTTGACCTCGGACTTGAGGATCTTGGGCAACTTGGCCATGACCGGCCCCTCGGGCAGGCCGTCGATGCACTGCTGGATGATCCGGGCGCTCTGGCGCATCTCGGCCAGGCGGACCAGGTACCGCGCGTAGGTGTCGCCCTCGGGCCGGGTCGGGACCTCGAAGTCCATCTCCGCGTAGGCGGCGTAGGGGAAGGCCTTGCGGATGTCGTAGGCGACCCCGGCGGCGCGCAGCACCGGGCCGGTGATGCCCATGGCGATCGCGTCCTCGGCGCCGAGCAGGCCCACGCCGATGGTGCGCTTCTTCCAGATCCGGTTCTCGGTCAGCAGGGTCTCGTATTCGTTGACGCAGTCGGGGAACTTGGCCAGGAAGTCCCGGACCAGCTTCTCGAACCCCGGGGGCAGGTCCTCGCGCAGCCCGCCGATGCGGAAGGCGGTGGTGGTCAGGCGCGAGCCGCAGAAGGCCTCGAAGATGTCCAGGATCGCCTCGCGCTCCCGGAAGGTGTAGAGGAACACCGTCATGGCGCCGATGTCCAGGCCGTGGGTGGCCAGCCAGATCAGGTGCGAGGCCAGCCGGTTGAACTCATTGAGCATGGTCCGGATGTACTGGGCCCGCCGGGGCACGGTGATCCCGAACAGCTTCTCGATGGCCTCGGCCCAGCCCAGGTTGTTGGCCACGGCCGAGGTGTAGTCCATGCGGTCGGTCCACACCTGGCCCTGGAAGAAGGTCTTGTTCTCGCAGATCTTCTCCACGCCCCGGTGCAGGTAGCCGATGACCGGCCGGCAGTGCTTGACGATCTCGCCGTCGAGCCTGAGCTTGAGCCGCAGCACCCCGTGCGTGGACGGGTGCTGCGGTCCCATGTTTATTTCCATCTCCTCGTTCTTGAACACAAGGAACTCCTATTCAGCTTTGGGCGGATGGAGGTTGATGCCGGCGTTGCCGGCCTTTTCCATCGCGATGCGCATGAGCACGCCGCTCCGGTCCTCGCGGAAATCGATGTCCCGCATGCCCAGGCCGGGAGTCGGATACTCCTTCCGGAGGGGATGGGCCTCCCAGTCGTCGGGGCAGAGGATCCGGACCATGTCCGGGTGGCCCTGGAAGCGGATGCCCAGCATGTCCCAGATCTCCCGCTCCAGCCAGTTGGCGGTGGGGTAGACCGGCACCGCGCTGGCGGGCTCGTAGCCCTCGGGGATCAGGATCCGCAGCCGCAGCCGCTTGTGCCGGCGCAGGCTGGTCAGGTGGTAGACCACCGAGAACGCCCAGCCCGAAGCCGCCGGGTAGTGGGTGGCGGTCTCGTCGGAGAGCATCTCGTAGCGCAGGGCGGCGTCGTCCCGGCAGAGGTCCAGGGCCTCGCGCAGGGCGTCCCGGTGGATCTGGCAGGTCATCTCCCCGGCCTGCTGGAAGGCCTCCTCGACCTTGTCGCCCAGCAGCTCCTGCAGGCGCAGCAGATCGGGGTCGGTGGCGGGCAGGGGGGCGGGGAACTTCATGTCGTTGCCGTCGGGCCGGGGCACGGCCCGCACGGGCGGCTTGGGGGCGTCCTTGCCGTCCGCGGCGGCCTTGGCCTTGGCGGTCTCGAAGTCGGCCAGGGCCTTCTGCCACTTGGCCTCGTCGGCCGCGGCCAGGGCGGCCTGCTCGGCCTGGTAGGTCTTGAAGCTGGGCAGGGGCACGGTCTTGGGCATCACCACGACCCGGTTGGGGGCGGCCTGGATGTCGTAGACGTAGGGGCCGGCCGGCGCGGGTTCGGGGACCGCCTCGGGCTCGGGGGCCTTGGCGGCCGGGGCGGGAGCCGGAACGGGGGCGGGGGCCGGAACGGGGGCGGGAGCCGGAACCGGGGCAGGGGCGGGGGCGGCGGCCTTGACGGGCTCCGCGGCCGGGAGCGGCGCGGGCGCGGCGGGCGCCGGGGCGGGCTCGGCGGCGGCCTTGGGCGCCTCCGGGGCGGCTTCGGCCGGGGTGGCCACCTGGTCGAACTTGATGACGTTGACCGGGCAGCCGGTGGCGGCGGCCACGATCGTGGCCTCCAGGCTGCGGCCCAGTTCGACCTTGAGCGCGCCCTTCTCGGCGCGGTTCTCGGTGGTCTGGCCGTCCTCGCGGACCGCGCCGTTGATCACGCAGGTCTCGTCGGTGACCTTGAACACCTCGGGGCACTCGGCCTCGCAGGCGTTGCAGACGATGCAACCTTCTTCAATCCAGACTTTGATGATCGCCATGGCTAGCCCACCGCCTCGAAGATTTCCTTGTAGCGGTCAGCCATGCTGCTCGCCATGATCTTGTCCTGGAGCTTCATGAACCCGTACAGCAGGCCTTCGGGCCGGGGCGGGCAACCCGGGATGTAGACGTCCACCGGGATGACCTTGTCCACGCCCTGGATGGTGTGGTAGCTGTCGAAGGGCCCGCCGGCGGTGGCGCAGCTGCCCATGGCGATCACCCACTTGGGCTCGGGCATCTGGTCGTAGAGCTGCTTGATGATAGGGGCCATCTTGTAGGTGACGGTGCCGGCCACGATCATCAGGTCGGCCTGCCTCGGCGTCGCCCGGAAGATCCCGCAGCCGAACCGGTCGAAATCGAAACGGGCGGCCCCGGCGGCCATCATCTCGATGGCGCAGCAGGCCAGCCCGAAGGTCATGGGCCACACCGAGGAGGCCCGGGACCAGTTGATGACTTTCTCAACCTTGGTGGTGATGAGGATGTTCTCCAAGGCGGAGGGCTGATTCATCATTCCCATGTGAGGGCTCCTTTGGACCAGATGTAGCCGTAGCCGAACAGAAGCAGGAACAGGAAGATCCCCATCTCGATCAGGCCGAAGATGGCGAGTTCCTTCATCTGGATGGCCCAGGGCATCAGAAACACGGTTTCCACGTCGAACACCAGGAACATCACCGCCACGAGGTAGTAGCGGACCGAGAACTTCTCCCGGGCCTCGCTGGTGGTTTTGATGCCGCACTCGTAGGTGGAGTACTTTGCTGCACTTGGTAAATGCGGACGCAACCATCCGGAAATGGTCCAGATCACCACCGGCAGGGCGATGGCGACCAGTATCAGCAATAAAACTGGGACGTAACTGCGCATGGATCCCTCCCCGGGGGAGTTGACGTTTGAAAGACCATTGTGTCGTCTGGCATGGACGCCGGTCAATCAAGGATTCCCCGGGGCCTGGTGGATAAGAGCTTTGGCGCCGCCGGAAAAACCGACACACTATTAGGCATGGCAACCCCTCAGCCCCCCCTGTCCGACCCCGGTATTTCCAGCCTGTCCGGCGCCATCAACCCCGCGCTGGCGGCGGAGGAGTTGGCCAAAACCGAGGTGCGCCCGGCACCCCTCTACCCCTCCCTGGACTTGACCACCGAGCCGGTCGACTTCGCTCTTTTCCAAGCCATCCCGCTGGATTTGATGTTGAAACATCGATTTGTTCCCGTGCACGAACGGGACGGCGCCCTCTGGCTGGCCATGGCCGACCCCGGCGACGTCGTGGCCCAGGATGTCCTGCGAATGCATCTCAAGCGGCCCCTGAAATTCGCCGCCGCGCCCTTCGCCCAGATCCAGGTGGTGCTGAAGAAGTCCGAGAGCGGCCAGAAGGTGATGGAGGAGGCCGGCGAGGCCCTCCGGGTCCAGGTGCTGCGCGAGGAGGACGTCGACGAGGAGGTCCTGGACCTGGAGAACCTCACCGACAAGGAGGAGGCCCCCATCATCCGGCTGGTGGACACCACCATCTTCAACGCCCTCCAGCGCCGGGCCTCGGACATCCACATGGAGACCACCAGCACCGGCTTCCAGATCAAGTACCGGATCGACGGCAGCCTGTACGCCGCCGCCGAGCCCATCGACCGCCGCTTCGCCTCGCCCATCATCAGCCGCATCAAGGTCATGTCCGAACTGGACATCGCCGAGAAGCGCAAGCCCCAGGACGGCCGCTTCAAGCTCAAGGTGCGCGGCCGGGCCATCGATTTCCGGGTGAGCATCATGCCCACCATCCACGGCGAGGACTCGGTGATCCGCATCCTCGACAAGGAGAACCTCAGCGAGGAGTTCAAATCCCTCAGCCTGGACATCCTGGGCTTCTCCCAGGCCGAGCTCACCCGGCTGCGGCGGTTCGCCCGGGAGCCCTACGGCATGTTCCTGGTCACCGGCCCCACCGGCAGCGGCAAGACCACCACCCTCTACGCCGTCCTCAGCGAGATCCGCAGCCCCGAGGACAAGCTGATCACCATCGAGGATCCGGTCGAGTACCAGCTCGAGGGGGTCACCCAGATCCCGGTCAACGAGAAGAAGGGCCTCACCTTCGCGGTGGGCCTGCGCTCCATCCTCCGGCACGACCCCGACAAGATCCTGGTGGGCGAGATCCGGGACTCCGAGACGGCCCAGATCGCCATCCAGTCGGCCCTCACCGGCCACCTGGTGTTCACCACCGTCCACGCCAACCACACCCTGGACGTGCTCAGCCGGTTCCAGCACATGGGCGTCGAGGTCTACAACTTCGTCTCGGCCCTGAACTGCATCCTGGCCCAGCGCCTGGTGCGCACCCTGTGCCTGAAGTGCAAGCGCCCGATCCCGGCCCCCGACGCCGCCGAGCTCAAGGAGAACGGCCTCACCGGCGAATGGGCCCGGACCGCCGCCTTCTTCGACAAGGTCGGCTGCATCGAATGCAACGGCACCGGCTTCCGCGGCCGCCAGGCGATCATCGAGTTCATGGGCCTGAACGACGACCTGCGCGAGCTGATCACCCGCCGCGCCTCGGTCCGCGAGATCAAGCAGGCCGCCCGCAATTTCGGCATGCAGAGCCTGCGCGAGAGCGCGGTGGAGAAGGTGCGCCTGGGCGTGACCACCCTTGCCGAGATCAACAAGGTGACTTTCCGCGAAAGCGAGTGAGCGCACGGCCCAGATGATCCTCCTGGCCTGGACCTTGGCCGGCAGCCCCGGGCCGCCGACCTGAATGAATGATTTTTACAAGTTGTTTCGTTCTATCATGGGCGTTCCCGCGGCACGATGGCGGAATCCACCCGGCTCCCAAGCCGCCATCCGCCCCGAGGTCCCATGCTCCGATCGACGATCACCCTGCTCGCCCTCACCCTCCTTCCCGGGAGCCCCGCCCGCGCCTGGGGCTCCGTCGGCCACCGCATGCTGGCCACCGCCGCCCTCAAGGACCTCCCCCCGGATCTCGCCGGCTGGTTCGCCGGCCACGAGGCCACCCTGCCCGAACACGCCAACGACCCCGATCACTGGAAGGAGCATGACCGCCTGGAGGGCCCCCGGCACTTCCTGGATTCCGAATACTACGGGGGCGCGGCCCGCGTGCCCCTGGCCGAAGGCGACGCCCGGCGGATGCTGGGCGCCGCCACGTTCCAGGTTGCCGGCCAGGTACCCTGGACCATCCAGGACCGGGAGGGCCAGCTCGTCCAGGCCTTCGCGGGCGGGGACCCGGCCGCCGTGGCCCTGGCCGCGTCCATCCTGAGCCACTACGTGGGCGACCTCAGCGTCCCGCTGCACACCACCGTCAACTACAACGGTCAGGTCACCCACCAGCCCGGGGTCCATGCCCGCTGGGAATCCGGCCTCCTGGAGCGGATCGTGGCCGCCGAAGGCTGGGTGCCGGACGTGCGCCCCGCCGTCCTCGGCACCGACCCCATGGACGAGCCCTGGGCCTGGCTGCAGGGCAGCTTCGATCTGGTCCCGGGGGTCCTGGCGGACGACATGACCGCGGAGCAGGCGGATGGCTCCGCCTCGGCCTCCGGGCCGGCCAGGGTGCCGCCGGATTTCGGCCCGGAGTACTGGACCACCTTCCTGCAACTGCAGGAACCGCACGTCAAGGAGCAGCTGGATCTGGCCGCCCAGCGCACGGCCGAGATGATCCTGATGGCCTGGACCCAGGCCGGCAGCCCCGCGGCCCCCCCGGCTCAGTCCTCCCGGTAGAGCCAGCCGCCCAGCAGCGCGACCCCCGGCGCTTCCACCAGCACCCAGGCCAGGTAGACCCCGGTGAGGTGCCAGGGCATGAGGTGGGTCATGGCGTTGCCGATCCCCGGCACCGCATAGGCCAGGAGCCAGACCAGGAAACCCGCCGCGAGCGCCGTCCGCGGCCCGGGCCCGAGCCGGGGCCGCAGGGCCGCGTACAGCCAGACCGTCACCAAGCCCTGCAGGAAGCCCCAGAAGACATACCAGCCGATGGCCGCCCCGCTGATGGGCGGCAGGTTCAGGGCCTTCATGGAGGCCGCATTGGCGTCAGCCAGGACCACCATGTTCAGAAAGCTTTCGGTGATGTTCAGGACCAGCCCCACCGCCAGTCCCCCCACCAGCACCCGCCGAAGATTGATGCCCGCCATGCCGGCCTCCCGATGAATGTGAAATTGACGCTGGGCCATCCTACAACTTTCCCGCCCGGATGCCACAATGGCCTTCCACCTCCCGGATCCCGGCCATGCGCATCCTCCCTGCCCTGCTCGCCCTCGGGTTCTGCCTCGCCCCGCCCCTGTCCGCCTGGGGCCGCCACGGCCACCGGATCGTCGCCGCCCTGGCCCTACGGGACCTCACCCCGGGCCCCGCCGCCTGGTTCCAGGGCTTCGAGGCCCGGGTGGAGGACCACAGCAGCGACCCCGACGACTGGAAGCAGGACCGCGCCGAAGGCCCCCGCCACTACCTGGAGATGGACACCTACGGCGGCGACCCGCCGGCCACCGAAGCCGAGGCCCGGGCCCGCCTCGGCCCCGCCCTGTTCCGGAAATCCGGACAGCTGCCCTGGGTCATCCAGGAACGGGTGCGGATCCTGGCCGAGGCCTTCCGGTCCGGGGATCCCGGCCGGGTGGCCCTCGAGGCCTCGATCCTCAGCCATTACGTCGGGGATCTGCACGTGCCCCTGCACACCGTCACCAACTACGATGGCCAGAAAACCGGCCAGAAGGGCGTCCATGCCCGCTGGGAGACCGGTCTGGTGGATCGCCTGGCCGGATCCCCCGAATCGCGCCCCGCCGCCCTGGAACCCGACCTGACCCTCGCGCCCTGGCGCTGGCTCAAGGAGACCTACCCTCTCGCCGAGCAGGTCCTGGCCGACGACCGCGCCGCCGGCGATGGCCATGGCCACGCCTACTGGCAGGCCTTCGCCCACGCCCAGGACGCGACCGTCCGGAACCAGCTCGCCAAGGCCGGCCAGCACACCGCCCAGCTGATCCTCCTGGCCTGGGCCGAGGCCGGCCGGCCCGTGGCACCCGGCCACGGGCCAACCGTCCCCTGATCGCCCTGCCGATCTACCCCCTGGTCCAGCGCAGAATCGGCTTGCGGGCCGCGGTGGTCTCGTCCAGCCGGCGGATGGGCGCCTTGACCGGCGCCTGGTGCAGGGCCTCCGGGTTCTCCGCGGCCTCCTTGGCGATGTCCTTCATGGCCGCGATGAACTCGTCCAGCTCGTCCTTGCCTTCGCTCTCGGTGGGCTCGATCATCAGGGCGCCGTGGACGATGGCCGGGAAGTAGATGGTGGGCGGGTGGAAGCCGCGGTCGATCAGGCCCTTGGCCACGTCGAGGGTATGCACGTCGTGGGCGGCCAGGTAGCTGTCGTCGAAGATCACCTCGTGCAGGGTGGGGGTCTGGTATTCCAGGTGGTAGGTCCCCTCCAGCTGCTTGCGGATGTAGTTGGCGTTGACGATGGCGCGCAGGGTGGCGGCCTTGAGGCCGTCGCCGCCGTGGCTGGCGCAGTAGGTCATGGCCCGCACCAGGATGCCGAAGTTGCCGAAGAAGGTGTGGACCTTGCCCATGCTCTGGGGCCGGTCCCAGTCCAGCCGGTAGGTGTGGCGGGGCACCGCGCCCTCGCCGACCAGGGCGGTCTCCTGGATCACCACGGGCCGGGGCAGGAACGGCTCCAGGGCCGCGGTGCAGGCCACCGGACCGGAACCGGGGCCGCCCCCGCCGTGGGGCGTGGAGAAGGTCTTGTGCAGGTTCAGGTGCATGACGTCGACGCCGAAGTCGCCGGGCCGGGCCACGCCCACCAGGGCGTTCATGTTGGCGCCGTCCATGTAGACCAGGCCGCCCACCGCGTGCAGGGCCGCGCAGATGTCCGGGATCGCATATTCGAAGACGCCCAGGGTGTTGGGGTTGGTGACCATGAGCCCGGCCACCTCCTCGCCCAGCTCGGCCAGGAGGGTGGTGAGCCCCTTGTGGACCTTGCCGGATTCGTCGGTGACGTCGGGGAAGCTGACGGTGCCGTCGGCCTGGGAGGCGATCTCGACCACGTCGTAGCCGGCCATGGCGGCGGTGGCGGGGTTGGTGCCGTGGGCGCTGTCGGGGATCAGGATGACCCGCCGCTTGCGGCCGTGGGCCACATGGTAGGCGCGGATGAGCATGACCCCGGTCAGCTCGCCGGCGGCGCCGGCGCTGGGCTGGAGGGTGACCGCGGCCAGGCCGGTGATCTCCTTCAGCCACTCCTGGAGGGTGAACAGCAGCGCCAGGTTGCCCTGGACGTAGGCCGCCCCCGCCATCGGGTGGCTGTCGGCGAAGCCCGGCAGGTTCGCGGTCTTCTCGTTGAGCCGCGGGTTGTGCTTCATGGTGCAGGAGCCCAGCGGGTAGAGGCCGTCGTCGACCCCGTAGTTCCACTTGGAGAGCCGGGTGAAGTGGCGGATGACGTCCACTTCGGAGACCGACGGCAGGGCGTCGAAGCCGGTGCGCTTGAGGTGGGCCGGGCGGGTGTCCTTGGCGGCCGGGACATCCAGGCGGGGCAGGTCCATGCCGATCTTGCCGGCCACGGAGCGTTCGAAGATGAGGGGTTCGCGGGTGCGGGGGGTCATGGGTCCGTCCTTATCCAACCACGCTGGGCAGGGTCGCCAGCACTTCGACCAGCCGTTCGATCTGTTCCCGGCTGTTCAGTTCGGTGGCGCACCAGAGGATGCAGTTCTTGAGGCTTTCCGAGTAGGGGCTCAGGTCCAGGCCGGCCAGGATGCCGGCCTTGGCGCATTCGGCCTGGAGGGCCGCCATGTCGCCCCCGAACACGGTCACGAATTCATTGAAGAACGGGGTCTCGAACGGCGCCGTGAAATCCGGCAGGGCCAGCAGCCGCTCGCGCAGGTACTGGGCCTTGGCGGCGTTCTGGGCGGCCAGGCCCTGGAACCCCTCGGGTCCGGCCAGCTGCAGATAGATGTTGGCGCGCAGGGCCACCAGGCCCTGGTTGGAGCAGATGTTGCTCGTGGCCTTGTCCCTGCGGATGTGCTGCTCGCGGGCGGTGAGGGTGAGGACGTAGCCGGTCACGCCGTCCAGGTCCTTGGTCTGGCCCACCACCCGGCCGGGGATCTCCCGCTTCTGGGCATCCTTGACCGTGAGGAAGCCCAGGTAGGGGCCGCCGAAATTGGGCCGGTTGCCCAGCGACATCGCCTCGCCGCAGGCCATGTCGGCGCCGAGCTTGCCCGGCGCCTGGAACCAGCCCAGGGCCAGGATCTCCTGGGTGACCGAGACCAGCAGGGCGCCGGCCGCGTGGGCCAGCTCGCCGATGGCCTGCAGATCCTCCACGCAGCCCAGGAAATTGGGGTAGCCCACCATCACCGCGGCCACATCGCCGTCGAGCTTGGCCTTGAGGTCCTCCAGGTCGGTGACCCCGTCCTTGAGCTCCACGGTCACCAGCTTCAGGCCCTCGTGGGGGGTGATGTTGGTGCAGAGCACCTCCTGGTAGTGCGGATGCAGGCCCCGGGAGATCAGGATGGTGCTGCGCTTCTTCTGGACCCGCACGGCCATCAGGGCGGCTTCCACGCAGGCCGTGCCGCCGTCGTAGAGGCTGGCGTTGCCCACCTCGAGGCCGGTCAGGTCGCACATCAGCGTCTGGTATTCGAAGATGTGCTGGAGCGTGCCCTGGCTGATCTCGGGCTGGTAGGGGGTGTAGGCGGTGAACCATTCCTGACGGCTGATCATCTGATCGACCGCCGAAGGTACGAAATGGTCATAGGCCCCCGCCCCCAGGAAGCGGGCCGTGAAGGTGGTGTTCATATCCGCGAGGCCCTGCATCTGGGCCAGGACCTCCTGTTCGGACAGCTGGGCGGGCAGGTCAAGCTCCCGGTGGAGCCGAAGCGGTTCGGGGATCCCCACCAGGAGATCCTCCGCCCGCTGGACGCCGATGGCGTCCAGAAGGGCGCGATCCTCCGAAGGGGCCGTGGGCAGATAGCGCATAGGGCAACCTCTATTGGGTGGGTGGGATGGATCAATCGTTCAGGTCTGCAGGGTACCACGCCCCGGGGGCCTTCCCGCCAGTCCGGGGACCGCCCCGGGGCGGGTGTGACGGAATTCACCCAGGGGCTTCCCCGTCCCGGCTCGCGCCTTCAGAATCATAGCTTCTGGAGGATCCATGCGATTGCTTCCCGCCCTCGTGCTCGGCCTGCCGCTCCTGGCCCAGGCCGCCAACCCCTACCAGGACCGCGCCGAGCGGTTCCTGAAGGTGGCCGAGGCCGGCTACCAGGCCCTCACCTATGTCACCCAGGAGGCCGTCTGGGCCGCCAGCACCGACGTCAAGCCCGAGCACGACGCCGCCGCCGAGGCCGCCGGCAAGGCCATGGCCGCCTTCTGCGGGAACAAGGTCCTGATCCTGGAGGCCAAGGACCTGCTCCGGCACAAGGCCGAGCTCAAGGAGGTCACCTGGCGGGAGCTGAACATGCTGCTGCTCAACGCCGCCGAAGGCCCCATGACCAACCCCCAGCTCACCCGCGACCGGATCGCCGCCGAGACCCTGCAGGCCTCCATCATGAACGGCTTCACCTGGAAGCTGGATGGCAAGCCCATCACGGCCAATCAGATCGATGATGTCCTGGCGACCAGCACGGACCTCGCCGAGCGCCAGAAGGTCTGGGTGGTCTCCAAGGAGAACGGCCCCGCCCTCCGGGCCAACCTCCTCAAGCTGCGGGACCTGCGCAACGGCGTCGCCCGCGAGCTGGGCTACGCCGACTATTTCGCCCTCCAGACCGCCCGGCACGACATGACCACCCGGGAGATGAACGACATGCACCGCCGCTTCCTCCGGGAGCTCAAGCCGCTCTACCTGCAGCTGCACACCTGGGTGAAGTACGAACTGGCCAAAAAATACCGCCAGCCCGTGCCCAAGGCCATCCCGGCCCACTGGATCAACAACCGCTGGAGCCAGAACTGGACCGGGCTGGTCGACGGCGTGGACTTCGATCCCTATTTCAAGGGCTGGTCCAAGGAGAAGATCATCCACACCGCCGAGGATTTCTACGTGGGCCTGGGCTTCCCCCGGCTGCCGGCCACCTTCTGGACCAAGTCCGACCTCTACCCGGTCCCCGCCGGTGATCCGCGCAAGAAGAACAGCCATGCCTCCTGCTGGCACCTGGACCTGGACACCGATATCCGCGGGCTCATGAGCATCGAGCCCAACATGGAATGGTTCAGCACCTGCCACCACGAACTGGGCCACGGCTACTACTTCATCAGCTATTCCCGGCCCGGGGTCCCGCCGCTGCTCCGCAACAGCGCCAACCCGTCGTTCCACGAGGGCATCGGCGAACTGATCGCCCTGGCCACCCGGCAGATCCCCTACCTCAAGAGCGCCGGGGTGCTGCCCGAGGACTACAAATACGACGAGATGAAGGTGCTCCTCAACGACGCCCTGGAGGTGGCCATCCCCTTCATGTTCTGGGGCAGCGGCACCATGGAGCAGTGGGAGGCGGAATTCTACGGCCAGGGGATGCCCGCCGACCAGCTCAACGCCCGCTGGTGGCAGATCGTCAAGGACCAGCAGGGCGTGGAGCCCCCCAGCCCGCGCGGCGAGGCCTTCTGCGACCCCGCCACCAAGACCCACATCAATGACAACCCAGCCTATTACTATAATTACGCGATGGCGACGGTGTTCAAGTTCCAGATGCACGACTACATCTGCCGGCACATCCTCCACCAGGACGTGCATAGCGCCAACTACGCCAACCGCAAGGACGTGGGTGCGTTCCTGCGGAAATTCCTGGCCAAGGGCGCGACCGTGGACTGGAAGAAGCTGCTCAAGGAGACCACCGGCGAGGACCTCTCCACCCGGGCCATGGCCGACTATTTCAAGCCCCTCACCCAGTGGCTGGAAGCCCAGAACAAGGGCCGCCAGATCGGCTGGGAATGACCCGGGTCCGCCCGGGACTCAGGCATAGGCGCTGAACCGGCTTCCTGTTTGGTTGGCCTGCTGCCCGGCATAGGCCCGGGCGCCGGCCGCCTGCCCCGTGATCGCGGAAAGGGTCGGGTTGCTCGCCTTGTTACTCACATTGTTGGTCGTCTGGTTAGTGGCCGGATTGATTGCCTGTTCGTATGTTTGATAGCTTGTCAGACTGGGCGTCCGATCGGACGCCTGGGCCTGGGTGCCGCTCGCCCCGCCGCCCGAAATGCCAGCCTGGCTGGTCGGATTCCCGCCGAAGGCCTGGGCCCGGGTGGGCTCCCCGGTGATCGCAGCGATGACCTGACGGGGGGTCTGGGCCGGGGCGCCGGTGCTCCCGGCCGCGGAGGGCGCACCCGTTGGGCCGTTCGTTGCGGCGCTGGCCCCCGCCTTTGCCGCGCCGGTGGCCGCCTGCCCTGCCGATCCGCCGGGGGCCTGGCTGGACTGCGTCCCCAACTGGGCGGCGGCCTGCGCGCTCATGGCGGCCGCCTGGGCGGCCACCGCCTCGTCCTGGCCCGAGGGATCGACCGGCGCCAGGGCCGCCGCCTCGATCTGGGCGGCCTTGGTGATGGTCGCCTGCGGGTTGCCCCGCACCGGCGAGGTATCGATGGAGACCTCGCCGCCGATCGCGTACGCCCGGCCATCCGGCCCGCGTTCGTAGGTGAAGGTGGCTCCGGAGGTCACCAGGCTGCCGCCGGCGGCGATGTGGGCCGCCTCGTGGGCCCGGACGGCGGCATCCCTGGACTGGAGCTTGGCCACCTCGCGCTTGGCTTCGGGGGAGAGCGTCAGGCTGTCCCCGGTGGCCGCCGCCTGGCCCGTGCCCTGGGCCTTGCCCGGCTGCGCCGCCCCCTGCGGGGCGGAGGCTCCCGCCCGCGCCGGATCGGTCGCGGGGAAGACGGAGGAAGTTGCGCTGATCCCGTCGGCCATGACCCCCCAAGTATCGGTTGCCCCAGGCCTTGGCGCTGAAGGGATTTTCCCGGCCGGTCCCCGTTCCACGTGGAACAGGGCGGCCCCCGGCCCTGCTTGGGTTACTCTGGGAGCATGCGTTGCCCGTTCTGCGGCCATATCGAAGACAAGGTGGTGGACTCCCGGGAGTCCCGGGAGGGCGATGCCATCCGCCGCCGCCGCGAATGCCTCAAGTGCGGCCGCCGTTTCACCAGCTACGAACGGCTGGAGGAACTGCCGATCCTGATCGTCAAGAAGGACGGCCGCCGGGAGGCCTTCGACCCGCACAAGCTGATGCGCGGACTCACCGCCGCCTGCCAGAAGCGGCCGGTGCCCCTGGCCCGGCTCGAGGAGGTGGCCGGGGACATCCAGGCCAAGCTCATGGAGCTGAGCGACCGCGAAGTTCCCAGCCGGCAGCTGGGGGAACTGGTGATGGACGCCCTCAAGAGCATCGACTCCGTGGCCTATGTCCGCTTCGCCAGCGTCTACCGGGACTTCAAGGACCTGCCTGATTTCGTCAAGGCCCTTGAGGGCCTCATGGGCACCGCCCAGCCCGCCCCCGCGCCTCCGGCCAAGGCCGCCGTCCCCGCCAAGCCCCGCCCCGCGCCGGTTCCGGCGCCGGCCCCCGCCGGCGAAAGCCTGCCGTTCGCCACGCCCCCGCTGTTCCCCGGGGTCGAGCCGGAGCGGCCGGGTCCCCCCAAGCGCCGCAAATCCCGTTGATCCCCACTGAGTTAAACTGAGTCCCAGAGGTATTCCCGTGGCCGAAGAAATCCAGATCCCGCAGATGCAGGACGAGTCCCCCAAGATCCCCGACGTGCTGCCGGTCCTGCCGCTGCGCGACGTGGTGGTCTATCCGTACGTGATCCTGCCCTTGTCGGTGAGCCGCGAGAAATCGCTCAAGGCCGTGGATACCGCCCTGGTGGAAAACCGCATGATCCTGCTGTTGAGCCAGCGGCAGATGGAAATGGATGATCCGGGCCCCGACGATCTCTACAAGGTCGGCACCGCCGCCCTGATCATGCGCGTGCTCAAGCTCCCGGACGGCCGGGTCCGGGCCCTGGTCCAGGGCCTGCAGCGGGTGCGGGTGGAGTACTTCACCGAAACCGAGACCCAGTTCAAGGCCAAGGTCGAGGTGCTGTCCGAATCCGAGATCTCCGAGCGCAACATCGAACTGGACGCCCTGCTCCGCTCGGTCAAGCAGACCCTGGAGAAGGCCGTGGCCCTGGGCAAGAACCTGCCCCAGGAAGTGCTGGTCATCGCCACCAATCTCGACAGCCCCGGCCGGCTGGCCGACCTGGTCGCCTCCAATCTGGATCTCAAGCCTCCCCAGATGCAGGAGGTCCTGGAGATCGCCAACCCGGTGCTGCGCCTGAAGCGGGTGAACGAACTGCTCATGCGCGAGATCGACCTGCTGGAAGTGCAGCAGAAGATCACCATGGAAGCCCGCGGGGAGATGGACAAGAGCCAGCGCGAATACTACCTGCGCCAGCAGCTCAAGGCCATCCAGCAGGAGCTGGGCGAGGGCAGCGAACTGGCCGAGGAGATCCAGGCCTTCCGGGACAAGCTCGCCAAGATGAAGGTGCCCGAGGAGCCGGCCACCGAGATCGACCGCAACCTGAAAAAGCTGGAACGGATGCACCCCGATTCCAGCGAGACGGCGGTGACCCGCACCTACCTGGAGTGGATGACCGAGATGCCCTGGGGCACGGTCACCGAGGACAACCTGGACCTCAAGGAGGCCAAGAAGATCCTCGACGAGGACCACTACGGCCTGGAGAAGATCAAGGACCGGCTGGTGGAGTACCTGGCCGTCCGCAAACTCAACCCCGAACACAAGGGCACCATCCTCTGCTTCGTCGGCCCTCCCGGCACCGGCAAGACCTCCCTGGGCAAGAGCGTGGCCCGGGCCCTGGGCCGCAAGTTCAGCCGGATCTCCCTGGGCGGGGTCCACGACGAAAGCGAGGTCCGGGGCCACCGGCGCACCTACGTGGGCGCCATGCCCGGGCGCATCATCCAGGCCCTGCACCAGGTCAAGACCATGAACCCGGTGATCATGCTGGACGAAGTGGACAAGATCGGCCGGGACATGCGCGGCGATCCCTCCGCCGCCCTCCTTGAGGTGCTCGATCCCGAGCAGAACCACACCTTCCGCGACCACTACATGAACGTCCCGATCGACCTCAGCCAGGTGCTGTTCCTGACCAACGCCAACGAACTCGATCCGATCCAGCCGGCCTTCCGCGACCGCATGGAGATCATCCACCTGTCCAGCTACACCCTCGAGGAGAAGCTGGGCATCGCCACCCGCCACCTCATCCCCCGGCAGCTGGAGAAGAACGGCGTCACCGACAAGCAGGTGGCCTTCAGCACCAAGGGCCTGCAGGCGATCATCACCGGCTACACCCGGGAGGCCGGGCTGCGCCAGTTGGAGCGGGAGATCGGCACGGTCTGCCGCAAGGTGGCCCGGAAGGTCGCCGAAGGCGAGCTCAAGGGCAAGATGACCGTCACCGCCGAGAACCTCCATGACCTCCTGGGCCCGGTCAAGCTGCTCCAGGACGAGCGGCTCAAATCCCCCCGGGTCGGCGTGGTCACCGGCCTGGCCTGGACCTCCACCGGCGGCGATGTGCTGTTCGTGGAAGCGCTCAAGATGCCCGGCAAGGGCGGGCTCCTGCTCACCGGCCAGCTGGGCGACGTGATGAAGGAGAGCGCCCAGGCCGCCCTGAGCTACATCCGCAGCCGCGGCGATGCCTTCGAAATCGACCCAGAAGTGTTCCAGAAGAACGACTTGCATATCCACTTTCCGGAAGGGGCGATCCCCAAGGACGGCCCCAGCGCCGGCCTGGCCATCGCCACCGTGCTGCTGTCCGTGCTCAAGGGCGTGCCGGTGCGCAACACCTTCGCCATGACCGGCGAGATCGACCTGCGTGGCGAGGCCCTGGCCATCGGCGGACTGAAGGAGAAGGCCCTGGCCGCCCTGCGGGTCGGCGTCCGGGAGATCATCATCCCCTTCGCCAACCAGAAGGACCTGGAGGAGATCGCCCCCGAGGTGCGCAAGAAGCTGCGGTTCCATCCCGTCAAGCACGTGGAGGAGGTGTTCGAACTGGCCCTGGACGGCTGGATCCGCCCGGAGAAGCGCAAGAAGCCCCGGTCCGGACGATAGCCCTCCAGCGCCCCGATTGTTCCACGTGGAACGCCCTTCCCCCCCGAGGTCCCATTGAGCCTTTTCGGCAGTCTGTTCGACAAATTCAAGCAGGGCCTGCAGCGGACCCAGGAACTGGTGCTGGCCCCCATGGGCAGGCTGCTCGGCCTGCGCCGTCTGGACGAGGACCAGCTGGAAGAACTGGAGGATCTCCTGCTCCAGGCCGACCTGGGCGTGCGCGGGGTCCAGCGGCTCATGGAGCGGCTGCGCTTCGAGCTCAAGCGCAGCGGTGAGATCGATCCCAAGTCCGTGCTGAAGGATGAGCTGCTGAAGATCATCCGGCAGGTCCCGCCCCGGCCCCTGACCGCCGGCACCACCCAGGTCTGCCTGCTGGTGGGCGTCAACGGCGTGGGCAAGACCACCACCCTGGGCAAGCTGGCCGCCTTCCTCAAGGGCCGCGGCGAGGACGTGCTGGTGGTGGCCGGCGACACCTTCCGGGCCGCCGCCATCGATCAGCTGGAACGCTGGGGCGAGCGGGCCGGCGTGCCGGTCATCCGCAACCACATGGGCGGCGACCCGGCGGCCATCGCCTACGACGGGGCCACCAGCGCCCTGGCCAAGGGCATCCCCTGGGTGCTGGTGGACACCGCCGGCCGCCTGCACACCAAGGACCACCTGATGCGCGAGCTGGACAAGATCCGGCGCAGCCTGCAGAAGGTGATCCCCGACGCCCCGCACCGGGTGCTGCTGGTGCTGGACGCCACCACCGGCCAGAACGGCCTGGTCCAGGCCGAAGCCTTCAAACAGGCGGCCGGCGTCACCGATCTGGTCCTCACCAAGCTCGACGGCACCGCCAAGGGCGGGATCGCCGTGGCCATCCTGGAGCGCCTGAAGCTGCCCATCGCCTTCGTCGGCGTCGGCGAGCAGCTGGACGACCTGATCCCCTTCGACCCGGAGACATTCGTGGACGGCCTGCTCGATGTTTGACCCGGCCCGGCCCCTCTCGGAAGCGCTGGCCTGGGAGCTGGCCTGCGGAGGGCCGTTCCCGGACCCGGACCGCTGCACCGGCGACGCCCACTTCATGGCCATGGCCATCCGCCAGGGCATGGATGGGGTCGGCCTGAGCAGCCCCAACCCTCCGGTCGGCTGCGTGCTGGTCAGGGACGGGCAGGTGCTCGGCCAGGGCGTCCACACCCGGGCCGGGGACCCCCACGGCGAGATCATGGCCCTGCGCGACGCCGAGTTGCGCGACCAGAGCACCCGCGGCGCCACCGCCTACGTGACCCTCGAACCCTGCTGCCACCACGGCCGCACGCCGCCCTGCACCGACGCCCTGCTCCGGGCCGGGATCACCCGGGTGGTGGTGGGTATCAACGACCCCAACCCGCGGGTCGACGGCGGCGGCGTGGCCATCCTCAAGGCCCACGGCCTGGAGGTGGAGGTCGGCGTCCTGGCCGAGGCCTGCGGCCGTCTGCACGCGCCCTTCCTCAAGGCCATCCGCACCGGCCTGCCCTGGGTGGTGCTCAAGCTGGCCCTGGGCGCCGACGGCTCCCTGGGCCCGGTCGGCCAGAGCACCCAGGTGACGCCCCCGGAGATCCAGAACCTGGCCCATGCCCTGCGCCGGGCCAGCGAGGCCCTGGTGGTGGGCCGCCAGACGGTGGATGTGGACGATCCCCGCCTCACCGACCGCTGGCCCCACCCCACCGCCCCCCACCGCAAAGCGCTGCGGGTGATCCTGGACAGCCGCGGCCGCCTGCCCGAGACCCGCAAGGTCTGGCTGCCCGAAGCCGGCCAGCCGGTGCTCCGGGCCGTGGTCGAGGAACGCCCGCCCATCCGCGGCGTGGAGGACCTGCAGCTGCCCCCCGGCCCCGGCGGCATCAGCCTCCGGCACCTCCTCCACGAACTCGCCGCCCGGGGGGTCGGCCGGGTCCTGTTCGAGGGCGGCGGCATCCTGGCCCAGGAACTGCTCCGGGAAGGCCTGGTGGACGAATTCCACCGCTTCACCTCCACCGCCCCGGCCCACGGCCCACGGATCGACCTGGACCTCACCCGGCTCCCCAACCGCCGCGCCAAGGTCGACTTCGCCGGCGGCACCTGGGAAGTCCTGACCAAGGATGAACGGGGTAGCGGCTGAGGGGGTCCTGGATCTCTTTTCATTTAGTCGGGTAGGCCGGGGGCGGAAGCTCCCCGGCCTACCCGACTAAAGAGGAATGACGCTAACCGCCACCCACCAGGCGCACAACTTCCAAAGCGTCCCCTTCCTTCAGCTGCCTGTCAGGGTATTCGGCTTTGGGCACCACCTGGCCGTTCAGTTCGATCGCACTGCCCCAGGCTGGCAGTTCAAGCCACTGGGCCAGTTCGGCCACGGTGGCCAGTTCCGGGGTCTCGCGGGGGGTGCCGTTGAGGACCAGGTTCATGCGCTGGTCCCGGGCAGAGCGGCGGCGGCGGCCTGGAAGCCGGCCTCCAGGTCGGCCTTGAGATCGGCCTCGTCCTCGATGCCCACCGAGAAGCGCAGCAGGCCATCGCTGATGCCCAGGCGGGCCTTGACGTCGGGCGGGGTGCGCAGGTGGCTCATGCTGGCCGGGTGCTGGATGAGGCTTTCCACGCCGCCCAGGCTCACGGCCCGGGTGACGATCCTCAGGGCCTCGCAGAACTGCTGGCCGGCCAGGAGGCCGTCCCGCAATTCGAAGCTCATCATGGCCCCATACCCGCCGTTCATCTGCCGGCTCGCGACCGGGTGACCTGGGTGCTCCGGGCTGCCGGGATAGTCCACCCGCGACACCTGCGGCTGCCACATGAGCCAGGCGGCCAGCGACTGGGCATTGTCCGAGGCCCTGCGCACGCGCAGGTAGAGGGTCTTCAGGCCCCGGTGCAGCAGCCAGGCGGCAAAGGGGTCCAGGGTCGGCCCGGTGACCTTGGCGGTGGCCCAGCAGGCCGCGATATCCGCGTCCCGGCCGGCGATCACCCCCGCCACCAGGTCGGAGTGGCCGCCCAGGTATTTGGTCGCGCTGGAAACGCTCAGGTCGATCCCCAGGGCCACCGGCTGGGTGAAGATGGGCGTGGCGAAGGTGTTGTCGGCCACCGTGCGGATGCCCTTGCGCCGGCCGAGCTCGGCGATGGCCGCGAGGTCGGTGACGCTGAGGGTGGGATTGGAGGGGGTCTCGGCCAGGATCAGGGTGGTCCGCGCGTTGGTGGCCGCCTCCCATTCGGCGGCGTCCAGGGTGTTCTGTACCCAGGTCACCTCGAGCCCCTTCCCGGTCATCCAGCGCCGCAGCAGCTGCTCGGTGCCCAGGTAGATGGCCGCGGGCGCCACCACGTGGTCGCCGGGCTTGAGGAAGGTCTCGAACACCGTGGCGAACGCGCTCATGCCCGAACTGGTCACCAGGGCCCGCTCGGCCTTCTCCAGGGACGCCACCACCTGCTGGACCTCGCTGAAGTTCGGGTTGCCCCAGCGGGTGTAGAACTGGGACGGCTCCACGGCGGCGGAGAACTCCGCGCCCTCGGCGTTCTCCATCAGCTCGAACACCGAGGTCTGGAAGATCGGCGTGGTGACCGAGCGGGTGCCGTTGTGGGCCTTGCCGGCATGGATCGAGATCGTGCTGGGGCCCCACGCGTGTGGATCCATGACTGCTCCTGGGTTGAAAGTCCCGTAACCGGTCCATCGTATCACCACCGCCCGCCGCCTGCCCCGGAGGCCTCTGGGGCTGAGAACGGCTCTCAGCGCGCGAAACCGAAGACCACCGCCAGCGCCGCCACCGCGATCAGCACCACCACCAGCACCCGCCAGAAGGTCGGCCGGGGGTCCCCCTGCTGGTAGGCCACATCGGCCGGATCGGCCATGGCCGCCTGGGTCAGTTCATCCTCGCCGGCTTCCGGCGGCTCCGGATGGGGTGCCACCAGGGGATGGGAGACCTGGCCCATGACCACATCCTTCCAGGCGTCCGGGGGCGCCGGCCTGGGACCTTCCTCTTCGGGGGTGGGATTCGGTTCGTTCATGTCAGGACTCCCCGCGGGCCAGGGCCGCGTCCACCACGTCGTTGACCAGCTGGGGGTTGACCCGGCCGGCGCCAGCCTTCATCACCTGCCCGACGAAAAAGCCGCGCAGGATCACCTTGCCCGCCCGGTATTCCGCCAGCTGGCCGGGATGGGCCGCCAGCACCTGGGCGGCCAGGGCTTCGATCGCCGCCCGGTCGGAAACCTGCCCAAGGCCCCGGGCGGCAACGAGGGCGGCCGGGCCGTCCGTTCCTTCCAGGAGGGCCGGGTAGACCTCCTCCTTGGCGGTCTTGAGGTTGATCGCCCCGTCCGCCACCAGCCGGATGAGCTCCCCCAGGTGCTGGGCGCGCAGGCCCAGGTGGCCGATAACGACGCCCCGGGCGTTGAGGGAACGGCTGACCTCGCCCAGCATCCAGTTGGCCGCCTGGCGGCCGTCGCCGGAGGCCCGGGCGGCGTCTTCGAAGAAGGCCGCGAAGGCCGGGCTCTGCAGCAGCATGCCGGCCTCGTAGGGCGTCACCCCGTACTGCGCGATCAATCGCTGCGCCCGGGCCTCGGGCAGCTCCGGCAGGCCCGCCCGGGCCGCCTCGATCTCCTCCGGGGTGAGCACCAGGGCCGGCAGGTCCGGCTCCGGGAAGTAGCGGTAGTCCTGGGCCGCCTCCTTGCCCCGCTGGCTGCGGGTTTCGCCCTTCTCCGCATCCCAGCCCCGGGTCTCCGGCTGGAAGGTCTCTCCCCGTTCCAGCAGGCCGGCCTGGCGTCCGATCTCGTAGTCCAGGGCCTGGCGCACGAAGCGGAAGGAGTTCAGGTTCTTGACCTCGACCCGGGTGCCCAGGGCGGCGCCGGGCCGGCGCACGCTGACATTGGCGTCGCAGCGGAACGAACCCTCCTCCAGGTTGCCGTCGCAGATGCCCAGGAAGGTCACCAGCCGGTGCAGGGTCTTGAGGTAGTCGGAGGCCTCCTGGGCGCTGCGCAGATCCGGCGCCCCGACAATCTCCAGGAGCGGCACCCCGGCCCGGTTCAGGTCCACCCAGGTATGCTCGCCGTCCATGCCATGGCTGGACTTGCCCGCATCCTCCTCCAGATGGGCGCGCTCGATGCCGGCCTCCACCGGGCCCTCGCGCCCGCGCACCCGGGGATCCCCGGGAATCCGGATCCGCCCGCCTTCGACCACCGCCACCGGCCCCTGGGTGATCTGGTAGCCCTTGGGCAGGTCCGGGTAGAAATACTGCTTGCGGTAGAAGGTGCTGCGCGGCCGGAGGGTGGCGTCCACCGCCAGCCCCAGGGCCAGGGCCGCGGCCACCGCCGCGCCGTTCAGCACCGGCAGCGCCCCCGGCAGGCCCAGGCAGACCGGGCAGGTGCGGGAATTGGGCGCCCCGCCGTATTCGTTCCGGCAGGCGCAGAACATCTTGGAGCGGGTCAGCAGCTGGACATGCACCTCAAGACCGATGACCGCTTCAAGACCAGAATCCATGCCCCCTCCCCACCCCAGATTAGCGCCCCTTTCACTTGCCCAGGCAGAACCCTGAAAACACCTGGTCCAGGGCGCTCTCGGCCCGGTCCTCGCCGGTCAGCCGCGCCAGCAGGCCCCAGGCCCCCTGCAGCACCGAGGCCGCCAGCTCCGGCGGCGCGCCGGGGGGCAGCTGCTCCAGCCAATCCAGCTGGGTCCCCAGCTCGGCCAGCAGCTCCCGCTGCCGCCGGGTATCCAGGGCGCCCAGCGCGGCCTCCGGCGCCAGCCCCCCCAGGAAACGCTGGCGCAGGGCCTGCTCCAGCTCCGCCAGGTCACCGGTCAGGGCCGAAACGCGCGGCTCCGGGCCGGGCCCGCCGCCAAGGTCGGACTGGTTGCGGACGGTCAGCACCTTGGCCTGGAAGGGCGCCAGTCGTTCCAGGATGCCCGGATCCGGCGCGGGGTCCGGCAGCGGCACCAGGTGCAGGATCAAATCCACCTGCTCCAGGACCTCCCGGACCCGGGCCACGCCCAGCCGCTCCACCGGGTCCTCGGCCTCCCGGAGGCCCGCCGTGTCGAACAGATAGAGGGGCAGCCCGGCCCACTCCGCCCGCACCTCCAGCACATCCCGGGTGGTGCCGGGCAGCTCCGTGACGATGGCCCGGTCCTGGCCGGCCAGGGCGTTGAACAGGGTGCTCTTGCCGGCGTTGGGCCGGCCCACCAGGGCCACCCGGATCCCGTCGCGCAGCCAGCGGGCCGCCTCGGCCCGGGCCTGTTCCACGTGGAACACCCGGCCCAGCGGTGCCAGGTCCCGGATCATGGCCGGCAGGTCCAGGCCGATGCCCTCCTCCTCGCCGTAGTCGACGCTGGCCTCGGCCCGGGCCAGCCAGGGCGCCAGGGCCGCCCGGGCCCGGGCCACCCAGGCCGGGGCCCCGCCGGCCCTGGCCTGGGCCTGGCGCAGCTGGGCGTCGGTCGCCGCGGCCACCAGATCGCGCAGCGCCTCGGCCTCCAGCAGGCCCTGCTTGCCGTTCAGGAGCGCCCGGCGGGTGAACTCGCCCGGCTCGGCCAGGCGGATCCCCAGGCGCCCCAGGTGCTCCAGGAACCGGCGCACCAGGAGCGGGTTGCCGTGCAGCTGGAACTCCACCAGGTCCTCGCCCGTGTAGCTGTCCGGATGGGGGAAGAACAGCACCAGGGCCCGCTCCCGGTAGCCGTCCCAGGCCAGCTCGCGCAGCGTGGCCCGGCGCGGGGCCGGCAGCGCCAGAAGGGAGCCCAGGCGGAGCCCCAGGCCCGGCCCCGAGACCCGCACCACCGCGATCGCCGACGGCAGCAGCGCAGTGGCCGGGGCGCAGATGGGATCGGACATGGGCCCCCGCGGGCTAGACCCTGGAAACCTTCAAGGACTTGAACGTGCCGGTGCCTTCGCTCTCGGTGGTGAAGCCGGGCTGGCGGCTCAGCACCAGGTGCACCCAGCGCCGCTCGCGCGGGCTGAGCGAAGCGAAGGTGTAGCTGCCCATGACCTTGGCCTTCTCGGCGGCCATGGCGGCCATGGCCAGCACTTCGCGCATCCGGAACAGGCGGAAGGACTGCACGTCCAGGTAGGCCTGGCGGTGCTCCTCGCGCTCGCCCTGGGCCTCGTGGACCAGGAACTGGAGGGCGTCCAGGGCCAGGCCCTTGTTGGCGGCCAGCCAGTGGGCGTCCGGGCCATCGAGCACCAGCCGGTTGGGGAACAGGGCCTCGTCGCCGGACGGGCCGGGCTCGGAAGTGACCGCCAGGCCCAGATGCCCGCACCAGCGGGTGACCGCTTCCGGGACCTGTTCGAGGGACAGAGCTGCTTTGCGCATGCTACCTCCGGATCAGGCCACGACCGGCTGGGGCTTGTAGGACCGCATCACGATCCAGGTCTGCAGGATACCAATGAGATTGAACATCAGGTAGTAGAGACAGAGGCCCGACGGGGTGCTGGCGAAGAAGAAGGTGAACATCACCGGCATCATCACCATCATCATCTTGCGCTGGGCGGGGTCGCCCACGGCCGGGGTCATGGCCTGCTGCACGATCATCGAGACGCCCATGAGGATCGGCAGCACGAAGAACGGATCCTTGGCGGAGAGGTCCGTGAGCCAGAAGGCGAAGGGCGCGTGGCGCAGCTCGAACACCGCGTTCAGCATCGACCACAGTGCGAAGAACACCGGCATCTGCAGCACCATGGGCAGGCAGCCGCCCATCGGGTTGTGGCCGTTCTTCTTGTAGAAGGCCATCAGCTCCTTCTGCATCTCGGCCTTCTTGGCCATGTCGTTGCCGAACTTCTCGTACTTGGCCTGCAGCGCCTTCTGGTACGGCTCGAGCTCCTTCATGCGCAGCATCTGCACGGTGGTCTTGGTGTTCAGGGGCCACAGGGTGCCGCGGATGACCACCGTCAGGAGGATGATCGAGAGGCCCCAGTTGGGCACCACCTGGTGGATGCCGCGAAGGATCATGAAGAGCAGCTTGGCGACCAGGCCGAAGAAGCCGAAGTCCATTATTTGCAGATAGATCTTACCGTCCTCGGGCTTGCCGGGAAGGTGGAAGCGGCCCAGCTCCTCGGCCTGCTTGGGGCCCAGGTAGAGCCGCGCCGAAGCGTGCCCGCCGTTGTCGGGGTAGAGGTTGTAGCCGGGCACCTGCTCGGGGTCGCGCACCGGCAGGGCCGAGGCTTCCCAGATGGCGGTGAAGTACCAGGCCCTCTGGCCGGCCGAGGCGGCGTCCACGCCGGCGTCCACGCCCAGCCGGGAGGCCGCGGGCGGCAGCACCTTGCGCTTGGCGCCCAGGAAGTGGAAGAAGGGGTCCTTCAGCATGTCCAGCCAGGTCACCGCGGTGATGCCCTTGGGCTCGAGGGTGAAGATCCGGCCCAGGCCGTGCACGGGCAGCTGGGTGGCAGGCATGGCGATGAGCGAAAGGCCGGCCCGGCGCGGGCTGGTCCAGGACATGTCGAGGATGTGGTCGTTGAGGGGGAGGCGGTAGGTCAGCCGGTCGCCCTTGGCGTTGCTGAAGGTCACTTCCTTCGCGCCGGCGACCTCGGTCACCGCCGGTTCGCCCTCGAAGCGGGCGTCGATGGCCGCGCCCAGGCCCGGGAAGTCCTCGGCGACCTGCGCGCCGTTCTTGTCCTTGTGGGCTTCCGGGAAGAACCGGGTGCCATCCTTCCACTCGACCTGCACCAGGGCGCCGTCCTGCTTGCGCCAGGTGAGCTTGAGAGCCGGGGTGGCGACCGTCAGGCGGGCATTGGGGTCCACCGCGCCCGCCGGGCCCTGGGGGGCCTGCGGGGCCGCGCCGGGGGCCGCCGCCGCGGGGGCGGCTGCCCCGGGCGTGGCCGCGTAGGGCTGGGCCAGCTGGGCGTGGGCCGGGATCGGCTTCTGCGGATAGAACTTGCTCATGGCGTAGTTGTAGCCGACCAGCATCAGGATGCTGGCCGCCACGAAGATCACCATATTCCGGTTGTTCATCGGGATTCCCAACGGTTCAGGGCCAGGCGCAGCTGGCCTTCGATTTCTTGGAACGAAAAGGGGCAGCCCTTGGGGGCGGTGCGGGCCGGACGGACCCACACCACCCCCAGGCTGCCTTCCAGGGAGGGCGTGTCGCGGAGCACCTTCAGGAAGGCCATCCGCACCCGGCGCCGGAACCGGTTCCGCTGGACCGCGCGCCCCTGCTTCCGGGAGGCGTTGACCAGCAGCATGGGCCCTGAGCCTGCGGCCCAGCGCCACACCCGGACATCCAGAGGCTGCTCCCGGCCCAGCAGGGGACGGGGCGGCACCTCGGGAACCGCGTGGTCCTGGCGCTGCACGACCCGGTAGCGCCCAGCCACCTTCATGGCACTTAGAGGGCTAGGACGTGGCGACCCTTGGCCCGCCGGCGCTTGAGCACCAGACGGCCGTTCTTGGTCTTCATACGGGAAAGGAAACCGTGCGTCTTGGCGCGGCGACGGTTGTTGGGCTGGAAGGTCCGCTTCATGATCCACCTCATGGCCCCAACCGGAAGGGAAGGGCGAACCTTTGAGCCTATCAGCAGGTGTTCACCTACTCAAGCCTAAAGAGAGACCCCGGCCACCGGTTCCCGGTGATAGAGTGGTTCTCCCGAATCCATGATGGACCCGAGGGGCCAACCCGAAGGCGTCGCCCGCCGCGCAAAACGCTACGGGTTCCGGATCGCGCACCGAATGACTGGGGCTTCCTCATGTTCACCAATGATTCACAGGCACTTTGGGAGACCCTGCGCAAAGGCCTGGCCAGCCGGCTTCCCGACCGCACCTTCCACGACTGGATCGAGCCCTGCAAGGCCATCAATTACGACGGCACCACCCTGCTCATCCAGGTGCCCTCGCCCTCGGCCCGGATCTGGATCGAGCAGCAGCTGGCCGAGGAGTTCCACGACGTGCTGGTGCAGAGCGACCTGGCCAACCTGCGCCTGGGCTTCATGGTCGCCGGCGACGCCAAGGCCGCGCCGGCCCAGCCCAAGGGCAAGCCGGCCCACGCCCCGGCTCCCGAACCGACCATGGATTCGCCCTTCCCCCAAGGTTTCCACCGCTACACCCTGGACCGCTTCGTGGTCGGCCCCTGCAGCCAGCTGGCCTTCGCCGCCGCCAACGCGGTCGTCGAGAGCCACGGCAAGCCCAACTCCTCCCTGAACATGAACCCCCTGTTCATCTATGGAGGGTCGGGGCTGGGCAAGACGCACCTGATGATCGGCATCGGCAAGGGCATCCTGGCCAAGGCGCCCCACCTCAAGGTGGCCTACCTCAAGGTCGACAACTTCTTCAACGAGCTCACCATCGCGATCCGCGCCAAGAACACCGAGCCCATGCGCAAGAAGTACCAGCAGAACGACCTCCTGCTCCTGGACGACGTCCAGACCCTGGGCAAGATGGAGCGCACCCAGGAGGAGATCTTCTACATCCTCGAATACCTGCTGCAGTACGGAAAGCAGATCGTGATCACCTCGGACAAGCCGCCGCAGAAGCTGGAGGGCCTCCACGACCGCCTGGTGACCCGCTGCAAATGGGGCCTCACCGCCGATATCCAGCCGCCCGATTTCGAGACCCGGGTGGCCATCCTGCGCAAGAAGCTGGAGGACGAGGTCTTCAAGGACCTGCCGGAGGTGCCGGAGGAGGTCATCACCTTCATCGCCCACAAGGCCAAGGGCAGTGTCCGCGACCTGGAGGGCCTGCTGACCCGGGTGGTGTTCCAGAGCAGCTTCCTGGGCGTCTCCCCCAGCCTGGAGGTCGCGCAGGAGGCCTTCCTGGGCCAGACCGGGGCCGAGGCCACCGCGTCGATCTCCATGGAGCGGATCTGCCGGATGACCGCCGAGACCTTCAACGTCTCCTTCAACGACCTCATGAAGAAGAAGGGCCGGCAGCAGGCCATCCTGCTCCCTCGGCAGGTGGCCATGTTCCTGTGCCGGGAGCTCACCGCCGCCTCCTTCACGGAAATCGGCCTGAGCTTCAACGGGATGCACCACAGCACCGTGATGAACGCCATCGATTCGGTGAAGAACCGGATGCAGAAGGATGCCGATTTCCACAAGCAGGTGCACTCGCTGCTGAATAGCATCCAGTGAATCCACTGTGCTTATGCATCAAGTCCGCAGGGCTGCCGGGAACCGGCGGCGGGTTCCTGCGGAAAACCTCCCCGGGGGTCCCGCCCGCCTCCCGGGTCCACTCCGGAAATCCACAGTCCCGCCCCCCGGACCCGCACCTGCCCAGAGTCGTTCTTTCCAGCTACACTAAGGGTTTGACCGCCATATCCGCAGGTTGGACCGCCACTCAGCATAATCAGGGTGATTCATGAACTTTCAAGTACAGGTTTCCAAAGAACGTCTTGATAAGACGCTTGGAATACTCAAGCACGCCCTGGAACGCCGGGTCACCCTGCCGATCCTCCAGCACGTGCTGGTCCAGGTCCAGGACCACGAGATGACCCTCAAGGCCACCGACATGGAGCTGGCCTTCGAGGCGGTGGTCCCGGTCGAGGGCCGGGGCAACCGGATGGTGGCGATCCCGGGCAAGAAGTTCATCGAAACCGTGCGGGTCTACCCCGATGGCCTGCTCACCCTGGAATGGCCCGATACCGGCAGCCGCATCTGGCTGCGGGCCAAGGGCTTCAACTCCGAGCACAACATCCAGCCCGGCGAGGGCTTCCCGGAACTGCCCAAGCCCGAGGCCGGCCTGCCCAGCGTGGTGGTGCCCTCGGCCCTGTTCCGCAAGGCGATCAGCCTGGGCAGCATCTCGGTGAGCAAGGACGCCACCAAGCCGGCCCTGTCCGGCGTGCTGCTGCACATGAGCAAGAAGTTCATCCGGGTGGTCTCCACCGATGGCTTCCGCCTGGCGGTGGTGGAAGTGCCCCTCGAGACCGGCCTGGAGACGGACGCCCGGATCATCGTGCCCCGGCGCGCGCTGGACCTCCTGCCCTCCAGCCTGGGCGACGACGGCCACCTCACCCTCTGCTGGGACGAGCGCAGCCTGTTCATGGACCAGCCCGGGCTCAAGTTCTCCACCCGCCGGGTGACCGGCAACTACCCCGCCTACGAGAAGGTCCTGCCCTCCGAACTGCCCCGCCGGGTGATCATCGACCGCGAGGACTTCCTCAAGACCCTGCGCGTGGTCGGCCTCAAGAAGGACGACTACAACAAGAACGTCCGCCTGTTCTTCGAGTTCCCGAACCTGCGGGTGTTCTTCCAGCACCCCGACGAGGGCGTCAACCAGGGCACCATCAGCTTCACCGGCGAGGAGCAGGCCCTGGAACTGGCCTTCAACATCGACTACCTGACTGAGCTGCTCGAGCGGATCCCCGGCGAGGAAGTGGTCTACCAGTTCAAGGACGACGTCGGCCAGGGCATCTTCATGTCGCCCAGCATCGAGGACATGAGCTTCCGCTACATCCTCATGCCCGTGAAGTTCGCCAACCCGGGCTGACCCCGGGCCGGGCGCTCCGCGGACCTACCCCATAAACAAGGAAAAGCGAGTATTGATGACCGAAGAAGTGAGCACCAACAAGCCCCTTGAACCCACCTACACCGCCGACAACATCACCGTCCTCCGCGATCTGGAGGCCGTGCGCAAACGCCCCGGGATGTACATCGGCGACACCGACGACGGCTCCGGCCTGCACCAGATGGTCTACGAGGTCGTGGACAACGCCGTGGACGAGGCCCTGGCCGGCTACTGCACCCGGGTGGACGTGTTCATCCACGACGACGGCAGCGTCTCGGTGGAGGACAACGGCCGGGGCATCCCGACCGACCTGCACAAGGAGGAGAACCGTTCCGCGGCCGAAGTGATCATGACCGTGCTCCATGCCGGCGGGAAGTTCGACGACAACTCCTACAAGATCTCCGGCGGCCTGCACGGGGTCGGCGTGTCCTGCGTGAACGCCCTGTCCAAGCGGCTCTGGCTGACCATCTGGCGGGACGGCAAGGAACATGCGATGACCTTCACCCAGGGCAAGGCCGACGCCCCCCTGGCCCTGCTCGGCCCCACCACCCGCCGCGGCACCCGGGTGCGCTTCAAGCCCGACGAGGAGATCTTCCATCTCAAGCTGGACTTCTCCTTCGAGGTGCTCAGCCAGCGCCTGCGCGAGCTGAGCTACCTGAACAAGGGCGTGCACATCCGCATCACCGACGAGCGCAGCGGCGAACACCACGACTTCTTCAACGCCGGCGGCATCGACGCCTTCGTCGAGCACCTGAACCGCACCAAGACCGCCCTGCACAAGCCGCCCATCCACATCGAGGACACCAAGTCCGACATCCAGGTGGAAGTCAGCCTGCAGTGGAACGACACCTACCAGGAGACGCTCTACTGCTTCACCAACAACATCCGCAACCGCGACGGCGGCGCCCACCTCGAGGGCTTCCGCGCGGCCATGACCCGGGTGATCAACACCTACGCCGAGAAGAACAACCTGCTCAAGTCGGCCAAGGTGACCCTCTCGGGCGAGGACGTGCGCGAGGGCCTGACCGCGGTCATCTCGGCCAAGGTGCCCGACCCCAAGTTCAGCAGCCAGACCAAGGACAAGCTGGTCTCCAGCGAGGTCAAGGGCATCGTCCAGACCATCGTCTACGACCGGCTGACCAGCTTTTTCGAGGAGAACCCCCGGGAGGCCAAGGCCATCCTGGAAAAGGCCATCGAGGCCGCCCGGGCCCGGGAGGCGGCGCGCAAGGCGCGCGAGCTGACCCGGCGCAAGGGCACCCTGGACAGCGCCGGCCTGCCCGGCAAGCTGGCCGACTGCCAGGAGAAGGATCCGGCGGTTTCGGAGATCTTCCTGGTGGAGGGCGATTCCGCCGGCGGCTCGGCCAAGCAGGGCCGGGAACGCCGCACCCAGGCGATCCTGCCGCTCAAGGGCAAGGTCCTCAACGTCGAGAAGGCCCGTTTCGACAAGATCCTGGGCCACAACGAGCTGCGCATCCTGATCCAGGCCCTGGGCACCGGCATCGGCGCCGAGGATTTCAAGGTCGAGAACCTGCGCTACCACAAGATCGTGCTCATGACCGACGCCGACGTGGACGGCTCGCACATCCGCACGCTGCTGCTGACCTTCTTCTACCGGCAGATGCCCGAACTGGTGCTCCGCGGCCACCTCTACATCGCCCAGCCGCCCCTCTACAAGGTCAAGAAGGGCAAGCAGGAGCGCTACCTCAAGGACGAGCGGGCGCTGGAGGAGTACCTGTTCCACAAGGCCCTGGACGGCTGGACGCTCTCCCTGCCGGACGGCAGCGAGCAGCAGGGTCCCACCCTGGTCCGGGAAATGAAGAAGTGGGGCGAGGTCAAGCACCTCTACGCCAAGCTGGAAAAGCGGGGCTATGCCCGGCCCCTGGTCGACGGCCTGCTCAGCGACGGACTGCTCGAGGAGGGCCGGTTCACCACCGCCGAGGCCGTCGGCGAGCTGCTCAGCCGGCTGGTGGCCAAGGGCCTGGGCCAGTGCGAGCTGGAGACCGTCGACGCCATGGAGGTGGACGGCGTGGCCATCCCCGCCGTGCATCGGCTCAAGCTCACCCGCATGCACCTGTCCCGCCCCATCACCCTCTGGATCGACGAGCAGGTGGCGCACTGGGGCGAGTTCCGCCGGCTGATGGCCCTGCGCCACGACCTGGCCGCCTTCGAGGGCGGCAGCCTCAGGCTGCGCCGCACCGCGGCCGCCCCGGCCGCCCCGGTGGCCGGCGAGGAGGAGGCCGAACCGGCCATGGCCGGCAAGGCCAAGGAGATGGCCTTCCCCAACGCCGAGGAGATGCTGGTCATGATCCTCGAGGAGGGCAAGCGCGGCCTGAGCATCCAGCGCTACAAGGGGCTGGGCGAGATGAACCCCGAGCAGCTCTGGGAGACCACCATGGACCCCGAGCGCCGCACCCTGCTCAAGGTGCAGGTGGACGACGCGGTCGAGGCCGACGAGATCTTCACCATCCTGATGGGCGACGCGGTCGAACCGCGGAGGCGCTTCATCGAGAACAACGCGCTCCTCGCCGAGAACCTCGACGTCTAACGAATAATTGAAATAATTGCAGTTAAAGCCCCTGTTCCACGTGGAACCAACGGAAGCCGAATGATCCAGAACCAACGCATCGAGCCCATCGAGATCGAAAAGGAAATGCGCAAGTCCTACCTGGATTACGCCATGAGCGTGATCGTGGGCCGGGCTCTGCCGGACGTGCGGGACGGCCTGAAGCCGGTCCACCGCCGGGTCCTCTACGCCATGAAGGAGGGCGGCAACGACTGGAACCGCTCGTACAAGAAGTCGGCCCGCACGGTCGGCGACGTCATGGGCAAGTACCATCCGCACGGCGACTCGGCCATCTACGACACCCTGGTGCGCATGGCCCAGCCGTTCTCCATGCGCCATGTCCTGGTGGACGGCCAGGGCAACTTCGGCTCGATCGACGGCGACAGCCCGGCGGCCATGCGCTACACCGAGGCCCGGCTGTCCCGCCTGGCCAACGAGATGATGTCGGACCTGGAGCAGGACACCGTCGACTGGGGTCCCAACTACGACGACAGCATGGAGGAGCCGCTCACCCTGCCCACCCGCTTCCCGAACCTGCTGGTCAACGGCAGCCAGGGCATCGCCGTCGGCATGGCCACCAGCATCCCCCCGCACAACCTGCGGGAGTGCCTGAACGCCTGCATCGCCCTGATCGACGACCCCACCCTCGGGCTGGATGGGCTCATGCAGTTCGTCAAGGGGCCCGATTTCCCGGGCGGCGGCCTGATGCTGGGCACCGAGGGCGTCCTGGACGCCTACCGGACCGGCCGCGGCCGGTGCATCGTCCGGGCCAAGTCCCACGTGGAGCAGATCAAGCGCGCCGGGGACCGGGAGCAGCTGGTGTTCACCGAGCTGCCCTACCAGGTCAACAAGGCCACCCTGCTCGAGAAGATCGCCGAGCTGGTGCACGAGAAGAAGATCGACGGGATCAGCGACCTGCGGGACGAGAGCGACCGCGAGGGCATCCGCATGGTGGTCGAGATGAAGAAGGGCGAGTCCAGCGACATCGTCCTGAACCAGCTCTACCAGCAGACCGCCCTGCAGAACTCCTTCCCCATCACCATGCTCTGCATCGTCAACGGCCAGCCGCGGATCCTCACCCTGCGGGAGGTGCTCAAGGAGTTCATCGGCTTCCGCCGCGAGGTGGTCACCCGCCGGACCCTGTTCCAGCTGCGCAAGGCCGAGGACCGGCACCACATCGTCATGGGCCTGCAGATCGCCCTGGACCACCTGGACGCGGTCATCAAGCTGATCCGGGCCGCGGCCTCGCCCGAGGAGGCCAAGCAGGGCCTGATGGCCGGCGCCTTCGCCACCGCCGCCGCCCTGAAGAAGAACCCGGCCCTCGCCCTGTCCGAACGCCAGGCCCAGGCCATCCTGGACATGCGCCTGCAGCGCCTGACCGGCCTGGAGCGCGAGAAGATCCTGGAGGAACTCAAGGAGCTGGAAGCCACCATCAAGGGGCTCAAGGCCATCCTCGACGACGAGGGCCTGCTCATGAAGGTCATCCGCGAGGAGTTCCAGGCGCTTTCCGAGCAGTTCGGCGACGACCGGCGCACCGAGATCTCGGCCTTCTCCGGCAACATCCGCATGGAGGACGTGGTTCCCGACGAGGAGATGGTGGTCACCATGTCCAAGGCCGGCTACATCAAGCGCACCGCCCTGGTGGTCTACCGGCGCCAGAAGCGCGGCGGCAAGGGCAAGCTGGGGATGAAGACCAAGGACGAGGATTTCGTCGAACGGCTGTTCCTCACCAAGGCCCACGACACCCTCCTGGTCTTCACCGACCGCGGCTACGCCTACGCCCTGAAGGTCTACGACCTGCCCGAGGCGGCCGCCTCGACCCGCGGCAAGCACATCAAGAACCTGATTTCGCTCAAGGATGACGAGAAGGTGGTCACCCTCATGGCCCTGCGCGAGTTCCCCGAGGACCACCACCTGGTCTTCGCGACCGCCGACGGGACCGTCAAGAAAACCAGCCTCAGCAGCTACTCCAACATCCGGGCCAACGGCCTGATCGCCCTGAACATCGACGAGGGCAACAGCCTGGTCTCGGTGCGGGTCTCCACCGGCGACCAGCAGATCATCCTGATCAGCGCCCTGGGCAAGGCCATCCGCTTCCCGGAGGAGGATATCCGGGCCATGGGGCGGACCGCCACCGGCGTGCGCGGCATGCGCCTGTCCAGCGGCGACCATATCGTCGACATGGAAGTGGCCGAGGCCCTGCCCGACCTGCCCGAGGGCGAAGTGCCCGACGAGAGCACCGCCGCCCACGGCATGCTGCTCACGGTCAGCGAGAAGGGCTACGGCAAGCGCAGCCTCCTGCAGGACTACCGGCTCCAGGGCCGGGGCGGCACCGGGGTCATCAACATCCGGGCCGGGGTGCGCAACGGCAAGGTGGTCGGCTCGATCCTGGTCAAGCCGGGCGAGGGCTGCCTGCTCATCTCCCAGGAGGGCATGGTCATCCGCTTCAACATCGACCAGGTCCGCAAGACCGGCCGCGCCGCCCTCGGCGTGCGCCTGCTCGGTCTGGCCTCGGATAGCGACCGGGTGGTCGGCCTCGCCAAGATCGACGCCAGCGCCCAGGCCCTGGACGACGAGGAGGATCTGGACCTCGTGGTGGACGCCGAGACCGGCACCCCCGGGCCCAACGAGGCCGGGGACCCCCAGAAGCTGGGATTGGATTAGCAGCAAAAAAGTTACGGCGCAGCCCGCCGGGGGATCGCATATTTCCGATGCGCCCCCGGCGGGGCCTCCGGAAAGGAGGGTGCCATGCACTTCCATACCCCCTTCCACCCCACCCAGTGGCATCCCTCGGAACACATGACCGAGACGATGAACCTGGTCCTGATCCTGCTCGGTCTGCTGGTGGCCATCTTCCTGGCCCCCGTCCACCTGGACTAGGCGCGCAGCGGTTCGCGGCTGGCCCAGTGGATGGGCGCTTCCATCCGGCTTTCGGCGGCCAGGATCCGGGCCGCCACCAGTTCGGCCACGACCGGGAACGGGCCCATGCCGTCCTCCAGGGCCAGGGCCTCGCTGTCGGCCTCGTGGACGCCCACCCAGGTGTTGCGGCCTGAGGCCTTGGCGGCATAGAGGCACTGGTCGGCCAGCTCCACCACCTTCTCCCAGGCCACCCGGGACGGGTGGTTGCGGAAGAACGGGTAGGACGTGAAGCCGATCGAGCAGGTCTTGTGGATGGTCTGGCCGGTGCCCAGATCGAAGGGGTGGGCCTCGACCCGGGAGCGGATCCGCTCGGCCACCACGTGGGCCTCGGCCCGGGAGGTGTGCTTGGCCACCACGAAGAACTCCTCGCCCCCCCAGCGCACCACCGTATCGGAATCGCGCATGGCGTGGGTGAGGATGCCGGCCATCTGCTTGAGGACCTGGTCCCCCGCCGCGTGCCCATAGGTGTCGTTGACGTGCTTGAAGTGGTCCAGATCGATCATCAGGAAGATGACATCGATGTTCAGGGCCAGCCGCGCCTTGCCCTCCTCCTGTCGGCCGAGCCGCTGCATGCGATGGATCTGGGCCAGATCCTCGGCGATGCGGGTGGTCAGGTAGCGGCGGTTGGCCAGGGAGGTCAGCGGGTCCCGCAGGCTCATGTCCGCCAGGGTGCGGTTGGCCGCCTGCAGCCGGCGCCGGCCCACCACCAGCCCGAAGGTCGTGGCGAACCCCAGCCCGCCCAGGGCGATCCAGAGGATGCGCAGGCGGGCCTGGAGACCCCGGTCACGCTCCAGGGCCTGGATCTGGATCTGTTGCTTGTCGCTCTGGAACGCGGCGCTGGCGTCGGCGAAGCGCTTCTGGTCCATGGAGAGTTTCAGGTTGTCGCTGAGCGCCTTGAACGCCACCTCGGCCTCGTAGGCACGCCGGTAGTCGCCGGCAAAGGCCAGCTCATCGGCCATGAGGCCCTGGATATCGGCCACATCGGCACTCGACTGGGCCACCTTGAAATGGTCCAGGGCCGCCTGCAGGTTCCGGAGGCCCTCGGCGCTTTTCCCCATCCGGTTCTGGGCGACCCCCATGTTGGCCAGGCAGATCGCCCCGGAGTAGCTGTCGTTGGCGGCCCTGGACAGCTTCAGGGCCTCGGTGGCCTGGCGCAGGGTGGCCGGGTAGTCCTTCAGCCGCAGGTAGGCGTCGGCCATGTTCACCTCCGCGGCCAGCTGGATGTCGGGCAGCCGGGAGCGGGTGGCCTGGTCCCGGGCGACAAGCAGTTCCGCCAGCTCCAGTTCGGGCTGGGACAGGGAGCCATAGGTCGCCGAAAGCGAGAAATGGAAGTTGGCCTGGAGCGCCAGGTCCTGCAGCTGCTCGGCCATCCCGATGGCGTTCCGGTGCGCGCGGAGGGCCTCCGGGCCCTGCCCGACAAGGCCGTAGAGGGTGCCCATGGAATTGGAGAGCCAGGCCCGCTCCGGGGCGTCGCCGAGTTCGGCGGCGAGCTTCTGGGCTCTCTGGTAGGCCGCGATGGCCTCCGGGTATTGGCCCAGGCTGCGCAGGGCGGTGCCCAGTTCGCGCAGCGCCCGGGCCTCGGCATGGCCGAGTTCCGGATCCTCCGGAAAACGCCTGCGGTAGGGATCCAGGGCGAGCAGAAGCGCGTCGACCAGCGCTCGGACCTCGCTGGGCTTCTCCTGGGCCGTCAGGAGTTTTGCTGCCTCCACCTCAAGGAGGAAGTGGCCCCGGTCGCTGCCGGCCCGCTTGGCCAAGCTCCGCGCCCGTTCCAGGGCATGGTTGGCCAGGGGATACCGTTTCAGCACGGTCAGGTCCCGGACCAGCCCGGTGAGCAGCTCCAGTTCGGGCCGCGGGTCCTTGGCGCCCTCCACCTGCTTCAGGGCCTCCTCGGCGCACTCTACCGCCACCACCGGGTTGTTGCGATTGTCCTCGAGGATCCTTCGCTTGAGGTCGGCCAGCTTGGGGCTGCCCGCAGGGGCAGCCGGGGCGTTGGGCGCCGCCGCCCCGAAGAGCAGCGCCGCAAGCAGGGCGGCGGACCGGAGGTCAGCCATGCAGGTAGTCCTTCCAGTCCCCGGAGGGCAGCTCCACTCCCTCCCGCTCCAGGCGCGGCAGCCGGTCGGGGTGGAACAGGTAGACCCAGGCACCGTAGCGGTGCCCGGAAGCCAGCCGCACCGGCAGCACCATGCGCTGGAACAGGTCGCCTTCCACGTCCTTGAGCTGGTCCAGGTTGGCGAGCGCGGCCGCCAGGGCGTCGGCATCCTCGTAGCCGACGAACTCGCCGGTCACCCAGCCGGGGCCGGGTGGGGGCTGATCGGGCTCCTCCAGGGCGATCAGGGCCGGGAAACCGGCCGTGGGCAGGTGGAACAGCCGTCCAGGCGCCCAGGCGAGGGTATTGCCCTCGGGCTGGGTCTTCTGGAGCCAGCCATGGTCCCGGCCCCCCTCGCGGTAACTGTCGTAGACGAACAGCCCATCCGCTTCCACGGCCGTCAACCTGCTTCCGGGGGCGGGTCCAGCAGGCGCCGCACCTGCTCCAGGAGATCCCGGCTGCGGTACGGCTTGGCCAGGAATCCGGTGGTCCGGCTCGGCCGGGTCAGTTCCGGCCGGGTATCGGGGGAGAAACCGCTGCTGATGAGGATCCGCGTGGCGGGCGCGACCTGGAGGATCCGGTCCATCACCTGGAAGCCATGCAGGCGCGGCATGACCAGATCGAGGATGAGCAGGTCGAAGCCGCCGGGCTGGTCCAGGAAGGTCTCCAGTCCGGATTGCCCGTCGACCGCCTCGGCCACCGAATAGCCATGGCTTTCGAGGATCTCCCGGGCCATTTCCCTGATGAGTGGCTCATCGTCCACCACCAGGACCCGACCTTTGACTGAACTGCCCATGACGCGGCTCCGGAACCCTTTCGCCTACTCGGGAATGGGGAAGAGGCCCGTGAGCTCGAAGACCTCCTGGCGGATCCGGGCGGTGGAGCTCTCGTCGGCGCGGAAGCGAAGGGCCATGTCGATCCAGCCGGCGATGCGCACCATCTCCTCCTCCTTCATGCCCCGGGTGGTCACCGCCGGCGACCCGATGCGGATCCCGGAGGGCTTGAGGGGGGGGTTGGGGTCGAAGGGGATGCCGTTCTTGTTGACCGTGATGCCGGCCCGGTCCAGGGTCTGCTCGGCCTCGTTGCCGAGGATGCCGTGCTGGAACACGTCCACCAGCATCAGGTGGTTGTCGGTGCCGCCGGAGACGACCCGCCAGCCCTTCTCGGTGAGCGCCCCGGCCAGCGCCCTGGCGTTGCGGATCACCTGCTCCTGGTAGACCTTGAACTCCGGCTTGAGGGCCTCGCCCAGGGCCACGGCCTTGGCGGCCACCACGTGCATCAGCGGGCCACCCTGCACGCCCGGGAACACGGCCCGGTCCAGATCCTTGGCGAAGCGCTCCCGGCAGAGGACCAGGCCGCCGCGGGGGCCGCGCAGGGTCTTGTGGGTGGTGGTGGTGACGAAATCGGCGTAGGGCACCGGGCTGGGATGGTGGCCGGTGGCGACCAGCCCCGCGATGTGGGCCATGTCGACCATCACCAGCGCGCCGACCTCGTCGGCGATGGCGCGGAAGGCCGGGAAGTCGAAGATCCGCGGATAGGCGGAAGCGCCGACCACGATCAGCTTGGGGTGATGCTCCAGGGCCAGGCGGCGGACCTCGTCCATGTCGACCCGCTCGGTCTCCCGGTCCACGTGGTAGCCGACGAACTTGTACAGGATGCCCGAGCTGTTGAGCGGGTGGCCATGGGTCAGGTGGCCGCCGTGGGCCAGGTCCAGGCCCAGCACCGTGTCGCCGGGCTTCAGGATCGAGAAGTAGACCGCCATGTTGGCCTGGGCGCCGCTGTGCGGCTGGACATTGGCGTGCTCGGCGCCGAACAGCTCCTTGGCGCGGGCGCGGGCCAGGTTCTCGATGGTGTCGACGTTGACGCAGCCGCCGTAGTAGCGCCGGCCGGGGTAGCCCTCGGCGTACTTGTTGGTGAAGTGGCTGCCCATGGCCTGCATGACCGGGCGGGAGGCGTAGTTCTCGGACGCGATCAGTTCCAGATGATGACGCTGTCGCTGGACTTCCAGCTCCAGCGCCTGGAATACCGCGGCATCGGCCAATCGGAGGGCTTCGTACATGGGCATGGCACCACCTCTACAAGTTTCTGCTGAAATCTTCTCACAGAGCGGCATGCCGTCACATGCAAAAGCGCGATGAGCCTGGATCTGCCAAAATGGAAAGCGAAAGGTGGCCCATGTCCATTCTCCCCCCCAGCAGTCCGAGCGAACTGGAAAGCTTCGAGCACCCCCTGGCCTCCCGGTATGCCTCCAAGGCCATGGTCCGGCTGCTGTCCCCGCTGTACCGCATGCGGGTCTGGCGCCGGCTCTGGATCGCCCTGGCGGAAAGCGAGGCCGAGCTCGGCCTGCCGGTCACCCCGGCCCAGCTGGAGGAGCTGCGGGCCACCCAGGACCAGGTGGACCTGGCCGCCATCGCCCGCCATGAAGCCGCCCTGCGGCACGATGTCATGGCCGCCATCCACGCCTGGGGCGAGCAGGCCCCCAAGGCCCGGCCGATCATCCATCTGGGCGCCACCAGCTGCTTCGTCACCGACAACGGCGACCTGCTCATCGCCCTGGAGGCCCTGCGCCTGCTCCGCACCCGGCTGCGGGACGTGATCGCGGCGCTCGCAGCCTTCGCCGATACCTGGAAGGACCAGCCCTGCCTCGGCTTCACCCACTTCCAGCCGGCCCAGCCGACCACCGTGGGCAAGCGCGCCACCCTCTGGATCCAGGACCTGCTTCTCGACCTGGAGGATCTGGACCACCTGCTGGCCACCACCCCGGTCCGCGGCCTCAAGGGCGTCACCGGCACCCAGGCCAGCTTCCTGGAGCTGTTCGACGGCGACGGCGGCAAGGTGGACGCCCTGGAGCGGCGCTTCTGCGAGAAGGTGGGGGCGCCGGCCATCCCGGTCTCCGGCCAGACCGCCACCCGCAAGCTCGAGGACCGCATCGGCCAGGTGCTCTGCGGCCTGGCGGCATCGGCCAGCAAGTTCGGCTGCGACCTGCGCCTGCTCCAGCACCTCAAGGAGGTCGAGGAGCCGTTCGAGACCAAGCAGATCGGCTCCAGCGCCATGCCCTACAAGCGCAACCCGATGCGCAGCGAGCGCATGGTCTCGCTGGCCCGGTTCGCCCTGGGGCTCCTGCCCAGCTCCTACCAGACCACCGCCACCCAGTGGCTGGAGCGCACCCTGGACGACTCCGCCCACCGCCGGCTGACCCTGAGCCAGGGCCTCCTGGCCGTGGACGCCATCCTGGTGCTGTACCGCAACGTGGCCTCGGGGCTGGTGGTCCATCCGCGGATGATCGAGGCCCGGCTCCAGGGTGAGCTGCCCTTCATGGCCGCCGAGGTCCTGCTCATGGAGGGCGTGCGCCGGGGCGGCGACCGCCAGGATCTGCACGAGCGGTTCCGGGTCGCCTCCCTGGAGGCCGGCCGCCGGATCAAGGAGGAGGGCCGGCCGAACACCCTGCTCGCCCTGCTGGCCCAGGACCCGGCCTGGAACATGGATGAAACCCAATTGGCGGCGCTCCTGGACGGCCGCCGGTTCACCGGCCGCGCCGCCGAGCAGGTCCGTGCGTTCCTGGACCGGGACGTGGCCGCCGCCCTGGCCGGCCACGTCCCGGCCGAAGCCCCTTCCGTACGCGTCTGAAAGGCACCCCATGTTGAAAATCGCCGTCATCGGCGCCGGCACCCTGCTCGGCCGCGAAGTGGTGGACACCCTGGAACCCAGGGACTGTTCGGTCCTGCCCCTGTCCCACGGCCCCCTGTCCATGGACGAGGAGCTGGGCGACATCGTCATGTTCGCCCCCGAGCCGAGCCTGCTGGAAGGCATCGACCTGGTCATCCTCACCGAGACCCCGGCCGTGCCCGAACTGCTGGCCGCCTTCACCGGCAGGATCCTGGACCTGCGCCCGGAGGCCGACCCGGCCCTGGAACCCATGCCCCTGGTGGGCGGCTGGCCCGCGGGCCGCACCGCCCTGCGCGGCCGGCCGGTGATCGAGCAGGTGCTCGGAACCCTGCCCCAGCTGGTGGCCGACCTGGGCGAAGTGAGCGGCACCCACCTGCGCTCGGTCGCCTTCCTGGGCGACAAGGGCGTGGACGGCCTCATGGAACAGACCATGGCCGTGTTCAAGGGCGCCGATCCGGACACATCAAGCCTGGGCTACCGGGCCGCCTTCGAAGTCGTGCCGCAGATGCCCCGGGGCCGGATGGTGGAGGTGCGGGTGCCGGCCTTCCATGGGGATCTGCTGATCCTGCACCTCAAGGCCGCCGAGGGCGCCCGCCTGCGGGCCCTGGAGGCCCCGCAGGGCGTCCAATGGGGCGAGCAGCCGCCATCCTCCCGGGAAGTGGCCGTGAGCCCCCAGCTGCTGGCCCACCTGGCGCTCTGCGAGGAGGGCAAGGCGGGCGTGCTGTCCCTGGGTTTCGACCCCATCCTGTGGGGCACCCTCATGCCGCTGCTGCGGCTGCTGGGCCTGTAGGGCGGGGAAATGGCCAAGAAGCTCGATGAACCCCATGACCGCGGCGACTTCCTGAAGTCGCTGGGCACGCTCATGGCCGGATTCGTGGCCATGCGGGTGGAGGAGGCGGTGACCGGGGCCGGGCCCGCGCTGCTGCGGCCGCCGGGCGCCCTGGACGAGTTCGATTTCCTGCTGGCCTGCACCCGCTGCGACAAGTGCATCCAGGCCTGCCCCCAGGATTCGATCCTCAAGGCCGGCGCCCAGGCGGTCCTGGCCGCCGGCACCCCGGCCATCATCCCCCGCAACATGCCCTGCTTCCTGTGCACCTCCCTGCCCTGCATCACCGCCTGCCCCGAGGGCGCCCTGGTCTGGCCCACGCGCAAGGTCGGCGACCAGGTCCTGGAGGGCCCCCCCGCGGTCAAGATGGGCACCGCCCGGGTCAAGCCCCGGCTGTGCCTGACCTACGAGCACTCGGAGCGGCCGGCCCAGCCCTGCACCACCTGCGTGGACCGCTGCCCCTACCCGGGCGTGGCCATCCGCATGGGGGAACCGGCTGAGGGCGAGCTGGCCCATCCGGAGGTGGTGGCGGATTTCTGCACCGGCTGCGGCCTGTGCGTCTTCGGCTGCCCCACCCCCGAGCCGGCGATCATCGTGGAGCCCGGGGAATAAGGGCGTTCCGGCGGGTGTTCCACGTGGAACGCCCCCCGCGGGCTCACAACCCGTATTCGGCCCAGCGCCTTGTGACCTGGGCCAGCACCTCCTCCGGGAACACCAGGTCCTTCGGCCATTCCCGCTTGAACCCGTCCAGCCGGGCGCTCTTGCGGGTGGCGTCGATGCCGACCTTGCTGCCGAAGGCGAACCGGTCGCTGCTGTGGTCGAGCACGTCCAGCGGACCGTCGGTGAACAGCAGGTCCCGGCGCGGATCGACGTTGCTGGTGATCCGGAACAGCACCTCGGTGCCGTCGTGGGGGTCGATGTCGGCATCCACCACCACGATCGCCTTGCTGAACATCATCTGGCCGGTGCCCCAGATGGCGTTCATGACCTTCTGGGCGTGGCCGGGGAATTCCTTGCGGATGGCGACGATCACCAGGTTGTGGAAGCCGCCGGCCGGGGGCAGGTGCATATCGACCACCTCGGGCAGCACCATCCTGAGCAGGGGCAGGAAGATACGTTCGGTGGCCAGGCCCAGGTAGGTGTCCTCCTGGGGCGGCCGGCCGACGATGGTGGCCGGGTAGACCGGGTTCTTCCGGTGGGTGATGGCCTCCACGTGCAGCACCGGGTAGTCGTCGGCCAGGGAGTAGTAGCCGGTGTGGTCGCCGAAGGGGCCTTCGCGGCGCAGCTCGGCCGGATCCACCCAGCCTTCGATGACGATCTCGGAATCGGCCGGGACCTCCAGATCGTGGCTGACGCAGCGGACCATCTCCACCCCTTCCCCGCGCAGGAAGCCGGTGAACATCACCTCGGACAGGAAGGGCGGCAGGGGCGCGGTGGCCGCGTAGGTCAGCGCCGGATCGCCGCCGAAACTCACCGCCACCGGCATCCGCTCGCCCGGGGCGTAGCCGTGGCGGGCGCGGGCGCCGTCGTGGTGGAGTTGGGTGTGGAAGCCGAGGGTGTGCTCGTCGAACACCTGCAGCCGGTACATGCCCATGTTGCGGTGGCCGCTCTTGAAGCGGGTGTGGCTGAGGCCGAGGGTGATGAAGGGGCCGCCGTCCTCCGGCCAGGTGGTGAGCACCGGCAGCCGGCTCAGCCGGGCCTCCGCGCCGCGCCAGACCACCTCCTGGCAGAGGCCCTTGCGCACCGTCTTCGGCATCCAGGAGCCGACCTCGGCCAGCATGGGCAGCTTGGCCAGCTTGTCGAGGAGGCTGGAGCCCGGCTTGGGCAGGGCCTGCTGGATGAGCTTGTCGATGCGGTCGGCCACCGCGTCCAGGCCGGCCGGGTCCTGGTCCACCCCCAGGGCCATGGCCATGCGCCGGTAGCTGCCGAAGACGTTCATCGCGACCGGCATGGCCCCGTCACGAATCTGTTCGAAAAGAAGGGCCTTACCGCCACCAGGCTGGTTCGACACCCGGTCGGCGACGGCGCCGGCCTCCAGCACCGGATCCACCGGGGCGGCAATCCGCTGCAGCTCCCCCGCGGCTTCGAGCCGGTTCAGGAAGGTCTGGAAATCCTGGGCCATCGCACACCTCTCCTACCAGTTTCCCCGCAAACGTGGAAAATCGGTAACGCCGACGGCCCAAGGGGCGTCCCATGCTCCAGGAGTCCCCATGCAGCTGCTCGCACCTTTCATCGCGCTGGCCCTCGCGGCCACCCCTCCGGCAAAGGCACCCATGTCCTTCTTCGACCTCACCGTCCCCGGCCTGAACGGCCAGTCCCTCCCCCTCTCCACCTTCCAGGGCAAGGTGGTCCTGGCGGTGAATGTGGCCAGCGAGTGCGGCTTCACCCCCCAGTACGCCGGCCTGGAATGGCTGTACGAGACCTACAAGGACAAGGGGCTGGTGGTGGTGGGCTTCCCCTGCAACCAGTTCGGCGCCCAGGAGCCCGGCAGCGCCGAGCAGATCCAGAGCTTCTGCAGCACGAAGTTCAAGGTGACCTTCCCCATGGCCGCCAAGCTGGAGGTCAAGGGGCCGGGCCAGGCGCCGGTCTACGCCTTCCTCACCCAGGGGGTCGGCGAGCCGCAGTGGAACTTCCACAAATACCTGGTCGGCCGCGACGGCAAGGTGATCAAGGCCTTCCCCAGCAAGGTCGCGCCGGAGAGTGCGGAACTGAAGGCGGCCGTGGAGGCGGCGCTCAAGCCCTAGCGCTGATTGGCGGGACTTGCCCATTATCTTTTTATCCCTTTTCATCCCCGTCCATCCCCGTCCATCCCCGGCAAAAAGAAGCCAATGATGTTGCCAAGCTGCCTTTTTATGGCCTATCGGCAACATCATTGGGGAGTGTCAGGTTCTTTGTGTGTGAGCGGTTTGCATCGGTGGTCTCCGGCGGGTCAAGCCTGAGGGTGATCGAAGTGCTGGGGGTAAAGGATGGCGAAGTGATTCAGGGCGTCTTTCCATCCTA